>OLSB01000794.1_pt1 | contig 35446 bp, 30 predicted proteins | sample 1672071 | NCBI WGS metagenome assembly OLSB01 (sample SAMEA3136642, study PRJEB25190) | human gut metagenome | biome: human gut; feature: human-associated habitat; material: faeces | place: Austria | collected 2013 | reverse complement strand
CCTTTTTTAACGCTGAAATTCGCAAAAAAGATGTTTAGCAGGGCAATACTTCCTTACTGGGCTGTGGCTTTTTAAACAGCCCCTATACTTCTATGATTAAAATAGCTTATTGATTTCCGCCAAGGTATTTCTCACAAGCAAATCTCCGCCCTCATGGCCGACCTTACCGCTTGCGATAAAAGCGCTGTAATGCTTGCCCTTTTCGGCTTTCTCCGTAGGCAAATATCCTAACGAACCGCAAGCAAGCTGAACCAGGAAGGTTTGCTCGGCACGGCTTCTCGCTTTAATCTGGTTGCCATAATCGAGGAAAAGCTCAAACGGGTTTGTTGCAAAAGCAATATTTCCGATTCTGAGTATATGAACCTCTGTGTCAATCACGTCAATTAACTCCTGAAGCCTCATTCTGCGCAAAACGCCGAGATAAATCTGAAGGTTTGCGGCATCGTTAAAATCCACATCTCCCTCTTTATCGGCAAAATATTCGCGGATTGCTTTCTTTGCCTCTAACTCATCTTTAAGCGTTGCACGTCTTAAGGGAAGCTTAAAATTATGGACTTCGTGAACAAATTCATTGCTTTCTTCTTCCTCAAAAAGGCCCTCGTTATAAACCTCTATTATTTCATTTGCAATTCGCTTTCCCGCTTTTTTCATGCCTGCAATATCAAACATTGAGGGATCTGCTCTGCGAACCTTTGGATTATTGCGCGTAATATTCGGGTCATGGACATCACTCTCGGGCTCAACCCAGCGAACCAGGTCAACCGGGCACTGGTCCCCCGCAGCGCTGCAAAGCGGCAGCAGGAAAATGTCCTCGCCGAAATGACGTCTCAAAAGCATTTTAACCTCTCCCCAGAAGTCGGGAGATACAAACAGCCTGTGCTGAACACACTGAGCGGGGCACGCAAGATTTGCCACGATGCCCGAAAGCTTTTTGTTTTCATCAAAAACATATATAAGCTCAATACCGGAATCGTTTCCGCCTTCAAGCTCTGTAAACACGGCGGTATCCGTATTGCCCCACATCTGAGCGCTTCCGTCGGAATAGCAGGCTCTGCGGCACATCCCCACGGGAGCACGTCCGAAAGCGCTGACAAAAGAGCTTTCTTTTCTGTTTCTCCAAGCTGTCATAATTGCTTCGGATACCTTTTCGGTCAAAAGGATACTCATTTCTTCATCTGTGATAATATTGTCGTTTCCCGTAATCTCCGCGCTTTCAACATATTTTCTGCCGGAGGGAAGATTTTCCTCCAAAAGGTTTCTGAAGGAGCCTGTAGCAGTCAGCACTTCACTCTCTATGCTCATTTCACGCTCCGTATAACCGGGACCGGTATGAGTGTGAATGGCGCTTATAATAACCTTATCAACGTCAAGTCCTTCATTATTGTTTCTTATGTTGTTTTTGATTCTTTCGCAAAGTTTTTCCGTAACACTTACAAGGTCAACACTGCAAAATACAGCCTGGTCGTTTCCCGAGTCAAACGCAAGCGCCGTTGCCGTCACGGGCTTTTCAACATATTCGGAAATACGCTCCGCAAACTGACCCTGTAATGAACAAGGTTTCTCGGGCGTAATATCCGTTTCCGCCCAGCCGGTTTTAATTCCGTAAATCATTTTATTTACTCTCCTTCTATAATTGTACTTTTCCGTTTTCCGAAATATTGATTTTGCTCATCTCGGAAAATCTTGATAAAATTGAATTTTCGGTTGCTTTTCGCGGCCAGCCGAAGGATGAATGCTTCATTCCGAATCCAAGCTCAACAGGCATAAACTCAAGGCTCTTAAGCTCTCTGTCTTCAATCTCAAAGAATGCGATTACCGATTCCGTCATAGCTCTGTTTCTTTGCAAGCCTATTGTAAAATCGCGTGTGCGTGATTTAAAGACCTCATACACACCTTCTTCGGGCGCAACGCCGTATTTTTGATAAAAATCATAAGGGATAATCTTGCAATTTTCAAGGTGCAGAATAAAATCACCGAGAGAATAAAATATCGGCAGCCCGTTATATATTTCAAAAGGTCTTAAAAGATGCGGTCCGTGACCTATGACGGCATGCGCTCCTTCATCAATGCACATATGCGCAAAATCCTTTAAAAACTCGGGTGTTGTTTCAAGCGTTTCACCTTCAAAACAGTGAGAATGAACGGACACAAGCACTGTATCTGCCTGAAATTTCGCATCTCTGATTGCTGTCTTTATACGTTTTAAATCCGTTTTTGACACTTCGCTTAATACCTTAGGCTCGCCGAGTCTGAAAATCATATTGCCGAATCTTACCTCGCCCTCCTCGGGCGGCAACAGATACCCATGTTTTTGGTCATCAAGCATTTCCGCATTTAATTTTGTTTTATCGGCAATTTCATTTAACGCCTTAAGGTCATCATTGCGGACATAAACTACTTCTTTAATGCCAAGGGAATTTATTCCCGGTCTTCCGATAAAATCACGAGACTGCTCACCGGCTTCCGCCCCCGGCGAAAAGTCGGCAGTGCAGGATATTACGGCAGCTCTTCCGCTCGGAGTATTTATATAAGACGGCCTCGACGCTTCGGCAAGATTTCTGCCGGCGCCCGAATTTAAAAAGCCTGCGGATTTAACGTTTTCAAGTGTCTGCAAAAAGCCGTTAACCGCAAAATCCATACAATGATTATTTGCGGTTGTTGTTACGTTAAAGCCGAAATCTTTAAGATCCGAAATTACGTTTTTCTCCGTTCTGAGCCATGTTCCGCCGCTGTATTTTGCAGGATAGCAATCTTCGCAAACAGTTGTTTCAAGATTGAAAAATCTTATATCTCCGCGGCAGATATAATTCTTGATTTCATCAAAGCCGTCATAGTATCGGGGCAAATTCTTTTGTATCGCACAATCGCCCACAGCAGTAATTTTCATAATTATCTCCAATCAAGCAAAGTATTTCATAATTATATCTTTTTCGATTTCAAAGCTTTTTGAAACACTTGATTTCTCCAGCCATTCTTCTCTTGTATGAGCTCTGCCGCCGTTATAGGTTCCGACACATACCGCCGGAACTCCCATGGAAAGCGGAATATTTGCATCCGTTGACGCCGAGCAAATCACAACGTCTTCTCCCGAATGCTTTTTCTGAACCTCCATACAAAATGCCGCCATATCGTCAATCTTCTTTTTATCTACGTTTTGCATGCAGGGTCTGTCACCGACAAGCTCGACGGTTACACAGGCTCCGAGGGACTTCATATATTCAAAAATCTCCTCGAATTTCTTTTTCATGTATTCAAGATTTTCAAATGCTTCGCTTCTGTATTCGCAAAGCATCTGAGCCTCCTCGGGGATTGTGTTAACGGACGTTCCTCCCGAAATCACACCGACATTATAGGTGGTTTTTGCATTTGTCGGAACCTCAAGCTCATATATTTTTGTAATTCCCTTTGCCAAAACATCAACGGCGCTCTGATTTCCGAAGCTCCCGTATGAATGTCCGCCTTCGCTTTTAACGGTCACCTTATACCTGTGCGAGCCGACACTTTGTGTTACGATCTCGCTGTATACACCGTCAAACGTGTAAAACTCAGAAATATCCTTGCCGTACCTTTCAAATACCGCTCTTGTTCCCTTTAAATTTCCGAGCCCTTCCTCGCATGAATTAAAGACAATCAAAAGCGTTTTCCCGGGCTTTTTGCCCAAGTCCGATATATACTTCAGATTTGCAATGAGCGACGCAAGGCAAACTGTATCGTCTCCGCATCCGGGACAATATATATTACTGTCGTCCTCTAAAAGCGGCAAAGCCTCCGTATCAGGAAAAACAACATCCGTATGAGCTTCGAAAACAACCGTCTCGGGGCTGTTGCCGTCTATTTTAACAATTACATTTTTTGCATCGTCTGTTTCTGCTTTGAAGCCCCATGAATGCAAAATATTTGTTATATACTCAACTCTTTTATCCTCAAGTCCGGAAGGAGCGGGAATTACGCATAATTCCCGCAAGAGCTTATCGTTTAAATCATAATACTTTTTCATAGCCGGCCTCTTAAAGTATTTCTATGCCGAGTATATCGCACAAATCTTTAATCTTATCCGTGTTGTCTCCGTAAGAAATAATATAATGCTGACACATTACGTTCTGAACAAAATCCTCTGTATCGCGAATCTTGATTTTCAGGCCGGGAAGCTGCGGCGCAGGCTGCGTCCATCCTGCCTCCTCCCATTTCTGCGGAGTTTCGGCAACGCCGAGCTCCATGTGCATATAGTAGCTGTCTCCGCAATGCGTCAGACGGCAAAGCGTAACGGTTCCCGTTTTAAGCTTTGAAACATTTAAAATTCCTTCGGAAAGCTCACCGAACGCAGCCGGCATAACCTTTGTCTCACCGTCTGTCACCTCTGCCGGAACATAATCGGGAACGCCCATTAAGACGCCGTCTTCAAAATACTCGTAAAATTCAAGATATGCCGCGCACTGCCCCGTCAAATATTTAACCATAAGCTGTGTTACCGCGCCGAGGCAATCGTTTTCGGGAATGGTGCAAAGCTTATCAACATCCGAAAGAAGCATGAACACGGGCGCCGGCGGAAAACCGAAAAGCTTTTTCATTCCGTCAACATCCTTAAGGGAAACAGCGTCGCACTTTCTCTCATGCACAAGAGCAGATACGGCAAGATAAAGCTTTGCCGCAATTTCCATGCTTTCTCTTTTTCCTTCCTTGAGAAAATGCCATTTTGAAATATACTTGTCTATAACCTCGTTTACCTCTGCATCGGAAATCCCTTCGAGTCTCTTCTCGATATCCATAAGCTCCATCGTTTCGATTTCAGTTCCGATTGTACGCTTTAAGGATGCGCCGTCATAAAGAGTTCCGTAAAGGTTCATGTCTCTGTATCCGCCCATAAACACTCTCGAATGACGAAGCTTTTCTGCCGCGCACGCGGCGCTTCCCCATGCTGCAACGCGTTTTGCCGACGACTCTTTTCCGATTATATCATATATGTATTTAAACGTATATCCCATATCGAAAAATGTTTTGCGCAGCGCAGACGTCCCCGCCTGGTCGGCTGTTGTAACTATTCTTCCGTCCTCAATCCAGCCGCACAAGCCCCACAAAACCATGGGCTTATTTCTGAAGTGCTCACAAACCTTTATAACGGCGTGAGTCGGAATCCAGCCCGCAATACAAACAACGAGAAAATCAAAATCCTCGCTTTTAAGCTTTTTGACAGCTTTTTCTATGTCCTTTTCTTCATAATCGTCGGTTATCGGGAAAACAGACACGGTATCGACGCCGGCATTGTTTAAATCCCCGAGCGCTTTTCCGCATTTTTCTTCCAAAATCTCAATAGGTGTGTTTACTTCGCCGAATCCGGCAAAACCAGCTTTAATCATATTGTTTATTCCTTTCATACAGGATTTAATAAATTATCCGTCATTTTATATCGGGAAAACACCTCGTCATAGTTAACTCCGGAGGAGCTGAATGTTTTGTCGGTTAAAACGATTTTCACGCAAGCGCTCTTTACGCTTTCAAACACACCGCAGCCCACTCCCGCCAAAATCGCAGAGCCCAGGCAGGCGGTTTCCCTGTTTTTCAGAGTGTTAAGCGTTTTCCCCGTCATATCGGCCTTGATTTGACACCACAGCGGGCTCATTGCACCGCCGCCCATAATTTTAATGCTTGTTACGTTGTACGGCAGATATTCAATGTTTTCTCGAAGCTGAGCCGAAACCGCTTCAAGTATGCTGCGCACAAAATGTCCTCTCGTATGCTGAAGCGTTACACCCGTAAAACTTCCCTTTGCGGACGGATTGTATTTCGGCATTGTGCTGCCGGAAAGATGCGGAAGCATTGTAAGCCCGTCACAGCCGGGCGGCACCTCCTCAGCCAGTTTGTCAAGATCTGCAAAGGAAAAATCCTCGCAAAAATTGTTTTTAAACCATTTGAGCGCTATGCCTGCCGTCTGCGTCCAAAGAATACGGGCATATCCTCCGTCAAAATTATAGTGGCACGGAATAATACTGTCAGGGTCATATGCCGGAATACTGTTGCAGGGGGCGAAGAGAACCATTGAGGTCCCCGTCATTTCGCTTATATCGCCTTCGTGCAAAACGCCTGCGCCGATAGCTGCAGCAACCTGATCCATGCCGCTTGTCATAACCTTGATACCGTTATAATCTCCGACATATTGAGCGCTGTCAAAAAGCCTTGGAAGCTTTTCCTTCGATACACCCAGGAAAGTCAGCATTTCGTCCCACCACTCGCCGTTTCTGATGTCAAAGTAAAGCGATGATGACTGCAGCGATTTTTCCGTGACAAATTCACCCGTAAGCTTATAAAGAATATAGTCCTCAAGAAGAAATATCTTTCTTGTTTTCTCAAAAACCTCAGGCAAATTTTTCTTAAACCATAAAAGCTTTGAAGCGGGCCATGTGGCTGTTATTTCGGGCTGTCCGGTTATTTCGTAAACCTTTCTGTTTCCAAAAGCCTCTTTTATTTCCAACGCTTCTTCCGATGCTCTGTTGTCAAGCCATACCACGGCATTATGCAAAGGCTTACCGTTATCGTCTGTCAAAATCAGAGTTTCGCATTGCGTATCGACAGCCAGCGCGTATATCTCCGCTTCGGCGCGCGCATCGCTTATTGCCGTTTTGACTATATCGATATAATCATCGGCAGCAAATTCAACCGAGTCGCCGCTTGTTATTAAATTATAATCATATGTACGGCAAAAAAGCATTTTACCGTTTTCGTCAAAGGCTGCGGCCTTTACGGAGGTTGTTCCGACATCAATTCCGAGTAAATTCATTTATGCCTCCGGTTTTATCTCTTCTGCTGCAATGTGTAATGTACATCGTCAGCCTTTTCTTCATCGGTGTATTTGCGTAATGTGTTAATTGTTTCGCCGTTGTTCCACTTTCTGTCGCCCACATCCTCGCAGGTACCCATAACGGTTACGTTAAGCTGTCTGTGACGAGCGCGAACGTGATCCCAGTCAACAAAGTAAATATGAGCAAACTCGCCGCCGTCAAGCACACCGTCTTTAATTGTCATGGTTTCGCTTCTTCCGAAGAATACAGAACGCAGATGTCCGTCTGTGTTCATGCTTGTGAAGTCGCCCGGTTCGTTTACGTGTCTGCCGAACTGTGTATGAATCGGGCCGGGATGACGATACTGATGCTCTTCGGCAAAATCGGGTATCATCTTCCTCATAATATCGAGCAAATCATGCTGTAAATACTCGATGTCAAACGAATCGATATCGTGTGAGCATTCCTGAATCATTACGGAACAGGTTGTGTGATGCGACGCGATGCAAACCGTGCCGTTTTTAACGCCCGAAGCCTCTACAATCTCAATAATCTCCTTTGATACATCGTGAAAAGTCGGTATCCATCCTCTTGACTGAAGCTCAAGCTCCTTCTGAAATACTTTAAATTCCATCTTAAAATCTCCCCTTTAAAAATTTTATTTATTAAGCCTTTGCCCAACCGCACCGCCGGGGTGAATCAGGGCAAATTGCTCATTTTTATAATCGGTTTCCTCAATAAGAGCCGTCTGCAGCACATGGAAAATAACTCCGAGCGCCGTGGTTGACGTTGTTCCCTGAGAATTATATTTATCCGTCTCACGGTTAACGTGCTGGTGCAGCACAACATCCGCGCCGCATGCCAACGGTGATTCAAGATTTTCCGTTACTGTTATTATTTTAACGCCTTTTTTTCTGCAAATATCCATAATAGGCAAAAGCTCTGCAGTTTTTCCGCCTCTTGAAGCAAAGAGCATTACATCGTCTTTTTGCAGAAAGCCGCTTGCGCCGTGCACCGCCTCGGCAGGTGAAATGAACCTCGCAGGGCGCTCGATACAACACATCAAATGCGCAAAATGCCTGCACATAATTCCCGAATGTCCGCATCCCGACGCACCGATCCGCGGAGCGTTCTTCAAAAGCTCAACCGCCTTTAAAAATGCTTTCTCATCAAAGTCGTCGGCCATTTCTCTTATACATTCGGCCTCTATTTCAAAAACATCCGTCATCGCCTTAAGCGTTTTATCAGTCATTTATAAAACCTCACTTATGAAGCTCGTCCCATGCGCGGCGAAGATTGTATATCATTTCCTCAACCATTGCATACGGGTCATCTGCTTTTATTATTCCGCTCGTTGAGCCTGTTGCCTGCGCGCCGAGCTTGATTGTATTGTAAACATCCGTTCCGTTGGAAATTCCTGCGCCCTGCAAAACCATGATATCGGGGTTTATGTCATGCACCGTTTTTATTGTATCGATAACATAGTTGCTGTCGCTTGTTTTACCTGTCCCTATAAGCTCTGTAGGCTCGGCAACAATGAGATTCGGTCCCATTTTTGCTATTTTCTTAACGTCTTCAATGGTATCCGCACAAACTATTGTTCCGAGTCCGACCTCGTCAGCTCTTTTAATCGTTTCTGCCAAAACATCGTCCGTCACGGGCTTTTCGGCATGATTGAGCATAACGCCCACGGCGCCGGCAGCCTTCACAGCCTCGGGCAGAACGCTTCCGAGACCGCGCCCTACGGGCAGGGGATCCATATGCTGCGCAAATACCAGAATTCTCTCCGTATTATCCGCAAGAAGTCTGATATCCGTATATTGCGGAGTTACAATTATATCAACATCGTATTTAAGCGCTGTTTTGTCAATAACCTTTGCAAGCTTTAACATTTCCTCTCCGTAAAGATATGCTTTCGGCCCTATTTCAAAGAATGGCGGTTTGATTTTTAAATCTTTGTACATGGTTTATCTCCTCGTTTCGATTTATATTTTTCCTCTTTACCAGCATATTACATTATAATACACCTGACAAAAAATTGTCAAGAACAAATTATATAATTATATGACAACAAAATTATATAATTTATATAACATGTTTTTTTTCCCATTTCCCCGATTTGTACCTTAAAACAAAAACCAGACTTCTTATTATCCAGTCAAGAACCATTGCATACCAAATTGCAATTACACCGGTTTTGAATACGTAAACAAATACATACGCCATGATTATTCTGAACAAGAACATCGAAAGCGCCGAAACCGTCATTGTAAACACAGTATCTCCCGTGCCGCGCAATGCGTTCGGCAGAGCAAAGCTCAGCGGATAAAACAGCGCAGTCATGAAGAAATATACATAAAGAATATTTATTGCATATCCGGTTGCCTCCTCGGACAAGCCGTACATTCTTACAAGCGGCGCCGTAAAAAGAATCGCCAGTGCGGCATTTACAATCGTTGCCGCATAATCAAGCTTCAAAATATGCTTTGTATAAAATTTCGCTCCTTTTATGTCTCCCGCACCGCAGCACTGTCCGACAAATGTAATGATTGCCATGGCAAAGGACGACCCGAGCGCATATGTAAGCGGAGATATGTTTGATGCCAAGGCGTTTGCGGCAATAGAAGCCGTTCCGAGCGTAGAAACAAGACGCTGAAGTATAAGTGCCCCGAGTTTGAAAAGACCGTTTTCAATTCCGTTGGGCAAGGCGATTTTTGTTATTCTGCCGATAAGCCCGCCGTACCATTCGGGTTTAAAAAGCTTGATAACAAATATTCTGTTTTTATGGCTGCAATGCATTTTTACCTGCACCGTTCCCGCAATGATATACGCCGCCAGGGTTGATAATGCCGCCCCGCTGACGCCAAGCTTGAATACAAAAATAAAAATATATTTCAGAGCCACATTAATAACCATCATGCAAATTGACGCCATAAAAGGAATTCTGGTGTTTCCCGTCGCCCGAAAGCTTGCAGAACCGCAATTATATAAAGCTAAAAAAGGATATGAAAGCGCGTTAATCGAAAAAAATTCTTTAGATGAATTCATTACCTCTTCTTCAACCGTTCCGAATAAAAAGCTTAAGAGAATATCCCTGAAAGCAACAAAAAATATACAAGCGATTGTTGATATCAAAAAAATCACTTGTATATTTGTCTTTAAGGCACGCGAAGCTTCTTTTATGTTCCGCGCGCCGATATATTGAGATACAACCACGCTCCCGCCGGTGGCAAGGGCTATGGATACGTTTTTTACAAATTGGTCTATGGACAGTGCAAGCGAAACGCCTGCAACCGCAGTTTCGCCTAAGTACGAAACCATATAAGTATCGATTATTCCCATCAAGGATATAATTACCTGCTCAAAAAAAATCGGAAGAATAAATAAAATTATTTCTTTGTTTTTATCGGGCGTCCTCCGGCAGGGCAAATAATTTCATTTTTACACCTCCAACCAATTCCAGTATGCGGCAAAACAGATTATTTTTGCTTACGGTTTAAATTATACCATGCAATTTGGCAGTTGTCAACATAAAACCCCCCCAATGTTTCTTATGCGTTTTTTTATTTTTTATTTATACCGCACAAATCCATTACAACTTCACCCGCTATAATAAGCCCCGCAACCGACGGCACAAACGCCATACTTCCGGGCACAGCGCGTCGCACGGTAACTTCCCCGCTGTCCGACGGCGTTATCGGCTTTTCCTCCGAATACACAACCTTAAGCTTTTTTATTCCGCGTTTTTTAAGCTCGGAGCGCATAACGCGCGCCAGAGGGCAGACAGAGGTTTTGTAAATATCCGAAACCTTCAGCATTTCGGGGCACAGCTTATTGCCCGCTCCCATTGAGCTTATAATCGGCGTGCCGCTTTTTTGCGCGTTCATAACAAGCTCTATTTTCCCCGTAACGGTATCGATTGCGTCAACTATATAGTCATACTCCGAAAAATCAAACAAATGAGCGGTATCGGGCATATAAAAAATCTTGTGCGTTTTAACTTGTATATCCGGGTTTATTTCCTTTATTCTTTCGGCGGCAACATCAACCTTTGCCTTGCCGACGGTTTTTGACGTTGCATATATCTGCCTGTTTATGTTTGAAATACTGACAATATCGTTATCCGTTATGTCAATGGCTCCTATTCCGCTTCTTGCAAGCGCCTCTATTGCATATCCGCCGACGCCGCCGGCGCCGAATACCGCAACCCGTGATTTATGAAGCTTTGAAAGAGCCTCGCCGCCTATCAGAAGTTCTGTTCTTATAAACATTTCATTCATTGCCGTTCCGCCTTTTTCTTTGGATTTCCTATGTCCGTAACAATCTCGTATCCTACGCTTTCAACGCGTTTTTCAAGGCATCCGCGGCACTGCGCCGCTTCCTCGCCCGTGCAGATTTTATTTTCGTAAAGATCGTAAAGCTTTCTGAATCTTACGGGCGACAAATTCGGCATAACAACATTTGCTCCTGCGCAAAGCCCCGATTCACGCCCTTTTTTATCTATTGTTCCGAGAGCCGTTGTTGCCGGAATCAGCGCATACGGAAACATAAGCCGCAAAACCGAAATAAGGCGGAGCGTAAGCTTTAATGGGCCGCTTTCAAAATTGCGAAACGGCGTCTCGCCGTGAGTGATATAAGGGCCGATTCCTATCATGTCGGGCTGCAGCTCCGCGAGAAACTTTAAGTCCTTTACAATGCAATCCACCGTCTGAAAAGGGCTGCCCACCATAAAGCCCGAACCCACGGTAAAGCCTATATCCTTTAAATCGTACAGGCATTTTTTTCTGTTTTCAAGACTCATTTCTCCGGGATGAAGCTTTCCGTAATGCCCTGCGTCCGCCGTTTCGTGACGCAGCAAATATCTGTCTGCTCCGGCGTCAAAATAAGCCTTATAGCTCCCGCGGCTTTTTTCGCCCACCGAAAGCGTGACGGCACAATCGGGAAAATCGCTTTTTATGTGCGATATTATTCTGCACATTATATCATCTGTGAAAAAACCGTCCTCGCCGCCTTGAAGCACGAATGTTCTGAAGCCGAGGCCATAGCCCTCCTTACAGCATGAAAGAATCTCCTCCTCCGTGAGACGGTATCTCTCGGCTTTTTTGTTGTCGCGGCGGATGCCGCAGTAAAAGCAGTTGTTTTTACAGTAATTAGTAAATTCTATGAGTCCGCGGATGTAAACCTTGTTGCCGTAGATTTCCCTTCTTACGGCGTCTGCCTCGGCAAAAAGCTTATCGTCATCGTTTTGAGAAAGCAGCAGCGCGCGAAAATCCGCATCGCTCAATATTTTGTTTTCTTTCAGTTCTCTTATGAGAGTAAAATAATCTTTCAATATAAACCACCTTTTATAAAGACTTCACAATCACACATTAATTGTTTTTATCAACCCGAACACCTGGAATGCGGTATCCCGTAAATTCTTATATGCATTATCCTTATTCATAGCCTCTTGCAACGTACACGGTTTTCTTAAAATCGGAAAAAAAGCGTCAATTCCGTGCTCATTGCATAAAACGGCATCGTCTGTTACACAGCCGGAAAAGGCAATAACGGGCTTACCATACTTTTTGGCAAGCTTTGCAACGCCTATGGGCGCTTTACCCATATAAGACTGACCGTCAAGCCGCCCTTCTCCCGTAACCACAAGATCCGCATCTTTTATATGCCTTTCAAGACCTGTTTCTCCGATAACAAGCTCAATTCCCGGCACCATGGCGGCATTAAGATATGCCAGAAAGGCAAAGCCCATTCCTCCCGCCGCTCCCGCTCCGGGGGCGTTTGCATCGGAATCGGGAATAATCTTCTTTGTCAGCCGGGCATAATTTTCAAGCCACAAATCCATTTCTCCGATCATTTCGGGCGTTGCGCCTTTTTGCGGCCCGTAAACTGCGGAGCATCCTTCTTTTCCGCATAAAACATTTTTTACATCGCAGGCAACGCAAAAAGAACATTCTTTTAATTCCTTAACCGCATTTTCCGTTCTGATTACGGCGATATCCTTAAGCCCTTTGGCGCCGAGCGGAACTTGTTTTCCGTTCTTATCCGAAAATTCAAACCCGAGAGCCGTGAGCATTCCGATTCCCCCATCGTTTGTCGCGCTGCCGCCTATACCTATTATAAATCTTCGGCATCCCCTTGATATTGCATCCAAAATCATTTCTCCGACACCGTAAGTTGTTGTATCCATGGGATTGCGTTCGTTTTCCGATATAAGAGTAATTCCCGCCGCAGCCGACATTTCTATAACAGCGGTCTTGGTTTTGGGGATATATCCGAAATTTGACCGAATCTTTTTTCCCAGGGGATTGCACACGGTCGTTTCAACAAGCTCACCCTTTGCCGCGGAAACAACAGCTTCTACCGTTCCTTCGCCCCCGTCCGCAATCGGAGATATAACGGTTGTTACATCCGAATATACTTTTTCGGCAGCTTCTTTTACGGCTTTCCCCGCTTCAAAGGTTGTAAGACTCCCCTTAAACGAGTCTATTGCCGCTACAATTTTCTTCATATGCCATTCACCTTTTCAATGTAATTTATTATTCTTATATTATACAGACTCCTCCGCAAAAAGTCAATTAATCTTAACGCAAAATATTTCTTCCTTTTACAAAATGTGTTATTATATAAACAATGTCTTTTAAGGAACTGTAATTTTGATTAAATTTTTTTACTTGATTTTATTTATGATGTTCCTGCTTGCGGGAGCCGTCTCGGCAGACGAGCCTGCCGGCGTCTCAAGCTTTGAGCTTGCGCCGTGCTTGCTAATACGTATTTCAGCAAAAAAGATGTTTAGCAGGGCAATACTTCCTTGCCGGGCTGTGGCTAATGAATCTCATTTTTTTATTTTTAACCTGCACCCGTTAATTTAACAAAATATTTATTTTTATCAAATACTTTTACAAACCATTTGCGTTATTATCTTTTTTATGTTAATATATAATAGTATTAAAAATTTATCTGAGGTGAATTCTTTGCTTTTAATTGACGCTAAAAAAGGTCATACATATACAGTGCATTCAATATCCACGCCGGATACGCGTTTGGAGCGCCGTCTCCGCATGCTCGGAATGACAGACGGCTCCTTTGTGAGTGTTCTCGGCAAAAAGCGCGGCGGAAATATGATAATAAAAATACGTGGCACGCGATTTGCTGTTGGGAACGAAATAACAAATTCAGTGATACTCGGAGGTGAAACAACGTGTCGAAAACTGTAAACGTAGCATTTATAGGCAACCCAAACTGCGGAAAAACCACACTTTTTAACGCTTATACGGGAGCAAGGCTGAAAGTTGCAAACTGGCCGGGCGTAACGGTTGAAAAAAAAGAAGGCTTTATGCGCTTTCACGACTGTTCGTATAAACTCTGCGACCTTCCGGGCATTTACTCGCTCACGTGTTACACAATGGAGGAATCAGTATCGCGCAACTATATTCTGAGCGATGATGTGGACATAATCGTAGATGTTGTGGACGCCTCCTCCCTTGAAAGAAATCTCTTTCTTGCCGTAAGCCTCATAGAACTCGGCAAACCGGTTGTAATAGCTCTTAATATGATGGACATTGTTGAAGAACGCGGCATGGAGATAGACTTGCACCGTCTGCCCGAAATGCTCGGCGTACCGGTAATCGCCGTAAGTGCAAGAAAACGCACGGGGTTAAATACTCTCATGCATGCTGTGGCGCATCATGTCACGGAAAAGTTTGACAAACCTCTCCACCACCATGAACCCGGATCGCACCGGCATGAACATCATTCGGAGTATGCCATGGTTTATTCGGATGAAATAGAAGACAAAATAGATGCCGTATCGGCTCTTTTGGAAGCAAAATACCCAAACCTCACAAATTACCGCTGGTACGCTCTGAAAACACTTGAAGGCGATGCGGATATTTTAAAAAACTACCCTGTTGACTCCAAGGGTATTTTAACTCATGACTATGAAGATGAAATAACAAACCAAAAATACGAATTCATCGAAGAAGTTATTGCCGAGGTACTGGTAAACCGCGAAGAGAAAGCGCGGAAAACCGACAGAGCCGATGCCATATTGACTCACCCTGTTTTTGGCATGCCTGTTTTTTTGGCAATAATGGCGCTTGTATTTTTTCTGACGTTCACCGTAGGCGATTTTATAAAAGGATATTTTGAAACATGGCTTGATATGCTCACAACGGCAATGCCGAAATGGCTTATGTCCATAGGCGCCGGAGAAATGCTTACATCGCTGCTGAACGACGGTATCTTGGCGGGTGTCGGCGGAATTTTGACTTTTCTGCCGAATATTTTCATACTCTTCCTTGCGCTTGCTTTTCTTGAAGACAGCGGCTATATGTCGAGAGTTGCATATGTTATGGATTCTCTCATGGGAAAACTCGGCCTTTCGGGAAGAGCGTTTATTCCGCTCATTTTGGGATTCGGATGCAGCGTTCCCGCGGTTATGGCATCCCGCGCGCTGGAAGACCGGCGCGACAGGCTAAAAACCATTCTTATAACGCCCTTCATGTCTTGCAGCGCAAGACTTCCTATTTATGTATTATTTTCCGAGATGTTTTTCGGCAAACATGCAATGCTCGCGGCATACTCTATGTACATAATAGGCGCAGTCATTGCTATTTTGGTGGCACTCATCATCAGCCGCACGGAAAAAACAAAAGGTGTTTCACATACGCTCCTTATTGAACTTCCCGAATATAAAACACCTAATTTACGCACTGTGTTCATATATGTTTGGGAAAAAATATCGGATTACCTTACCAAAGCCGGAACCACAATTTTATACGCTTCCGTTATTCTCTGGTTCCTGCTTAATTTCGGTCCGTCCGGCATGACAAATAATATGAGCGACAGCTTTGCCGCGGCAGCGGGAAAATTTATAGCGCCGGCGCTTGCTCCCGCCGGTCTCGGCTACTGGCAGATTGCCGTGGCTCTCATTGCGGGTATAGCCGCGAAAGAAGTTGTGGTTTCGAGCATGAGTGTCCTTTTCGGCATTTCAAATATAACATCGGCAGCCGGCATGGCAGAGCTTCACGGAGTTTTGGGCTCAATGGGCTTTACTGCCGTAAATGCATATTCCTTTATGCTTTTTGCGCTTTTATATGTTCCTTGTATAGCAACGATAGCTACAATAAAAAAAGAAGCCGGCAGAAAATATGCTTTTCTAAACGCACTGCTTCAGGTATGCACGGCATTGATTGTCTCAACCCTCTTTTATTTTGTTGCAACATATGTTTTTTGATTGTCAAATCAAAAAACATATGTTTGACAATTGCAGAATCAGATAAAATTTAAAAAATATATTGCATCGCACATCAATGTACGGTATATAATGAATTTATGAAAAATAATTTAAAGGAGAATACGGTTATGAAAAAATTCTTTGCCGTATTGCTTGCGTTTGCCTGCATTATCATGCCGGGCACTGCCAAGCAGTTCGGAAAAGTTTCTGCAAACGGGTTTATAATGGAATCCGATGCACAAACGGCAATGGAAAAAAATCAAGCGGCAATTTTAGACGCCCTGGAAAACACAACTTTTACAAACGATTTAACGCGTGACGAATTTCAATCGTTTCTTATGGAAAAATGCATATATTCGGCGGACAAAAAGTACGGTGCTTCGTTTGAGATGCAGGACTACAGATTTGTTCCCGCAACACAGAATAAATCCGGCTATGTAAAAGCCGTTATTATTTTGTCGCAAAATGACGGTGAAACAGGTTTTGAAGTCAAAGCTGTCATTCCCTCTCTTTCGGGAAATACAATTGACGAAGAGCAGATTTCTCAGGAAGAAAAAGATACCGAAGATTCACGCGTTCCCACAGCGGAAGAAAAAGCAAAGCTCCGCGCAGCGCAGGATGCCATAAGCAAAGCAATATGGGATTTTCCGGTTTCAAACAATACAACAAAAGCCGATATGTTAAAAATGGCCCGGTCCGCAATCCCCGATAAAGACGCGGTTACAGTGTCGCTTGAGGATTACGATTTTTCCTTAACCCCGTCAACAACCTCCGTAAACGGAACCGTAGTCGCAACGTACACGCTGACGTGCGGCGCGGCATCGGTGCGGCACTCCGCCGCAAAAACAATTGAGCCGTATGAAACGGCCGAATCATCTGCCCTTGAAAATGACAGACATGCAATAAGCCGTGCCTTAAAGTCGATGAATTATTCAAATAAGGTAACAAAAGACTCGATTCTTGCAACGGCGGGATCGGTAATACGAAACGGCTCAACCGTTAAATGGAAGGACGGTTTCAGTAAAAAAGAAGCAACTTTTAAAGAAGCCGGAAGCATTTTCGGTTATCTTGAAATTTCAAACGGCAGTGAAACACGCGAAATGCTTATTCAGGAAGCTATTCCCATGCTTGTCAGAAAGCTTCCCTCAAATCAAATATCGGTTAACAAAACCGAGTGGGATATTATGCGCATGGTAAACGTTGAACGTTACAATGCGGGCGCACCTCTTCTTTCCATGATCGGCGCACTGCAGGACCCTTGTGACGTGCGCGAAACGGAGCTTGTAGAGAGCTTTTCACATACCAGACCAAACGGTGAAACATGCTTTACCGCAATAACAAACTTCAGCTACACAACAGCCGGAGAAAACATATACCAAAGTCACTGTCCGAACCGGGCTACACCTATATACACGGAAATTGATTCGGAAAGAGCAATGGAAGCCTGGATGAACAGTCCCGGTCACCGTGCCAATATTTTAAAGCCGGCTTACACATACGCCGGTATAGGAGCTCATGACGGTATGGGCACAGCCACGGCCGTTCAGCTTTTCGGTGCAGATCAATCTTATGTTACCAAAGCCGAAAGCAGTTCAGGCTCTCTGAATTTTGAAGACGAAGAGGCAATGCAGAAAGAATACCTGATACTCACGCTGTCGACAGGAACGGTCGCTTATATGCCTTTAGATGTTTCCTATATGCAGAAAAACGGTAACGAATACACCATAACACCTGCAAACGGCAAAGCGATTACGCTCACAGTAAACGGCGGCGCGCCGGGCACGGCTTCTGTCTTTTCCGATGTTTCACCCAAAGCTTATTACGCCGAAGCCATAAACTGGGCTGTAGGAAAAAGTATAACGGCAGGCACGTCATCAACCATGTTCTCACCAGACAACACTTGTACACGTGCTCAGATTATAACCTTTTTGTGGCGCGCGGTAGGTTCTCCGAAGAGCAGCGCCAAAAATCCGTTTACGGATGTATCTCAAAACGATTATTACTATTACGCCGCTGTTTGGGCAAATGAAAAAGGAATGGTTTCAGGCAGCAAATTTGAAGGTGACACACCGTGTACGCGTTCCTCCACAGTAACCTATCTCTGGAAAAATGCCGGCTCACCTTCTTTTGCAGCCGCCAACACCTTTTCCGATGTCTCCTCTTCTTCCGAATATGCACAGGCTGTTTCCTGGGCTGTTAAAAATTCGGTTACAAGCGGCACTTCAGAAACAACATTTTCGCCCGATGCAATCTGCAGCCGCGCTCAGATTGTAACATTTCTGAAAAGGGCCATAGGCTGATGAAATTTCGCTTTATGCGAATTTTATATGCATATTTTATTTGTGTAAAATATGCGTCACCTCTTACCTTTCTCCGCAGATAAGAGTTATATAATTTTTTGTCGGTGCGGAGCGACAGAACGGAGATTTACATGTTTAAAAAATTTTTATGCACAGTCCTTGCGCTGTGCGCCGTAATCACATTCACAGCAAGCTCTGTTTTTGCAAAAGATGAGCAGGGCGAAATAGAAGCCGCAATGAAGGCAATTAAAGACTCTAACACCGCAATTGCCAAAGGTGTTTATCATGACATGACGGCAGACGAATTTCTGAAAATGGTTTCAAAGTTCCTTCCGGAAGGCAGCAGCGTTACACTTTCGTTTTCAAAAGAAACGGACTACCGCCTTTTCAATGCTTCAAGCGAAAAAGACGGCACACTTTTTGTCAATATTCTTTTCACATGCGATCCGTACACGCAGCATGAAATGTTCGGCTTTAAACTTCCGCGTATTACGGGCGACGCGGCAATTTCAAATGCCGACAATGAAAAAATTGATGCAGACAAGCTTGCTGTTGCAGCACAGACTCAGAAAATAATAATTTCAAACGACTCCACAAAGGAAAGCATCCTTGCAGACCTTCAGCCCGCAATTAAAAACGGTTCAACAATTACATGGGAAAATGATTTTAAAAAACAAGACGCCACGGAGCATGCCAGAGGAATAATAAAAGGTACGCTTCGCTTTACCCTCAACAGCTCGTCTTCTAAACTTGAGTTCAAGAAATTAATTCCTTATGCAGTTTCCAATGCCAGCGATGTCAAAAATAACGACACTGCTCCGACAGAAATTACATCATCTTCCTTTGAGGATGTTCCCGCTGACGCTTATTATGCCGATGCAGTGAAATGGGCTGTCGGAAAAAAGATAACGGCAGGTACATCAAACACAACATTTTCACCGGATGACACCTGCACACGCGCACAGATTCTTACATTCCTCTGGCGCGCCGTAGGTTCACCCGAACCCAATATCAAAAATCCGTTTTCGGATGTAAAAGAAAGCGATTATTTCTATAAAGCCGCTTTGTGGGCAAGCGAAAACGGCATGGTTTTGGGCAGCGTATTCGCAGGCAGCACACCTTGCACGCGTTCCGCAACGGTTACATATCTCTGGCAAAATGCAGAAGCGCCGGATCCCGAAGATTATGCCGAGTTTTCCGATGTATCGGCAGATTCCGAATATGCGGACGCTGTAGCATGGGCTGTTGAAAACTCTGTTACAAGCGGAACATCCGACACAACATTCTCACCCGATGCAATTTGCAGCCGCGGTCAGATTGTTACTTTCTTAAAAAGAGCATTGGATTAAATATCAATTACAAAAAGCGCCCAAGAGGGCGCTTTTTGTAATTGCTGTCATATTATCATCCCACAGCATGGCTTTAACTTTTTTTGTATTTTGGGGCATCTCCACACTTTCGCGTGCCGCAAAGTCACCGCATATATCATATGTGAAAACTTTTATATCCGTAATTTTGTCTTCATCATATCCGCAAACATAAAGCTTAAGTTTATTTCCCTCAAAACTTCCGTGCGGCACAGACAACGCAATTTCCGCAGTTCCACCAGCGTATTTTGCACCAAGAGTGATACCCGTATCTTTCTTTAAAAGATTTTCGACTTTGAAATTTTTGTATGATATTTGGGCGCCTGATGCCTCCGAAACGTACTGCAGCTTAGAGCAGATAAACGAATCTGCCGCATCTGTATGACGGCTCATCAATACAGGCTTGCCGTTTACGTAAACACTGCATGTTTTACTTTCCGTATTTATAACCAAAACAGTATGATACCATTTATCCGTTTCGTACGCTTCTCCGTTACACAGTTTTCCGTTTTCAAAAATTCTAACGTTATGCATAAACCAATTCTTTTGCCCGTTCATACATTCAAACACAAAATAGCCGAGCGGAGAAGAAAATTTCACATCGCACTCCACTCTCACCATCCCCTCTTTAACGGAATTATTCACATTATCGGTTCTGTATCCTGTCAAAACAGCGGAATTATTTCCGGGAGATGTGACGGTATATGCACCGTCTTCGTTTTTGCCGCTCCCTGTTTTGTAAAAATACCAGCCGCCCACAGATATCTGTTTTCCGTCATATGAGCTTAAATCATTTTCATACAGCGTTTTTCGCCCGAAAGAGTAAACCGTAAAATATGCACGGTCTTTCTCAATGCCACGTTCGGTGACAGTTTCAATCTCCGCAATGTGTACGCCCGGAGAAAGTTCGGATATGTCTATTCCGCTTATTTGTGTTTTTACCCCTTTTTGAAACACAGTAAATTTCTTTTCAATTCCGTCTGTATATAAGCGTACAGATTCTGTATCCTGCGGAATCTGAATTTCCGCTCCCAAAAAACCTTCACAATCTGTCTGTGCATCTTTAATCACCGTCCTGATAAAGTTTTCGCCCGAAGGAAGCTGCCAATTGTCAATTTTACAAAAGCTGAGCGGTTCGGGCTCGTAAAACCCGTTAAGCGGTATCAGTTTTACGGCTATATCCACATTACCTTCTGCGCCGTTTATATGAACTGCCAGTTTCCGAACACCCGTATTTTCAGCCTGTCCTTCAACTTTCGGCGATGACGGAAGCGGCTCTGCCGCCATGCTGCAAAGCTCAAAATCCGAAGCGCTGCAATACACCTCTGCACGCAGCTTTTTGCCTTCACATGACAGAATTGCCGTATTTTTATCTGTTATTTCTATGCTTGCCGAGGTATGCATGAACCAATATATTTCAGACGAATTTTTCAGTGTTATTTCGTCTTGAACGGTCAGCGTGTTTCTGCCGTCCCCAAAATAGTATCCGCGTTTATATGCCGTAACATCGCGTGAATAAGCGTCCTTCAAATCAAGCACCGCATAAGCCGCCTTCGGCGCGCTTTGAAAATCAGTCAGTTCTGCTAAAGCGCCGAGTGCCTGGCCGTAATATGAGTCCGCATCCTGTTTCGGATTTATAACAACGCAGTTTTCACCCTCCGGTCTTTTTCTGTAAATTCTGTATCCTTCAACGGCGAAATAATACGGAAGGCTGTAGCTGTCTCCGCCCAGATCTTCAGCCCAAACAACACCGTCGGATTCAAATACAAATTCGCCCAAATCAAGCATGTCGTGCGCAAGCTTTGTTCTGCCCCCATGAAAACCCGCAAAAACCGGTTGGCGCTCATAAAAACTGTTGCGCATAGATCCTCCTCCGGCATGAAGAAAATATTTATCAAGCGGCGCATCCGACACATCGGGTTTGCCGAATTTTTCGCACGACATTGTATAATAGTATTTCCCAAGCGCCGATATACCGGCATTTCTTACCGAATCTTTTTTATAATGTATTTCCGCCTCAGCCGTCGCACCGTATCTGTAAGCAAACCAATAAGGCAAATATGTTTCTGAGGCTTGTGCGCTGCAATCGTGAAAATTAAAATTATATTTTGATGACTGCATGTAATTTATAAAGCTTCCGGCATTTGAAAAACCTATGGCAGAGCCCAAGCCGTAATCTGTACCGCAGCAATTAAAAAGCGCCTCTATGCCGCCCGTAAGATTCCCGAGCATATATTCCGAATAACTCACTCCCTCAAAATATCCGCCGTCCGGTGCATAAAGAGATACGGCAATCTCATTTGATTTTATTATATTTTCAAGAAGATATGCGGCTTTGCCGCAAACTTCGCTTTCATCTGCCATCGCCAATAAAAGAGCCATCACTCCGCCGCCTATAACTCCGGAAAAATTATCGCGCAGCTTTATCCACCTCGGGCCGCCTTCCCCCTTGTATGCCGCCTCCGTATCCGCAAGCGCTGTGCGCAAAGCCGCGTTTTTTATACTCTCAAGCTTGCTTCTTCCTTCTTCCGTTGCGCTGAAATAATTATAAAAAGTGTCATAGCCTATTGCCATTCCCATTGCCCAATGACCCGTTGTAAGGTTAGCCGTTTGCCACCCGAGGCTTTCCCATTTTGAAAGAGTCGTCATGTAACGCATTGCAGTTTCCGCGTATACTGCATTATCCGTAAAAATATACCCCTCTGCCAAGCATTTTATAATAGTTTGAAAAGAGGTTGCCTGAGATTGCTTGTTTGCGTCGGGACAGTCTTCCGAAAATCTGCTGTCATTTAAATACCTGTCCGCCGCGGCAATTGCTCTTTTTTTAATATTTGCCCATTCACCGTCATTTTCTGCAGCGCTTTTCATATATTTTGTTTTTTCTTCCGTGTATAAAATTCTCGGATGAACTCCTCCCGATAAATTCATTAAATCATACAGCATTTCCTCGCCGCGCAAATTTTCAAACTGCAAATACCTGTATATAACATCGGAAGGTTCAAACATTTCAATAAAATTTTCCGAATCTTTATAAGGAAATTCTTCATCGGACAGAACAAAAAATCCTCTTTCATCATACAAATAATGCTTTGATAATAATTGAGCCGCCTTCGATGCAGGCATATACTTATTGCCGTCTGAATATTCAAAATTCGAATCATCTGCCGTAATTTTAAGAATATCTCTTACAAATTCTTCAGTAACAAACGCTTTTCCGTTTAAAACAACGGGTTTATGCGCATTTGAAGAATATTTGCTTTTTTTCCCGTCTTTAAAATAAAAATCTGCATATACGGTGTATGCCTCCGCACCTTTTAAAGCGCTTTTTGCCGTAACGGGGTCATCCATGACGGAATCATGCATATACGGATGCACTGTTTCGTCAGTCGGAGCCGAGCCTTTATATATTCTTATGTAGTCCACATAAAAGTCAAGATTCCCGTCACCTGCGCTGTTTGCCATATCTATTCTGAAAACGGTGGGACGGATTGTGCTTTGCGGCAAATTTTCAATTACTTGTTCGCCGTTTATATAAAAAGAACATGATCCCTCCGCAACATTGTATGCTGCTGCGAGAGTAATCCACTCGCTGTTTTTCCATGTTCCGGCTCTGTGCATTTTTCTGTTTTTGTCGCTTATTGTAACACTCCCGTCGGAATTGAGACACCCTCCTATCCTCCAGTTTCCGTCAAATGTTTTGGAATCAAATATTTTTATTTTTCCCGTTCCTTCAATTTTTACGGGCTTTATTCTCGTTTCCGCAACATACTCGTCCGCAAAAGCCGCGGAAGATGCGTTCAAATCAAAAAAGCTGTTGCTGACAGTCCCTTTCAGCACGCTTAAATGAAGCGTATTTATGCCGTCTTCCGACGTGCGATCTATGCTTCCTCCCTGATAAGACACCGATACTCCGAGTTCTTTTCGGAAATCTGCATTTGCAAGCATCGTCAAGACCTCGGCTTCCGCATAAAAAGAGGTTTCAAAATTCACCGTGCCGTCCGCGCTCATACATTTTAAAGAATGTTCCTTGCCGTCTGCAAGATACCTTTTCGGAACAATATTAACCTCGTTTTCATTAATGCTTATGTCCGTTTCAAGCAGTATCTCTTTTCCGTTATTAAAAAAACAAAGTTTTATGTCCGATATACCGGAGGCATCTGCCGCGCTGCCGAATTTCAAAATTATGCTTTCAATATCCGAAGGAATACTCCGATCCTTTTCAAGTACCTTAAGTTTTCCGGCATTATCCCTGTAAAACACCGCACTTACATTTGCAAAAACCGGTACAGCACATGGCATAAAAAACATTATAACCGTCAGACAAACCGCAATCAGCTTTTTCATATCATTCTCCAAATAAAGTTTTTTCTTAAATTATAACATACTTATTTTTATAATTCAATTACTTATGTGCAATATAGCAGGATTTTTTGTATTTGTTCCAACTTTTGTTTTGAATATACGTGCAATATTAATAACAAAAAGCTTTGGAGATTAAAAAATGAACGCCCTTAAATCAAAATCTTTTGTATCTAACGTAGCAATCATACTTGCCGCAACGCTTGTTTTTTCGGCATTATTCTACTCGGCTGCTGTTATGGCGATAAGAATTTTTTCCCTTTCGGATTTTGAAAAAGTACCCGTTTTCGGAAAAATAATAAACTTTTTTTCAAAATTTATATACGAAATTAAAAAAAAATGATAAAATAAATTATATATTTACGGGGTTTTCATATGAAACCGAAAGGAGACTGTTTAAAGCATGTATATGTGGGTTGTTTTTGCCGTTTTATCCGCTTTTTTTGCCGGAATAACGGCAGTTCTTTCAAAAGTTGGCATTAAAAACATAAATTCAAATTTGGGTACAGCGATAAGAACAATCGTTGTCTTTATCTTTTCATGGCTTATGGTTTTTGTTGTCGGCGCACAAGACGGCATAACAAAAATCGGCACCAAAACACTTATATTTCTAATACTCTCCGGTTTTGCAACCGGTGCTTCCTGGCTCTGCTATTTTCGAGCGCTGAAAATGGGAGATGTTAACAAAGTGGCTCCCATCGACAAATCCAGCACAATTTTAACCATGATACTTGCCTACATTTTTTTGCACGAGGAAATAACATGGCTTAAAGCGCTGTGCATAATTCTTATAGGCGCAGGCACATATATGATGATTGAAAAACGCAATGCACCGCAAAAAACCGCGCAAAAAACAAATTGGCTTATATGGGCGCTTTTGTCCGCGCTCTTTGCGGCACTCACGTCAATTCTCGGAAAAATAGGTATTTCCGATATTAATTCAACTTTGGGAACGGCTGTTCGGACTTTTGTTGTTTTGATTATGGCATGGGTTGTGGTTTTGGTAACAAAAAGCGGTAACGGTGCAAAATCGGTAACTTCAAAAGACATGCTGTTTCTGATATTGTCCGGTATCACGACGGGTCTTTCGTGGCTTTGCTACTACAAAGCATTGCAGGACGGATCCGCAAGCGTTGTTGCGCCGATTGACAAACTGAGCATACTTGTAACGGTTTTATTATCTTATATAGTTCTAAAAGAAAAGCTTACAAAAAAAGCTTTTTGCGGTTTGGTTTTGCTGATAGCCGGAACACTGCTTCTTCTCATATAAAAACCTCCAATCTGACTTCGCCCCGTGCGTGTAATATTACAGAAAGAGCAAAGGAGGTTCCGTGAATGTGAATGAAAAAGAGATTATAAAACGCTGTCAAAACGGAGATAAGGCGGCTTTTAACGAATTGATCCGCGTATTTTATCCGTATGTGACAAAATATCTTTTAAAGCTGTCATACGACGAAACTCTCACCGAGGTTCTTACGCAGGACGTTTTTTTTGAAAGTAATCCGCACAATTGAGCGCTTTAACCCAAACGGCAAAGCATCTTTTGCAACATATGTAATAACAATTGCAAAAAATACTTTTATAGACTATACGCGCCGCAGCAAAAATGTTTTTTCCGATCTTTCGGACATTGATTTGAAAAGCGATGATAACATCGAAAACAGCGTTATCACCTCAATGCAATACCGCGAGGCTCTAAAATACATAGATTCTCTGCCGCCGAATGATTTTTTTCCGTCAGGTCACATGGCTTTGTCTGTCGCAAGCGTTATTATCCTTTGGAACACAAGCCGCCTTTTCGGAATTCCGGCGGCAATACTCGGCTTTCTGATACTTTTTTCAAGGATGTATCTTTTTCTCCATTACCCAAGTGACATATTGGGAGGAATTGCTCTCGGCATAACCGTATCGTATTTTATACTTCGCGTTATTCCCGGTTGACAGCGTATATACATTATGATATAATGAGTATATATGAATATGAAAAAGGAGAATAGGTATGAAAAAAACATTCGGTATCATTTTCGGAATACTTTTAATCGCAGCCGGAGCGCTGTTTGCCATTGAAGCGTTCGGCATAGCAAATATTAATTTTTCGTTTGATGGCTGGTGGACGCTGTTTATTATCGTCCCGAGTATTTACGGCCTTATTACGAGCAAAGACAAGTCGGGCAATATTATATTTTTGGCTATCGGAATTTACCTGCTCCTTGCCGCACGCGGAATTATAGACTACAGCGCACTTTGGAAAATTATTGTTCCGCTTATCGTAATAGTGATGGGTGTAAAAATAATCGTTAAAACAATAAAGGGCGATACGGCAGCATCCGACAATGAAGAAAATTTAAGCGATAAAAAAAATTAAAAAACGATTGATAAAACAGAAAAACCGGGGATGTTTAAAATTTTTAAGCGTCCCCGGCTTTTCTTGATATTACATAATGTCTACTTTAAGCGGATTGCAAATATGCGGTTTTTTATTTATACTATAATGCGGAGGTGGAAAAATGGATCTTAACAAAAGCGGAATTCTTTTGGCAAAACACAGAAAATCCAAGGGAATGACACAAAAAGAAGTGGCTGATATTTTCGGCTTCATCTGCATTATGATATACTTTCCACTCGCCAACCAGCAGACAGCCTTTGTCACGATGATTTATAAAGCCGTATATATCACACAGAGGATACCCGAGAAACACCCCTATCTCATGCGGAAAACCGCTGCCGCGAAGCTTAGCACTCAATACAGTCAGATATTCAGCAGCCGTCCCTTCTTCGGGATAACCGCACTGCTTCAGAAAATCCTTGTTGCAGCGCCTGCTTAAATGTCTCTCAAGTATATTTCTTCTGTACACAATCAAAAGCGCACGCTTTTCACATTCACAAAGAATTTCTATGAAAATATCCTTGCGGTTCAACTCACCGTTAAGTTTTTCCAGTCCGAAATTTAAATTCGCAAACTGTTTTTTACTGCACGATGCAATATTCGCAGGCTTAATTCCCGCAAGTGCCGGCGCACAATAATACGCAATCAGTCTTTCCAGCATAGCTGACCTCCCGTCTTATTCGAGTTAGTTTTATCTAACTGTAACTTTTAAAAATAAGTTAGCTGCAACTAACCTTGTTATTATGATAACACAAAAAAATAAAACTGTCAATATTTTTTGCAAAAAAACATTTGGCGCAATGCAATAAAAGTATTAGACATTTTCGGGAAAGTGTGATATATTATAGATATAAATAAAAATTCGAAAGGAGTTTTTATAATGAAGAAAATCACACAAACCGCAGGACGTGACGCGCTTTCCGATTTTGCACCGGATTTTGCACACTTCAATGACGATATCCTCTTCGGCGAAAACTGGAATAACGAAGATATAGACACAAAAACACGCTGCATTATAACGGTTGTATCTTTAATGTCGCAGGGAATAACGGATTCTTCTTTAAAATATCACCTTCAAAACGCAAAAAACAACGGTGTTTCTAAAAAAGAAATAGCCGCCATCGTCACCCACGTTGCATTTTATGCCGGCTGGCCGAAAGCCTGGGCGGTATTTAACATGGCAAAAGAAGTATGGGAAACCGAAGATTAAGGAGGAAACATTTATGCCGTACATAGCAATCAAAGCATATCCGAAAGACGAAGCAATTAAAAAACGTGTTGCAGACAGAATCAATCAGGTATTTCTTGAAGAATGGGGCTGCTCTCCGGAAGCAATTTCAATTTCTATCGAAGAAGTATCTCCCGAAAAATGGACAGACGAAGTTGTTAAAAAAGAAATTGAACCTCAAAAAGACAAAATGATAATATTGGACGGTAAAAAGAATTACAAATAAAAGGCTGATACGGACCCTCTTCTTTTCACAACAAAAAATGCAGATATCAAATTATGAAACATTTTTGGTCAAATAAATGTATTGTGGTAATCCGAATCTTTGTTTATAATAGAATCAGATAAAGGAAGGGAGATTATAAACATGAAAAAGATCGGATTCATAGATTATTATCTTGACGAATGGCATGCAAACAACTATCCTGATATGATAAAAAAAGCATATCCGGGCGAATTTGAAGTCAGCTATGCTTTCGGTTTGATTGACAGCCCCAAGGGAGGCATGACGAATCGCTCCTGGGCAGAGAAAAACGGCATAACGCTGTGTGAAAGCATTGAAGAACTGGTTGAAAAAAGCGACTATCTTACAGTTCTTTCCCCCGATAACAGTGAGATGCATGAGGAGCTTTGCAAGATTCCGCTTAAGAGCGGCAAAAATACTTTTGTTGATAAAACTTTTGCTCCGACACGTGAGATTGCCGAAAGAATTTTTGACTATGCAGACAAAAACGGTACAAAATGCTATTCTTCATCGGCAGTTCCTTTTGCCGATGAATACAAGAAAATGCCATCCGACATAAAACATATTACGAGCTTCGGAGGCGGCGTATATAATATTTATGCCGTGCATCAGATTGAACCGATTTTAGCTTTGACAGGCGGTAAAGTTGCCAAAATCATGTATCAGGGCGGTACAAACGTATTTAAATATGCCGTAGTTTTAGAGGACGGCAGAACAGCTGATCTTAACTTTTTAAATTGCGACATGCCTTTTTCAATGCATGTTCTGACAGATAAAAACGAGGTAAGCTATACGGAAATTCAATCCGACTTTTTCGGCAATGCAATACGTGCAATGCTTGACTTTTTCAAAACAGGTGAAATTCCCGTATCTCATGAAAGAACATTAAATACCATGTCGGCAATCGAGTGCCTTATAAAAGCGCATGAGAAACCGTTTACATGGATTGACGCCTGAATATTTTAAATTCCCTTATTATTAATCACTTCGCCTATAAAGGGAAAGACCAAAAAGCCGATGCGAAGCGGCGGAACGGAGATCATTATGAGTATTAAAAAAGTTGCCGTTATAGGATGCGGAACAATAGCAAACAACGCGCATATACCGGCGTATATGAAAAACGAAAAAGCGGAAATAAAATATTTCTGCGATATTATCCCGGAAAGAGCTGAAGCTGCCGTAGAAAAATACGGCTGCGGAAAAGCTGTTACGGATTACAAAGAAGTATTGGCAGATCCCGAGATAGAAGCAATTTCCGTGTGCACGCCAAATAAAGTTCACAGCACAATTACAATTGACGCACTTAAAGCCGGCAAACACGTTCTCTGTGAAAAACCTGCAGACAGACTTTATAAACAGGCACTCCTCATGCAGGAAGCACAGAAGAAATACGGAAAAGTTTTAAATATCGGCGTATGCAACAGATTTAACACCGGTGTAAACAAAATGAAAGAGCTTATAGACAACGGCAGACTCGGAGAAATATATCAGGTTTATGTAAGCTTCCGTTCGCACCGCTCCATACCAGGACTCGGCGGCGCCTTTACAACAAAGGATATTGCCGGCGGCGGTGTTTTGATAGACTGGGGCGTACATTTCCTTGACATAGTTATGTATTGCTGCGGTGACCCGAAAGCACTCACGGTATCAACCGAGACATTCTCAAAACTCGGCTCCCCCATTGACGGATATACATACGTTAATATGTGGGCAGGTCCTCCCGTAAAAGACGGTATTTTTGACGTTGAAGATGCTATAACCGGCATGGTAAGAACAACGGGACCCGTAATAACTTTAAACGGCGCCTGGGCACAGAACATCGGCGAAGACGAAATGTTTATTGACTTTATCGGCACAAAAGCCGGCATACGTTTGCATTACGGCGAAGACTTTGTTCTTTACGGAACGGAAAACGGCATGCTTACGGAAACAAAATTCAAATATACCGTTAAAGATATGTATGAAAATGAGATAAATGCATTTTTGGATTGTATAGACAGCGGAGAAAAGCTTCCTTCAAACATTGATGTAAACATTCTTACATCTCAGCTTATGGACGCTATGTATCGCTCCGCCGAATCACACAGCGAAGTAAAACTTTAATTTACATCCGAAAACGAGCAATAGGGGTGCGGCAAAACAGAATCATTTTGCCGCACCCTTTTTTCTTGTGTTCCGGAGTTTTTTACATCCCCATTCATTACCAAACCCAAATAAATTTCTGGACTTTCAATAAAACATATGCTATAATATATGTAATTAATTAAATAATTTTTAAAAAAGGTATATTATACCGCGAAATCTGATTTTTTAACAAAATTTTTTTAAACTTTCCCCAAACAGGAAATGCATTTCGTGGTAGTTTAATCCTTGTGGTAGTATAATTTCACAAGGGTGATAAAATGGCATTAGATACAAAACTAATCGGTAACAATATCAGAAAAATCCGTAAAAATGCAAAAATATCTCAGGAAGCTTTTGCGGAAAAAATTGAAGCTTCGGTACGTACGATAAGCAATATTGAAAACGGAACAGTTCTTCCGAGTATCAATACTCTTTACAATATTGCTCAAAGTTTTGGTTGTTCTGTCGATTCTCTCATCACCGAACCCGATGACTGATAAATCGGCAGATCCGAACAGCATCATATGAACATTACCGAAATCCCATGTAATTACGGTTTAAGTTTTCTGAATTTGTTATGGAAAGGGAGAACGCTTCTTTCGCGTTCTCCTTTTCCATTTTTATAACAACAAGCAACTAAACAGTTACTTGTTGACAGTAGAATGAACTTATGGTAAAATTATGTCGAAAGAATTGTATGTCGCCAACAAAAACAAATTTTTGTTTTTTTGGAGGAATTTTATGAACAAACACAAATCATTTGCAGCTGTCGGTGCTGTGCTGCTCCTTTCCGCCGCGGTGGCATTAGGTGCACCGCAGCTTAGTTTGCGTATGCAGGAAAACAAACTTTTCGGGAGTGCACAGGAAGCAGACTCTATTTCCGCAGCAGTGAAACCGCAAAGTGCACATAATTATGTATCGCTTGTTGCCGAGCTCTCGCCTACGGCCTCTGACCTTAGCTATCTTAAAAACCTTATGAAAAAAGGCTATGATGTAAACGCTCTTTACGAGATATACAAATTTTGGCGCGACACCGCCGAAGATATTGAAATAATAGAGGAAGTGTATAAATTCAAACCCGAAAGCCCAAATGTTATGTACTGGGTTGACGAGGCTTTTATTGAACTTGCAAATCAGGGAAAAACCAAAAATCAATACAGCAATCTCTCTGTAGAGGAAGTCGAAGCCTATAAAAATTCGGGAATGACATTTTCCGATATACTCGTTGCCGATAAGCTGAGCCGCTACGGCACGGAAAAAATAGAAACGATTTTGGACGAAAAGCAAAGCGGCGTTTCGTGGTTTGAAATTACGGATAACGTCTATTCCATTTCGTCTCCCGAAGAAAAAGCCGCAAATGCGGAAAAATACAAGAATATTTCCGACCCGTATGAAATTCTTGACAGCATTGCGCTGTCCAAAAAAAGCGGAAAATCCGCCACGGAATACCTTGACGCCGTAATTTGCGGCGAAAGCAGCTCCGAAATTCTTTTGAAAGACGAGCTCACACAAAAGACGGTATTGGCAAACGAGCTTGCCTCATCGGGAATTATATTGGAAGAAGAAAAAAATGATATAATTTCCGCAGCGGAAGGGGGCGATGCGGAATGAAAAAGTTTTTGACCGCATTCTTTTCAGCCTTATTCCTGTGTATTTTGTGCGTATGCGCGGAAGCCTCCACGGCGGGCTCCGTAAACGAAGCTGCATATAAGGAATGGCTGAATGCCAATTACGGCGATTTTATAAAATCACCCGTAAATTTAAACGAAAGCGCACTAAACATAAGCGGCACCACGCAAAGCGCGTCACTCACGGAAACCGATTTATCTTTACCCGGCAAAAACGGAATGGACGTAAATATTATAAGACGCTACGATTCCAATGTAACTTGTTTCTCATATTGGGGCGACAGGCTTGATAATAACGCAAAACTTATAAGAACATGCTATAAATCCGAAACGGGAAAAACACATTATGTTGATTTTCGCAGCGAGGAAGAATTTTTTGAAGCTGATACGGGTGACGGTATAAATATAAATATGGACATGAATCCGACGTTGTACGCGCTGATTAAAGATGATTACGGAACGCATGTCACGCGTGACACAACCTATGAACCGAACTGGACTTCGTGCGCCTACAGATCCGACGACCGCTATTTTATTGACAATATGTATAACGGCGTTGAGCTGACAAAAGGCTGGCAGCTCCCTCTCCCCACGCTTGTTTCCATGTACACCGTTGCGGGAAGCTTTTCATATCAGACCCTTTTCCAGGTTCTGCGTTTTCCTGACGGGACATGTCATACTGTGCAGCATAAATACAAGGTGGAAAACAAAACTGTAAAAGGCTATGAAGGCAAGTTTACCGATTCTGCCGATTTTGAGATACTCTATCCATATTCCGGCGTATATGACGGCAATGTTGAAGATACGGAAAAAGGAATCCGTTTCTGTTTCAAGTTCAGAGATAAAAGCGGACATATATATTATTTTAACAGCAGCGGCTATCTTGTTTACGAGGAAGACCGTTTCGGCAATCACATAAAATATGTGTACAGCGCCGAAGGAATAGAAATAACCGACACCATGGGGCGAATTATCCGCTATGTTGAAGAAAACAGCGGCGAAAGGCTCGGGAAAATCACAGTGACGGCAGACGGCGTCACTTGCGACATGGTGTATTATGATCTGCACGCGGAAATTCCCGAAAACCAGGGAATATTTACGTATAACAATACATACACGCTAAGCGTTATAAAGCCCGAAAACGGAGAAAGTGCGGCAGAATGCAAAAACAAAACGCTGTATGAAATGAAATACCGCACATTTGCACGTCCAACCACAAACACAAACTACGGCTTTATATTCCCGACGGTGATAATAAATAAAATTACAAAGCCTGACGGAAGCTTTTCGGAATATAACTTTGAGCGCACGGGCACGCTTAACAATACTGTATTCAAGGAATCAAAATACCGCGTTGAAAGTTCAAATGATTGCTCCCCGGGCGACAGCACTGTCCTTAACTCCTGGACATACTCATACTCCGGCGGCTTCACCAAAACACGCGCAGACGGCTTTAAGCAGATTGCTTATTACGACTCCGCAAAACGCCTCGGAAGCCTGTATACGGAAGGTGACGGAATAAAAACGCATGAATGGTTTGTGTATGACAAAAACAGATTCATGGAGTCAAATCCGTCTCCGAAAGTACGCCAGACCGTAAAACAGATTTTTAACCCCGTATCCGAGAGCAATTACGATTATTACGAGATAATAACGAACCTCAATTTTGATGAGCGTGAAAATAAAATATCGGAAAATGTAATGGGGCGCGTGTCAACATATGACTACGGCACCGCGGAGACAAACCCCTATAACTTTGTGCTGTCCGAAATACGTGAAAATAACGGAGTGCAAACCAAAACCGAAAACACGCTCACACAAGACATGACCAATATTTCGGACACCAAAACATATGCTTTTGAAAATGACGGATGGGTTCTTAAAAACCACGCAAGCTATGAATGACAGTTTCGGCAACTTAACAAAGGAAATCAAGCGTCCGGCGGAGAATAAGACAATAGAAACAAATTTTGTATACACATATTCGGGTTCCGCATACAATGTTGAAACATACAAGCTTAATGCGGACGGCGCGCGCGTGAGCACGTTCAGCTATTTTGATTCGTTCGGCACTCCCGAGCGCGATATTGACGCGCGCGGTTTTGAAACGTCTTATACATATGACTATCTTTCAAGGCTGCTTTCAAAGCGCACCGCGGACGGCGGCGAATGTACATATTCATATGACACAGAAAATAACACCGTATATGCAGCAAACGAAATCGGCACGGAAATAAAGCAGGAATTTGACCTGTACGGCAGAGAAAAAGCAACGTATGTAAAAAATGCGGAAGGTGATTATGTTCTTCTGCAAAGCAAAACATATTTTCCGCAAAGCGGTCTGCTCTCCTCCCTTAAAGAAACCGGCGCCGGCGGCACGGAGGTTTTAACGGAATACACTTATGACGGCGCTGACAGAGTTAAAACCAAAACCGTGAAAGAAAAAACCGCCTCGGGCGCATATGCCGAAAAGGAAAGAATAACAAACACATACGAATTTCTGCCCGATACCGGTGTGATCGTTGTTCCGACAGAATACGCTCCCGTCACGGCTGAAGGACGCTACACCGCAATGCCCGGCGAAAAGTATACACGCAACCTCAGCACAAAGCACAAAGCAACAAAAACATACCTTTTCCCCGAGAATACATACATTGCTTTAGCTGATTTTCAAACGCAGTACAGCGGAGCCATAACCGTAACGCTTACAAAAGACACGGAAAACATTCCCTATGACTTTTTCGGTCATGACAGATATGATACAGCTGCATATTATTACAGAGGCTGCGTCATAAATGCCGACGGCGCAAGCCAGGTTTCGTTTCACACAGCGTCAAGCAAAAAACCCATGCGCATAGGCAACTTCCGCGTTTATACAAAAGACAGCCTAAACGCTCTCGGCACCAAGATTACAACCGTACACAGCGGCACGGGTGCCGCAGCTGTGACAGCGGAGCAGCGCATAAATATCTGGGACGAAAAAACTTATGAGAAAAAGACGGATTCGCAGACGGGCTCCGTCCTCACCGAGGAAAGCTATACATACGATGAAGCCGGAAATGTTCTGTCATACAGAAACCCTGTTTCATATGACCTCGGCACCGATTCCGTCACAAAAACATATGACTATGCCGGAAGACTTGAAACGGAAACGTCGCACGATTCCGACTTTGGCTCTGCCGTAACAGCAACGCAGTATGACAACATAGGCAGAACTACAAAGGTGACAGACCCTAAAAATGCTTTTGACTCTTATGTTTATGATGATTTTGACAGGGTAATCCGTCATATTAAAAACGCCGCGTTTGACATCGGTGCGTGCAGAACGGATTATACATATGACCAAAACGGCAATGTAACACGTGAGACGGTTTATAAAACCGCAGCGGAAACCACCGTAACAGACTATGAATACGACTGCCGAAACCGCGTAACAAAAGCCACGTCATACGCAAGCGGCACCTCATATCCGAGTATAACGCAATATTATTATGACAAAGCCGGAAATCTTCTCCGCATGTATACGGGGCTTTCGTCCGCTTTGGATTTGAGCAATCCGCAAAGCCTTCCGAGCGGCGGATATGTTTACGAATATGATTTTATGGGGCACCTTGTCAAAATGACAGACCCTTCCGGGAAATCGGAAACATATACAAATGACCTGTTGGGCAATGTTTTAAGCAAGACGGACAGAAACGGAGATTCCGTAACCACATCGTATAACTATATGTCCCTCCCCGTCTCCGTCACAAGTTCAAAAAGCGGTTCCGTAAGCTATGAATACGATTTCCGCGGCAACCGC
>OLSB01000793.1_pt1 | contig 35476 bp, 20 predicted proteins | sample 1672071 | NCBI WGS metagenome assembly OLSB01 (sample SAMEA3136642, study PRJEB25190) | human gut metagenome | biome: human gut; feature: human-associated habitat; material: faeces | place: Austria | collected 2013 | reverse complement strand
CGCCGCCGAGGATGCGGATGGCGTTTCGCGCCTCCTCCAGCTCGCCGCGGCAGTCGGGGCCCTTGAGGGCCAGCATAAAGCCCCCCACCTTCACCAGCGGCAGGCAGTATTCGCAGAGCACCGAAAGGCGCGCCACTGCGCGGGAGGCGGCCACGTCGAAACGCCCCCGGAGCGCGGGCATGGCTCCGGCGGCCTCCGCTCGGGCGTGGACGAAGGCGTTCTCCTGTCCCAGCCGGTCGGAAAGCTGTTCCAAAAAGGTCAGCCGCTTCTGCAGGCTGTCGAGCAGCGTGAGGGAAAGATCGGGCCGCATGATCTTCATCGGCACTCCGGGAAAGCCGGCTCCGGTGCCGACATCGATCAATGAGCACCCCTGCGGCAGACCGATCAGCGAGAGCGGAATGACGCTGTCGGCAAAATGCTTGACCGCGATCTGGGCGGGGTCGGTGATGGCGGTGAGGTTGACCTTCCCGTTATACTCGAGCAGGAACTCCCCATAGGCGGCAAAGGCCCCAAGCTGCCCGTCGCCGGGCGAAATTCCGAAGGAGGAAAGCAGCGGCAGAAAATCTTCGGTCGGGAGCTGGAACATCACGTTCTCCTTTCGACAGAAATTTGTATTATTTTTATATTATATACTATATGTAATTTACAATTAGATTCCTATTTGTATTTTCCATGTTATAAATTTCAATTGGTATTTTCTAGAATTCGTTTTGATGGATGTGTCCGCCCTCCTGCGGCGGGAAAGCTCAAGCATCAGCACCGAGAGGTCCGCGGGAGAAACCCCCGAGATATTCGCGGCGGCTCCGAGGCTCTGCGGCCGGATTTTGGCGAGCTTCTCCCTCGCTTCAATCCGCAGGCCGGCAATCGCGGAAAAATCCAGTTTCTCAAGGCTCATGCCGCGCAGTCTGCGCATTTCGGCGGCCTGTGCCTTCTGCTTTTCGATATAACCCGCATATTTGATCTCGGTTTCCACCGCGTCGGCCACCGCGCGGGGAAGGGAGGGCCTGCCGGGATCAAAGGGAGCGAGCGCCTGATAATCCACCTGCGGACGGCGCAGCAGCTCGGCGAAACGGGTTCCGGTGGCGAGCGGCGCGGTGCCGCGCTCCTCAAGCAGGGCGTTGAGTCCGGCGGAAGGAGAGATTGAGCTTGTTTTGAGCCGCTCGATCTCCCGGCGCTTCTGTTCCTCCCGTTCGAGAAAACGCTTCCAGCGCCCGTCCCCGATCAGGCCCGTCTCCCGCCCGTGGGGGGTCAGGCGGCTTTCCGCGTTGTCCTGCCGCAGAAGCAGCCGGTATTCCGAACGGGAGGTCATCATCCGGTAAGGTTCCGAGGCTCCCTTGGTGGTCAGATCGTCGATCAGGGTTCCGATATAGCTCTCGTCGCGGGCAAGGATGAGCGGTGCGAGACCGTCGAGCAGCCGCGCGGCGTTGATTCCGGCAATCAGCCCCTGGGCGGCGGCCTCCTCATAGCCGGAGGTGCCGTTGAACTGCCCTGCCCCGAACAGCCCTCCGACCTGCTTGGTCTCAAGCGAGGGGAACAGCGCCAGCGGGTCGATGCAGTCGTACTCGATCGCATAGGCCGGGCGCATCACCTCGACCTTCTCTAGCCCTTCGATCGAGTGGTAGAACAAAAGCTGGACCTCAAACGGCAGCGAGCTGCTCATGCCCTGAAGATACATTTCATCGGTCGATTCCCCCATCGGCTCGATGAAGAGCTGATGGCGGCGCTTATCCGCGAAGCGCACGACCTTATCCTCAATCGAGGGGCAGTAGCGCGGTCCGGTGCCCTCAATCACCCCTGCGAAGAGGGGAGAGCGGTGCAGGTTGGCGCGGATGATCTCATGGGTCCGCTCATTCGTGTAGGCGATGTGGCAGACCATCTTATTGCGCAGGGAGCTTTCATCGGTGTCGGCCGAAAACGGAATGATCCGCTCGTCGCCCGGCTGAATCTCAAGCCGGGAAAAATCAATCGAGCGCCGGTTGACCCGCGCCGGGGTTCCGGTTTTGAAGCGGTGCATCGGAAGCCCGAGGGCCCTGAGGCAATCCCCCAGAGGGTTTGCCGGGTGGCAGCCGTCGGGGCCGGATTCCTGTGAGAATTCTCCGATAAAAACCTTGCCCTTGAGGTAGGTTCCGGTGGCGAGGATTGCCGCCTTGCAGGGGTATTCGGCTCCCAGCGCGGTGACGACCGAGCAGACCCGTCCCTCTCTGACCCGGATTTCCACCACCTCGGCCTGAATCAGGTCGAGACCGGGACAGCATTCGACGGTGCGCTTCATCCGTTCGTGATAACGGATCCGGTCACTCTGCACCCGCAGCGAATGGACAGCGGGACCTTTGCCGCGGTTGAGCATCCGGCTCTGAAGCATGGTTGCGTCGGCGGCACGGCCCATCTCCCCGCCGAGGGCGTCGATCTCCCGGACGATATGCCCCTTGGCGGTGCCGCCGATGGAGGGGTTGCAGGGCATATTCGCCACCGAGTCGAGAGAAATGGTGAAGAGGGCGGTTCGTTTGCCGAGACGTGCGGCGGCAAGCGCCGCCTCGCAGCCCGCGTGGCCCGCGCCGATCACCGCGATGTCGTATTCCTTTGCGATAAATGTGATCATTGTTGCTCCTCGAGAGACTCTCATAAAAATTTGAATCAAAGGCAGCGGGGCGAAAACCGGCCGCTGTATCTCCGCACAAAAAGTAAAAGAAACGCCGGGACTCACAGGCGCGGCGCACGGCGGAGGCACAGACCCAACGCACAGGCCCGGTGCTGTTTCTTCACGCAGAAGTGGGAGAAACGCCGGGGATTCACGGGCGCGGCGGATGTGCGTACCGAACGCACCAGCCGGTGCTATTTCCCCACGCAGAAGTGAGAGAAGACCTGCTCGAGCACCGCTTCGGACACCTGCCGTCCGGTCAGTTCGGCGAGCGGCCCGATCGCGCCGTCGAGAAGAACCCCCGCGGCGTCGAGGGTGACCCCCTCCCGCAGGGCGGAAATCGCTTCGTCGAGAGCCTGCATCGACCGGTGTACGCAGGAATACTGCCGCTCGGAGGCGATCAGGCAGTGATCCTGGGTCAGCTGCAGGCCCAGCGTCCGCCGCAGAGTACGGGAAAGCTCCTCCATTCCCTCACCGGTCCCGGCGGAGATTTCAACATCGACGGACGGCGGCGGTGGAAAACTCTGCTTTGCCGCCGGAAGATCGGCCTTATTTGCAAGGACCAGATGCGGCCGTTCCTTTACCAACTCGTAGAGGGAACATTCCTCCCCGGTGAAAGGACGGGAGCGGTCGAGCAGAAACAGAACCAGATCGCTCGTTTCGACCGCCTGCTTCGCGCGAAGCACCCCGATCTGCTCGACCGCGTCCCCGGTCGGGCGGATTCCCGCGGTGTCGAGCAGCCGCAGCAGCACGCCGTCCAGCTCGACCGTATCCTCCACCACATCGCGGGTTGTGCCGGCGATTTCGGTGACAATTGAACGGTCCCGCCCGCAGAGGCGGTTCATCAGGGTCGATTTTCCGACGTTCGGACTGCCCGCGATGGCGACCGAGATTCCCCGCTGGAGCATCCTTCCGCTGTGATAGCCGTCGCAGAGAGCCAAAAGCCGCTCCCGTCCGGCCTCGAGCGAACGGAGCAGACCCTCGCGGGTCACCGCGGGGGAATCCTCCTCCTCGGGGTAATCCCCCCACATCGCCAACTCGGCCGCCGCGTAGGAGAGGGCGTCGGTGATCTCCCCGATTTCACGGCTCAAGGCCCCGTCCCGCCGCGCAAGGGCGGCCGAGGCTGCCGCCGAGCCTTCCGCCTCGATCAGTTCTGCGACCGCCTCGGCCTGCGCCAGATCGATCTTGCCGTTTTCAAAGGCCCGGCGGGTAAATTCCCCGGCGGCGGCAGGGCGGGCACCCTCCCGCACACAGGCGGCGATCAGCCGCGCGGCAATCGAGGGATTCCCATGGCAGGAAAGCTCGGCCATATCCTCTCCGGTATAGCTTTTCGGTGCCCGCAGGACCAAAACGATTCCCTCGTCGATCCGCTCCCCCTGCGAGACAAATTCTCCGTAAGCCGCGCGGTAGCCCGGTAGCGCGGTCAGCTCCCTGCCCGAGACGGGGCGGAAGATCCGCCCGGCAATCTCGACGGCCTGCGGCCCCGAAAGCCGGATCACCGCGAGAGCAGACACGGCGGACGGCGTACCGCACGCCACAATCGTCTGTTCCATCCCCTTCTCCTTTCAACATCAGCCTGTTTCTTTGGTTGAAAACAAAGCGGGCCGCTGCGGATGGAAATTCATCACGCGGCGGCCCTGACAGGAATCAAATCTCGATCTTGCCGTAAAGCGGCTGGTTTTCCGCCTCGGTGGGCGGGACCTCCCGGCGGCTGCTCTCCTGATAGGGGGCGGGCTTCTCACGGCGTCCGTCACGCCGTCCGTCTCTGCCGCCGGAGCCGGAACGCGGACCGCGCGGCCGGTCGCCGTCGCGGCGGGGAGGATGGCCTCCGTCGCGGCGGGGAGGGCGGCCGGAGCGGGGCGGCCGGGCATCTCTCGCGGGCGCGGCGGAAGGATTGTTTGAGGAGATCACCACACAGCGGTTCGGCTCCTCACCGGTCGAAGCGGAGGTAATTCCTTCCATCTGGGAGATGGTCGAATGAATGATCCGGCGCTCATAGGGGTTCATCGGCTCGAGGGTGGTGCTGCGTCCGGTCCGCAGGACCGCATTGCCTAAGCGGCGGGCAAGCTGCTCGAGGGTGGCGCGGCGCTTGTCGCGGTAGTTGCCCGAATCGAGCACCACCCGCACATAATCGCCTTCCCCGCGGTTGGCGGCCAGCCCTGCAAGATATTGCAGCGCGTCGAGCGTTTCGCCGTGGCGGCCGATCGCAACGCCCGAAACATCCCCGCTGAGGCGAATCTGAATCACATTCTCATGGGTGGAGGCGGCAATGGTCACATCGGAAAGGTTCATCGCCCGCAGAATCGAGGTGATGTATTCCTCGGCGATGGCAACCTTGTTGCCGAAATCACAGGGGGCGGCGGACTCGGCGGGGGCTTCCCGCTCCGGCTGGACAGTGTTGGCCTGCGGCTGCTTTTCCTCCGCCTTCGGCTCCTCTTCCCGAACCGGCTGCGCTTTGTGCGCGGCGGACTTAGGCGCAGGCTTTTCTTCGTGGGGGAGAGGCTTTTCCTCCTGAGGCGCGGGCTTTTGCTCCAGAGCCGGCTTCGGATCGGGGACCTGGACAAAGACGCGGACCTTTGCAGGAATCTGGCTCAGTCCCAGAAATCCCTTCTTCGGCATGCTGATAATCTCGAAGTCGACATCGCCGCGTTCGAGTCCCAGCTCGGCGCAGCCGCTGTCGATCGCGGCGTCAACCGTTCTGCCGGTCGCGATGACTTCCTTCATCATGCTTTCAACCTCCTTGATCGGGTACTGTTATTTGATGTCGTCGTCGGTGACTTCGACATATTCCTCACCGTAGCGCTCAGCATCCCGTCTTCTGGCCTCGGCCAGCTTGCGGCGGGCGATTTCCTTTTGGGAAAGGCCCTTCTCGCCGGGGTCCTTGAGTCCCTGTTCACGGGCTTTTTTCTTCTGCTCAATCCGCTCCAGCCGCTCGGCCTCGCGCATTGCCTCTTCCTCGGCCTTGGCCTTGGCGATCTCTTCGGCGGGGTTCATCACCCTGTTGAGCACATAGCTCTGGACGCAGGAGCAGATATTTGAGATCAGCCAGTAAATACCGACGCCCGCAGGAACGACGAAGGAAATCCAGACGCTCATCACCGGCATCATGATCATCATCGAATTGTTCATGCCGGCCATCTGCCCGTCGGTGGTGGCGGCGGTGGACTGCTTGGTGATCAGGCTCATGATCAGCGAGGTCACGCCCGACAGAATCGGGATAACCATCAGGGCAAGGTAAAGCCCCATCGGCTTTCCGTTTGGGGTCAGGGTGGGCTGATCAAAGAGATTCAGTCCGAACATCGTGAAGTCGAAATTCAGAATTTTATCCGCGATGTCGGCGCCCAGTCCTTCATAGAAAGGGGCGGAATTCTGCCGGATGGCCGAAATGACGCTGATCTCCTTGGAATAGGCGTTGAGTCCGTTCTCGCCGAGGACAGTGGTGGCGATTTCAATCGCCTTGTTGATCGTCCCGGCCGGCAGCCGGAGCATATGCTTGATCGGGTAATAGATGACGTCGAGCATGCCGAAGAGGATCGGGAACTGGATCAGCATCGGCAGGCAGGAGGACATCGGAGAAAAATGCTCCTCGTTGTAGAGCTTCTGCAGTTCCTCGGAGTAACGCTGCTTGTTGTTGCCGTAAGCCTTCTGAAGCGCCTTCATCTTTGGCTGCATTCTGGCGTTGGCGATCAGGCCCTTCTGCTGCTTGATTCCCAGCGGAATCATGCAGACCTTGAGAAGAATTGAGAAAATGATGAGGGTGATGCCGTAGTTGTGGGTAAAGTTGTTGATCTGGTACATAATCCAGCCCAACGGGGTTCCAATAAACGAGAAGAATTGAATCATGCGGCTGCTTCCTCCAAACGCTCTTTTTCTATTCAAAAGAGATCCGCCGCATCAGCGGTGGCGTTTCTCTCGATTTTTTCCGGGATAAACCTGAAATTCCCTGCGGAAAGTGAAATGGTCGGGCACCGGGTCGTAGCCGCCCTTCGCAAAGGGATTGCAGCGCAATAGACGCCAAACGGAAAGTAACCCGCCCCGTATCGCGCCGAATCGGTCGATCGCCTCTAAGGCATAGCTGGAGCAGGTTGGAATGTAGATGCAGTGCGGCTGGGTGTAACGGGAGACGGAGAGCTGATAAAAACGGATCAGCGCCCTAAGAATCTGCTTCATCGGATTTTTTGAGGTAAGGGGCCAGTTGCTTCTTCATGAGGCGGTAGACTTCCTGCATCGAACAGACGGTGGTGCGGACACGGGCGACGAAGATAAAATCATAGCCCGCCTGATCCGTCAGAGACGGGGCGAGGAGGCGGTACGCCTCCCGGATCACCCTGCGTGCCCGGTTGCGGTCGTGGGCCTTGCCGATCTTTTTGCTGGTGGTGATGCCGACCCTGTGAACGCCGAGCCTGTTTTTGGCCGCGTAGCTCACAAGGACCGCACCTACCTCGGCCTTCCGGCGGTAGAGCCTTCGGAAATCATTGTTCCGGGTAATCGAAATGATGATTCTTCGCAACGGGCAAAACGTCCCTCCGCTTGTGATTTCGATAAACAGAAAGAAAGGCCACAAACCAAGACGGTGTGGCCTTACAGAATTAGTACGTGAGCCGAGCTCTGCCCTTGGCGCGGCGGCGGGCGAGTACCTTCCGTCCGTTTCTCGTCTTCATTCTCTTGCGGAAACCATGCTCCTTCTTGCGCTGGAGCTTTTTCGGCTGATAGGTCCTGATCATCGCAAACCCCTCCTTTCAGGGAAAACCTTGCAGGGTATTAGTATAGCTTATCCGCGGCTGTAAAGTCAAGAACCTTTTATCAAAAAGCGCAAACTTTTCTGCCTTTGGACACGATATTTTTCCCTTTTCGGGAAAAATCCGGTTTCTCCCGTGCCGCAGCCCCGAAAAAAAGGCGGAAAATCGCCCGCTCTTTCCTATTATAATTATCCAGCTATTTTTCTGTTGATTGTTGCCTGAAAGGCATTTTTATGTTATAATGGGAGGGAATATTAAGGAGGCCCCTGCGAGGGCCTTTTTTGGAGGGCGAGCCGATGGATTCCACCCAGGAAATCTTCTCTTACGTACAGGAATACTGCCAGAAAATGATGCCGGCCGGGCCCTATAAGCTCTGGATCAAGGATATCCTCTGCGACAGCTTCGACGAAACGTCGGCAGTGCTTCTGGTGCCAACCAACTTCCGCAGGCAGATCATCGAGAGCAAATACCTTGAATTCCTGACCACCGCCTTTCAGGAAGTGGTCGGCTTTCCGGTCAGGGTTTCGGTCCAGAGCGAGGAGGAGCGCCGCAGCGCGGAGCCTCCCCCAGAATCCCGCCAGGAGGAAGGGGGCGGAGAGGAGCTTGACTTCAACTCCAATTTTCTTCCGAACGGCGAATACGCCTACACCTTCTCGACCTTCATTGTCGGTTCTTCCAACAAGTTCGCCCACGCGGCGAGCGTGGCGGTCGCCAACAACCCTTCCTCCTCCTATAACCCGCTGTTCATCTACGGGGATTCGGGGCTGGGCAAAACCCACCTTCTGCGGGCGATCTGCTCCGAAATTGCAGATAACTACCCCAGCTTCGAAATCATCTACGTCAAGGGCGAGGATTTTACCAACGAGCTGATCAACGCCATCAAAACCGACAAGACCAAAGCCTTTCACGACAAGTACCGGAAAGCGGACGTCCTGCTGGTGGACGATATCCAGTTTATCAGCGGCAAGGTCAGCACGCAGGAGGAATTCTTCCACACCTTCAATACCCTGTATGAAGCCAACAAGCAGATTGTCCTGACCTCCGACCGGCCGCCCAAGGAAATCAAAACCCTCGAGGACCGGCTGCGCAGCCGCTTTGAATCAGGGCTGATCGCCGACATCCAGCCTCCGGATTATGAGACGCGGGTAGCGATCCTGCGCCGGAAGGCCGAGCTGCTCGACCTCGATCTTCCCGACGATGTGACCGAATATATTGCCAACCGCCTGAAAACCAACATCCGCCAGCTCGAGGGAACGGTCAAAAAAATCAAGGCCTTCAAGCTGCTGGCCGGCTCGCCGCCGTCGATTCCGATCGCCCAGAACGCGATCCGCGACATCCTTAACGACAGCCAGCCCGTCTCGGTCACCGTCGAACGGATCATCAACGAAGTCTCCCGCTACTTTGAGGTTTCCCCGCAGGATATCCGCTCGATGGACCGCACCGCCAACGTCTCGCTGGCGCGGCAGGCCGCGGTGTATATCATCCGGGAGATCACTCATATGTCGATGGCCTCGATCGGGGAGGAATTCTCCAACCGCGACCATTCGACCATCGTCTACACCATCAAGCAGACCAAGGCGACGATGGGCAGCAACACACAGTACAAAAACACCATCGAGGACATCATCAAGAATATAAGGGATCAATAAAGGTAGGACAGCCTTTCAAGAAGTTCCAAACGGTGTAAAATCGGTTGAAAAGTGGAAAGGAATGTTGAAATCAAACAATCTTTCAACATTCTCACCAACGTTTTAAACATCTTTTCACTTCAATTTTCTACATCCTTTGAAAAAACTTCCTTTTCCAGAAGTTTTTCAGAATGGCAGATTGTCCGTTTTTGCGCTTGTTCCGCCGTTTCCGGCGCGTCTTCAACAGTTCAACCTGTCCTACTATTACTACTAAATATGATCTCTATCTATTCTATCGAAAGGAAGATCTTGATTATGAAAATAAAATGCGAGAAAAACATGCTGTGCGAAGCAGCGGCCGTCGTCAGCCGCGCTGTTTCCTCTCATTCCTCGATTCCGACGCTGGAGGGAATTCTGCTTCGCTGCTCTGCTGCGGGAATGGAGCTTTTCGGATATGATCTTGATACCGGAATCTCGACGCGGATCGACGCGCAGATTTCCGAGCCGGGTGAAATTGTTCTGCCGGCAAAGGTGTTCCTCGACATCGCCAAGCGGCTGGACGATGAGTTCATCACCATTTCGACCGGCGAAAAGTGCCTGACCGAGATTAAGGGCGGCAAAACCGAGTTTACAATTCTCGGGATGCCGGCCGACGATTTTCCCGAATTTCCCACCATCGGTGACGTTACCGATTTTGAGCTTCCACAGGCCACGCTGAAGTCGATGATCGACCAGACCATCTTCGCGGTCAGCCAGTCGGATGCCAAGCCGGTGCATACCGGCTCGCTCTTTGAGCTGGAGGAGGGAAGCCTTTCGGTTGTTTCGGTTGACGGCTACCGGCTTGCGGTGCGCCGCGAACGGGTTGCTTTCGGCGGCGAGCTGCGCTTCGTCGTGCCCGGACGGGCGCTCGGGGAGGTTTCCCGGGTGCTCGACGAGGAGAGCGACGACCCCGCCGGGATGCAGATTTCAAAGAAGCATATTATCTTCCATATTGGGGATTACCAGATTTTCTCCCGGCTGCTGGAAGGGGAATTTCTCGATTATCACGCCGCCATTCCCAGCGGCGAGAGCCTGACCGTCCGCATCAACACCCGCGCCCTGATCGACGCGGTCGAAAGGGTCAGTCTGCTGATCTCCGACCGGATCAAAAGTCCGCTGCGGGTCAAGTTCTATGAGGGCGGAGTGGACCTGAGCTGCTCGACCGCTCTGGGACGCGCCAACGATACCATTTCCGCCGCCATCGAGGGAAAGTCCCTCGAGATGGGCTTCAACAACCGTTATCTGCTCGACGCACTGCGCGCGGCCGGATGCGACGAGGTTCTTCTTCAGATCAACAGCCCGCTTTCCCCGATGAAGGTGGTTCCGACAGCGGGAGATTCCTTTGTTTTCCTGGTGCTGCCGGTCCGTCTCAAGACCGAGGGGTGAGCGGATGAAGCAGATTGAAATTTCCACTGAATTTATCAAGCTTGATTCCCTGCTGAAGTTCTGCGGCGCGGCGCCCACCGGCGGCGCGGCCAAGGAGATGGTTCAGGCGGGGGAGGTCCTTGTCAACGGGCAGCCCTGCACGATGCGAGGAAAGAAGATCCGGCCGGGAGACCGGGTGGCGGCAGGCGGGGCCGAGTGGGAGGGTATACGCCTTGAAGGTCACCTGGCTCTCGATTGAGGCCTTCCGTAATTTGCGGGAGATCGACTGGACTCCCCGCGACGGGGTCAATGTCATCTACGGCGAAAATGGCCAGGGAAAGACCAACCTGCTCGAAGCAATTTGGATTTTTTCGGGGGCCAAGAGCTTCCGGGGAGCGAGAGAGGCCGAGCTGATTCCGATCGGCGGACAGCAGGCGGGTCTTTCGCTGCGGTTTTCTGATTCTTACCGCGAACATCTGGGTAAACTCCGATTGGGGGAAAAAAAGGAAATTCTGCTCGATGGGATGCCGGTCGATTCTCTGCCGGGCCTTTCGGGAAGCCTCTGCTGCGTCGTTTTTTCCCCGACCCACCTGAACCTGATTAAGGGAGGGCCCGCGGAGCGGAGAAAATCGCTTGATACGGTCATCGGCCAGGTGAAGCCGCGCTATCTTTCGGTGCTTTCGGAATACCAGCGGCTGTTGACCCAGCGGGCGGCTCTGCTGAAGGATGCGCAGATGCAGCCGGCGCTGCTCGATACCCTCGACATCTGGGATGAAGCGCTCTGCCAGCGCGGCGCGCTTCTGACCGTCACCCGCAAGAGCTTTGTCGAGCGGCTGACTCCGATTGCCTGCGAAATCTACCGCGGAATATCGACCGGCCGGGAGGAGTTTTCCCTTCGCTATCTTTCGAGCATCGAATCCGACGGGGAGTCGAGCCGTGAAACGATGAAAAAGCTCCTTGCCGAACGGCGCGGGGACGACCTGCGCACCGGCATGACTTCGGTGGGACCCCACCGGGACGACGTTGAGGTTTTGATCAACGGGATTTCGGCCCGTTCCTTCGGTTCGCAGGGGCAGCAGCGCAGCGGGGTGCTGGCGATGAAATTTGCCGAAAGCGCCCTGATCGAACAGGTCATCGGACAGCCGCCGGTGATTCTGCTTGACGATGTGATGAGCGAGCTGGATTCCCTGCGGCGGGACTATCTTCTTCATCGGCTGACCGGGCGGCAGATTTTTATTACCTGCTGTGATCCGGGGCAGGTGTCGGGGGTGGACGCCCTTTTTGAGATGAAACAAGGCTGCCTGACCGCCGGCGGCCCATTGGGATAGGAGCGATGGAATGTTTTTGCATCTCGGCCAGAACACGGTGGTGCGCACCGACGCGGTGATCGGGATCTTCGATATCGAGACGGCGTCGATCGGGAAGATCACCCGGCAGTTTCTTTCCCGGGCGGAGGAGGAGCTGCGGGTCACTAACGTCTCACAGGATCTTCCCAAGAGCTTTGTCGTCTGTCTTGATGAAGGCGGCATGCGGGTTTATATCTCCCAGATTTCGACCGCGACGCTGCGGCGGCGCACCGGATTTGTGGAGGATCTCACAAAAGATTGACATAATTTTCCATATTAAACCGGCGTTGGCATTTTTCAAAGAGGAGAAGGAGAGAGGTTTTCTTGAATAACACCGAGCAGAATCATTATGACGAAAATCAAATTCAGGTGCTGGAAGGGCTGGAAGCAGTGCGCAAGCGTCCCGGCATGTATATCGGTTCAACCGGTCCGCGCGGCCTGCACCACCTTGTTTACGAGATCGTCGATAATTCGATCGATGAGGCCCTTGCAGGTTATTGCACCGATATTGAGGTCGATATCCTGCCGGGGGATATCATCCGTGTCCGGGACAATGGGCGCGGCATCCCTGTCGGCCTTCATCCAAAGATGGGAATTCCGGCCGTTACAGTGGTTCTGACCGTCCTGCACGCGGGCGGAAAGTTCGGCGGAAGCGGTTACAAGGTTTCGGGCGGCCTGCATGGAGTCGGCTCCTCGGCGGTCAACGCCCTTTCCGAATGGCTTGAGGTGGAGGTTCGGGATGGAAGCCATTGCCATCATCAGCGCTTCGAGCGCGGAAAGGTCGCTACCGACCTCAAGGTGACCGGCGAATGCAGCGACACCGGCACCACCATTACCTTTAAGCCCGACGCTGAGATTTTTGAGACGGTCGAATTTGACCGCAATGTGCTGCTGCTGCGTCTGCGGGAGCAGGCGTTTCTCAATGCCGGCTTGCGGATTGTTCTGCGTGACACCCGCTGCGCCGACGGCGGAGAGCCTTTTGAGGCGGATCTCTGCTACGAGGGCGGCATCTCGAGCTTTGTCGATTACCTGCATAAGAAGCGCGGCCTTGAACCGCTGCATCCCGATATCATTCATCTCACCGCGCAGGAAGGAGATTCGATCGCCGAGGTGGCGATGCAGTATAACGACAGCTACAACGAGCTGATTCTCTCCTTTGCGAACAACATCAACACCGTTGAGGGCGGCACCCATGAGGCCGGGTTCAAGTCCGGCCTGACCAAGGTGATGAACGATTTTGCCCGGCGCTATAACCTGCTGAAAGAGAACGATAAAAATCTGACCGGCGAGGATGTCCGGGAAGGGCTGACCGCGGTGATTTCGGTCAAGCTGACCGACGCCCAGTTTGAGGGGCAGACCAAGGCGAAGCTCGGCAATACCGCCATGCGGAGTATGGTCGATTCCCTGATTTCCGATAAGCTCGCCCAGTATTTTGAGGAAAATCCGGCGATCGCGCGCGCGATTCTTGATAAATCCCTCGGTGCGGCCCGCGCGCGGGAGGCCGCCCGTAAGGCGCGCGAGCTGACCCGCCGCAAGTCGGCGCTGGAATCGGCTTCGCTGCCGGGAAAGCTGGCCGACTGTTCCGAGAAGGGGACCGACCGCACCGAGATTTACATCGTCGAGGGCGATTCGGCCGGTGGCTCGGCCAAGCAGGGGAGGGACCGCCGTTATCAGGCGATTCTCCCGCTTTGGGGCAAAATGCTTAACGTTGAAAAGGTTCGTGCCGACAAGGTGTACGGAAATGATAAGCTGACTCCGGTGATCACTGCCCTGGGCTGCGGCATCGGGGATGAGTTCGACATCGAAAAGCTGCGCTACGACAAGATCATCATTATGGCCGATGCCGACGTAGACGGTTCGCATATTCGTACCCTGCTGCTGACCTTCTTCTTCCGCTATATGCGCCCGCTGATCGAGCAGGGGCACATTTATCTTGCGCAGCCGCCGCTCTACAAGGTGGCCCGTGGCAAGCAGATCCGTTATGCCTATACCGATCCGGAGCTGGAACCGGCCATTAAGGCCCTCGCGCCGAACGGGGAAAAGGTGGACATTCAGCGATATAAGGGCCTCGGCGAGATGGACCCCGAGCAGCTTTGGGAGACGACGATGGACCCCGACCGGCGGCTGATGCTCAAGGTAAACATGGAGGACGCCGTTTCCGCGGACGAAGTTTTTTCGGTTCTGATGGGAGACAAGGTCGGCCCGCGGCGCGAATTTATCGAGCAGAACGCGCAGTACGTCGTGAATCTCGATATATAGTCGAATGTTTCACGTGGAACATTCGATGACATAGAACAGGAAGGGATACCAGATGGACGAAATGATTCAGGGACGCCTTGTCGACGTTGAGATCGAAAAGGAAATGAAGGAAAGCTACCTCGCCTATTCGATGTCGGTTATCGTTGGACGCGCGCTGCCCGATGTGCGGGACGGCCTCAAGCCGGTGCACCGCCGCATCCTTTATACCATGTACGAGGCCAACAATACTCCCGACAACGCCTACCGCAAATGCGCGTATACCGTCGGTGAGGTGCTCGGACGATTCCATCCGCACGGCGATGCGAGCGTTTATGACGCGCTGGTGCGTCTTGCGCAGGATTTTTCCCTGCGGATGCCCCTCGTTGACGGCCACGGCAACTTCGGCTCGGTTGACGGTGATCCGGCCGCCGCCTACCGCTATACCGAGGCGCGAATGAGCAAGGCGGCAATGCCGCTGCTCACCGATATTGAGAAGGACACCGTCGATTTTATGCCGAACTATGACGGCAGGCTCAAGGAGCCGGTCGTCCTTCCCTCGCGCTACCCGAACCTGCTGGTCAACGGCTCGACCGGCATCGCCGTCGGCATGGCGACCAATATTCCGCCGCATAATCTCGGCGAGGTGGTCGATGCGGTCTGCGCGCTGATCGATAACCCCGATTCCACCATCGAGGAGCTGATGACCCATCTGCCCGGCCCGGATTTCCCGACCGGCGGCATTATCATGGGCCGCAGCGGAATCCGCGCGGCCTATGCGACAGGACGCGGAAAGATCACCGTGCGCGCCCGCACCGAGATTGAAGAGATGCAGAACGGCCGTGAGCGGATCGTTGTCACCGAGCTGCCCTACGGCGTCAATAAGGCCCGGCTGATCGAATCGATTGCCGAGCTGGTCAAGGAAAAGCGGGTCGAGCAGATTTCCGACCTGCGGGACGAGTCGGACCGCGACGGAATGCGGATTGCCATCGAGCTCAAGCGGGACGCCAATGCCGCCGTCGTCCTCAACCAGCTCTTCTCCTATACCCAGCTTCAGGATACCTTCGGGGTCATTCTGCTGGCCCTCGCCGGCGGGGTGCCCAAGGTGATGAGCCTCAAGGAAATTCTCGGGCATTATATCCGCTTTCAGGAGGAGATCGTTGTCCGCAGGACCCGCTTCGACCTGAAAAAGGCCAAGGAGCGCGCCCATATTCTCGAGGGCCTGCAGCGTGCCGTCGATATCGTCGATGAGATTATTGCGGCAATCCGCGCCACAAAGGGAGGAATTCCCGAGGCAAAGGCCGCTATCATCGAACAGTTCGGCTTCGACGAGCCGCAGGCCGCCGCGATCGTGGCTTTCCGCATCGGACAGCTCGCAGGGCTTGAGATTAAAAAGATTCTCGATGAGCTGGCCGATCTCGAACAGAAGATCGCCGACTGGGAGGCCATTCTTGCCGACGAACACCGGCTGCTCCAGATTGTCAAGGAGGAGGTCACCGCTCTCGGCGCCAAATTCTCCGACCGCCGCCGCACCGAGATCCAGACCGTTTCGGGCGAGGTCGATATTGAGGATTTGATTCCCGAGACCGACTGTGTCATCACCCTGACCCATTACGGCTATGTCAAGCGCCAGACCACCGATACCTACCGCACCCAGAAGCGCGGCGGGCGCGGCGTCACCGGTATGAGCCGCCGGGAAGAGGATTTCGTCACCGACCTCTTTATCTGCTCGACCCACGACTATATCATGTTCTTCACAAGCAGGGGACGCGCCTACCGGATGAAGGGCTATGAGATTGCCGAAAGCTCCCGCAGCAGCAAGGGAATCAATATTGTCAACCTGCTGCCGCTCGAACAGGGGGAGAAGGTCACCGCCGCCATCAAGGTCGGTGATTTTGAAGCCGAGCAGTACCTCTGCATGGTCACCAAAAACGGCGTGATCAAGCGGACCAGCCTTGCCGCCTTCAAAAATATCCGCAAGGCGGGGCTGATTGCCATTTCCCTCGACGAAGGGGATGAGCTTGCCTGGGTCCGGATGACCGACGGCGAGGACGATCTGATTATTGCAACCCGTCAGGGCAGGGCGATCCGCTTCAACGAGACCGAGGCCCGCGGAATGGGCCGCAGTGCCCGGGGGGTGCGCGCTATCCGCCTTGTCGACGACGATCAGGTCGTCGGGATGGCCAGGGTCCGGCCCGATAAGCATGCCCGAGTGCCTCGACAAACATACCCTCGTAGCTGTCGCCGCAGGCGGCGCAGGTGTAGGTCGTGAAGCCCCGCTCCGTGCAGGTCGGCGGCGTGACGCTCTCCGTGTAGCGGTGCGTATGGGTCAGGCGCGGAATTTCCGTGTTCTCGCTCCGACGGTAGCCGCAGTAGCACTCCTCATGCTTCAGTCCGACCTCCTGTTCGGTCGCCTCGCGGTCGATCACCCACGAAAATTCGTGCGGTCGGAAGTCCTCGTCCTTTTCGCCGCAGTAGCTGCAAACGCCGCGGTGTCCCGTCTCGTTTGCCTCGACCTCGGTGTAAAGGTGGGCGCGGACGCTGAGGGACGCCAGCCCGATCGGGGCGTGGAACGTTGTCCCCGCCGCGCCGTCCTTGTCCTGATAGAGGACGTTTTTCAGTGCGATCTGGAAGGCGTTGTCGTCCATGGTCAGCGGGGCGTCGGAGTACGAGACGGAATCCGTCACGTCGCGCCTTGTGCCGTTGGCAAAGGTCGCCGTCACGGTCATGCCCTTCGGGTCAAAGACCTCACCGACGTGGTAGACCGTCTTTTCCGGCTGCGTGGTTACGGTTACCTCCGTCGGGACGCTGCCGACCGCCATCAGATAGCCGGAATCGTTTTTGAAATAGATCGTGCCGTCCGCGTCCGCAATGGGGCTGCAAATGGCGTACTGCGCCTGCTCGCCGCTCGGCGTGAACAGGACGTAGGCGGTGTCAAGCTGCCTGCCGTCCGCCGTTTCGACGGTCGTCGGCTCCGCAGCGGTCTGCCCGGGGCGGTCGCGGAGGACGCGGAGCTTGCCGGGCGTGTAATTATCGAAGAAATAGACGGAAACCGTGCCATCGCCCTCGTCGTAGGCAGTGGTCAGGATGCCGCTCGTCTGCGGGTAGCCCTGCGTGGGGACGCTGTAGACGACCGCCATCGTGTTCAGGTCGATCACCGTCAGATTGTGACCGGAGTACGCGCCGAACTGTGCCGTGCCGGACACGCCGACGTATGCCCGCCCGTTGTAGATCGTGGGCGTGCAGGTGCTCATGGCGGGCTTCTTCGGATCGTTTCCGCCGTTGGACAGGCGCACGGAGCGCAGCTTGCCGAACTGCCCGTCCGCATCGACGGCGACACCGTAGAAATAACCGCCCTTGGTGGTGAAATACGCGGTTCCGGAGACGCTCGTTTCGCTGTCGGGTACGAAGGCGACCGAGCTTCTTGCGTCGCCGGTATGCGGCAGGGTCAGCTCGTCGAGCAGGACGCCGCTCCTCGGGTCAAAGGACAGAATGCGGCTGTAGCCGGTGAGATAGCCCGAGCAGCCGTCATCCGTAGTGACCAGCACAAAGTCGTCGCAGGCGTAAGCGCCCGCCCAGTAGAAGCCGCCCATGGAGGTGTAGTACCACGCGGCAAGCTTTTGCTCATCCGCCCGCGTCGGGTCCTCGTCGGTCACGCTGAGGCAGACAAAATTCGCCTGCTCCGCCTCCTGCCGCCAGAAGCCGGTGTAGATGCAGCCGTTGTGATAGATGATCGGGCAGTTCGGCTGACCGCCCGACGCGTCGCGGTAGAGCCAAAGCGTCTCAAGCGTTACCGCGTCGAACGCCTGGATGCAGCCGTCCGCCAGTCCCACGAAGATCATGCCCTCGGCATAGGTGGGGGAGTTGATGGCGAAGCTGGATTTGTGGTCCATATTTCCGACGGCGAGCACGGCGCCGCTGCGCTTGTCGAGACGGTAAATTTTGTCTGCGGCATAGGTGTACAGGCAGTCGCCCACAAGGATCGGGCAGCCTGCCGCGTCGGAGCCGTAGCCGTCACCGACCTTTGCCGCCCAGTACAGAACGGCATTCTCGGCGGAGATCGGGGTCGGCGCGTCGATCACGCCGTTGTTGTACCGATCGGCGCGGAAGGCGGGCCATGCGGCGTCAAGGTCCTGTAAATTGTCGTTTTTCGGCGCCTGCGTGAGCGTAAAGTCCAGCGTTGCGTCCGACTGCGGCGCGATATATTCGGTCGTCTGCGTCCCGACATAGCCGACGGCAGTCACGGTAATGCGATAGCGGTCGTCGGCGGTCAGCGGGAAGCGTCCGTCCTCGGCGGGCGCAACGGAGCGTCCGTTCTGCGTGTTGACAATGAAAACCGCGGCATCCGTCGGGTCACAGCGGACGGTCAGATACGTCGGCTCCGTCTTTCGGACGGTGACGGTGTATTCCGTGGGGATCGACGCCGTGTCGGTGTGGCAGACGGTGAGGCGGAGCGTCTCCTCGGGGAGGGTCGGCTCCAGCACCGCCGCGACCTCCCGCAGCGTCTCATAGCGCTCGCCGTTGAGCAGGACGGAGTAGCCGCCGCTGTTCGGATTGCTCTCAACGGGGGTGCTGCGGAGCGTGCCGTTCAGGGTGATCGAGCGGGCGCTGCCGACAATGCGGGTGTAGTAGTTCGCGACGTCGCGGGAGAAGGTCGTCGTCGCGCCCGCCGCGTCCGTCAGCGTCAGCGGCGTGCCGTCCGCCGTCGAGAGGGTGAGGTCCCGCAGCGTCAGCCGCCGTGCCAGTGTCAGCGTGTAGTCCTGATAATAGGTCACGCCGCCGCTCTCCCGCCGCAGCCGTATCGTCAGGGTGTTGGAATTGCCGCCGACGGAGAGCAGATAGCTGCAAATCTGCGCTCTGCCGCTCGGACTGACGGGCAGCGCGATCTCCTGCTCGTTCGGGATACCGTTCGTGGTATTCAGCGGGGTCTGACGGTTATAGCGGGCAAAAACGCGGTAGGCGCTGTCGGAGCAGGTCGCTTGAAGGTACACGGCGGAGTTGGCGTCGGGTACCGTTACGGTGTATTCGTGCCGTGCCGCCTCAGCCGGCGGCGCAACGGGGAAGGTGATGGCGTTGGCGGGGTTTGCCGCGCTGTAGAGTACGAAATCCGTCAGCCGATCCTCCGTCTCCGGTGTTGCGGCGGAGACGGACAGCCCCTCGGCGGCGGTGAATTCGGCGGTCGTGTGGAAATGCTCGTTCTTCGTCGCGGTGTAGGTGTATTTTTCGTTCGGAATCAGCCGATAGCTCCCGTCCGAGCGCGGCGCGATCTCACAGCCTGCGGCGTTGCGGATAATAATGTCCGTCTCTGCGTCCGTCGTCGTGACCGAGACGCCGACGGCAGCGACCTTTGTAACGTGCAGCACATAGGTCGTTTCCGCGCCGCTTTCGTGGGTGACGCGGACGGAGATATCGTCCCCGTCGCGGACGGGAACGGCGGTATCTGCCTGATTGTTGTATGTTACGGTATATTCTTCACCGAACGGCGTTGCCTGTAAAACCAAGGCGTCGGAAACGGTCGTCACGTTGTATTCCGTCGTCTGCGGCGCGAAGCTCAGCGGCAGGACGGTGCCGTCGCCCGTGACGGTCAGCGCCGACAGCGTGGGCGTGCGCTCGACGCGGAGGGGGAGGGACTGAATTTGCGTGTTGCCGTCGGTGTCGCGGTAGCGTGCCTCGAGGGAAAAGCTGCGCCCCTCCGTTCCCGCCGTTACGAGCGTGGGCAGCATCGTTTGCGTGCTCTCCCAGCTGCGGCGGTTGGCGCTGACCGTGCCGTCGGCGTAATTCTGCCCATCATAACCGACGTAGCAGGCGTAAAGGGCGGTCGTCTTTTCGTCGGGCAGGTCGCCCATCTGTGCGTTCAGGTAGACCGCGGTCCGAAAGTCTTCAATATAATAGGTAGTGCCGTCGGCGGGATAGGCATAGTCGCCCTTTCCCGACGTGTGCGACAGCGTGACCGTGCCAAACCACCGACCGCTCGGAAGCGTGACGGTCTTTGCGACGTCGCCGCCGACGGTCAGGCTGCCCTCGGTGCGGTTTTGCCCGCCGTCGGAGAGGGAAAAGGTGTAGTCGCCCGCGATGACCTGCGCCCGCGTCCCGTCAACGGCGGTGACATTGCCGTAGGAATCGGTCAGCGTGAGGTGCGCCGCCCCTTCCGCCGTGACCTCGACGGTGTATTTCTGCCCGTCTAAGACGGCTTCGTAGGCGGCGATCGCCTCCTGCAATGCGGCAAGCAGCGCTTTCGCCGTCGCAGCATCGGCGCTGCGCAGTCCGTTCAGCGCCTTGTTGTATGCCTCCCGTGCCGCGGGATAGCTCTGCACATGATCGGTCCGCAGATTGAACGCGCCCAGTGCGCCTGCCAGCGTCAGCAGCTCGTCGGGGCAGGATTCCCGCTCGGAAATGAGCATCGTCGTCACGCCGTCGGCGGGTACATCGAGCGAGCTTCCGCCGTCATAATATATCGTAAAGTTGCCTGCGACGCCGTTGATCTCCGTGATGAAGCCGTCCTCCAAGCCGGTGAACGTCGGCTCGGCAGCCAGCAGCGCCTCCCGCAGCGTCTGTCCCGCCTCGTACTTGATCGCGCAGGGGGCGACCAGCGTCCGTCCGGCGGTCACAACGGTCAGGAAGAAGTGCCCGCTGCCCGCAGCACTGACCGGCAGGATACCGCACAGCAGCGCGGCGCAGAGCAGGATAACAAGAAATTTTTTCATAATCGTGCCTCCTCGGAGAACAAAAATAGCGTTAGGAAGCTCTGACGAAATCCGCAAGGAAGGTCAATTTTTTCAGAGCGTCCCCTAATAAATACAGCGCCAAAGGCGGTCGCACAGCCGCTGCCACGGGCTTCGCGTCCGACACAGCGCGCGGACGGCATCGACATATTGCGCCATCCGCGCCGCCTGCGCCTCGGTGATCGGGTGATCGCTGAACAGCGCCTCGCGGTTGAGCGCCTCCGCCTCCTCGTCGGGAAGGCTAAGCCCCGTTTGCCGCTGTAGGTAGACCGCATAGCCGTACCGACCCGCAACGGCGTCGCGCGGGGCGGCGGAATTGAGCGCCGAGAGCCGTTTTTTCAGTCGTCTGCGGCGCAGAACCGTCCGAACGATCGCCGCTAAGGGCAGAAGCAGCAGCAAAAGCAGCCATTGCCACGACGGACGCGGCGTTCGGTGCGGCTGTTCCCGTTCCTGCGGCTGCTGCACGGGCGGGGGAAGCTGCGGCGGCTCGTATTCCTTCTCAGAGGCGGCGTTCAGCGTGCTTTCCTCGTTGTCCATGTAGGGCGGCGTGACCTCAAACGGGACCCAGCCCACGCCGTCAAGGTAGTATTCCGCCCAAGCGTGGGCGTGTTGCCCGGTCAGGGTCACGCTTTGCGCAGCGTCCGCGGCGGGCAGATAGTAGCCCTCAACGTAGCGCGACGGAACGCCGCAGCAGCGCAGCAGCAGCACGGCAGCGGTGGCGTAGTGTACGTCATAGCCCCGCCCGCCGACGGCGCTCAGATGCGTGAGGAAGTCCTCGCCGTCGCATTGCGTCGTGACCGTCTCGTCATAGGTCAGATACTCCTCGAGTGTATCAAGCACGGCGCTGCGGAGCTGTGCCAGCGTCCGTCCCTCCAAATGCCCGTCCAGCAGCCGCTTGGCAGTCGCAGCCGCCTCGGGCGTGAGCTGTAGGTATTGCTCGTAGGCAAACGCGCGGTACTGCTGCTCAAGGGTCAGGTAGGTCTGCACGGAGGGGCTGTCCTGCGCGGCGGCAAGGGCGCTTTGCAGGGCGTACCACTGCGGCACGCTGCCCGCCGCGTATTGCAGCGTCACAGTCTCCCGCGTACCCGCCGTTCGGTTGTCGCCGATGATGTCGGGCAGGAGCGCGTTGTTTCCGACGAGCGCGTAGGGAAGATATTGCTGCCCGCTGCACGCGGAAAGATTTGTGACCGTCAGGGTCGATTCTGATATTATGTCAACCGATTTTGCCGAGCTTCCGATGCTGCTTTGGGCGTAAAAGCCGTCCTCGTGCAGGCGGTAGAAGCGGTCGGCTTCGTCGGCAAGCGTCTCATTTTCCAATGCCGTCCAGCCCGTGCCCGTGTAGCGCTCGCCCAAAAAGCCGCGCAGATACAGCTTTTGCGGCGTCTGCATCGTAAGCTCCAGCGCGGGGGCGCTGCTGTCGCTGCGGGGCGGCAGCGTGTCGAGCCGTCCCTCGGGCAGCGTGCTTGTCGCGGTGTCGCAGCGCAGACGGTGCAGCGTCCGCTCCAACCGCGCGGGCAGGTCGCTCTTCGGAACGTTCAGCAGAGCGAGCGGCGCGGTCAGCAGGGCACAGACGAGTAAAAGCGCCGCCGTTTTCAGGGTAAACGCCCGTTCGCGGGAGAGGACGAGCGCCGCCGTCCCCGCAAGCAGGAGCAGCAGCCCGCCCGCCGCAAAAAAGCCCAATGCACAGCCCGCGGCAAACACCGTCCAGCAGACGGCGCAGAGCACCCCGCCGCCCCGCCGCACGCCTTCCGGGACGGCGACTGCCGACAGCAGGCTCAGCGGCGCGAACAGCCACGCGGTCTGCGGCGCCTGTGACGTTTCAAAGGATAAATGGATGCGCCCGTCCAGCGCGGTCAGACGGTGCAGCAGCGCGTTTGCGTATTGCAGCAGCCCCGCGCCCACCTGCCGATAAAACACGGCGCAGAACGCGGCGACAAGGGCAAGCGCGGCTGCCGTCGTCCACCGAAAGCGCCCGAGCAGTGCCGCTCCGACGCAGAACAGCGCACTGAGCGGCGCCCAATACGGCGCACCGAGCAGCCACATCACCCCCGCCGACAGCAGCGCGGCAGCGGGCAATGCGGAAAGCCCGCCGCCCCGACGCTCGTTCGCGGGGGACGGTAATAGTTCAAAGCCGGTCGTTTGTTTCATGGTCAAAGCTCCGGATGCCGCAGTGCGGCTTCATAGTCCGTCGGCGTGAAGCAGACGGCGGGCAGGGGACAGCCCTCAGGCTCCGCGCCGCACAGCAGCAGCGTCGTGTCCGCGCCCGTCAGCGTCGGCAGCACGGGCGAGACGGCGGCGCAGAGGCAGACGGTCTTGGCAAACCGCAGGGTGCCTTGCGCTTCAAGCACCTCGGCGAGCACATCGGTCTGCGGCGGCGCGTCGCGCAGTGTCAGGGAAAACGTCTCCAGAAGCGCGTCCGTCTCCGGTACGGCATCGGCAAGGCGCAGCCCGTCCGCCGTCGTCCAGCCGAGAGTGAAGCGGATGCCCGCCTGCCCCAGCGCCTGTCCGACGGAGAACAGCACCTCCGCCTGTGTGTCCAGCGCGTCGGGGTCGCCGCCCTTATCCCAAAGCAGCAGCAGCGAGCGGGACACGGGTGCGCTTCCCTCGCGGACGATCAGACGGTCGAGCTTTTCCGACAGCTTCCAGTGCACCTGTCGGAGACTGTCGCCGCCCTGATATTCGCGCAGGGAGTACGGCTCGGTCAGGTCGCTGCCCCGACGGTCGGGCGCGTCGTCGCTGTCGTCGCTCCGTGTCGGGTCGATGCGCAGATAGACCTCCGTCGGGAAGGTGTCGGGCACGACGGTGAGCTGCGCGGCGGCATCGGTCGGCACGCGCTTGCAGCAAAGCCCCGTCAGACCGCCCAAGAGCGCCGAGCGCACCCGCACGCGTACCTGCCCGCAGTGGGCGACGCGGAAGGAAAATGCCGTCTGTCCCGCGGCGGCGGCGAGAAACAGCGTGTCGCGCTCTCCCGTCAGCGCGTTGGTCAGCTCCAGTGTGCAGCCGACCCGTCCGAACGGCAGACGCGTGCCCGCCGAAAGGGTCAGCAGCCCCCGAATTTCCGTATTTTTCGCGGCGGACGGCGGCAGCGTCAGCCGCAGCGACAGATGCCGCGCCTGTAACGCCCCGAGCACGCCCGCGCCGAGCAGGAGCAGGAGCGTCGCCGCCAAGCCCGCCGCTGCCGCCGCGCTGCCCGTCCAAAGCACGGTCAGCAGCAGCCCGAGCGCCGGGAACAGCCAAAGCAGCGCCGCACAGAGCAGCCGCTTGCGCATCACGGCGCAAACTCCCGTACCGTCGGCGGCGCGATCTCGCGCAAAAGCTCGGAGAGTGCGGATTCGGGGGTGTATTCGTGCAGCCGCGCCTTCGCGTTCATCACCAGTCGGTGCGCGCAAACGTCGGGCAGCACCGCGGCGACGTCCTCCGGCACGACATAATCGCGGCGGGCAAGGTAGGCAGATGCCTTGGCGCAGCGGCAGACAGCCAACGCGCCGCGTGGACTGACACCCAGCTCGATATACGGATGGGAACGGGTCCCTTCCGCCAATTGCGCAACGTAATCGTACACAGCGTCCGCAATATGAACCTCGGAAACCTCGTCGATCAGCCGCCGCAGCGTCGCAACGTCTGTCACGGGCTGCACCGCGTCGAGCGGGTCGGTGTGGTGGCGTTCCTTCAGGAGGGCAAGCTCCGCCGCCCGATCGGGATAGCCCATGTGCAGCCGAACAAGGAAGCGGTCAAGCTGCGAGGCGGGCAGGCGCTGCGTTCCCGCCGAGCCGACGGGGTTCTGCGTCGCCAGCACCGCAAACGGCACGGGCAGCGGATGCGTCACGCCGTCAACGGTCACGCGCCGCTCCTCCATCGCCTCCAAAAGCGCCGCCTGTGTGCGGCTGGAGGTGCGGTTGATCTCGTCCGCCAGCAGAAGATTGGTCATCACCGCGCCGGCTTTGTATTCCAACCGTCCGCTCTGCTTGTCGTAGACCGAAAAGCCGAGAAGGTCCGACGGCAGGGTGTCGGGCGTGAATTGGACGCGGCGCGTTTCCAGCCCAAGCGTCCGCGCAAAGGCGAGTGCCATTGTCGTCTTGCCCACGCCGGGCACGTCGTCCAGCAGGACATGACCCTTTGCCAAAATCGCCGTCAAAACGCGGTCAGCAACCGCGTCCTTGCCGACGATGACCTTCGTCACCTCGCGGCGGATCCGATCGGTTAATTCGTACATCATAAGCTGTTTCCTCCGATTCAGCGTGCGTCATCCCTGTCGTTGCGAAGTCGTTGCCGTCAGCGACGACTTCGCAATGACAGACGCAGATTTTTGCTTATTTTTATGCGGGAGAAAGGGCGGCAAGGGCAAGCATTGCCTGCGCGGTGGCGAGCAGATTGCCCTCCCCGTCGTCAAGCGCATGGGCAAAGCTGCCGTCGTCCTGCCGAAAGCGCTCCAGCGCAGTCAAAAGCGTTGCTTCGCCCCGTGTGAAGCGCCCGTCGCTCTGCGGGTCGATGCCCAGCGCCGCCAGCGCCGTCAGCACCTGACTGATACTCTCGGAGCTGACCGCGCCGTAGGCCGTAAAGGTACATTCCTCCGACATCTGCGCGGCAAGCCATGTCAGTGCCGCGTCGATTGCCTCCGCTGCCTCGTCGGAATACGGCGCGAGGGCTTGCAGCGTCATGGCGGTGATGTCAACGTCGGGCGTGCCCGATACAAGTCCGAAGCCGCCGTTCGCCTCCTGCCGCCCTAAAATCTCGGCAAGGATCGTCTCGCGGGAGTAGTGGGCGCCGCTCGGGACGGTATACCCGCCCGCGTCAAGGACCAGCAGCGCGTAGATCGGACTGTTCAAGCCCTGCGCGTACAGGTCGCCGGAAAAATCATAGGTCCCGTCGGCGATCAGATCAACGGCAGCTCCGTCAGGCTTTGTGCCGAAGGCGGTCGGATCACCCCCAAGCGTCAGGACGGTCAGGGCGATACGGTGATATTCCGTGGCTTTGTAGTCGCTCAGCGAGCCGTTCTGCGCATAGCAGTCCGTAACGTAGCGCTCAAGCGCGGCAAGATAGGCGGCATAATCCTCGTCGGCGTTTGCGCGGCGAAGTGCCATTGCCGTCCAGTCAAAGACCGAGCTGCCCGCACGAACGGCGTCCGTATCCGAAAGCAGCCCCTTTTTCACGCCCAGCAGGGCATGGATACCGTCCGCCGCACGGGAAAGCGGTGTTTGCTCGGTCGGCGCGGTGCACGCGCATAGCAGCGCAAGGAAGAGCAGCAGTGCAATGCCGGAAAGAAGTCGTTTCATGGTTCAAAATCTCCGTTGATTTTTTATATAACCGTCTCTCTGCGTCATTGCGAAGCTGTAGCCGTTGGCGACGAAGGAGCCTTACGGATACGGCTTCGCAATGACAGACTCGGACAATCAATGATCGCCTCTGCGGGCTCCGATGCGGGCGGATCCGTCGGTGCTTCCGTCGGCGGCTCGGTGGGAGGTTCCGTCGGCGGCTCGGTGGGTGGCTCCGTGGGCGGTTCCGTCGGCTCGGTCGGGAGAGCGGACAGCGTTTCGCGGACGACATCGCCGCATTTTTCGCAGGTCCGTTCGACATAGCCGTCTGCGGTCTGCGTCGGCTCAACCCGCGCCGTCTCGCGGTAGCTGTGCTCCAGCGGGTAGAATGCGCCGTCGCGCCAAATGCCGCAGTAGCTCGAAAGCGAGCCGTACATCCCGCCCGTCGCGCCGTAGCCGTCGATGTCCTTGCCCCACGCGAGGGTGAACCGCAGCGTCAGCACGTCGCCGTCGTCCAGCGACCATTCCGAAAGCCCCTTGCCGGGGTAGTAGCCGTTGACGTCGTACATCCAGCCCGCGCCCCGGGTGTAATCGTGCTCCCCGAGGCTGTCGCCGCCGGGTGTTGAGGTCAGGGAAATGCCGTCGCGGAGGATGAGCGTCCAGAGCCGCTCGTCGATCTTTGCACCGTACAGCAGGTCGCCGCGGTGCAGCCGCATCAGGTAGAAGCCGCCGTTTTTCTTCGGCGTGCCGTCGTAGTCCACCTGATAGTAGCCGCAGGCCTCAAGCATTTGCAGGAGGGTCTGCGCCGCCGTGTCGCCCTGCCGCAGCTCGCAGGGCATGCTGTCAACAATGCCCAGCCCGACGGTGGTCGCGTCAATGCGGACGGTGGCGGTGCCCAGGCGGTCTCCCTCGGAAACCGTCTGATAGACCAGCTCCAGCGTGCGGAGGGTCGAGTTGCCGTCGTCATCCCACGCGAGGATCGTGACGGAGTAGGTCCGTTCGTCGCCCCGCTGCGGCGGCTCAAGCGGGAGGACATATTCGTAGCCGGAAAGGCCGTTGCCCGTCGGGTCGGTCAGAAGAACACCGTCGAGACGGACGTTGATATGGTCGGCGTACAGCGGTTTTCCGTCCGTGCCCTTCCGTGCGGTAACGACCAGCGTAAAGGTCGAGGCTTTGATCGGCGTTGTGATGCCGTCGCGGTTGGTATGGATCACGGGCGGCGCGTCGCCCACCTCGGGGCGGTTCCCGTCGGCAAGGGCGGCACGGTAGGAGATATAGAAGGTTACTGCCTGTCCGTAGGGCTTGCCGTCGCGGTATAGATAGAGCGTAAACTGATAGTTCGTGTTCAGCTTCATGGTGACGGAGAAATTCTTTCCGTCCGTCGGGGTGAGCAGCGTGCCGTTGTTGGCGGAGGAGGTCGTGGGCTTCCAATACACGCGCAGAGACAGCGCCCCCTCGCCCGCTGCGTAGGCGTAAAACGGCAGCACGCCGTCCTTCAGCGTGTCGGGCGTCCAGACGCGACTGACCAGATCGGTCACGATGTGCGGCTGCTCCGGCTCGGGCGACGGCGCGGGGTCGTCCCGCTCGGTGGGGAGCGGCGACGGCTCGGTCATCGGCTCGGAGGCAGGCTCGGAGGCAGGCTCGGAGGCAGGCTCGCTGTCCTCCTCGGTTGCGCGCTCCGTGTTCTCCTCGGTCGCGGGCAGCGTCTGCTGCTGCGTTTCCGGCACGGAGGGCGGCTCGGTCGGCTCGGTTTCGGGCGGCACGGAGGGCGGCTCGCGGTCGGTCAGCATCCGGTCGGGGGTGAGGGGCGTGAGCGTTTGCTCGGTCGCAGACGGAAGCTGCCGATCGGCGGACAGAAGGACCGTTGTCGCGCCCACCAGCAGCAGTACCGCCAGCAGCGCACAGACACCGTGCGAAAGATACCGTTTCATTCCGTTTCCTCCTCTCCGAGAATCCCATAAAAAACGGGGCGGCAACGCGTGTTGCAGCCCCCGATTTCGGTCAACAAAATTCGCCCCTCGCCTGTCATCCGCAGACGGGGAGCAGCGCAGAGCAGGTCTTCTGACTTTTGCTTCGCCGACGCGTGCGCTGCCTTCTCGGTCGCCCAATGGCGGACTTTCGTCCTCTGCGCACGGTCTCCGCAATCACAGCGGCGGTACCGTTCGGGTTTTGCACCCGCTTCACTATTCTCCGCAGCGTCCCGAACGGACACGGCGGCACTCTGCACAGCTATTCCATTTTCACAGATACAGTATACCAATCGCGCCGCGCGATGTCAATAGAGCGCGAGGGCAGACGAACGATTTTTCGGTAAAAACATACGGAATGGTATTGACAAGCCGAACCGCTCCCGTTATAATCAAAATGAAAACGGAATATTGCATATGCTCGCAGAGACCGCGTGGCTGCAACGGCGGAGCAATCCGTCAGGCGCGTCGGTAAACAAGGGAACGGGGATTAGCACCTCGGGGGGACGATAAAACGTCTCTTGGATGACCGTCGCTGTGAGCGCTGAGGTTGCTGTCCGTCGGCGAAAGCCGGTCATTGGGCGCGTTCCCGAGAAGGCAGGACGGCAGCCGCACGGGAGAGCTGTCTTCTCCCGCACAGGCGCAACTCAGAAGACCTACTGCGATTTACTTTTTGCCCGAATCGGTTGGGGGGATAGTATACCTGTCCTCTCAACCGTTTTTTCTTCCTGGGTTGTCCCCGGGCAGTTCGGGTGCCGCCGAGCTGCCGGGGGAAGGTCCGTAATTTTCCGCCCTCGGGCGTGAAGTAAAAAAGGAAGCTCTGAAGAAAGCGGCAAGAATGGTCGGCGAGAGATTTTTTGTCAAGTCAAGGTTTGAAAAATGCAGATGTACTTTGTGTACCTCAAATTTTTCAAACCGAAGGATTGACGAAAAAGATCTGCCGCCCATCGCGGACGATTTATTCAGAGATTCCGTAAACAAAAAATGAAAGGGACAACGCTATGAAACAACGCATTTTGAGCCTGATTCTGGTGCTGGCGATGGTGCTGTCGATGATCCCGTCGGTTTTTGCCGCGGGCTGTGACATCACCGTGACTGCGCCGACGCCGGAACCGATCACGACGGGAGCACTCTATGAGCTTCCGCTCAACGGGGTCTTTTCCGACCCGAACGGTCACACGCTGACCTACTCCCTGACGGAGGATGCCGGCGGACATGCCTACATTAAGGACGGCGCCCTGTATTTTACGACGCCGGACGCCGGCAGCTACAGCATCACTGTGACTGCGACCTGCACCGACGGCGGAGAGGCGAGCGCGACCGTTGCGCTGACCGTCAACGAGGCGGAAGCGGGCGACGAGAACCAGTACGACTACGACGAGACGAATCAGGAGTCGGTGCGCGTTTATGTAACGATCTCCAACAACGGTGTTCCCATCCTCAGCAAGGACGGCACCACACCGCTGGCGCATCTTGAGGTGAATATCCCGTATTTTTCGCTGGAGCCTTACGGCTTGAGTGACTTTAACCGCTACCACACCGAAAACGGCAGCGGCGGCTATACCGACAATGTTCTGGTCGAGCGCCCGACGCTGCTGCACCTCTACATCTATATGCTGGAGCGCTACTATCTCGGCTGCGCCGAGGAGGAATGCGGCAAGGGCACGTCCGATCTGCTGAGCTACACCGGCGACGGCAGCGGCGTTTATGACCTCTTCGGCAATAGCTATGAGGATAAGCTGAACGCTCTGTACATCACCGGCAGCTCTACCTCCATGTATATGCAGAACTTCTGGGGGCATGACGAAAACCTCATGTACTACCGCAACCATGTCTATCCCTTGATGGGACCCGGCTGGGGCGCGACGGCGGATTACATCCTGCTCTCCGACGGCGACACGATCGACCTTGCGATGTTCTCCAACTGGAGCTTCTGGAACACCGGTGCCTTTGCCTGCTTCGACAAGGACGAGTATGCTGCTGCACAGGGCGCGACGATTGCCTTCAAGACGCAAAAGTATGACACGAAAGCCGTTGCCGACGGCGGCAGCGAAAAATTTGAGCCGATCACCGACCTTGCAGTGACCCTTTACACACCGGACTGGTCGTCGGTGTCGGGGTATGAGAACCTCGTGAGCGAGAACAACGACGGCAGCTACACGCTGGATACCGCCGCGCTGGAGCCGGGCGTGTACTATCTCATGGGTCTTGATCCCAATATGGCGACGGACGACGCCTGCTATGCACCCGCGACGGCGAAGGTCGTCGTCAAGTGTGCCGAGGGCGAGCATCGGTGGAACGACGGCGTTTCCGTGAAGGAAAAGACCTGCACCGAGGCGGGCGAGCTTCTTTACACCTGCACCGTCTGCGGCGAGACCAAGACGGAAACCGTTTCCGCGGGACATGACTACTATAACGGCGTCTGCCGCAGCTGTGGGGAAAAGGATCCCTCCGCGCCTCATCTGGCAGAAGGCGTGACGGACCTGACGGTGACGGTTCAGGTCGGCAAGAGCTACCAGCTTGACGACCTGATGGACGGCAAGATCTTCACCGTTGACAACGGTACGCTGGACTATAACAACTATTTTTACACGATGTCCTCCGACGGCGGTACAACGTGGAGCAAGGAGCTTGGCTTTGAGCAGGCGCTGTTCGGCGGCATAAACAAGAGCCTTTCCCAAAGTGTCGCAGGCACCTATCTCTATCGGTTCCGCGCTTGGGTCGGGGCGGACAGAGACAACCGCGACGGCGGCTACTCTGCCGACACATGGACGCTGACGCTGGTGTTTGAGGAAAGCGTGCGCGAAAACATCAGCTTCTACGTCGGACGCGATCAGAACTACGAAACAAACGGCAACGTCTATCCGAAGCTTGAGCTGTACAGGACGGCGGGCATTGACGAAAACCAGTTTGATTACGTCGGCTGGTTTACCGATGCCGAGGGGAAGACGAAGTACGTCTATAACCCCGCCGCCTATCAGATCGTCGAGGGCGAGACGGATTACGTTGAGATCGACGGCACGCAGTACGAGCTGCACGATTACGAGAAGATCACCTTTACCAACAGCGCGTTTGACGCCTCCGACGAAACGGCGACTGCAAGCGGCACGGTCGTGAACAACTATAATATGTTCTACGCCACGCTGTCTACAGGTCGCTACTCCACCCGCGCTTACGGTCGGAACAGCGAAACGGAAGCCTATGATGTCTACCTCGGCGGTCAGAGCCTGCCCCTGCCGATGGAGAAGGACATCTACGGCGGCGGCGGTAACGACATCTATCTCGGCATCGTCAGCTGCTATGCCACGACCAAAAATCCCGATACGAACAAGTATTTCGGCGTTGACGATTACTACGTCGAGATGATCATGCCCGTTACCGGCAGCATGATCCATGCGGGTACGCCCTATACCTACGTCCGCTCCGGCAGCGAATACACGGCGTATCCCTTCCTCTCCTATGAAGCGGGCAACGCCTCGCTGTATAACATCTATGCTTATCCGCGGAATACGGAAAAGTATATGTTTAACCAAGCCATCAACCAGAACACAAAAGCCGCCTATTCCGTCACGACCAAGAGCATCTCGATCGCAAACGCCCGACTGCTGACGGTCAACGCTCCCGCGAGCGCGGAATTCGGGCTGTACTTCCAGTACAACAACTTCAACACCCAGCCCGTCGCACCGTTTGAGACAAGCACCGACGAGACAAGCGGCATGACGACCTATCGCTACCGCGTTTCCCAGAGCAACAGCAACTACACATGGCGTCTGACCGACAAGAGTAATACCTACGTTACCAAGGCGGGTTGGCTGGAGAGCCTCAGCGCCGATGCGGAAAAGACCTACACCTTCACCGAGGGCGATGCGACCGACAGAAAGACCCATGATCTCTCCAAGCTCGGCACGACGGTTTCCTCTCGTGACGAGGCGGATCTTCAGGTCTTCCTGAGCCACAGCGGATTTAAGAGCGTGAGCGATACCTACCGCGTCCGCGCCTTCCGTATGTGGGAGCTGATCGACTCCGACACCGCCAACATCATGGTCGAGCCGAAGTTCAACGTTCAGATGCTGCAAGGCAGCGATGCGGACGTTAAGCAGGTCAGCGGCGGCAATGCCGAGGGCAACTGGATCGACGTTACCCCCACCGGCACGGATATTGCGGCAGTGACCTATGATGCCGTTGATATGTACTCCAACAAGGGCACGGCGGCAACCCACGGCGGTCTTTTCCCCGCGACGAATCCCGCGCGCACGGGTGTGTTTGTAATCACGAATGAAGCCGCCGGCACCGCAGACGCGCAGATCGTCTTCAACGGCGGCACCGCCAGCAGCCGTGGTGCAGAGTGGGATTATAACTACGACACTTGGTACTATCTCGATACCGAGGAAGCGCCCACGCTGGACTTCACCGTTACCGAGAGCGCGGCGGTCAGCTACGCCGTCGTCACCACGGACGCTTCCCTGCACAGCACGCTCTCCGACTGGACGGATGCCACGGCGGATGAAAACGGCACGTTCCATGCCTCGCTCCTGCCCTTCCGCACGGCGAACACGCTCGGCGGCACCGTTATCATCAAGATGGTCGGTACCGACGGTGTCTCCTACCGCTTGGTGCGCGTGGCGCAGATGAGCGTCAACGTAAAGAACGCTTCGAACGACGGCGAGCCGATCATGCCCGGCGACAAGGTCACCCTGACCTTTACGGGTCTGTACCGCGGCGTGGATAAGGTTTCCGGTATCTTTAATCCTCTGCAGCTGTATCTGAACTACACCGTCGGCGAGAATGAATTCAAGGGACAGCTGAGCCAGTACCAGCAGATGGACAGAGTCTCCGTTACCGTGACGATTCCTGCCGACCTGACCTTCCCCGAGGGCGAGAAGACGACGACCGTCATGGTTAACAACGGCTATATCTCCGGCAGTATGTTCTCTGCCTCCAGTCCGTTTGACACGCTTTATAACATGACCGATACCGGCGTCGGAACAAATTTCTCTGCGGTCAATATCAGCTTTGTTGCAAGCCGTCCGACGGACATTCCCGTCGAAGTTTCCGAGAAGGTCCGTTATAACGTCAAGCTCGTCTCCGTGGACGAAAACGGCGCGGTGATCGACGGCTTTGCCATCACGCTGCAAAGCGGCAGTACCGCATTGACCGCCGAAGCCGACGGCACCTATAAGCTCGGTTACGGCGCCTACACCTTTGCCGCCGAGCAGCTAGGCTATGTCCGTAAGAGCGGCTCCTTCCGGCTCGGCTCTGCCGATGCGGAAAAGGTCGAAAACGGCGTTATCACGATCGAAATCCCCGTCCGCAAGGCGGCTGAGAACGCTTGGGACGGCAAGACCGCGACCGAGCCTGCCACCGACGACAGCGGCGCTTACCTCATCGGCACCGCCGCAGAGCTGGCATGGTTTGCGCAGAAGGTCAACGGCGGCAGCACAACGATTGCGGGTATCCTGACGGCGGACATCGATCTGGCGAGCTACGAGTGGACGCCGATCGGCAGCGCCTCCAAGAATTTCGCGGGAACCTTTAACGGACAAGGGCACACGGTGGATAATCTGTTCATCGACTACAGCGGCACAACCACCGCATCGCCCTACCGCGGTCTGTTCGGCTGGGTCTACGGCTCCGCAAACAGCCGCGTGAAGATCGAAAACCTGACGGTCAACGGCTCTGTCACCGTCGGCTCCTCCAAGAATGTTTCCGATGCCTATTGCGCCGGTATCGTCGGTCGTGCGGATTATGCCGACTTGACGAACCTCCACTCGAGCGTTGACGTTTCCGTCAAGCGCACGGGCGGCAACTGGCAGTCCATCGGCGGCATCGTCGGCGGCGCCTACTACAGCGTGAATATCACCGACTGCTCCAACAGCGGTAATGTCGCAGGTTGGCGTTACTGTGCCGGTATCGTCGGCAATATCATGAACGGCTCCCAGCCCAGCACCGTCACGGGCTGCGTCAACACCGGCAACGTCACTGCTCCCAGCACCTGCGCGGCGGGCATCGTTTCCAACCTGCCGAGCGGCTGCAAGGTCACGGCGTGCTATAACACCGGCACCATCAAGGCGGGCGGCAACTACCCCGCAGGTATCGTCGGCTATGTGGCAAATTCCGAGGTTTCCAACTGCTTCAACATCGGCACCGTCACCTGCAACACCTCCTTCACCTATGGTTCCGTGATCGGCACCGTTACGGACGCGAATGCAGTTACGGCGAACCTTTACTACCTTGAGGGCACCTGCGATAAGGGCGGCATCGGCGCCGTAAAGAACGCCGAGACGCAGACTGCGGCTGCCATGAATGCAGAAGCCATCGCCGCTGCCGATTTCGTCACCGCGATGAACACCGGTTTGGCAGAGCCTGCCTTCAAGAGCGGCGAAACCCACCCGCTCCTCACATGGGAGGCGTCTCAGCCCACGCAGATCGAGGTCGAAACGATGGCACAGGCGGAGGGCGCGTTCCTCCTGCCCGACACCAAGACGACCGTTTCCTCCGATCTCAGCGACCGCTACGGCTACACGGACACCTGCGACGGCGTTTCCGCGCTGGACGTCCTGATCCGCACGCACGAGCTGATGTTCGGCGAGGACTTCACACCCGAGACCGCAAAGACCTATCTGGTCGTGGACGGCGGCATGATCAAGACGATCTTCGGCGTTGAGACGACGGCTTGCAGCTTTGCCGTGAACGATCTGTTCCCCGTCTCCAACGAAACCTCCTCCAGCGGCGGCTATGTCGGCTACACGATCGTCAACTGCCCGATCAAAAACGGCGATACGGTCAACTTCTTCCTCTATCGCGATACCTCCATGTACAGCGACCTGTATACCTGGTACGAAAAGGACGGTCAGGTCGTCCGCAGCCTGACTGTCAAGACCGACGAGGCGTTCACCCTGAACATCCGCGGCTATATGTTCGGCTGGAGTGGCAATATGTACAGGAATTACGAGGACATCCGCGCCGATAAGAACAACACCGTTGCCGTTGCGGACGGACAGCTTGCGCTTGTCGATCCTGCGACCGGTGCGCTGAACAACATCGAGGGCGCCGTTACCGACGAAAACGGCAACGTCACCCTGTCGCTGGGCGAGGGCGAGCATATTCTTGCCGTCTGCTCCGATGAAGACGCGACCTACCCGACCGTTCTGACGCTCCTGCGCGTTACGGCAGAGGGTCACGCGCTGACCGCGACCGTGGTCGAGCCGACCTGCACCACCGAGGGCAGCGCTGCCTACACCTGCAAATACTGCGACTACAGCTATACCGAGACGCTCGCAGCAACGGGTCATACCCTGACCGCGACCGCCGCAGCCGCAGCGACCTGCACCGCGGGCGGTAATATTGCCTATTGGACCTGCTCCGTCTGCAATAAGCTCTTCTCGGACGAAGCCTGCACTGCCGAGATCACCGAGGCGGATACCGTGATTTCCGCCACGGGACACAGCAATTATCAGTACACGGACAACGGGGACGGAACGCACAAGGTCACCTGCGGCATCTGCAGCACCGTGACCAACGCCTCCGAGGCGCACACGTTCGTCG
>OLSB01000791.1_pt1 | contig 35485 bp, 35 predicted proteins | sample 1672071 | NCBI WGS metagenome assembly OLSB01 (sample SAMEA3136642, study PRJEB25190) | human gut metagenome | biome: human gut; feature: human-associated habitat; material: faeces | place: Austria | collected 2013 | reverse complement strand
TCGTCAGCTCGTGTCGTGAGATGTTCGGTTAAGTCCGATAACGAGCGCAACCCTTGTCCTTAATTGCTAACATTAAGTTGAGAACCTTAAGGATACTGCCGGCGATAAGTCGGAGGAAGGTGAGGATGACGTCAAATCATCATGCCCCTTACGTCCAGGGCTACAGGCGTGCTACAATGGCCGGTATAAAGAGAAGCAATACCGTGAGGTGGAGCAAATCTCCAAAGCCGGTCCCAGTTCGGATTGTAGTCTGCAACTCGACTACATGAAGTTGGAATCGCTAGTAATCGTGAATCAGAATGTCACGGTGAATACGTTCCCGGGTGTTGTACACACCGCCCGTCACGCCATGGGAGTTGGTAATACCCAAAGCTGCTAGCCTAACCCGCAAGGGAGGGGGGCAATTAAGGTAGGACCAGTGACTGGGGTGAAGTCGTAACAAGGTATCCCTACGGGAACGTGGGGATGGATCACCTCCTTTCTATGGAGAAAGATTATTATAGTAATATAGTTCTTAGCTATAAACGTTTTGCTTAGTTTTGAGAGACCATATCTCTCAAGAAAATAGTTCTTTGAAAACTAGATAATGTATAAGGGTAATCTTGAAATTCAAGATTATTAAGATTTAATTGAGTAAATTTTTAATTTGTTCTTAAATCTCATCAAAATAGGATACAAAATATCAAACAAATGGTGGTTAAATTATTAAGAGCGCATGGCGAATGCCTTGGCACTAGAAGCTGATGAAGGACGTGACGAACAACGATATGCTTCGGGGAGCTGTAAGTAGCTTTGATCCGGAGATTTCCGAATGGGGAAACCCACTGATAGTAATGTGTCAGTATCATACAGTGAATTCATAGCTGTATGAGATGAACCCGGTGAACTGAAACATCTTAGTAGCCGGAGGAGTAGAAAGAAAAATCGATTCCCTTAGTAGTGGCGAGCGAAAGGGGAACAGCCCAAACCAATCTTCGGATTGGGGTTGTAGGACTTCTCATTAAGAGTAAAAAATTCATAATATAGTTGAAGTATCTGGAAAGATACACCGTAGTAGGTGATAGTCCTGTAAATGAAATATTATGAACTCTGAGGAGTATCCTGAGTAGGGCGGGGCACGTGAAACCCTGTCTGAATCTGCGGGGCCCATCCCGTAAGGCTAAATACTCTCTAGTGACCGATAGTGAACAAGTACCGTGAGGGAAAGGTGAAAAGAACCCCGGGAGGGGAGTGAAATAGAATACTGAAACCATGTGCTTACAAGAAGTCAAAGCCCGTTAATGGGTGATGGCGTGCCTTTTGCAGAATGAACCGGCGAGTTATTGTTGCATGCAAGGTTAAGTTGAAGAGACGGAGCCGAAGCGAAAGCGAGTCTGAATAGGGCGCTTTAGTATGCAGTAATAGACCCGAAACCGAGTGATCTATCCTTGAGCAGGTTGAAGTGGTGGTAACACACCATGGAGGACCGAACCGACGTCTGTGAAAAAGGCGCGGATGACTTGAGGATAGCGGAGAAATTCCAATCGAACTCGGAGATAGCTGGTTCTCCCCGAAATAGGTTTAGGCCTAGCCTTCTAATTAGTTACCTGGAGGTAGAGCACTGAATGTAAGATGGCGGCGTATAGCTGTACTGATTGCAATCAAACTCCGAATGCCAGGCTAATATGTAGAGGAGTCAGTGTATGGGTGATAACGTCCATACGCGAGAGGAAAACAATCCAGACCGCCAGTTAAGGTCCCAAAATTTATGCTAAGTGGGAAAGGATGTGGAGTCGCTAGAACAGCTAGGAGGTTGGCTTAGAAGCAGCCATCCTTTAAAGAGTGCGTAATAGCTCACTAGTCGAGTGGCACTGCGCCGAAGATGTACCGGGGCTAAAGCATAATACCGAAACTGCGGATTACTTTGTAATGGTAGGGGAGCGTTCTAAGTGCGCTGAAGGTTGATCGTAAGGACAGCTGGAGCGCTTAGAAGTGAGAATGCCGGTATGAGTAGCGCAAGACGTGTGAGAATCACGTCCACCGTTTGCCCAAGGTTTCCTGGGTCAAGTTCGTCTTCCCAGGGTTAGTCGGGTCCTAAGGCGAGGCCGAAAGGCGTAGTCGATGGACAACAGGTTGATATTCCTGTACCACCTATATGACTGATGGAGTGACGAAGGAGGCTAACAAGTGCCTGTTATTGGATTCAGGTCTAAGCACAAAGGCTTATATGTAGGGAAATCCGCATATTGGTAGGCTGAAGTGTGATGGCGAAAAAAGTAGCAATACAATTGAAGACTTGTGACGCCAAACTTCCAAGAAAAGCTTCTAGGGTTAATCGTATAGGTGCCCGTACCGAGAACCGCCACAGGTGGGCAAGGAGAGTATCCTAAGGTGAGCGAGAGAACTATGGTTAAGGAACTCGGCAAAATAACCCCGTAACTTAGGGAGAAGGGGTGGTCTAGCGATAGACCCGCAGTAAAGACGTCCAGGCAACTGTTTACCAAAAACACAGGTCTCTGCAAAGCCGTAAGGCGAAGTATAGGGGCTGACACCTGCCCAGTGCTGGAAGGTTAATAGGAGAGGTTAGTATTTGACTTTGTCAACATGATACGAAGCTTTGAATTGAAGCCCCAGTGAACGGCGGCCGTAACTATAACGGTCCTAAGGTAGCGAAATTCCTTGTCAGGTAAGTTCTGACCCGCACGAAAGGTGTAATGATCTGGATACTGTCTCAACCATAGGCTCGGTGAAATTTTAATACCTGTGAAAATGCAGGTTACCCGCGACAGGACGGAAAGACCCCATGGAGCTTTACTGTAGCTTGATATTGAAATTTGATATTCTTTGTAGAGGATAGGTGGTAGACTTTGATACTAGGACGCCAGTTCTAGTGGAGTCGCCCTTGGAATACCACCCTTGGAATATTAGATTTCTAACCTAGGACCGTAATCCGGTTCGGGGACAGTGTCTGGTGGGCAGTTTGACTGGGGCGGTCGCCTCCCAAATAGTAACGGAGGCGCCCAAAGGTTACCTCAGAATGGTTGGAAATCATTCGCAGAGTGTAAAGGTATATAGGTAGCTTAACTGCGAGACTTACAAGTCAAGCAGATACGAAAGTAGGGCTTAGTGATCAGGCGATTCAGTATGGAATGGTCGTCGCTTAACGGATAAAAGTTACCCTGGGGATAACAGGCTGATACCACCCAATAGTTCACATAGACGGTGGTGTTTGGCACCTCGATGTCGGCTCGTCACATCCTGGAGGTGGATTCGCTTCCAAGGGTTGGGCTGTTCGCCCATTAAAGTGGCACGCGAGCTGGGTTCAGAACGTCGTGAGACAGTTCGGTCCCTATCCGTCGTGGGCGTAGGAAAATTGAGGAGAGCTATCCTTAGTACGAGAGGACCGGGATGGACCTACCTCTGGTGTATCTGTTGTCACGCCAGTGGCAGTGCAGAGTAGCTATGTAGGGAAGGGATAAACGCTGAAAGCATCTAAGCGTGAAGCCCCCTCCAAGATGAGTTTTCCCATTGTTTAACAAATAAAATCCCAAAAAGACTATTTGGTTGATAGGCTAGAAGTGGAAGTGTAGCGATACATTGAGCGGACTAGTACTAATAGATTGAGGATTTAACCATATTTTAAATATATATGATTTGATTGGACCACATTATCTAGTTTTGAAAGAACTATAAGAAAATAAATATATTAATTTTGTTAAAAATTTTATTCGTGATTTTTGCGAAGTGGTTCACCTGTTCCCATCTCGAACACAGAAGTTAAGCACTTCAGCGCCGACGATAGTGTAAGCTAAAATAGGACGTTGCGGATAAATTTTTTTTTGCTTTAAAATAATTAACCAACAAATTATTAAATACACAATAATAAATGTAAAACATTCAATTACTAAAAACATAAACTAATCGTCTTTCTAATTTATTTTTAAAATATTCTTTTAATTAATTTACTTATTAAACAATATTTGATATAATACCAAAAGAAACAAAGAAGTATTATAAAGAAATGAGGTAATATTATGAACGGCGTAATGAACACACCAAATTACAAAGAAGCAAAGATAAGAACAAAAAAAGAAGTTAAAATATTATATGATAAGTATCAAGTTAATGAAGATATAAAAAAGTATTTTAAAGGTAAATTATATTATATAGAAACATATGGTTGCCAAATGAATGTCCATGACAGTGAAAACATCAAAGCCATCTTAGAAGAAATAGGTTTTATCGAAACAAATGACATGTATACAAGCGATCTAATCATACTAAACACATGTGCCATAAGAGAAAATGCTCACAACAAAGTATTTGGCATGCTAGGACGCATTAAACATTTAAAAGAGACAAAAAAAGATATTATAACCTGCTTATGTGGTTGCATGGCCCAAGAAGAAAGCGTTGTTAGTGAACTAAAAAATAAATATAAATGGGTAGATATAATCTTTGGAACACACAATATCTATGAATTACCAAACCTATTATCAAACATAACACAAACCCGCACCCAAAATATTAATGTTTATAGTATAGAAGGAGATATTGTCGAAAATCTCCCTGTTAAAAGAGATTCTAAATATAAAGCTTGGGTTAACATCATGTATGGCTGTGATAAGTTTTGCACATATTGTATAGTACCTTTCACCCGTGGCTGTCAAAGAAGTAGATTACCAAAAGATATCTTAAATGAAGTAGAAAACTTAAAAAAAGAAGGTTACCTAGAGATAACCTTACTAGGCCAAAACGTTAATGCATATGGCAAAGACTTAAACATTGACTATAATATGGCATCATTACTTGAAGATGTAGCTAAGACTAACATTCCAAGAATACGTTTTGTTACTAGTCATCCATGGGATTTCACTGATGAAATGATTGATATAATTGCCAAATATGATAACATCATGCCATATATCCATCTACCTATTCAATCAGGAAGCAATAAAATACTTAAACTAATGGGAAGAAGATATACCAAAGAAGAATATATCACCCTTTTCAATAAAATCAAAGAAAAAATACCAAATGCATCTATCACAACAGATATTATTGTAGGATTTCCTAAAGAAACCGAAGAAGATTTTAAAGAAACCCTAGAGATTGTCAACAAATTAAAATATGACTTAGCATATACCTTCATTTTCTCCAAAAGAGAAGGCACTGCCGCGTCCAAATTAGAAGATAACACATCATTAGAAGAAAAAGAAGAAAGATTACAAAGATTAAATGAATTAATAAACAAATACGCCAAAGAAAACAACTTAAAATATCTAAATAAAGAAACCAAAGTACTTTTAGAAGAGCCAAGCAAAAAAGAAGGCTTTCTAAGTGGCTATACTGACACCATGAAATTAGTCAACGTCAAAGCTTCAAAAGAATATCTAGGCAAAATTGTTAAAGTCAAAATAACCGATGCAAAAACATGGAGTCTTGATGGAGAAATAATTAATGAATAATAAAATTGAAGAACTTTTTAACACCATTGAAAATACCAAAGAATACATTGAGTATAATGAAATAAAAGAACTGCTCATTAATGATAAAGAAATAATGAACCTCATAAAAGAAATAAAAAAATTACAAAAAAAAGCGACCTATGAAGAAGCATCACATCAAACCATCTATCATGAAACAGATAAACTCATTCAAGAAAAAATAGATAACCTAAATAGTTATCCACTTTATCATGAATTTATCACAAAAAAAGAAAATCTAAATGATATGTTAGCATTTGTAACCAATATTATTAACAAATACCTAGAAGATATTATCAACAAAACAAACTAAAAAGGAACTAAAATTACTTATAAAGTTCCTTTTTTATTAAATCAATATTATCATTCATAATAGAAATATAATTCTCATTTGAATTAGTAACCCCACCATCAACAGTACGCATCGCATTCAAATGCACAAGTTCAGCCTTAGTCGTATCTAGTATACTCTTAACCGTTTCATTTGTGTTCTCATCCTTAGTATAAATATATTTAATCTTTCCGCTTTTAATAAGCCTCTTAGTATCCTCAATATCCTTATTAGTCAAATTATCCGTTTCTTCCAAAGAAATAACATTTAAATTATATTTTTCTAAAAACTTAAACAAATCATTATCCACAATAATGGTATTATAATTACTTTCATTAACCGCGGTCTTAATCGAAGCATCAAGTGTTGACAACTTCATTTTCAAATCCTCATATTTCTCGTCAATTTCCTTAAGTAGATAAGGATTAGTAATATACTCATATAAACCAGTCTTAACATTTTGAGCCATCATCAAATAATTATAAGGATTTAACCATAACTCCTCAATTTCATGCTCATATTCCATTCCAAGTGCCACATCAATAATCTTTAATCTCTTATTCTTATTAATCATCTTAACAGCATAATCCCTATCAACATCCAAACTATTAAATACCAGTAAAGCAGACTTACTATAATCAGTAATCTGCTTATCCGTAAGTTTATACTCATCAACATTCACATTATTAGGATAAATACTGTAAATCTTAGCATTATCCCCATATAAATAATCAACAATATATCTCAAAGGATAAACTCCCGTATAAATATCAATATCCTCCATCGAATCCCTTTTTAAACAACCAGTCATCATTAAAACTGATAAGACTAATAACAATAATTTTCTCTTCATAACACCCTTTATCCTTTCCTTATAACAGGATCATATCCATAAGTCCCATGTGGCCTACATCTTAATAACCTCTTCATACCAAGCCAAATTCCCTTAATCACCCCATACTCATCAATTGCTAAAATCATATAGTTTGAACAACTTGGAATATGCCTACAATAATCATGGCACCTAAGAGGCAACCCTTGATAAATCCTAATCATCTTAATTAAAATCTTTTTCATATAATCACATAAATATTTTAACTTATTTTTTCTCTTTTGTAAATACCAACAGACGAAAAAAAATTCCATCAAAACCACCATTTTAATGATATAATTAATTAAGAAAGAGTAGGTGCGCGAGATGAACCAAAACATTATCACAAAAAAAACAATATTTGAATACCTAAAAGATAACTCTCTAATAATTACCAAAGAAGAAAATAAAGAATATCTATTGAATGAAATAAACCACCACATCAAAAACAAATTATCCCTAAAATTCATGACCAAAGAAGAATTTATAAAACACTTATTCTTCGACTATGATGATGAAACAATCATTTACCTAATGAATAAATACAACTTCAAATATGACATCGCCAAAATGTATTTAAAAAACCTTTATTATTTATCTTACATAGAAAAAAATATAGATAACCAAAAACTCCAAGAACTAAAAAACATCAAAGAAGACCTTACCAATAACAACAAACTACATATCGATTCATTATTTCAAACATATATCCAAGATAAAAATATTATCATATATGATTATCCTATTGATAAGGAACTAAATTACATAGCCTCATCATATCACGCCACTATAGTAAACCAACAATATCTTCCCAAAATTCATCACATTCACAAATTCCCTACAGTTAATGAAGAAATATCCTATATCTGTGAACAAATAAGAACTCTCATAGACAATAATATTGATATAAATAACATTTATCTAATATTACCAAACGATTACCAGACAACAGCCTTAACAACATTTAAATTATATAATATCCCAATAAACCTACCATCAACAAATAAAATGTCATCCTATTCCATAGTCAAAGACTTCCTAAAAGCCCTAAAACAAAATAAAGATATAACCTCATCCCTACAATTAATTCAAAATAACTACAACCTAAAAGAAGAAGAAACCCTAAACATATATAACACCATGATAAATATCATTAACAAAATAAACTTAAATAACATTGAAGACATAATCACCATCCTAGAAGAACAACTAAAAACTAAAACCCTAAACTCCAAAAAATTAAAAAATGCCATCAACATCACCACTCTAAACAACACATTCAAAGACACAGATTACATCTTCATTTTAGGTTTTAACAGCAACAATTATCCAAGTATCACTAAAGATATTGACTATCTTCCAGACACATTAAAAGAAGAAATAGGACTAACCACAAGCTATGAATACAACAAAATAAATAAAACCCATCTCATTAACAAACTAAATGAGATAAATCACCTCAACCTTTCATACTCCTATAAAAACAACCAAATAAACTACTTCAAATCTCCTTTAGAAGAAGAATTACAAATGATACCAATTACTACCCATGAATTAAAATACACTTATTCCAACCTATACAACAAAATCTCCTTAGCCTCAAAATTAGATGACTACTATAGCTACAAAATAAAAGATAACTCCCTAGACACACTATATAACACATATCCTAATATTCCTTACCTTACTTATGATAACACCTATCATACCATTGACAAAACATCCCTTTATTCATACCTCCATAACAAACTATATCTATCATATTCATCTCTAAATAACTATTATAAATGCTCGTTCCGTTACTACATAGAAAACATTCTAAAATTATCAAGTAAAGAAAAAAACTTTGACCTATACATTGGCAATCTATTCCATTACATCCTCTCAATCTGCTTCCAAGATGACTTTGATTACGATAAAACATTTGAAACCTACATAAATACCCATGACCCCCTCACTAAAAAAGAACATGTCTTTATCAGCAAACTAAAACAAGAATTACTTTATATAATCAACTACATAAAAGAAAACCTTGACTATACCACCTTTGACAAAATCAATTGCGAAGAAAAAATATCTTTAAACATCGAAGATAAAATCAATGTAACTATCACGGGTATCATCGACAAAGTCATGTACAAAGAAGAAAACAACCACACATACCTAGTAGTCATAGACTATAAAACAGGCAACCCAGACATTAACCTAAATAACACCATCTATGGCATCAACATGCAACTACCAATGTACCTTTACCTATTGAAAGAAAAAGGGAATCTAAAAGAAATTGAAGTATCAGGTTTCTATTACCAAAAAATATTAAACAGTGAATTAAACTTCAAAGAAGGCAAAACCAAAGAAGAACAAAAAAATGAAAACCTTAAATTAATAGGATATTCCAATTCAAACCCTGAAATAATAGAAAAATTTGATAAAACATATCAAAACAGTAGAATAATAAAATCCTTAAAACTAACATCAAATGGTTTTTCCAAACATGCTAAACTTCTTAATACCAATCAAATAGATAAATTAATAGACCTTTGCAAAAACAACATAGAAGCATCCATCACTTCCATAGAAAATGCTGACTTCAAAATTAATCCTAAAGTAATAAAAGATGAATATATTGGTTGCAAATTTTGCCCTTATAATGACATCTGTTATAAAACATATGCCGATTATGTTATATTAGAAGAACAAAAAGACTTAGAATTTCTAAACTAAGCCTTTTTTATTTCCACTAAATACGGGCTATCCACCTTATCCGTATTATGATATTCAACCATCTTATACCCATCTAACCTTAAATCTCTTAAAGCCAAACCCTCCTTAACACCCTCCGCATGAGGATAAACCACGACTAAAATAAACCCCTTATTATTAAGTAACTTAACCCCATTACAAATACTCTTAATTGTAGAATCACATCTTGTCATAATAGACTTATCACCATTAGGTAAATACCCCAAATTATAAACAATAGAAGAAATCTTCCCCTTATAATCACATAAAACCTTATCAATATTCTCATGGCTAGCATTGTATAACCTATAATTAGAAACATCATTTTCCTTAAGTAACTTCAAAGTCCTATCTATCGCACACTCTTGAATATCAAAACCAAACACAAAACCATTTTTAACTAAATTAGCCAAATACAGTGTATCCTTTCCATTTCCCACCGTAGCATCAACCACGATATCATTCTGCTTAACACCCAAATCCAATATCTGCCTAAACTTATTCAAAATACTACTATTAAATCCTTGATAAGTATGCCTCATCTTTAAACACTTATCAATATCATTCAAAACCCCAAACTTCTTAACTAACCAAATTGGTTCAATCAACTCATCCTTATCTGGATCAGAAGTTAATCTATGAATAACAACATTACTATTTAAAATCTCCAACTGATCACAAGTAATATTAACGTATTCCTCCTTACTTAAAGTCTTAAATTTTTCTTTCTCATACATCTCAGCAATCTTAGTACCCCTTACAATATTCAACATATGAATCTTAATTCCATCAATATTTAAACTATTCAAATGCCTTACCGTTTCTAACATATCATCCCTTGTTTCATAAGGAAGCCCATTGATAATATGAACAACAACATTAATCTCTCTTTTTTTTAGTTCAAAAACCATATCATCAAAACATTTCAAATCATGACACCTATTAATTAACATTCCTGTCTTCTCATTACTAGACTGCAAACCAAGTTCAACAATCAAAAAAGTCCTCTTATTCAACTCCTCCAAATAAAGAAGCACATCACCACTGATAGAATCACTTCTAGTCGCGATAGAAATACCAACCACATCAGGTAAACTAAGAACAGCCTCATACTTTTTCCTTAAAACATCAACACTAGCATAAGTATTAGTATTAGCTTGAAAATAAGCAATATATTTACTATTAGGCCACTTCTTACTAATCTTATCCTTAACCTTATTAAATTGAGACACCAAATCATTTATATCACTACCATAACTCTTACTACCATTCTTACAATAAATACACCCACCATAACCGACCTTACCATCAATATTAGGACAAGTAAAACCCGCATTCAAACTAACCTTAAACACTTTACAACCAAACCTAGCCTGTAAATAATTATTCAAAGTATAGTATCTTTTATTATCATTATATAGCATAAATAATCACCACATGTATTATTTTACCATAAATTCCTCATAATAATAAAGGTGAGTTTATGCAAAACACAAAAAAGTATAATATCTTTATCTTCGTATCAACAATCGCAAGAAATGTAATCGAAGTTTTTTCCGCGGTATTACTTTATAAAATGGGTTATAGCATTAGAAACATCTTACTATTTTATTTCCTCATATATTTTGTAGGCATCTTTGTTAATTACATATCATTAACCCTAACTAAAGCCATAAATCCTAAATACATCTTAGTATTCTCAGGAATCATGTTTGGAATAACATTTTACTACCTATCAGTAATGCCAAACACCATAGATAACCTAATCATATATAGCATCCTATTTGCCATAAGTAGTTACACATATCATAGCCTAAGACATTATTTTGCGCTAAAAGTATTAAATAGAAAAGAAAATAATAAAAAAGTAGGAAACATCCTAATATGTACATACCTAGCCATCATGTTATCATCATATTTTGGTGCCTATCTAACCAACACATGTGGATTAATAACAGTAGTACTAATCACCATATTTATCTCCCTTTTAAGCATCATACCATTATTACAAATAAAAAATAATAACTATGAATACCAAATAAATTACAAAGAAACCATTAAAAAAATGAAGAACAGAAACACAATATTCTTTTTCCTAGAACAATTTAAAGTAATATTCCTATCATTACAACCATTATATCTATATATCTATGTCAAAAACAACTTAGAATATATTGGTATCTTTAATATCCTAACCTCATTAGCATCAATAATATTTGTCTATTTCTTTGTAAGAAAAATAAATCAAAACAAATACTTCTTACTATTAACTAGCATATTTTCAACTATCTTACTCTTTAAAATAAACATAACCAATAAAATAATCCTATTAATTATAGCCTTCCTTGAAGGATTATTTACCAAAATGTATGAAACAGTATCCCTAGAAAATATCTATTATGAAGGCATAAATAAAGAAGTAACATCTTACCTAATCATTGCCGAATTTATCTTTTGCTTCATAAGAGGCCTCATCTGCCTAATCCTATTTATCTTCAATTTTGATTTAAAAACCATGTTATATATATGCATATTAGGTATTTTTATATCAGGATTTACTAAATTTAAAAGAAATTCATAAGCGTTTGCTACTCGCGTTTTAGTTCTTAAAAAAATATATAAAAAAAGTATTAAAATAGTAACCAAGTTAAGTTGTTTATGGATAAGAATAGCAGATGTAGAATTTAAAAAAGGAATCCAAACAACAGGTACAATAAGATATTCAATAAGTGAAATAGGGGGTAGAACCTTGTACTGATAAAGAAAATGGAAAATGGTATACTCATCCAGTTTTTACATTTGAAGATGCTGATGATGTTACTACTTTCCATTCCGTTTTCTCTGCAACAAAATAAATCTAAAAAATTATAACAGCATAGCATAAAACACATAAATATTTAATAAAATAGCATATAAAACAGCAAAAAAGTTAGAAATACTAAATAAAAATAGCAATTCTATCTTTTTTTAACTAAAAAAACTTTGAATTTTACAAATAATTTGTTATAATATACTAGATGTTATTTGAAGGAGGGAATTTAATATGGCTAAGAAGAATGAAAATAGAGTATTAGTTTCTTTAAAATGCACCGAATGTAAAGAAGCTAACTATACTGTTAGTAAAAATAAAAAAAATACTACTGAACGTTTAGAACTAAATAAATATTGTCCTAGATGTCAAAAAACAACTGCTCATAAAGAAAGTAAATAAGTAAAGGAGAAAAAAACATGATTAATGTAAATGATTTCAAAACAGGAATGACTATTACTTATGAAAATGCTTTATATCAAGTAATGGAGTTTCAGCATGTAAAACCAGGTAAAGGAGCAGCTTTTGTTAAAGCAAAACTTAAAAACTTAAGAACTGGTTCTATTATTGAAATAACATTTAATTCTTCAGTTAAAGTAGAACAAGCGCATATTAGCAAGCAAAAAATGCAATTCCTATATGCTAACGGTGATACTTATAACTTTATGAATATGGAAACATATGAACAAATAGAAATAGATAAAAGTAAGATTAGTTATGAGTCTAAGTTCCTAAAAGAAGGTCAAGAAGTAGATATAACATTCTATGAAGGTGAAATGTTAGGTATCGAAATACCAGAAAAAGTAGATTTATTAATTACACAAACTGAACCAGGTATTAAAGGTAACACTGCTACAAATGCACTTAAAGATGCAATTGTAGAAACTGGTTTATTAGTACGTGTACCTTTATTCATAAATGAAGGTGAAACTATTATCGTATCTACCAAAGATGGTAAATATGTATCAAGAAAGTAAGGTGATATTATGTCAGGACATTCTAAATGGTCAACTATCAAAAGAAAAAAAGGAGCTATTGACGCTGAAAGAAGCAAAGTTTTTCAAAAACTAGCCAAAGAACTTTATGTAGCCGCGAAAAGTGGAGATAAAGATCCAGCTAACAATTCAGCCCTAAGAATGGTAATTGAAAAAGCAAAAGCTGAGAATATGCCAAAAAGCAACATTCAAAGTGCAATTGACAAAGCCCATTCTAAAAACAACAGTGAAAATTATGACCATGTAAGATATGAAGGTTATGGACCAGGTGGCATGGCCATTATGATTGAATGTTTAACTGATAACAAAAATAGAACCGCATCTTTTGTAAGAAGCACCTTAACTAAAAAAGGTGGAAATCTTGGTACAGATGGTTCTGTAAGTTATTTATTTAAAAGAAAAGGATTAATTGTTTTAGATAACAGTTATGATGAAGACAAATTAACTGAAGATATCTTAGAACTAGACATCCTAGATATGGATAAAACCGAAGAAGGTTACGAAATAACTACTGAGCCAAATAGTTTTATTAAAGTAAAAGATAGCCTAGATAATTTAGGATACAATAATTACTTATTAAGTGAAGTAACATTTATTCCTGATAATTATCTAAAATTAGAAGGTGAAACCTTAGACAAAGCAATTACTTTAATAGAACAATTAGAAGACATCGATGATGTCCAAAGCGTTTATCACAATTTAGATATATAAAATGAACAAAAGTAGTTGTAATTTATCTCTTTTTGTGGTAATATTAACAAATGGAAGAGGTAATCCGCTTAATATATTAATGATTACTGTTTGAAAAGGAGAGTGCAAAATGAACATTATTGAAAGTATCACTGCACGCCAACTAAAAAACGATATTCCAGAATTTAGAGTAGGAAACACCGTTAAAGTTGGTTACAAAGTAACAGAAGGTAAAGTTGCTAGAACTCAATACTTTGAAGGCATCGTTATTGCTAGAAAAGGAACTGGCATTGCAGAAACATTTACTGTAAGAAAAGTTTCTTCAGGAGTTGGAGTAGAAAGAATATTCCCTCTACATAGCCCAAAAATTGAATCTATTACTGTTACAAGAAAAGGTAAAGCAAGAAGAGCAAAACTATACTTCTTAAGAGACCGTAAAAGTGGATACAAAATGAAAGAAAGTAATAAATAAGCCTTTTGGTTTATTTTTTTCTTAGGTGAAATATGAAAAAAAATATAAAAGAACTAATACCATATATTATTATTGTCATAGTTGTTATTCTAATTAGAAGTTATATCATTGACCCAGTTATTGTCTCAGGTGATTCTATGTATAACACCCTAAAAGATGGGGAAGTCTTACTATTAAATAGATTAAATTATAAATTTAATAAAATAAATAGATATGATATTGTTGTTATTGATAATAAAGAAGACGATATTATAAAAAGAGTAATAGGCTTACCAGGAGAGCATATTAAATATAAATATGGCAATCTATATGTTAACAACGAAATATATCATGATGATTTTTCCAAAGTAACTGCCGATTTTGACCTTACCGAATTAGGTTATGATATCATACCTAAAGATAAATATCTAGTTTTAGGAGATAACCGAGAAGTATCAAATGATAGTAGAAGAATAGGATTAATCGATAAGAAAAATATCAAAGGATCAACAAGTATTAGAATATGGCCAATAACTAGATTCGGTAAAGTAAAAATAGAAAAATAAGATAATTAACAATAATAAGATTATTACTAGTATTTAGTAATAATCACTTTTTTTAACGCAAAATAAAGAAGAATTGAATATTGAAAATACTATTCTTCAAAAATAAAATGTATTTTAGAAGAAGAAAACTGTTTTAACATTTAGTATTTGAGCAGATCCTCCCAAAACATCTGTTGAATCTATATATAGAAGCATATATTTAAACGACATTGAAACAATTAATATAACAGCAAATACCAGCCAAGTAGTACCATTTGCTACCACAACTCAAACACATTAACCATCCTGCTGATGACATAAATGGATATCTAAATATTGTTAGATTATCATAAGATAAAGCAGTTCAAAATGAGGCGTCTTTTCATATTCACTTTAATGATATAATATAGAAGATAATTTATAATGCTATCATAAAAGAAAATGTAATAATTTTGACAAAAAATAAGTTAAATACTATAATATTAATAGAAAAAAGAATCGAGGTAAATATGAAAGAAATAATAGAAAAACTAACTAAACTAAAAAAAACAATTAGTACAATGGAATCATGTACAGGTGGCGGTGTAGCCAATACTATAACCAACATAGAAGGTTCAAGTGAAGTGTTTTCCTTTGGAGCCATAACTTATTCTAACGAATATAAAATAAAAATGGGTATTAGCAAAGACACAATTAACAAATACACAGTCTACAGCATAGAAATAGCCAACGAAATGAGCTATAACATAGCAAAGTATACTAACTCAAACTATGGAATAGGAGTAACAGGTAAATTAAATAAAGAAGATAAATTTAACCCCTACAAAGAAAATAACATAGTTTATATTAGCATATATGATAAAGACAACGACCAATATTATAGTGATAAAATAATAGTTACAAATAGTAATAGATGTGATAACAAAAAACAAATTATTGATAAAATAATTAACATGTTAAATAAAATCATATAATCATATTTTAATTAACAAAGTAAAATAAATAGTACTAAGAAATAGAAAAAACTAAACACATAAGAAAATAAACCTATAACCAAATAAGTCCTTTTTCAACAAGTGCTTTTTTTTCTAAAATCATCATATTATTTATTGGTGATTTATATGTTCTTTAAAAAAATTCATAAAAGAGAAAAAATAATATTCCTAATAATAATACTATGCTTTATCCTGATAATATGCAAAGTATTCTACATCCAAGTAATTGACTATAATAAATTAAACAAATTAGCCAATGCCCTTTGGAGTAGAAATCTTCCCATCGAAGCCAACCGTGGTAAAATAAAAACCAGCGATAATAAAGTCATTGCCGATAACCTAACAACAACATCCCTAATTTTAATACCAAACCAAATCAAAAATAAAGAAACCGTAGCCAAAACATTAAGTGAAATCTTAAATGTTAGCTACGAAGAAATGCACAAACATGTAAGTAAAAAAACATCAATAGAAAGAGTACACCCAGAAGGCAGAAGATTAAGTTATGAAATTGCTGATAAAATAAATAGTTATAAATACGAAGGAGTATATCTAGTTAAAGAATCAAAAAGATATTACCCATATGGTACCATGTTATCTCACGTATTAGGCTATGTAGGTATTGATAATCAAGGCTTATCAGGATTAGAATTACAATACGATAGTTACTTAACGGGCGAATATGGGGCCATCAAATATTATGCCGACGCCAAAGGAAACAAACTGAATATGCAAGAAGTCTATGTTAAGCCCCAAGATGGCATTGATATAGAACTTACGATCAATTTCGATATACAAGCATCGATTGAAAGAGAATTAGATAACGTTGTAACTAAATATAATCCCGACCATGCCCTAGCATTAGCAATGGATCCCAATACTGGAGAAATATTAGGAATGAGCAGTCGTCCAAACTTCGATCCTAATAATTACCAAAATTATACCCTAGAAGAAATAAATAGAAACCTACCAATATGGATGACCTATGAACCAGGTTCCACATTCAAGAACATAGCTACCATACAATCATCTATATAGAATCTATTAATTATCATAATATATATTACATTTTCATAAGATTAAGAAAAGTATGTAAATCATAAAGAAAGGGTTATTTATTATATGAAATTAAATACAATTACAGAGTTACAATTAGAACTAATCATCAATAAAAATCTTTACAAAAAGCATGTTATAGATAAAAATACATTTTCAAAAGCCAATGAAAGATTACTAAAAATGATTAAGATGTTACGAGTAGAATAATAAATCATATAGCAAAGGTGGTAGGATATTATGAACTATTACGATATTGTAAGTGCAATTACTCATGGTGAAAAGATATATGATCTTTCATTAAGAGCTACGTACTACTGTCGTGTTTCTACCGATAGTGATGTTCAACTTAATTCACTAGATAATCAATTAGATTACTATGAAAATTATATAAAAGGTAAATCAGCATGGACATTTGTAGAAGGGTATATCGAAGAAGGTGTCACCGGCACAAGAGCAGATAAACGACCTTCATTTATGAGAATGATTAAAGATGCAAAATTAAATAAATTTGATTTAATTATAACAAAGGATGTATCAAGGTTTGCTCGTGATTTAGAAGATAGTATTCACTACATTAGAGAACTAAAATCATCTGGTGTGGGAGTATTCTTTGAAAATCAAGCTCTTAATACGTTTGACCCAAATGCTGAATTGGTGCTAAATATGCTTTTCAATATTGCCCAAGAAGAATCAAGAAAGATTTCTGCAAGCGTTAAGTTTGGATATAGAAAAGCCATAGATAAAGGTCATGTACTTGGTTCATCTAATATAACTGGTTACAAAAAAGACAATTGTAGCTTAGTTATAGTTCCCGAAGAAGCCAAATTAGTGAGAAGAATATTTGAACTATATGCTACTGGAGAATATGGATTTCATAAACTAGCAAAAAAACTTTCTGAAGAAGGTTATGTCAATAAAAGAGGAAGAATATATGATAAAGAAACATTAAAAAGAATGATACAAAATCCTAAATACAAAGGTTTTTATAGAGCTAGAACATATGAAATTTTGGACTATAGAACAAAAAAAAGAAAGAAAAATAGTATTGAAAATCAAATTATATACAAGTGTGAAGATGGAAGCGTTCCAGCAATTGTTTCTGAAGAATTATGGGACAAAGCAAATGAAGTATTAAATGCTAGAATCAAAGGCTATGCAAACAGTAACTATTGGTCTGGTGGTGTTAAGTATCCTTTTAGTTCAAAAATCTATTGTAAGGAGCATAATACAAACTTTCAAAGATCGCATGGTAGTAGAAGAAAAAATAGACCAACTTGGAGTTGTGGATTATACTTACAATATAGGCTTGCATCGTGTAGTTCACCTATTATTGCCGAAAAAGATTTATATAACATATTTATAAAAATAATGGACACTATTATCTCAGACAAAAATCACATTATAGATAATATGTTAAGAATTTATGATAGCATAGATAAATCTAATGAATATGATGATGAATTAAATGAAATAGATAAACAAATAAAAATCATTGAAGACAAGAAGTCATTAGCGCTGGATTTGGTTCTTTCTGAAGAACTTAGAAAAGATGAACTTAAAGTGCAATTTGCTAACTTTGAGAGTGCAATTAAAGATCTAAATGATAAGAAATCAAAGATTTTAGAACAAATAAGCATATTAAATGAAAGGGACAATAATATTGAAAAGATTACAAAATCTATTCAAGAAGAAATCAGTGGAGGTTTTTTGGAAGATTTTATTAGGAAGTTTGTTGATGAAATCATTGTGTCAAAAATAGATAATGATAGATATAATATAAAACTTGATATATATTTGAATCTATTAGGTAGTGAGTTGTCAAAAATAAAAGGTGCAAGACATATTGGCGGAGCAACTGCTGATGATATTCTTTATTTAAAAAATAAAACCAATGATACTACTGAGGTTAAGAAAACAACAGATAAATTAAATAGATTTACATACAATGTTTATGTAGAAACTATCTAATTTAATTTTTTTACTTTTTTGTTTATTTAAATTATGGTATAATATATTTATAAGGAGGAAAGATATGTTAAAAAGATGTAATAAGTGTGGTACACTTGTAAAAGTATTAAAAGATTGTAATTGTGATAACTGTGTGATCACATGTTGTGGTGAATTACTAGAAAATATAGAACCTAATAGTGTAGATGCTGCATTTGAAAAGCATGTACCAGAATATCAAATAGATGGTGAAAATATTAAAGTAAGAGTCAATCATGTTATGAATGAAGATCATTATATAGAATGGATTAGTTATGTATATGATAAAAATGAACAAATAGTTTATTTTGTTCCGGATGATGAGCCAATTACAACATTTAAATATGTAAAAGGTGCAACAATATACTCTTATTGTAATAAACATTCTTTATGGGCAAAAGAAGTTGAATAGATTTAAAAAAATATAGAATATTATAGTTAATATTTATTATGGGAGGAATAATATGTTAAAAGGAAAAGTTGCTGTAGTAACAGGTGGCACTCGTGGTATCGGATTTGCTACGGTAGAAAAATTTTTGGAAAATGGAGCTAAAGTATTTCTACTAGGTTCAAAAAAAGAAAGCGTTGATAATGCAATTAATAAACTTAAGGATATAAATGATAATTATGAAGTAGAGGGAGATTGTCCAAACTTATGTGATTTGGCTTCGATTGAAAAAACATTTAGTCATATCATAGAAAAGTATGGCAAAATTGATATCCTAGTTAATAATGCAGGAATGAGTGCAATGGATAAGATTTATGACTACAAAGAAGAAGACTTTAAGAAAATAATGGATTTAAATGTAAATGCTGTATTCAATTGTTCACGTGCTGTTGTAGATTATATGAAAAAAAATGGTGGTGGAGTAATCTTAAATACTTCTTCAATGGTTAGTATTTATGGGCAACCATCTGGTTGTGGATACCCAGCAAGTAAATTTGCAGTCAATGGTCTTACAAAATCATTGGCTAGAGAATTAGGTAAGGACAGTATAAGAGTTAATGCTGTTGCTCCTGGAGTTACATTAACAGATATGATGAAAAATGTACCTGATAGTGTGATTGAACCAATTATTAAAGAAATACCTTTAGGGAGAATTGGTACTCCAGAAGATATTGCTAATGCATTTCTATTTTTAGCAAGTGATATGGCAAGTTATATAACAGGGGTTGTTTTATCAGTAGATGGAGCAGCAAGGAGTTAATTATGGATAAGAAAGTATTTAGAAATCTATCTTATGGGGTTTATGTTGTAACAAGTAAAACTAAAGATAGAAATATTGGTTGTGTTGCCAATAGCATTATGCAAGTTACCTCAAACCCTTCTGTGATAGCAGTTAGTATTAATCATGATAATTATACTAATAAAGTAATAAAAGAAACTAATAAATTTGGAATTTCGATATTAAAAGAAACAACAGATGCAAAGATTATAGGAACTTTTGGTTTTAAATCAAGTAAGGATACTGATAAGTTTAATGGTATCAATTTTAAAGAAATTTTAGAAATACCTGTTTTAGAAGAGACCTGCGGTTATATCGTTTGCGAAGTAATTGATACTATGGAAACAACAACTCATACAATATTTTTAGGTGAAGTTCTTGAAGCTGATGATTATAGTAGTGAAAATGCTATGACATATAAGTATTATCATGATTATTTAAAAGGAAGTTCACCTAAAAATGCACCTACCTATGAAGAAAAAAGTATAATACATTCTGATAAAGGTAGTAAAACAAAAAAATGGAAATGCTCTTTGTGTGGATACATTTATGAGGGAGATGAACTACCTGATGATTTTGTATGTCCTATATGTGGTGTTGGAAAAGAGAATTTTGAATTGATTACTGAAGAATAAAACTATCTTAGAAAGGAATATAATATATGCTATTACTTGAATATCCTAGATGTAGTACTTGTCAGAAAGCAAAAAGATACTTAGAAGATAAAAACTTTAATTTTGAAGTTAGAAACATAGTTATTGATAAGTTAAATATTAATGAGTTAGATAGATTAATCCAAAAATCCGAGAAAGATATTAATAAATTTTTTAATACTAGCGGATTAAAATATAGAGAATTAAAACTAAAAGATAAAATCCAAACTATGTCATATGAAGAAAAAATACAAATCCTAAGTACTGATGGTATGCTTGTAAAAAGACCATTATTAGAATTAGATGATACAGTTTTAATAGGATTTAGAGAAAATGAATGGAATAATGTTTTAGGAATATAGTTAATATATTCCTTTTTATTATTTTGTTTGTCAATAAATGGTAGGTACGTTTAAGATAATTACCTTAGCAACCGCCATTGAAGAAAAAAAAGTTGACATCTTCAAAGATACCTTTTATGATGGTGGCTCAGTAAATGTTGAAGGAGCCAGAATAAGATGTTGGAAACATGGAGGACATGGCCAACAAACATTTTTAGAAGTAGTAGAAAATTCGTGCAATCTTGGAGTCTATACGAGAACACTTACAAGTTTATAGAAAACCCCTTAAATGGTAAGAAATCAACCCAAATCTTGGAAGTGCATACTACTAGTGATTTTACCTATAATGGAGAGATTTATAACATCGCTCAAGATTTTATAACATCGAAAAAATGTTTGCAATTCGTGTCAAATCATGTAAAAAGGAACAGGAAGATAAATAATAAACTTTATGATATTAATACCAATAGTTATAAAAATTTAATTACCAATAAAGATGCCGAAATAGTACGATTTTATAATGAGATTGAAGATTATGTTCTGAGAAAAGATAGTAAGATAATTAGGAATTATTTAAAGAAAGGTGTAACCTTTAAATTCAATAAAAGAATAATGGAAGTAATGATAAAAGAAAAAGAACTTCTTATTACATTTTTAAAAGATGTAAAACCATATGATACTGAAAATAGATTATTTATTCGTAAAGGATATGAAAATTGTGCTTTATGTTATGCCATATATGTTAATAATGCTGAATCAGTAAATTATGCTCTAAAGTTGTTTAATTCTTTATATGAGGTTATAATAGATCCATATAAGGATAATTATGTTAATAATCTTTTAAAAGAAATTTCTAATAATATAAAGGAGATTGATAGAAGTATTAAAACAAAAAAATTAAATAAAGGAATAATGTTTTGTGCTAATAGAAATTTTACAATGATTGAAAAAAGAAAATATGGATTACATATTAGATTATTACCTGTTGAGGATAAAGATAATATATTAGGTGTAGTAGGTAGAAGTACTTTAGAACCATTATGTAGATTTTTTAAAGTTAGAGAAGAAAAAGATATTGAATTAGTTATGCCTTTAATTAAAGAAAGTTTTTATAAAACTAAATATCCAGCTTATGATATAAAAAATGGATTGAATCAGTTTTATGTGGGAAAGGATGCTAATTATGTTAAGTAAAGATAAATTTTTAGAATATATGAATGAATTTAAAGAATTAAGGGATTTAGTAGATGATTTAAATATAGTTTTAGATAAACTATGTTATGATAAAGAATATGTAGGATTAGATAGACATGATACTTTAATTATTAAATTAATAGAGGAAGCAATGCACGATAAAGATAGAATGATATCTACTTATATTTATGAAACAGGATGGGGGAGTATTCCTAATAAATCAGAAATAAACAACTTAGAATCTTTATATGATTTGATTATAAATAAATACGGAACAAGATAAAAAATCTTGTTTTTTTAAAAAAATATACTTGGTTTTAAAAAACTATGAGTTTATTAAATATAAACAAAGTGATAGAGTATATGATGATATAGATGAATATATAAATAGTATGTGTGAGAAGGCAAGATTCTTGGATGATTTATTTACAAGAGATTATAGTTATACGAAGAGTGAACTTGATTATATGTTAAATGTTAGATATGAAAAGTTTCCTTTAGGGGAAAGAATTAAGTTTATGGCAGAGAAGATTAGTGAGAATAATTTTAATGGTAGTATATCTAGAAGTAAAAAGATCATGAGAGAATTATATGATAGGATAAATATTGAAAGAGATTTGGTTAAGATATATATAGATTTCTTTAATAGTAGGTATAGTAAGATAAAGAAAGATATTAGTTATATTAAGAATGATAAAGATATGTTACATTATGATGATGCTTGTTTATATGTATATATGAAGTGTAAGTTATATGGATATAATTATAATACTTATATTAAAGAGATAGTTATTGATGAAGCACAAGATTATTCATTGGGGCAATTAAAGTTAATTAGTAAGATATTTAGAAATGCTAGTTATACGATACTGGGAGATATTAATCAGACTATTAATCCATATTATAGATATGAGAGTTTAGAAGATATTAAGAAGATACTTCCTGATAGTAAATATATAGAACTTACTAAGACATATAGAAGTAGTGAAGAGATAGTAGAATATAGTAATATAGTACTTGGACTTAATCATGTTACTGCTATTAGAAGGAATAAGCCAGTACCAGTAGATGAGGTAGTTGAAGGGGAACTTAATAGTCAGTTAAGACGTGATATAGAGGAATGTAAGCTTCATGGTAAGAGTATAGCTATAATTACTAAGAATCAAGATGAATGTGATAAGATATATAAGATGCTTAGTGATACGGGTATTAGTAAGATAGATAATAGTAGTAAGAAGTTTAATAGGAAGTTTATTGTAGTACCTGTATATATGGCTAAAGGGTTAGAGTTTGATAGTGTAATAATATATACTGATAAAGATAATAAGTATACTAATGATGAGAAATATTTATATTATGTAGCTATTACGAGAGCACAGCATAAGTTAATAGTATATAATCAATAAGATATAGATATAGAAAAAGATTAAGTTAACTATAGGAGTAGTTAAGGCTTAATCTTTTTATTTATTTTTCTTGGATGGGAGAAGTGAATGATGAGATGGAGTCACGAAGACGAGGATGTTTTATTACAAAGTGAATAGTGGGATTAGTACTTTTTGAGATGATGGTGTAGTTATTGATAAGATTAATTATAGTGATATTATTGAATGTTTTATGATGGGATAATGATACATGGTAGTTTTTATTTTGATCTTGATATTTGATAGTAGAATTTAAGTGATCTAGATATTCTTTTTTAGTGTATGTGATGGGAGTTGGGTAGAAGATATTTTCTAGTGATAGATGAAGGTTGTCAGTACTAGTATTATTTATTTCATAGATATCATCAGTGATAGAGTTATTTTCTAGTATTTTTTTAGTATGTGATATTTCTTCATGATAGTAAGAGATTATTTTAGCTTGATCGGGAACTGGGACTTTGTTTCTTTTTAATATTTTTCTTAGAAGAGATTCACTTATTGTGAAGAGTGGAAGGCTTGAGTAGGTTCTTACTCTTTCAGTATTTATATTGGTACTAGAGGATAAGAATGATTTATAAGCAATATTAGATTCTTCACGATAGATATCCATTAGAGGACTGGCTTTTTTTAGAAGAATATTAGATTTTTCTTGATAGAAAGCTAGTTCTTTTTTGTTAGTAGTTAGATAATATTTACCTAGATGATGATTATTAGCAAGAGATTCTCCAGTAAGGGCACATACTCCAGAGACATAGTTTAGGTGATTATAGATATTATTTTTATTATCTTTGAAATAGTATGGAGATACTTGATTAGTCATATAGATAGGGATCCAGCTTAAGAGACCTAGCATCATTTCATTAAAGGGACGATTTAGATTATGAATGATATTTAGATGAAGGCCTTTTTTTAGGCACATAGCAATAGCAAACATCCATTTTTTACCGAATTCTATATCTTTAGCCATATCTTCCATAGGCATATCACTACACATAAAGATATCAGAATTATTTTTAGATAGGACTGTAGCTTTAAAGAAATCTAGTTCTCCTTGCTTCATTTCTTCAAGACCATAATAGTTTCTTGTTTTAGCATGATAGAGGGGAATGTTGGGTACTTTTAATTCATCAAATTTAATCTCTTTGATATAGTCAGATAGATTAAAGTTATCTAGATTATTTAGAAATGTACTGATATAGTTAGTGTTTTCTTTTTGATAGAATGAATCATTAGTTAGATAATTATAGATTACTTCAGAGATATTTTTTTTATTTATAGAGATGGATTTATCTAAGAGAGAAGAGATTAGTTGGATACTATTGGGGGTATTATATTTAGAATTTATATAGTTAGATACTTTTAGAGAGAATGATTTTGGATCAGAGGGCTTTGATTTACCATAACGAATACGAGATATGTGAGAGGGATCAAAAGTAATATATTTAGCCATATTATTTGTATTTATATTTAGAGTAGTAATAAGATTATTGAGATTAGTACTTAGATTTTCATAATTAAAATTATTATTAAGAGAAGTAGTTAATTCTTTTAGGATAGTATCTTCGGTTAGAGGAGTATTACTTTTTTTAGAGAGAATGCTTAATGATTTAGCAAGAGAATTAATATGAGGGCTATTTATACTAGGGGTTCTTTTACCACTACGATATCTACTTATAACGGACTCTGATATATTAGAGAGTATAGATAGTTCTTTTGAAGTAGAATTAGTTTCTTTTAAATATTTATTTAATATATCTTTGAATTGCATAATTATCACCTAATGGTATTATACTATAAAATATGAGAGTTGTCAGTTAAAACATTGTTTTAAATGGCAAGAATATTTATTTATATTGATAAGTAGATTATACTATAGATAGTAGTGGTAAAGGAGAGTTATGATGGAAGATAAGAATAAGAAGAAAATAGATAATAAGAAGAATGATGAGATAGTTGTGAATTTTAAGTTAGATAAGAAGAAACTATTATATATTTTGGGGGGAATAGGAGTAGTTTTAATTATAGTGGTGGGAGTACTACTAGGAGTAAATGGGGGAGATAAGGTGAAGATAGTTAAGAGTGAAGTACAAGAAATTACTTTAGAAGATTATTCAACGGAAGTATTTTCAATGAAGATACCTAAAGGTTGGACAGTACAGTCAGGTGGTCAGGGTATATACTATGCTATTAGGGTAACTGATCCAAAGGATGAGAATAATCAAGTATTTTTAATGTTAAAGATACAGCCACTTTTGAAGAGTTTGAATGCTAAGAAACAGTGGCAAAGTTATGCAGCTCTTGCTGGAGGAACACAATATAATGTATTTAGTAAAGCAGTAGTTTTAGAGAATCCTACTACAGAGGGATTTTTCCAAGTATTTGGAAATGTAACAAGTTATTTAAATAGTGTTGAACCTACTTTAGCTAGTTTTAAGTATCCAACATTTAATAATTTTACTAAATTAGAAGAAAGTGAATCACAAGCATCACTTAAGAGTGTGGCAATGGATAGTAAGGTACTTAGAGCGACATTTACAGGAAGTAATAGTCAGGAAGGAGAAGGATTATTCTTAGCAACAGTAGTTAATTTTGGTAATTCTTCACAAATGGGTGTTGATATGTCATATTATATGATATATGATATTACAGCAATTACTTCAAAGAAAGATGAATTTATTAATTATCAAGATATATTAATGAAGTGTGTTAATTCAATAGAATTTACTGATAGTTATGTTAAGAAGACAATAGATGATAGTAATGCACAAACACAACAGTCTTTACAAATTAATGCACAAGTGCAAGCAGCTTTTGATTCATATATGAGTGCTTGGGATAATAGAAGTAAGACATATGATATTATGAGTCAAAAACAAAGTGATGCTACACTGGGATATGAAAGAGTATATGATACAGATACTGGAGAGATATATAAAGCATATAATGGATTTACTGATGATTATAGTGGTAATAGATATAAGAGTGTAACTGATGATATGTATACTAAGAGTACTAGTGGATATATTGAAAAAATAGGTGGATAGTAATGAAGAAGAAAATTATATATATAGTTGGAGGGATACTATTAACAGTACTAGTAATAGTAGGAATAATATTATTAGTGAATAGAGGTGGTAATGGTATTAATCTAAGTAAGTATCCAGATACATTACTAGGAGAAGTATTAAAAAATAAGAATATTAAGATGGAAGATAATCCATATAAGAAGTTTATGGGAGGAGAGATACTAAGTAAGGATACTTGGTTTAATGAATATACTTTTATTACAGGTAATAAAGTTTATATCTTTGATCCTGATAAATTAAAGAATGGATTAGTTAGTTATAAATTAGTATATACTATTCCTAGTAATATAAAGATAGTTAATATAGGAACACCATATGGGGCTGATATATATTTTTATAGTGATGATGATCATAAGTATAGAGTAAAAGATACTAATATAGATAATGATATTAAAGATGAATATAGTATGTTTGATAAGGCTACTTATGAAGAATTTGGAGATTATTCTTTTAAGAAAGAGAATTATACTGTAAGTAGATATAAACAAAAGGTAGATTATGATATTATATGTAATATGTTTTATGTTAAAGATAATGTTTTATATGAATTAGTAGAAGAATACTATCATTATCAAGAGAAAAGATGGGTACCTTTTAAGATAGAAAAAGTAGAGGGTAACTATGAGGGAGAAAAGATATTAGATATATATAATGATAGAATTGTTAGAACTGATAAGGGATTCTATGAGATAGTTAAATATTATGATAAGGATGGTAATGTTAAGACTACTACTTTAAAGATGGAGTTACCTAGTAAGTATTATGATGAAGTATTAACTTTTACATATGAATATGTTATTTTAAATGATTATACTTTAATACCTATAAATGATATAGTTACTAAGAGAAAGAAAGAATATAAGTATAATTATTATGTAGATAAATTTGAAGAGACATTAGAAGAATTTGTAGAATAAATTAATTTCCTCAAGAGAGATAGTGTATGCTATCTTTTTTGTATATGAAAAAGTTAAAGAAACTAATTTAACAATATTCAAAGTTTTTGCTAATTCTAAAACAGGAATTTTAACTCCGGAGCCAAATGTATCTTTTGAAATATATTTAAATGATTGTAATACAAATGCTTATGAAAGAAGTAATGGTAATACTTGTTATTTTGGTAAAATAACTACTGATAAGAATGGTTATGCAGACATAAGATTACCGTATGGAAATTATACATTTAGACAAATAAATAGCACTCCAAATTATGAAAAGGTAGAAGATTTTAATATTGTTGTAGGTGATGATATAGAATCTAATATTTATAGATTAATTTCAAATGCAGAAATTACAGCAAAATTGAAAGTTATTAAAATAGATAAAGAAACACAAGAAGTTATTCCTAGAAGTGGAATTAAGTTCAAAATTAAATCACTTCTTAGTAATGAATATGTTTGTCAAACAATAACATATCCGAAAGCAGAAACATTATGTGAATTTGAAACAGATGATAATGGTGTTTTAATTGCTCCATATCCTTTAGTTTCAGGAAAATATCAATTAGAGGAAGTGGATCAAGTAATTGATGGATATTTATGGAATAAAGAATCACAAGTTTTTGAAATAGGTGAAAACTCTACTTTAATAACAGATAATAAATATGGTGTGTTGTTTGAAACTAAATTTGAAAATCTAGCTGTTAAAGGAAAAATTGAAATTAATAAAAAGGGTGAAAAGTTTGTTGTTAATAATGGACAATATTACTATAAAGAAATCAACTATGACATCAATTCGTAAATTTCAAAATAGTTCTATGTCTGAAAGAAACTTTAATAAATTTAAAAATTATATAGAGAAAAAAGAATATGGTAGTAAGAGTAAGGATTCTTTAACTTCAATTTTAAGTGCTAGTGAAAACACTTACAAATCAATAACAGCAGTATTTGGTGAGAAACTATCTTTATTTGATGATGTCAATGTTGCTAATGTAACTTCAGATTCAGATTTTGATTTTGATATATTAGGTAAAGAACCTACAGCACTTTTTATAATTGTTCCTGATGAGGATAAAGTTTATTTTACTTTAGTAACAATTATAGTAGGTTTATTATATAAAGAACTTGTTAAATTAGCTAATAGTCAAGAAAATAAAAAACTTCCTGTACAAATTGATTGGTTATTGGATGAATTTGCAAACTGTCCACCTTTATCAGACATTGAAGCTCTCGTTTCCGTTGCAAGAAGTAGGGGAATGAGATTTCACTTTTTTATACAATCCTTTTCACAATTAGATAATGTCTATGGAAAAGAAGTAGCACAAATTATTTTAGATAACTGTGGATTGATTTATTTAAAGACTAATACACAAGATACAGCAGAACAAATTTCTAAGCGATTAGGTAAGACTACTATATCAAGTAATTCAATTAGTCAGTCATTAAGTTTAACTGATTATAACGGTAATAAATCTACTTCATTAATGGCTAGAGATTTATTAACTCCAGATGAAGTAAAACAACTTCATTACAAAACAATTATATTTCCAATAATAGGATATCCTGTTTTTAGAGATACTGTTATATATAGTAAATTTTCTTGTTATAAAAAGGGTGAAGTAGCAAGAAAAATTAATTCATTAAAGTTATTAGATGATACTTATTTTACTGTGGAACAAATTAAAGTTGCTCCAAGTGGTAGATTTAAAAAAATCGATGATAACTTAAATATGAGTGCAAAAGATTTTTATAAGGAACAAAGAGAAAATGAAGAAAGACAATTAAAAGATGCTATTGAGCAAATTAAGTCTATTGTTAAGGAAGGTGAAATATCTTATAAATTCAAAGAAAAAAATAACCGTACATATTCGGTTATGACTTTGGAAAAAGATTTAAGTGAAATTGATAAAAGCTTAATTAAAGGACAAGTTGATAATAGTATTTATCATATTGAGATTGATAATAATGAAGACGGCAAAAACATAATTGAAATACATTTAAATAATGTAATTAATCAAGGACTTGTTTTAGAGAAAGGCAAAAAAGAATAATGTCTAACTTTGAGTCTAGTGTTTTAATTTTAAAATTATCTTCATATACTTCAATGAATATGGAGGTTTTAAATGTACGAAAATAGTGATATTGAAGTAAAGTTCAGTACCAAGCATTTACCTTTAGATTATAAATTATTAGAATGGAGATTAATTTTAAATAGAGAATTATATGAGGAAAAAGTAATTGATTTAAAAGTTTTTAGTTTAGTTGAAAGTTCTATATTAGGAAGAATGAAAAAGATTAGAAACGAAGTTCAAAATAACAGGGATGATGATTTGACAATCGGAAATTTTCATGGTAACATCGCATCATCCTAGTTATCTTGGCTTTTGAGAACATAGAGAGAGGAGTGAAGAATTTGGATATCAAAAGAACAAGAGAAGAATTAAGGAAAGGTAAGACAATCTATGATATGCCACTTAGGGTTGTATATTATGCTCGTGTATCTACTGATAAGGATGATCAATTAAATAGTTTAGAGAATCAACAAAATTATTTTGAGGAAATGATTAAGGAAAATAAAAATTGGATATTTTGTGGAGGATATATTGATGAAGGTATTAGTGGAACAGCAGCAAAAAATAGAGATCAATTTTTAAAAATGATTGAATCAGCAACATTAGGTAAAATTGATTTAATATTAACTAAGGAAATATCAAGATTTTCAAGAAATACGGTTGATAGTATTAAATATACAGAATATCTTTTAAAGAATGGTGTTATTGTATATTTCTTATCAGATAATTTAAATACAATACAAGAAGATGCTGAATTTAGATTAACTATAATGTCTAGTTTGGCTCAAGATGAAGTAAGAAAGTTATCTGAAAGAGTTAAATTCGGTATTAATAGAATGATAAAGGATAGAAAATTGATTGGTGGTAATCTAACAGGATATTATAAAAAGAATGGTAGATATGAAATTAATCCAAATGAAGCTCCAATAATTACTTATTTATTTGAAACTTATGTTACTGGAACTGTAGGATTAAAAAAGATTGGTGAAGATTTGGCTAAAATGGGTTATTTAAATACAAAAGGGAAACCTTATTCACAGACAGCAATGGCTAAGTTTTTAACTAATCCCAGATATAAAGGTTATTATACAGCAAGATTAACAGAGGTTGAGGATTATAAGACACATAAAAAGAGAAAAGTACCAAAGGAAAGACAAATAATAGAAAAGGATGATAGAATACCAGCAATTGTTTCTGAAGAATTATGGGATAAAGCAAATCAGTTACATGAAGCACGAAAAAGGTCTAGTGCTAGACATGTATTAAATACAGAGAAATCTTTAGCTACTGCTAAATATAGTTGTTTAATGTATTGTAAGCATTGTGGAAGTGTTTATATTAGAGCAGGTGGAAGTAATAGAGCAAATAATCCTACTTGGTCTTGTAAGAAATACAAAAAAGAGGGAGTATCTGCTTGTGAATCTCCTATAATTCGTGAAGAGTATCTTGATAAAATATTTATTGATATTTTTACAGACTTTATAGAAAATAAAAAAGAATATCTAAATCTAGTTTTAAAAGAATATGAGAATGTTATTCAAAGTTATAATTCAAGTGAAGATGAAGACAGTGTTAAAAATCAAATTACTTCTATTGAAAAACAAAAAGATAAACTGTTAGATTTATCTTTAAAGGGAATTATTGATGATGTAGAGTTTAAAAAGAGAAATGATAAGTTTAATCAAGATATAGCAGAATTAAATAATAAATTAGAGAAATTAAGTAATCCTGATTTAGAATTAAAGAAAATGAAAGATAAGATTGAAGAAATTAGAGGAGCAATATCTAAGAAATTAAACATAAAAGAACAATTACCTAATTTAATGAGAGTATTAATTGAAAGAATAGAAGTAGAGAAGATTAATAATGATCGTAAACATGTTAAATTGATAATATATTTTAATTTTAAAGCAGATATAATTTCTAAAGAATTAGAAATAGATAATAGAAAAAGAGGAACATACGAGTTATCAAATTTTTATCCTAAAAAATGTTCCTCTGTTGCCTCTAAGGTTCAAAACCAGCAATACGAGAACACGAACTCTGAATTTGGAAACCTTGAAAATAAAGGAAAAAATGCTCTTTTATGTTCCGATAGTAACACCAAGCAACCCAGGATTCGTTGAACTAGGACAAAGACTAGGCAAAGAAACATTATTCAGTTATATAGATAGATTTGGCTTTGGCAAAAAAACAGGCGTTGATTTAAATGGAGAAGCCAACGGAATTCTATTCTCATTAAATAGAGTAGGGCCAGTCGAATTAGCCACGACCGCATTCGGGCAAGGAGTAAGTGTTACCCCGATACAACAAGTAACCGCAGTATCAGCCATACTAAATGGAGGAACCCTATATAAACCACATATAGTCAAAAGATACCTAGAACCAGAAACAGGAGAAATCATTAAAGAAGTAAAACCCACAGCTGTAAAAACTAATGTTATCAGCCTTGAAACCAGCAAAACAGTAAGATTCGCCTTAGAAAGTGTTGTATCTAACGGAACTGGAAGACCCGCATATTTAGATGGATATCGTGTTGGAGGAAAAACTGGAACTGCTCAAAAAGTAAAAAATGGAGTTTATATGGTTGGTAACTATATAGTTTCCTTTATTGGTTTTTTACCCGCAGATGACCCACAAGTAGTAGTATATGTAGCCATAGATTACCCAAAAGGCGTTACCCAATATGGAGGAACAGTCGCTGGTCCTGTCGCCAAAAACATCTTAGAAGACTCAGCTGTCGCCCTAAATGTTCAAAAAAGCAAAGATGGTATGGAAAAAGAATATCAGTGGTACGATTTAAAATATTACGAAGTACCTAACGTCATTGGCCTTGACAAAAAAGAAGCAAACAACCTACTTAAAAACTTCCAAATAGAATACACCGGCAGTGGCAACAAAGTAATCTCCCAGTCCCCTGAAAGTGGCGAAAGAATACTAGAACAAAGCAAAGTAAGAATCCTCTTAGGCTCATAAAAATATATAAATACCATCTCAATTATCTTACTCAAAAATTAAAATAACAAAAAACATTTATCTTTTTTGACAAATAACAAAAAATAATTTTATAAATAGAAAAAAATATGGTATTATATATATGTAACATATGGAGGATAAATATGGACTTTCGTGAAATAAAAGAATTCTTAAGTGATACATTTAAATATATCATAGTCATAATTTTAGTTTTAATTTTAGCTATCTACGTCATATCCCTATCCCAAGTTGTCGGCAATTCCATGAGTCCCAACTACAATGATGGAGATGTCGTCTTCGTAAGCAAAATACACTATAAAATAAGTTCCATCCAAAGAAACGATATAATTTCATTTAAAAACGAAGATACCAGATATCTAATCAAAAGAGTAATAGGACTACCAGGAGAAATCATCGAATATAAAGACAACACACTATACATAGATGGTATTGGGTATGATGAATTATATTTAGATAAAAATATCAAAACAAACAATTTTAGTTTAAACGATTTAGGATACACAAAAATACCTGATGACATGTACTTAGTTTTAGGAGATAATCGTGAAGAATCTTATGATAGCAGAGACTTTGGCCTAATAAAAAAAAGTGATATCATAGGTAAATGTATCTTCCAAGTATGGCCTTTAAATAAATTAAAAAAAATGTAAGAAAACAAATAGCAATTTATTCAAAGAAATGATATAATTATTATAAACTTAAGTAGTAGGAGGAAGTTATGAAAAAGATTTTTAAGTTTATAGGGTTTTTTGTTTTAGTATTGACTTTAACAGGATGTATTACCAAAAAAGAGCGTGAATTAACACCATTAGAAGTATTTAAAAAAGCCATTCAAGAAAAAAATGATTCAGGAACAATAAAAGTAGGAGTTAATTTAGGATTTAGTAGCAGTGGAGCTAAAGTTGATTTACCGCTTACATTAAACATAGTGTTTAATAGCATTGATGAAAATAACCTAATCGCAAAAATTAACATAGATGATAACATCTATTTTGGCCCACAAGAACTATATTTAAATATGAAAAATAACACTAACACAGTATACATGCAAAGTTCAATAGTAGATTCCATGTTAGGTATAGAAAATGAAGAAAATTATTGGATAAAACAAGAAGAAACAGAAGACGACAAACACAGTAAAAATATTGAAGAAGAAAAATTTACAAAAATATTAACAGAAGAAGTGCTAAAAGAAACTGATATCATTCTTATTAACAAAAAAACTGATATAGCGGAATATCAACTAAATATTACCAAAGATCTATTATCACGCATATTAAATGCCGTGGGAGAAAATACAGACAACATCAAATTTGATGGTGACATAGCCATAAAAATATTTATTGATACCAAAAACAACCACATTACAAAAGTGAGTGCCAACATAGGAGAAATCATTAAATACTTAAATCTAGAAAATGACAAAGAAGAAATGTTTAACATTGATGGAATAGACAAATTAGATATAACTATAGAATTTGATTACACCAAAAAAAATGTAGAAATACCAAGTGAAGTAACCAGTCGTGCTATCACCGCCGAAGAATATGCAATGAAATTAGTTCCAAGCACAATTGGATAAACTAATAGACTTTTGCTACGCTGTTTTAATTTCCAAAATAAAATAACGCAGTAGATTAATTTTACAAACGATAAACTATCATAAAAAATAGTTTTTTCTTTACACCAAAACAAATTAGTAGTATTATGAAAATAGGTGATAATATGGAAAAAAGAAAAACAAAAAAAGAAATAGTAAAGATGCTATTAAATAAAAATTTAGAAATAGAAGACGAAGAACAACTAATAGATTTACTTATTGATAGTCCCATAGCAATAGATGTTGACAAAGAAGACAAAGAAAGAGAAAAGTTTGGAGATATACTAGCCGACAAACTAACCGAACATGCCGGTAGCTGGGGCTTTATAATAGGATTTTCCCTATTTTTAATTACCTGGGTTATCCTTAATGTATACTTTATTAAAGACTTAGATCCATATCCTTTCATTTTACTAAATCTAGTCTTATCCTGCATCGCGGCCTTACAAGCACCAATTATCATGATGAGCCAAAATCGAGCAGCAAAAAAAGATAGCATAAGAAGTCAAAACGATTATAAAACCGACTTAAAAAGTGAATTAATCTTAGAAGAATTACATGACAAAATGGAACACATTCTTGATAATCAAAAGAAAATCATTGCATCTTTGGAAAAAGCAGAAAACAACCAAAAATAGGAAGTAATTCCTTTTTTCTTTACACCATAATTTAATCAAACAAATGTATAAAAAAAACAATTGACAATCAAAAAAAATTTTGTTATAGTAGTTTTACCATTCATAAAGAAGGAATATCATGTTTGAACTAGTTAGTAAATATAAACCAAGTGGTGATCAACCACAGGCGATAGAAAAGTTAGTAGAAGGAATAAAAAAAGGCCAAAAAGTACAAGTATTACTTGGAGCTACAGGTACAGGAAAAACCTTCACAATTGCTAATGTAATAAAAAAAGTAAATAAACCAACACTGGTTTTAGCCCACAACAAGACACTTGCGGGACAACTTTACAGTGAATTCAAAGAACTTTTTCCAGGTAATAAAGTAGAGTACT
>OLSB01000788.1_pt1 | contig 35523 bp, 32 predicted proteins | sample 1672071 | NCBI WGS metagenome assembly OLSB01 (sample SAMEA3136642, study PRJEB25190) | human gut metagenome | biome: human gut; feature: human-associated habitat; material: faeces | place: Austria | collected 2013 | reverse complement strand
TCCGCCCCTACGAAATCACCGGCGGCGTATGCGTCATACGCACGGGCGGACAGAGCCGTCCGCCTCTACGTCCGTCTACCGTACCCGCGCCTTATCCCTGCTCTGTCATTCCGAGGGCGCGAAGCGCCCGTGGGAATCCGCATCCCCGCGCCCGCAGGCGCGGCTTCCCAAAAACCAACCAGGACCTCCGGCCACGCCGGAGGTCCTGTCCTCAGTTCTCATATAATATATCCCGCGCCACGGGCCGGTAAAATAGCTTCTCCGCCTCGTCGAACTCCCGGGTACGCCCCAGTATCCACATCAGCTTGGCCACCGCCGCCTCCGTGGTCATGTCGTAGGCCTCCAGCAGCCGCAGCGTGCTCTTCAGCCGTCCGCCCACGTGATACACCGTCAGGTCGCTGCCCTCGTTGGGCACCTGGGTGGTCATCACCACGATCTTGCCCCGCTCCACGCCCCGGCTAATGATGTCGAAATAGCTGTCGTCCCCCTCGTATTCCGGCAGTCCGCCCACGCCGAAGGACTCGATGACCAGCCCGTCATACCGCTCCAGCATGAACCCCAGCACCGCCGCCGGCGTGCCCGGTATCAGCTTCAGCAGCCCCACATTCGCGTCCAGCGTGTCGTAAAACACCGGCTTGGGATAGCAGGCGCACCGCATATATTGCAGCAGATGCTCGTCCTGCACCACCGCCAGATCGGGGTAATTCACGCTGGAAAACGCCTGAAAACTCTTGGAGCAGGTCTTTCGCGCCCGCGTGCCCAAAATCACCTTGCCGTTGAACACGATCTGCACGCCGCCGCAGCCCCGGCAGGCGTACAAAAACGCATCCGTCAGATTGCGCTTGGAGTCCGTGCCGTCAAACCATATCGGCTTCTGCGCCCCGGTGAGGATAATGGGCTTGGGACTGCCCTGCACGAGATAACTCAGCGCCGCGGCGGTATAGGCCATGGTGTCCGTGCCGTGGGAGATGACGAACCCGTCATAGTCGTCATACCGCTCCTGTATGGTTCGCGCCACGCCCAGCCAGTGGGCCGGGCGGATGTTGGTGCTGTCCAGGCTGTATAGCTGAATGCAGTCCACGCGGCACAGCTCCCCGATGCGGGGCACGAAGGACAAAAGCTGGTCGCTGTTCAGCTCCGGCGTCAGCCCGGAGGGTGTCATCTCGCTGGCGATCGTGCCGCCAGTGCCGATCATCAGAATACGCTTCACGCTCATACCTCCCTGTTGTCCATAGCGGCCACGCCGAACCGTGCGGCCAGCTCGATGCGGCGGCGTGTCTCCTCGTCCGCCCCATCATACTCCCGCCGCAGCTCCTGCAAAAAGAGCCCCCGCAGCGTGTCCTCGCCGCACCTGTCCCACACCTCCCGCCGCACGGTGGTGTCGTCCCGGAGCTGCAAGGCGAAAAACCGCCCCGCCAGCGCCCGCTCCAGCAGCGGCAGGGACACCGGCTCTTCCGGCGCGCCCACCAGCCGCAGCCGGCATATATCCTCCGCCGTGTCCTGGGGCAGCATACGCTCCACGGCGGCCAGCGCTTCGCCGTCGGTCACGTCCGCCTCCCACACGCGGTAGCGCCGCCGGGCGAAGGCCACGAACCGCAGCTCCGCCGTCTCCGGCCCGATGTCGCCGTACAGAAAGCCCCGGTCGCCCAGCTCGTCAAAGCCCCGGCCCTCCGGGCAGCCGCAGTAGCCGTATGTCACCCGTCCCGCCCGCACCGCGCCGGTGCAGCCGTGTACGTGGCCCAGCGCCAGATAGTCCAGCCCGCTGGCGGCAATAGACGCCGTGGTCAGGGGGCGGTAGCGGCTGTCGCCGCCGGTGACGTCCCCGTGGAGCAGCCCGATGTGGATCAGCCCGTCCTCCGGGGCGGTGAACCCCGCCAGCACGTGATCCTCCGGCAGCTCCGGGGCTGTAAAGGCCGCGCCGTATACGGTGCAGCCCAGCTCCGGGAACGTTACGGCCTGCATCCGATCCTCTGTAAAGATGTGCACATTGTCGGGCCACAGCGTCCGGGCATACGGCCCGTCCGGCGTGTAGGGGTCGTGGTTGCCGGGGGCGATGACCACCCTGCCCCGGAACGCGCCCAGCGCCCGGGCCAGCAGCGGCGCGGTGTCGCCCCGCAGCTCGCCGCCGTCGAACAGGTCGCCCGCCAGCAGCATCAGCTGCACCCCGTGGTCGTTGGCCCACTCCACCAGCCGCTCCGGGCTTCGGCGGCTCTCGGCCCGGCGCTGCCGCGCCTGCTCCGCCGTCAGTGCGCCGAAGGCGCTGTCCAGATGGAAGTCCGCCGCGTGCAGTACCCGCACCACGTCAAGCCTCCTCCGGCTGCCAGCCCTTGCACACGTCCACCCACTGCACGAAGTTTTGGCCGCAGCAGCGCTCCAGCTCGTCACAGGTCAGCTCAATGGCGCTGGCGGCGCTGCCCACGGCGGGGAACACCGTGCCGAACCGCTTCAGCGACACATCGAGATACGTTTTCACATCCTCCGGCAGCGCAAAGGGGCACACGCCGCCCACGGCGTGACCGATGCGCTCCACCGCCTCCTCGGCGGTGAGCATCTTGGCCTTCGCACCGAAGAAGTGCTTATACTTGCTGTTGTCCACCTTGGCGTCCCCCGCCGCCACGATGAGGATGGGGTCGTCCCCCACCTTGAAGCTCAGCGTCTTGGCGATCCGCGCACCCTCCACGCCCACGGCCAGTGCTGCCAGCTCCACCGTGGCGCTGGACACCTCAAACTCCCGCATACGGTCGGCCACGCCGTAGGGTTTCAAGTATTCTCTCACTTTTTCCACTGACATAGGTATATTTTTCACTCCTGTATTCAAGTTTATTAAAGATTTTTCCAGTCCGCTTTTCTCGATTTGTGGTTATTTAATCTCTATTCTATCTACTTTTTCGCACAATCCCGTGTCGCTGTTCAGGGTAAACACGCACCCCTGGGCGGTACACGGCCCTTCCGCCGCCCGGTAGCGGCCCGGCAGTCCGCCCAGGAAAAACTCCACGGACTGCGCCGGCTCGACCCCCAGCACAGACTGCTCCGGCCCGGTCATACCAAGGTCTGTCACATAGCCCGTACCCCTTGGAAACACTCGCATATCGGCGGTGGGCACGTGGGTGTGCGTGCCCCACAGGGCGGACACCCGGCCATCCAGATAGTAGGCCAGCGCCAGCTTTTCGCTGGTGGCCTGGGCGTGGATCTCTACCAGCGTAAACGTGGGCTTATCCTCCGTTTTCAGCAGCTTATCCGCCGTAAAAAACGGATTTTCCGCGTTGAAATCCAGGTCGCATCGGCCAATCAGGGGAAAAATCGCAACGGAAACCGACCCTAAGTCCACCCGCAGATACCCGTGTCCCGGGGCGCGGCCCGTGAAGTTGGCGGGCCGCAGGATATACTGTTCATCATCCAGATAGGAAGCGATCTGCGGCTTGCCGAATGTGTGGTTGCCCAACGTGATGACATCCGCCCCGGCGGCGAACAATGCCTCCGCCTGGTCGCGGGTCAGGCCGCTGCCGGAGATATTCTCCCCGTTGACCACGGTAAAATCAATGCCCTGCTCCCGCTTAAAACCCCGGAGCTTCTTCTCTAACAGTGTCAAGCCTGTCTCGCTGGCCACATCGCCCAGTGCCAATACTTTGAACTCCGTAAAACGCGCCTCCTTTGCATTTTCAGCTCATTTTTGCAACTTTTTCACTCGTTCCAACCAATAATTTTTGTCAGCTGGCGGTTGGTATAATAGTACGCCGACGCGGGGAAATTCCGCAGATCCGCCGTGTTGGAGCACAGCAGATAGTCGATGGGCAGGCCGTTTTCGTCCCGGATCACATCCAAAATGACCGTCGTATGGTTGGCCGGCTCATCCACGCCCATGGTGATGATGTCGCCGGTCTCGCCGCTGAAATAAGGCGCGTTGACCACCGCCGCCAGACCGTGCTCCCGCTCCGCCGCGGCGTACTCCAAGAACCAGCCCACGTTGACCCAGGGCAGGGTGGCGCTGTGCTGGCCGAACCAGTACCAGCCCGTTTCGTAGCCGCCATCGGTGTCCATGGGGATGCCGCCGGCCAGCAGCACCTGAGAGCCGAAGTTCATGCAGTTGCCGCCGTAGTCATCATAGGCCATAAAGCCGGGATTGCGGCGCCCCACATAGGCCAGCATATACTCCCGGGCGGCCTGCCGGTCGTAGGGATGGTCGGCGGAAGCATCGACCATCAGCCCCTCCCGGGGCAGGGCGCGGCGGGCCTCTATGTAGTCGGTGATGGCGGGAAAATTCTTATCCTGCCGTGTGACGGGGTCGTAATCCGCGCTGTAATACGGGTTGTCATCGGACACGTGGGACACGATGCGCCAGCGGTCGCCGCCGAAGCTGCGGAGCGTGAACGTATGCTTGATGCCGAACTGCTCCGAGGGAATGCCGTTCAGCCCGGCGAAATAGACCGCGTTGCTCTCCCGCAGCACCACGTCCACATCGCCCTCCGTCTCGTCGGACGGGGTGAGGGACACGCAGCGCAGAGAGTAGCTGTAAGAGGTCATGGTCAGGTCGATGGGCGACAGGCGGCGGATGACGCACAGGCCGTGCCACACGGTTTTGTGGTACACCGCCTCGTCCACAGTGGTGAACAGAGCGGTGGGGTCGATGACCTCCAGCGCGGAGATGGACTGATAGTAGCAATCAGAAAAATCCAACAGCAGCAGCTCCTGCCCCACCGTCATGCCGTTGTCCGCCGCGCCGCTGATACGCTCGAAATCGGCGCTGACCAGGGCGGGCTCGCTGCCCCACACCGCACCGTGATCCCGCTGCCACACCTTCTCCTCCGGCACATCAGCGGTGAGGTGCTGCTCCTCCTGGGGCGGCTCGTCCGGGGGCGCAGGGTCTTCCTCCCGCGCCGGGGCGCAGGCCGCCAGCGTCAGCAGCAGCGTTAAAAGCAGTATACCTGCCAAAATACGTCTCATAGTCAGTCCTCCACAGGGGGTCGGTCATGTTTCCTGCCTTCTTTGGGACATTATAGCAGAACAAATCCCGGTGTGCAACGCACACCGGGATCTTTGGACAGGGAATTTTTACTTGGCGTACTCCACGACCTTCGTCTCCCGCAGGACGTGGACCTTGATCTGACCGGGATACTCCAGCTCGCTCTCGATGCGCTTGGCCAACTCACGGGCCAGGATGACCATCTCGTCCTCGCTGACCTGCTCGGGCTTGACCATAACGCGAACCTCGCGTCCGGCCTGGATGGCGTAGCTCTTTTCCACGCCGGGGTACGTGCCGGTGATCTCCTCCAGCTTTTGCAAACGCTTGATGTAATTTTCCAAATTTTCACGCCGTGCGCCGGGCCTGGCCGCGGAAATAGCGTCCGCCGCCTGCACCAGGCAGGCCACCAGCGTCTTGCATTCCACATCGCCGTGGTGGGCCTGGATGGCGTGGATGATGTCCTCTTTTTCGCGGTACTTGCGGGCGTATTCCACGCCCAGCGCCACGTGCGTGCCCTCGAACTCGTGATCCAGGGCCTTGCCGATGTCATGGAGCAGACCGGCGCGCTTGGCGGCGTTCACGTCCGCGCCCAGCTCGGCGGCCATCATGCCGGCGATGTGGCTGACCTCGATGGAGTGCTGCAGCACGTTCTGCCCATAGCTGGTGCGGTAATGCAGCTTGCCCAGCAGCTTTTGCAGCTCCGGGTGCAGGCCGCGGACGCCGGTCTCCAGCACGGCGCGCTCGCCCTCGGCGCGGATGACGCCGTCCACCTCGCGGCGGGCCTTCTCCACCATCTCCTCGATGTGGGTGGGGTGGATGCGCCCGTCGGCGATAAGCTTCTCCAGGGCCAGCCGGGCGATCTCGCGGCGGACGGGTTCGAAGCAGGACACGGTGATGGCCTCGGGGGTGTCGTCGATGATGAGGTCCGCGCCGGTAAGGGTCTCCAGGGTGCGGATGTTGCGGCCCTCGCGGCCAATGATGCGGCCCTTCATCTCATCGTTGGGCAGGGGTACGACGCTGACGGTGATCTCCGCCACGTGGTCGGCAGCGCAGCGCTGGATGGCGGTGGCCACGATCTCGCGGGCGCGCTGGTCGGCCTCGTCCTTGGCGCGGGCCTCGATCTCCTTGATCTTCAGCGCCGTTTCGTGAGTCACCTCGGACTCCACCTGGGCGATGAGGTAATCCTTGGCCTGCTCCGCCGTGAAGCCGGAGATGCGCTCCAGCATTTCCGTCTGGCTGCGCTTGATGAGCTTGATCTCCTCCTGCTCCTTGTCCATGGCAGCGTGCTTTTGGGCCAGGGCCTCTTCCTTCTTTTCGATCATCTCGGTCTTGTGATCGAGATTTTCTTCCTTCTGCTGCAGACGGCGTTCCTGCTTCTGCTGCTCGGCGCGGCGTTCCTTGACTTCCTTCTCGTATTCGCTGCGGTTTTTCAAAATCTCTTCTTTTGCTTCAAGAAGTGCCTCTCTTTTCTTGTTTTCAGAGCTTTTAATGGCCTCGTTGATGATGCGCGTGGCTTCGTCCTCCGCGCTGGAGATTTCTTTTTCCGCTACGCCCTTGCGGTAGCGAATGCCGAGGAGGAAAAAGACCACCGCCGCCACCAGGAACGCGGCGGCTGCCACGATCCAACCTGTTGCGGTCATGGTGCATTCCTCCTATGTTGTGATGTTGCTCGGGTGATCGCGCAAAATATTGCGTCAGATATAACCGGCGGGCGACTATGCGCCTGCCGATGATAATCCTTACTAATATTAAACACAATATCACCTGCTGTCAAGGGCAAACGGAAAATTTCGTCCCGGTTTTTTGCGGAACGGGAAATTTGGTGGGTCGCGGGGACGGGGTTACGGATTCCCACGGGCGCTTCGCGCCGCGAAGCAAGTACCCTTGGGGTGCGCCCTCGGAATGACAGGATACGAAGGGTGTGCAGATCAGCGGCAGAGCGTGCGTAGGGGCGGACGACTCTGTCCGCCCCCTGGATGATCCCGCCGTCAGGTGATATAGTCGGCGAAGGCGTAGCCGAGAAGTCCGTTATAGCCCACGGTGTACCAGTCCTGATAGCGGCCATAGACCGTGACCGGCGCGCCGCTGGGCATGGTCGTGACGACAGCGCTGTTCAGTGCCGGGGCGGCCCGGAGGTGCAGCGGGCTGCCCTGGGTACGCACCGTACCCCGCCAGGGCGTCAGTGGGACGACGAAGGGCAGACCGAAATACTCCGTGAGCGACAGCACCAGGTTGGCGGCGATGGCCTCCAAATTATTCTCCACCCACAGGGCGTCGGCGGTGTTGTCGTGGTAGCCCAGCTCCAGCAGCACGGAGGGCATATAGGGCTGGCGCACCTCGCCCAGGGCGGTGGTGGCGCTGGTGTAGACCTTGTCGGGCAGCGGATAGATGTCCTTCAGGTTTCTCACGAAGATGCCGGCAGCCCGCTTGCCGTTGGCGCTGCCGGGGTAGTAGAAGGCGATGATGCCCCGGACCGTACCCTCCCGGCTGCCGTCGGCGCTGGCATTGGAGTGGAGGGCCAGGTAGAAGTCGTAGCTGCCGCTGTTGGCCTGGCGGATGGAGCTGGCGGCGGTCATGTCCGGGGTGTTGCGGGTGAAGCGGATGGTATTGGCCAGCAGGTAGGGCTCCATGGCATCGGCCAGCAGGTTCATGAAATACTCCTCGCTGCCCGCGCCGGTGATATAGGGATTGTACTCCTGGGTGGAGGGACTGAGGTAGATCCGCGGCATGGTGTGTTCCCCTTTCTTATGATCTCTCTACATTTATATGGAAATGCGGGAAAAGATGTGCTATGATGGGCGGGAATACGAGAAAGGAAGTATACGCCATGAAAGCTGTCCGACCCTATGCCAAGATCACCGTAACGCCCAAGGGGGAGTGCGCCCTGACCGGCGGACATCCCTGGGTCTATGAGGGAGAGGTGGTGTCCATCGAGGGCGCGGCGGAGGACGGCGGACTGGCGGACGTGGTGAGCCAAAGGGGCAGCTGGCTGGGCTGCGGGTTCTACAACAGCCGGAGCAAGATACGGGTGCGGCTGGTGAGCCGCAACGCCAACGATGATTTCAGCGACGATTTTTGGGCGCGGCGGCTGCGCTACGCCTGGGAGTACCGCAAGACGGTGATGGGCGAGACGGACAGCCGGTGCTGCCGCGTCATCTTCGGCGAGGCGGACTTCTTCCCGGGGCTGACGGTGGATCGGTTCGGGGATGTGCTGGTGGCGCAGGTGCTGAGTTTGGGTGTGGAGCGCATCAAGCACCGGCTGTTCCCGCTGCTGGTGGATATTCTGCGGCAGGATGGGCAGGACATCCGGGGCGTGTATGAGCGCAACGATGTGGCCATACGGGAGCTGGAGGGCATGGAGCAGGGCAAGGGGTGGTATTCCCTGCCCGGCGAGGCTGTGCCGGAGCGCACCACGGCGGACATCACGGAAAACGGTATCACGTACACGGTGGACTTTGAAAACGGACAGAAGACCGGGTTCTTTTTGGATCAGAAGTACAACCGGCTGGCGGTGGCCAGGCTGGCCAAGGGCCGGACGGTGCTGGACTGCTTCACCCACACCGGGTCGTTCGCCCTGAACGCCGCCAGGGGCGGGGCGAAGCACGTGACCGCCGTGGACGTGTCGGAGTTTGCGGTGCAGTGCGCGGCGGAGAACGCACGGCGCAACGGGCTGGATGGGGTGATGGACTGCGTGGCGGCCAACGTGTTCGACCTGCTGCCCCAGCTGGAAAAGCAGCCGAAGAAGTACGACTTTATCATTCTCGATCCGCCGGCCTTTACCAAGAGCCGGAAAACGGTGCACAGCGCCATGACCGGGTACAAGGAGATCAACTACCGAGCCATGAAGCTGCTGCCCCGGGGTGGGTATTTGGCCACGTGCTCGTGCAGCCACTTCGCCACGGAGGAGCTGTTCGTGAAGATGCTCCGCAGTGCCGCACGGGATGCCGGGGTGCAGCTGCGGCAGATCGAGGCGCGGCAGCAGTGCGCCGACCACCCCATCCTGTGGGGCGTGGAGGAGACGAACTATCTGAAATTCTTCCTTTTCCAGGTGGTGTAAAAGGGTTTGTGTTGCCACGGGGAGAATTGTGTGGTATTCTGAGATTTACGGAAGAAAAGGAGGCGGGGATATGACCGTGGGGCAGAAGCGGCTGTTCCTGCTGGACATGGACGGCACGCTGTACGTGGACGAGCGGCTGTTCGACAAAGTGCCGGAGTTTTTGGCCCGCGTCCGGGAAAGCGGCGGGCGGTATCTGTTTTTGACCAACAACTCCTCACGAGGCGTGGAGGGGTACATAGAGAAGCTGGAGCGGCTGGGCATCGCCACCGGGCCGGAGGGCTATCTGACCTCGGTGGACGCCGCCATCGACCTGCTGCATCGGGAGTATCCGGGGCAGAAGTGCTACGCGGCGGGAACGGAGTCGTTCCAGCAGCAGCTGGAGAGTGCGGGCATCCCGGTGACGACACGGGTGGAGGAGGATGTGGACATCCTGCTCAGCGGCTTTGACCGGGAACTGACGTTTCAGAAGCTGGAGGACAGCTGCATCCTGCTGAACCGGGGCGTGACGTGGCTGGCCACCAACCCGGACTGGGTGTGCCCCACGTGGTACGGCGCTGTGCCGGACTGCGGCAGCGTGTGCCAGATGCTGACCAACGCCACCGGGCGAGAGCCCATATTCATCGGCAAGCCCCAGCCCGCCATGGCGGAGCTGGCCATGCGCCGGACGGGCTTTGGCCGGGAGGAGACGGTGCTTATCGGCGACCGGGTGTATACGGACATCGCCTGCGCCGTCAACGCCGGCATCGACAGCATACTGGTGCTGTCCGGCGAGGGAACGCGGGAGGACACGGAGAAATTCGGCGTCCGGCCCACGTGGATATATGACGATATTGCCGCGGTGTACCGCGAGATGGAGGAAACGCCATGAAGCTGAGTTACAAGCGCACCATACTGGTGGGGTTTGCCTTTTTCCTGATCTGCGCCTTTTGGCAGGCCTATGACAACACCATCCCCCTGATCCTGACCAACAAGTTCGGCATGAGTCAGACCTGGTCCGGCGCGATCATGGCGCTGGATAATGTGCTGGCGCTGTTCATGCTGCCGCTGTTCGGCCATCTGTCCGACAAGTGTACCCATCCCCGGGGGCGGCGGACGCCGTTCATCGTGGTGGGCACGCTGATCGCCGCCATGGCGCTGATCGCGCTGTCCTTCGTGGACAACGCCCAGCTGAAGCATCTGGACAAGGTGTCCGCCATCGATGACCCGGCGGCGCTGGAGGAGATCTATCAGTCCCAAAAGGAGGCCACGCTGCTGACGCCCGGCGGTGAGGAGTTCATCCTGGGGCAGAGGTTCACAAAAGAGGAGTTCACCGCCATCCGCAGTCAGATCTCCACCCGCAGCGAGAGTGAGGGTGACAAGACCGTGACCAACCCGGACTACACCAACTACGTCGTGCCGGCGCGGCAGGCCTGCGCCCACACCATCGCCCGGACGCAGCCGGGGACGCTGGTGCTGTTCGTGGCGCTGCTGCTCATCATTCTCGTCTCCATGGCCACGTTCCGCTCCCCGGCGGTGGCGCTGATGCCGGACGTGACGCTGAAGCCGCTGCGCTCCAAGGCCAACGCCGTCATCAACCTGATGGGCAGCGCCGGCGGCATTCTGGTGCTGGCGCTGGGCATGGTGTTCGCCACGTCGTCGGTGCGGAACAGCCTGATGAGCTACACCGGCTATTTCGGCGTGATCGCGGCGTTGATGCTGGCGGCGCTGGTGGTGTTCATGCTCACCGTCCGCGAGCCGGAGTGGGCCGCCGAGATGCAGCAGCAGGCGGTGGCCGCCGGGCTGGAGGAGGCGGAGGAGGCAGCCGCTCCCACGGAGAGCCGCAAGCTGTCCGCCGACGAGGTAAAGAGCCTGCTGCTGATCCTGTTGAGCATCGTGCTGTGGTTCTTCGGCTACAACGCCGTGACCAGCAAATACTCCGTGTACGCCAGCAACATCCTGCACAAGGACTACAACCTGACGCTGATCATCGCCCAGGCGGCGGCCATCATCGCCTATCTGCCGGTGGGCTTCATCGCCGGGAAGCTCGGACGGAAGAAGACCATCCTCGCCGGTGTGGTGATGCTGACGGTAGCCTTCGGCGTGGCGGGCTTCCTGACGGCGGACAGCCCCACCATGCTGATGAACGCCATGTTTGCCCTGGCGGGCATCGCCTGGGCCACCATCAACGTCAACTCCTTCCCCATGGTGGTGGAGCTGGCCTCCGGCGGCGACGTGGGCAAATACACCGGGTTCTACTACACCGCCTCCATGGCGGCCCAGGTGGCCACGCCCATGGTGTCCGGCCTGCTGATGGATAAATTCGGTATGCACGTCCTGTTCCCCTACGCCACCGTGTTCACGGCGCTGGCCTTCGTGACCATGCTGTTCGTCAAGCACGGCGACAGCAAGCCCGTGGCCAAGGTGGGGCTGGAGGTGCTGGACGTGGACAACGACTGAAAAGAGGGTTTCCTATGACTTGGCTCATCGTATTGGCCGCCGTGATCGTGGTGGTCTTTCTCCTGTATCTGCTGGCGCTGCGCTGCGAGAAGCGGCGGGGCGAGTGGGACTATTTCAGGAAATGGCGCTATGCCCACCGGGGCTACCATGACAAGCCCCGCATCCCGGAGAACTCCCTCCCCGCGTTCCGCCGGGCCGTGCAGTGCGGCTTCGGCGCGGAGCTGGACGTGCATCTGATGAAGGACGGCCATCTGGCCGTGATCCACGATGCTTCCCTGCGGCGCACCGCCGGGGCGGACGTGGAGATCGAAGATCTGACGGCGGAGGAGCTGAAAAACTACACGCTGGAGGGTACGGAGCACCACATCCCCCTGCTGGAGGAGGTGCTGCCCATCTTCGCCGGGAAAGCGCCCCTGATCATCGAGCTGAAGGCGGAGCGGGGCAACGCCGACGCGCTGGCCGCCGCCGCGTGCGCCCTGCTGGATAAGTACAAGGGCAAATATATGGTGGAATCCTTCGACCCCCGGTGTCTCATGTGGCTGTGGCACAACCGGCCTCAGGTGCTGCGGGGACAGCTATCGGAGAACTTCCTGCGCCACGGCGACGGGGCGAACCTGCCCGGCGTAGTGCGCTGGGTGCTGAGCAACCTGCTGATGAACAGCTGGACGCGGCCCGATTTCGTCGCCTATCGCTTTGAGGACCGGGGCTGCCTGTCCCTGAAGCTGTGCCGGGGCGTGTACCGGGCGCAGGAGGCCAGCTGGACCATCCGCGACAGGGCGGACATGGACGCGGCGGAGGCGGCGGGCTGTCTGGTCATATTTGAATGCTTTGATCCGAGGGGGCTGGACACATGAGAGTGATCACCGGCACGGCGCGAGGCCGTGTGCTGAAGGAGCTGGAGGGGCTGGAGACGCGGCCCACCACCGGCAAGGTGAAGGAGAGTATGTTCTCCATCATCCAATTTGACATCGAGGGCCGCCGGGTGCTGGATCTGTTCGCCGGAACGGGACAGCTGGGCATCGAGGCGTTGAGCCGGGGTGCGGCGGAATGTGTGTTCGTGGACCGGCGGGCCGACGCGGTGAAGCTGATCCGGGAGAACGTGGCACTGTGCAAGCTGGAGGATCGGGCCAAAATACGGCAGGGCGAGGCGCTGCCCTATCTCCGCAGCGGGGAGAAGTTCGACATCGTGTTTCTCGACCCGCCCTACGCCAGCGGACTGCTGGCCCAGGCGCTGACGGACATCGCAGCGTTTGACATTTGCCGCGCACATGGTATAATCATAGCGGAGAGCGCCGCGGACACGGTGCTGCCCGCCATGCCGTCGCCCTATGCGCTGTATAGGGAGTACCGCTACGGCAAGATCAAGCTGACGGTGTACCATCGCGGCGGAAACGAGGATGCAGAATGAATATCGCCATCTATCCCGGCAGCTTCGACCCCATCACACTGGGGCATTTGGACATCATCCGGCGGGCCGCCGCCTGTTTTGACAGGGTGTACGTGTGCGTCATGGTCAACTGCGAGAAGAAGCTGCCCATGTTCACGCCGGAGCGGCGGCTGGAGCTGATCCGCCGCAGCGTGGCGGACTTCCCCAACGTAGAGGTGGAGAACTGGAGCGGCCTGCTGGCGGACTACGCACGGGCGAAGGACGCCCACATTTTGGTGAAGGGCGTGCGGAACTGCGCCGACTTCGAGCTGGAAAATCAGATGGCCCGCATCAACCAGGGCATCTGTCCCGGGCTGGAGACGCTGCTGCTGCCCGCCAGCGCGGAGTATGAGCATTTCAGCTCCACCATGGTGCGGGAGATGATCCGCTACGGCCAGCCTTTGGAAAAGTATGTACCGGCGCCGGTCGCCGAAGAATTGATGCGGCAGCGCGGGTGAGCGTTTGCCGGAATAAGAGAAAGGACGGACTGCCCTATGGAAGAAAAGGATGTGCAGAGACTGCTGGATATGCTGTTCGGCATGATCGATGAGGCCAAGAGCGTGGCCTTCAGCTCCGACAAGTGCGTCATCAACCGGGACGAGGCGCTGGATCTGCTGGACGAGATCCGGGCCAAGCTGCCCCTGGAGATCAAGAAGGCCAAGGAGCTGATCGCCGCCCGCAGCGAGTATGTGGCGGGGGCGAAGAAGGAAGTGGAGTCCATGCTGCGGCAGGCGGAGCTGGACGCACGGACCATCGTGTCCGAGAGCGAGACCATCCAGCTGGCGCGGCAGAAGAGCAGCGAGATCATCCGCCGGGCGGAGGATCGGAGCAAGGAGCTGTACCACGTGGCCAACACCTATACCGAGGACGCCCTGCGGCGCACGGAGGAGGCTATCCAGGCCGCGTTGACCGAGGTGCAGGAGTCCCGCGCCCGCTTCCGCGCCACCAGCCAGGAGCTGATGCAGGAGCAGAGAGCCCAGCTGAACGCCAGCGCCAACCAGCCTGCCAAGTCCGGCGGCGAGGAGGCCCAGCGGTAAGGGCTGTGCCATTTGTGGAAAATGGATAAAAATCGCGTTTAAATTTCTCCACATCCCACAAACAAATAACATCTTGTGGTTCACGAAACCGGCAGGCACAACATTTTGTGCCTGCCGGTTTTTTTGTCGCCGTGGCCTCGAACAAACGTTTTGAAATGTGGAAAAATTTCCCTGAAAAGCCAGTTTTTAGCGGGGTTTCGCCGGTTCGGTAGACATAATTTCTCCTTGCAAATCGTGGGGGGATTATGTATACTTACGTCATGAGTGGTGAATTGTGGGGGTAGTGCCCCTATTTGTGGGGCGTAAGCCCACGGTTCGCCACGTAACGCACGAGAGGAGGCGGCCCTGTGACAGGACAATACGCACACAATATCGATGCCAAGGGCCGCCTGTTTATTCCCGCCGCCCTGCGCCGGGAGCTGGGGCAGACGTTCCACGTCACCGTGGGGCAGGATCACTGCTTGTCCGTGTTCTCCGACGAGAGCTGGGATGCCTTTATGGACAAGCTGAAGGAGCTGTCCTACAACGAGGTGAAAAAGCTGCGCGCTCTGTTCGCCTACGCGGCGGACTGCGAGCCCGACCCCCAGGGGCGCATCCTGCTGCCCGCCAAGCTGCGGGAGTACGCGGGACTGACCAAGGAGGTCGTGGTGGTGGGCAGCTTCGACCGGGTGGAGATCTGGAACGCCCAGCGTTGGGCTGAGATCGAGAACGAGGCGTTCTCCTCCGGCGCGCTGGAGGAAGCCATGGCGGAGATGGGCCTGTGATGCACGAGGAGAAGGATTACGGCCATGTGCCGGTGCTGCTGAACGAGTGTCTCGACGCGCTGGCCCTGCGGCCTGACGGCGTGTACGTGGACGGTACGCTGGGCCGGGCAGGCCACTCGCTGGAGATCGCCAAGCGTCTGACCACAGGACGGCTCATCGGCATCGACCGGGACGAGACGGCCATCACCGCCGCGAAGGAGCGGCTGGCGGACTACCTGGATCGGGTGACGCTGGTACACAGCAACTTCGACCGGGTGGGCGAGATACTGGACGAGCTGGGGCTGGATGGTGCGGATGGGATGCTGTTCGACCTGGGCGTGTCCTCCCCCCAGCTGGACGAGGCAGAACGTGGCTTTTCCTATATGCAGGACGCGCCGCTGGATATGCGGATGGATCGCAGCGCATCGCTGACGGCCCGGGACGTGGTCAACGGCTGGAGCTACGAGGAGCTGCGGCGCATTTTATACGAATACGGCGAGGAGCGGTACGCGCCGGTCATCGCCAAGCATATATGCCGGGCGCGGGAGCAAGCGCCCATTGAGCGCACCGGGGAGCTGGTGGAGATCATCAAGTCCGCCATGCCGCCTCAGGCGCTGCGGGAAAAGCAGCACCCGGCCAAGCGCAGCTTTCAGGCGCTGCGTATCGCCGTGAACGGTGAGCTGGACGCGCTGCCGCCCATGCTGGAGGCCGCCGTATCCCACCTGCACACCGGCGGGCGGCTGGCGGTGATCTCCTTCCACTCGTTGGAGGATCGCATTATCAAGAAAACCATGCAGGATATGGCCACCGGCTGTACCTGCCCGCCCAGCTTTCCCGTATGCGTGTGCGGCAAAAAGCCCCGCATACGGCTGGTGAGCCGCAAACCCATCGTGGCCGACGAGGCGGAGCTGGAACGCAACCCCCGTTCCCGCAGCGCCAAGCTGCGGGTGGCGGAGAAGGTATAAGAGACGAAGTATCGGCGGAAAAGAACCGCCGCCTGCGGCGTATTATTTTTCGCCGCAGACGAGGCGCAGACACGCAGGAATAATTCGTTTATTTCAAGGGGCTGCAACGAAGTATCGGCGGAAAAGAATCGCCGCAGGGAAGGAAGTGACCGCGTCATGGCCGATCATTATAACAAGCGTTCTGCCGTTTACGGCAGCCTTGCATACGACCTGGACGCCCTGGCGCGGGAACGTCAGCTGGATGACGCGGGGAAGCTGCTCCAGCGTCCCCGGCCTCAGGCGCAGCAGGAGGCGCAGCCCGTCCGCCGGCAGAAGGCGGCGGCCAGGGCATCCGTGCAGCTGTCCCCTGCCGTGCTCATCGGCACGGTGATCGTGACGGCCATGGTGGTGGCGCTGATGCTGTGCTATGTGAAGCTGACGGGCATCTCCGACAACGTGTCCACCATCAAGCGGAGCATCTCCGCGCTGGAGGACGAGCACATCGCGCTGCTGACGGAGTATGAGAAGACCTTCGACCTGGCCTCCGTGAAGGCGGCGGCGGAGGCGGCGGGCATGAGCAAGCCCACCAGCGGGCAGATCGTCTATATCGACCTGTCCGGCGCGGACACGGCGGAGGTGTACGCCGCCGGAGGCAGCGCGGCGCTGAACGGACTGACGGACAAGGTGTCGAAGGCCTGGGCGTATGCGGTGGAATATTTCCGCTGAGGGGCGCTTATAGTAGGAAACGGCGAGGAGTAAGAAGGCGACTTCTTGCTCCTTGCTTGGTCTATGAATGGTGGCTCACAAAGGGCGCGGGAGGAATGAAACGTGGCAGCAAACGGCAATCAAAACCGAAAAAACGAGAGCATCCGCCGGGCCAACCGGGTCATTCAGAGCCGCACCTTCGTGCTGATGCTCATTATGGGCATTCTGATGTTCGTGCTGCTGTTCTTCCGGCTGTACGACTTGCAGATCACCCGGCACGAGGAGCTGCAAGGCAAGGCCGTGAGCCAGCAGACGCGGCGGACGGTGGTCACCGCCTCCCGCGGGACGATCTATGACGCCAGCGGCAATATACTGGCCATCTCCGCCAGCGCGGAGACCATTATCCTCTCGCCGCTGGAGATCGACCAGGCGGTGAACAGCAAGACGACCCCCGTGTCCTGGACGAAGGACAGCCTGGCCGCCGGGCTGGCGGACATTTTGGGCAAGGACGCCGCGTCCATCCGCAAGCGGATGGAGAACACCGAGTCGCAGTATGAGGTCATCCAGCTGCGGGCCGAGGAGGACGTGGCAGCCAAGGTGCGCGCCTACGTGGACGAAAACGACATCGTCGGCGTGCATTTGGTGGCGGACTCCAAGCGATACTACCCCTATGGTTCGCTGGCGGCCCAGGTCATCGGCTTCGTGGGCACGGAGAACACCGGCCTGTACGGGCTGGAGGCCTACTACGAGGAGGAGCTGGAGGGGCAGAACGGACTGGTGATCTCCGCCAAAGACAAGGCGGAGAACGATATGCTCTATACCTACGAGCAGTATTTCGCCGCCAAGGACGGCGGCGACCTGACGCTGACGCTGGACGCCACCATCCAGTACTATCTAGAAAAGGGCATGGAGTCCATGCTGGATAAATTCTCCGCCGCCAACGGCGCGGCGGGCGTGGTGCTCAACGCCAAGACCGGCGGCATCATGGCCATGGCCTCCTATCCTAACTACGATCTGAACGATTTCTCCACGGTGCAGGACAAGACGCTGCTGGAGCGCATTGAGCGCAAGGAGAGCACCCTGGCGGATATGCAGCTGCTCCAGTGGCGCAACAAGGCGCTGAACGACACGTATGAGCCGGGGTCTACCTTCAAGATCCTCACGCTGGCGGCGGCGCTGGAGGAGGGTGTGGTAGACGAAACCACCACCGTGAACTGCGGCGGCAGCGTCACCATCTCTGGGCAGACCATCCACTGCTCCAACAAGAACGGACACGGCCTGCAAACGCTGGTGCAGTCCGTGGGGAACTCCTGCAACCCGGCGTTTATCAACTACGGTCTGCGGGTGGGCAACGAGAAATTCTATCAGTACATGGAGAGCTTCGGTCTGATGAACACCACCGGCGTGGATCTAGGCGGCGAGGCGGTGGGCGTGTTCGCCTCCCCCAGCAGCTTTACCCAGCTGGACCTGGCGTGCTACGCCTTCGGGCAGAACTTCACCGTAACGCCCCTGGGCCTTATCGCGGCCCAGGCCGCCTGCGTCAACGGCGGGTATCTCCACACGCCCTATTTGGTGGAGCGCATCACCGACAGCGAGGGCAGCGTGGTGTATCGCCACGACGACACCCCGGTGCGGCAGGTCATCAGCGAGGAGACCTCCGCCACCGTGCGGGAGTGTCTGGAATACGTGGTGGCCAGCGGCACGGGTAAAAACGGCCAGGTAGCCGGCTACCGCATCGGCGGCAAGACCGGCACGGCGGATAAGGGGCAGACCGGCGACGTGGTGGTGTCGTTCCTGTGCTTCGCGCCGGCGGACGATCCCCAGGTCATCATGCTCATCACCATGGACACTCCCAGCCGCGCCACCGGCGTGTATGTGTCCGGCGGCAACATGGTCGCCCCCACCGCCAGCTCCGTCATGTCGGAGATACTGCCCTATCTAGGCATTGAACCCAGCTATTCCGCCGAGGAGCTGCTGGGCATGGACACCACCGTGCCCAATGTGATCGGTATGTCCGTGGACGAGGCCAAGGCCAAGCTGAAGGAGCGGGTGCTGAGCTGCCGCGTGGAGGGTGACGGAGACACCATCACCGATCAGACGCCGGCAGGCGGCGCGATCATCCCCGGCAAGTCCGTGGTCATTCTGTACGCCAACGAGAAAAAGTCCACCGACAAGTGCGTCGTGCCCACGCTGCTGGGCCGCACGCCGTCGGAGGCCAACACCGTGGCCGTCAACGCCGGGCTGCTGATCCGCTTCTCCGGCACGACGGGCAGCGAGTCCAGCTCCATCCGGGTGCTGAGTCAGAACCTGGAGGCCGGGACGGAGGTGGACGCCGGAACAGTCATCACCGTGCAGCTGGGCGACACGTCCGTCACGGACTAAGCATGAAATGCACGGATTTCGGCATGACCTGCCCTTTTCAAACCGGCAGAGCGTGGTAGAATAGTATCACTGAAAGTGCAAAGGAGATATGACCATGAAGCTGCGTGAGCTGTTGAACGGCCTGACTATCCTGGCGTGCAGCGCCGACCTGGACGGAGACATTCGGGAGGTGCGGTACGACTCCCGGGCGGTGGAGGAGGGCGACCTGTTCGTTGCCATCACCGGCGCGGAGACGGACGGACATAAGTATATCCCCATGGCGCGGGAGAAGGGCGCGGCCTGCGTGGTGTGCCAGACCGTGCCGGAGGACGGCACGCCCTACGTGCAGGTGGCGGACAGCCGCCGGGCGCTGGCGGTCATCGGCGCGAACCGCTTCGATCACCCCGCTGACGAGCTGACCATGATCGGCGTGACGGGGACCAGCGGCAAGACCACCTCCACCTACCTCATCAAGAGCATCCTGGAGCAGAAGGCCGGGGCGAAGGTGGGGCTCATCGGCACGATACAGAACATGATCGGCGACCGGGAGCTGCACACGGAGCGCACCACGCCGGAGTCCTACGAGCTGCAAAAGCTGCTGCGAGAGATGTCCGACGCCGGGTGCAGCCATGTGGTGATGGAGGTGTCCTCCCACGCGCTGTGTCTTGACCGGGTGTACGGCATCCGCTACGCCGTGGGCGTTTACACCAACCTGAGCCGCGATCATCTGGACTTCCATCACACTATGGAGGCATACTGCGACGCAAAGGCCATTCTGTTCGACCACTGCGACGTGGGCATCTACAACGCCGATGACCCGTGGCACGAGCGGCTGATGCAAAGCGCCAAATGCCCCCGCCGGTTCTCCTACGCCGTACACAGTCAGGCGGATCTGATGGCCAAGAACGTGCAGCTCCACGCGGGCAGCGTGGACTTTGACGCGGAGGCAGACACGGAGTGGGCCCACGTTCACGTGGGCATCCCGGCGCTGTTCACCGTATATAATACGCTGGACGCCATGGCGTGCTGCTGGAACTTGGGCGTGCCGCTGGAGGAATGCGCCGACGCACTGGCCAAGAACCACGGCGTCAAGGGCCGGATGGAGATCATCCCCACCCCGGGCAGGGACTACACCATTCTCAACGACTATTCCCACAAGCCCGACGCGCTGGAGAACGTATTGCAGTCCGTGAAGGGCTTTGCCAAGGGCCGCACAGTGGTGCTGTTCGGCTGCGGCGGCGACCGGGATAAGACGAAGCGGCCCGTGATGGGCGCTATCGCCGCCCAGCTGGCGGATTTCGTCATCGTCACCAGCGACAACCCCCGGACGGAGAAGCCGGAGGCCATCATCGCCGACATCCTGGAGGGCATGAAGGACACGGCCACGCCCTACGTCACCATCCCCGACCGGGTGGAGGCCATCCACTACGCCATGGATCACGCCCAGCCGGGCGATGTGATCGTCCTGGCGGGCAAGGGCCACGAGGATTATCAGGAGATCGACCACAAGCACTACCCCATGGACGAGCGGGTCATCGTGGCGGAATACCTGAACCGATAAAAGAGCCGCCGCACCGTTCGCGGCGGGAAGGAGCAAGCAATTATGGGATTTATGGAGATCGTACTGCCGGTGGCGGTGAGCTTCGTCATCACCGCCATCGCGGGCAAGCTGCTGATACCGGCGCTGGTAAAGCTGAAGGCGGGCCAGTCCATCAAGGAGATCGGCCCGACGTGGCACATGACGAAGCAGGGCACGCCCACCATGGGCGGGCTGATGTTCATCATCGGCATCGGCCTGACCATCGTGGTGCTGGGCTGGAAAAACATGATGGCGGGCAGCTTTGTCCACCTGTATGTATACCTGTTCGCCCTGGTGTTCGGCGTTATCGGCTATATCGACGACTATCAGAAGGTGAAGCACCACCACAACACCGGGCTGACGGCGCTGCAAAAGTTCGTATTGCAGCTGGCCGCCGCCGTGGCGTTCCTGTGCCTGATGCGGTATGAGGGGATGCTGAGTCCCAACCTGTATATCCCGTTTTGGAACACGCATATCGTGCTGCCCTGGGTGGTGTATCTCATCTTCGCCGCCTTCGTCATCGTGGGCACGGTGAACGCCGTGAACATCACCGACGGGCTGGACGGCCTCAGCTCCAGCGTCACCGTGCCGGTGGGTCTGTTCTTCCTGGTGATGGCGGTGGTATGGCCCGGCTTTGAGCAGCTGGGCGTGTTCTCCGGCGCGCTGGTGGGCGGTCTGCTGGGCTTTTTGGTGTATAACCACTACCCCGCCAAGGTGTTCATGGGCGACACCGGGTCGCTGTTTTTGGGCGGCGCGGTGGCAGCGCTGGCCTTTGCCTACGATATGCCGCTGGTACTGATTTTGGTGGGCATCGTCTACATCTGCGAGACGCTGTCCGACATCATCCAGGTGAGCTACTTCAAGCTGACCCACGGCAAGCGCATCTTCAAGATGGCGCCGCTGCACCATCACTTTGAGATGTGCGGCTGGAAGGAGACGAAGGTGGTGGCGGTGTTCACCGCCGTCAGCGTGATCGGCTGCGTTATCGCCTATTTCGCCGTGTACCAGCGCTTCAGCTTCTGATTTTTCGCGTTATTTTCAGGGAAGGAGGGATACCATGACCCGCGAGGAGCATCAGGCTGCCCGTGCGCAGCAGGCCCGTATGCGGCAGGTGGAGCAAAAGCACCGGGAAGCCGCCAAGGGTCAGATGGATCTCCCCTTCCTGATCCTGACCCTGCTGCTGACGGCCATCGGGCTGATCATGCTGTTTTCCGCCAGCTTTCCCCGCGCCTATTACGACACCGGCGACGGCACGTACTACTTCAAGCGCCAGGCCATTTTCGCCGCCATCGGCCTGGTGGGCATGTTCGTGGTGGGCAAGTTCAACTACCAGCGCTGGCGGGGCGCGGCACGCATTTTGGTGGGCATCGCGCTGTTTTTGCTGATTTTGGTCATCATCCCCCACAACCCGCTGGCCATCACCTCCAACAACGCCACCCGATGGCTGGGCATCAGGGGCGTGTTCCAGTTCCAGCCGTCGGAGATCGCCAAGCTGGCGGTCATCGTGTACTTTTCCGACACCATCTCCAAAAAGCGGGAGAAAATGTTGACGTGGCGGCAGGGCATCCTGCCCTATGTGGCGCTGCTGGGTGTGATCTCCGTGCTGATGATGCTAGAGCCCCACCTGTCCGGCACGATCCTCATCGCGGCCACCGGCGCTGTGCTGATGATCGCGGGCGGCATCCAGGCGTGGCTGGTGGCGGCAGGCGTTGCCGGCGTGGGCATCGTGGGCTTTCTATTTATCAAGCTGGCGGAGGCCGGCGTTATCAAATACGGCGCATCCCGCATCGAGATGTGGCACGACCCGTGGCTGGACTATTACGGCAAGGGCTACCAGCTGGCCCAGAGCCTGATCACCATCGGCTCGGGCGGCCTGCTGGGCGTGGGCCTGGGCCGGGGACGGCAGAAGTTCCTGTATCTGCCGGAGCAGTACAACGACTTTATTTTCTCCGTGGTGTGCGAGGAGCTGGGGCTTATCGGCGCGTGCGTCATCATGATCATCTTCGCGCTGCTGATCCTGCGAGGCTTTTGGATCGCCCTCCATGCCCGCGACCGCTTCGGCGCGCTGCTGGTGGTAGGCATCATGACCCACCTGGCCCTGCAAACGTTTCTGAACATCGCCGTGGTGTCCGGCTTCGTCCCCACCACCGGCATCTCCCTCCCCTTCTTCAGCTACGGCGGCACAGCGTTGTGCCTTCAGCTGGTGGAGATGGGCATCGTCCTCAGCGTGTCGCGGCAGATACCCGCGCCCAAGGCCGGATAATTTTTTGGAAATTCCGACAACAAACTGTATAATTTTGTAGATAAATTACGAATCGTATCAAAAAACAGACTAGGAGCCGCCCCGGGCGGCACAAGGAGCAAAGCGATGAGAGTGATCTTTACCTGCGGCGGCACGGCGGGCCATGTGAACCCGGCGCTGGCGCTGGCGGGCTATATGCGGGAGAAAGACCCAAGCACCGCCGTGCTGTTCGTGGGCACACCCACGGGTATGGAGCGCGGCCTTGTGACCAAGGCGGGCTATGACTACGCCGCCGTGGAGGTCAGCAGCTTCCGCCGCCGTCTCAACGGCGAGGGGCTGCGCCACAACCTCCACGCCCTGCGGGTGCTGGCCTCGTCGGGCCGCACCGCACGGGCCATCCTGCGGTCTTTCCGGCCCGACCTGGTGGTGGGCACAGGGGGCTACGCCAGCTATCCCATGGTGAAGGCCGCCGCCAGGGCTCACATCCCCACGGCGGTACACGAGAGCAACATCGTCCCCGGCCTGACCACGAAGATGCTGGAGAACTATGCCGATCTGATCATGGTGGGCTTTGAGGACTGCCGCCGCCATTACCGCCACCCGGAGCGCATCGCCGTCACCGGCACGCCTGTCCGGGGCGACTTCTTCCGTCTGACCAGGGCGGAGGCCCGGAAAAAGCTGGGCTTTGACGATGACGCGCCCCTTGTGGTATCCTTTTGGGGCAGCTTGGGCGCCAGCCACATGAACGAGGACACCGTGGCCATGCTCCGCCGGGAGCAGGCGGAGGGCTTCCCCTTCCATCACATCCACGCCGTGGGCAGCGGCGGCTGGGACACCGTATCCCGGCAGCTGAATGATCTGGGTCTTACCAACCAGCCCCGGCTGGACGTGCGGCAGTATATCTATGACATGGACGTGGTCATGGCCGCCGCCGACGTGGTTTTGAGCCGGGCCGGCGCGTCCACCCTCAGTGAGCTGACGGCGCTGGGCAAGCCGGCGGTCATTGTCCCCTCCCCCTACGTGGTCAACAACCATCAGGAGAAGAACGCCCGGCTGCTGGAGCGCCACGGCGGCGCGGTGGTGCTCACCGAGCCGGAGTGTACCGGCGATGCGCTGTACGACGCGGCAGCGTCCATCCTCGCCTCCCCGGAAAAACGGGAGGCCATGGCCCGGGCCATGAAGGAGCTGGGCATCCCCGATGCCACGGAGCGCATCTACGATGCCGTGACCGCACTGGTGCACTGATGCACCCCTGAAGGCCGTCCCCTCATACAATGGCCTGTAAGCCAACATGAGGGGCGTGAGGGGTACTATGAGTTATATCACCATCCGGGGCGGCAGACCGCTCCGGGGCGAGATCACCGTGCAGGGCGCGAAAAACAGCGTTCTGCCCATTTTGGCCGCCACGCTGCTGGCCGGGGACGAGTGCCGCATAGAGGGCTGTCCCCATCTCAGCGACGTGGACTCGGCCTGCGACATCCTGCGATACCTGGGCTGCCGTGCCCGATGGGACGGCGGCGACCTGCTGGTGGACAGCTCCACGCTGACCCGGTGCGACATCCCCCAATCGCTGATGCGGCGTATGCGCTCATCGGTGATCTTCCTGGGGGCGATCCTGGCCCGGTGCGGCTGGGCGGAGCTGAGTTATCCCGGCGGGTGCGAGCTTGGGCCGCGGCCCATTGACCTGCACCTGGCGGCACTGCGCGCCCTGGGCGCGTCCATCGAGGAAAACGGCGGCAAGCTGTACTGTCAGGGCCGAAGGCTGACGGGCTGCGAGATCATGCTGGCCTCCCCCAGTGTGGGCGCGACGGAGAACGCCATGCTGGCCGCCTGCGGCGCTTCGGGCGACACCGTCATCTGCAACGCCGCCCGTGAGCCAGAGATCGGCGACCTGCAAAATTTCCTGTGCGCCATGGGCGCGGAGGTGCGGGGCGCAGGCGGCTCGGTCATCACCGTGTCGCCGGGAAAGGCGCTCCACGGCTGCACACACCGGGTCATCCCGGACCGCATCGTTACCGCTACATACCTCTGCGCGGCGGCTGCCGCCGGCGGAGACATCACCCTGCATGGTGCGGACAGCCGCCACCTGGCCGCCGTCACCACGGCACTCCAGCAGGCGGGCTGCCATCTGGAGAGCACGGCGGACGCCATCCGCCTGACAAGTGAAGGCCGTTTACAGGCCCTGTCCCCCGTGCGTACCGCGCCCTATCCGGGCTTTCCCACCGACTGTCAGGCCATCCTTATGGCGGCGCTGCTGCGAAGCCGGGGTGCAACGGTGTTCGTGGAGAATATGTTTCAAAGCCGCTACCGCCACGTGCCGGAGCTGATCCGCATGGGCGCGGACATCCGCACGGAGAGCCGGGTGGCGGTGGTCTGCGGCGTGGAGCAGCTCCACGGTGCGGACACGGTGGCCACCGACCTGCGGGGCGGGGCGGCGCTGGCGGTGGCCGGGCTGGCCGCCCAGGGCGTCACCACCATTCAGGGTATACAGCACATTCACCGGGGATACGAGAGCCTGACCGGCGATTTGGCCGCGCTGGGCGCGGACATCACAGAGCGGGACACCGAATAGTTCCGATATACTTCAGAGAAAGGGGCGAGACACATGGCGAGAAAGCGTTATACCCGCCGGCGCAGCAAGGGGCGCTTCGCGTTTCTCTATAAGCTGCTGGCCTTTGTGGTCACCTGCACCGCCATCGCGCTGGCCCTGACGCTGTTTTTCCGCATCCGCACCATCAACGTCAGCGGCAACAGCCGCTACGACCGGGAGGTCATCATCCAGGCCGCACAGGTCAAGGAGGGCGACAACCTGTTCCTGCTGAACAAGTACGATGCCGCCGCCCGCATCCGCAAGACGCTGCCCTATGTGGAGACGGTGCAGTTCCGGCGCACCCTGCCGGACACACTGTCCATCGTGGTGACGGAGTGCACGTCCCCGGCGGCGGTGATACAGGACGGGCAGGCGTACCTGCTGTGTGACAAGGGCATCATCGTGGATCAGGTCTCCCCTGCCGCGGCGAAAAAGCTGACGCAGGTGCAGGGGCTGGCCCTCATCGACCCGGCGGTGGGCGGCGAGGCCATCGCCGCCCAGGGACAGACCCTGACGCTGGAGCAGCTGCTGTCGCTTTTGCAGGCCCTGGACGAACGCTCACTGACGGGGGACGTGCAGTCCATCGACCTGTCCGACCCGTCTCAGATCACGCTGCGCTATCTTGATCGCTTTGACGTGTGCTTCCCCCGGGACACCGACTACGGCTACAAGCTGGATTATCTGCTGGCGGTGGTGGAGAAGCTGGAGATCAATGAGACGGGCACGATCAACATGATGCAGGAGGGAAAAGCGCGGTTTATCCCGGAATAAGGCGAAACTTTTTTGTCAAATTGGATGGGAGGTCTTGACTGACCTCCCATTCCGTTATACAATACAAGATATAGCATTTACACGCAGATAAAGTGTCGTTTTCATACAAATTATGGCAGGAGGAGCAAACATGGCTTTCGGATTGGAAACAGGGCCGGAGAATGTGGTCAACATCAAGGTCGTGGGCGTCGGCGGCGGCGGCAACAACGTGGTCAACCGCATGGTGCGCGGCGGCGCTCAGGGCGTGGATTTTGTGGCGGTCAACACGGACAAGCAGGCATTGAACGCCTCCAGCGCCAACTATAAAATTCAAATCGGCGAGAAGCTCACCGGCGGCAAGGGCGCAGGCTCGAACCCCGATGTGGGCCGCAAGGCCGCCGAGGAGAGCCGCAACCAGATGGCCAAGGCGCTGGAGAGCACCGACATGGTGTTCATCACCGCCGGCATGGGCGGCGGCACAGGCACAGGCGCTGCCCCGGTGGTGGCGGAGATCGCCCGCGAGGCCGGTATTCTCACCGTGGGCGTGGTCACAAAGCCCTTCGGCTTCGAGGGCCGCCGCCGCATGACCCAGGCGGAGCAGGGCATTGAGGAGCTGCGCCAAAAGGTGGACTCCCTGGTCATCATCCCCAACGAGCGGCTGAAATACGCCACCGATCAGAAGATCACGTTCGCCAACGCCTTCGAGATCGCCGACGATGTGCTGCGCCAGGCGGTGCAGTCCATCTCCGACCTGATCCGTGACACCGGCTTCATCAACCTGGACTTCGCCGATGTCACCGCCATTATGAAGGACGCGGGTCTGGCCCACATGGGCGTAGGCCGCGCCGCCGGCAAGGGCAAGGCCGAGGAGGCCGCCCGCATGGCCATCTCCTCCCCCCTGCTGGAGACGTCCATCAACGGCGCGAAGGGTGTGCTGATCAATGTCACCGGCTCGATGGACATCGGGCTGGAGGAGGTGGAGCAGGCTGCCACGCTGGTGCAGCAGGCCGTCCATCCCGACGCGCTGACCATTTTCGGCGCAGCCTTCGACGAGACGCTGGACGACGAGATCCGCGTCACCGTTATCGCCACCGGCTTTGACGAGGAGCAGCAGGCCGCCAACGCCGCCGCTGTCACCCGTCCCGCCGCCGAGACCGCGCCCGCTGCCAACGGCAGCGCCGCCGCGCCCCAGCCCCTGGACGAGGCCAAGGGTGAGCAGGGTCAGGACGACATGGACAAGTCCTTTGACGAGATCCTCCGCATCTTCAACAAGGACAAGTTCTGAGAAAACGAGGAACAGGCTCTCCGGCTGTGCCGGAGAGCCTGTTTTTGCGTAAGGCGCTGGTATTTGGCGGCTGGGTATGGTAGGATGGGAGAAAGCGGAATGGTTGGGAGGTGTAAATATGATAGAAACGAAGGATCTGCTTTTGGATAAGGGCAAAATCGATGAATGGAAATCTATGTATGAGAATGTTTGGAAGCATGAAGAAACTGCCAAATATTTGATGTGGGAAGCCGCTCAAACAGAAGAAGATGGATATGAAATGACCCGAGGCTACCTCGAGTTTCAGGACGCAACCCCCGCGGCCTATGTTGTGTATGAAAAAGTGAGCAAAACACTCATCGGGTATGCCGGTATGAGAGAAACGGACAAAGGTGTTTTTGAAGATTCTGGTATTGCTGTTGGCCCGTCTTATACGGGAAAGGGTTACGGAAAGCAGATTTTATATGCACTGCTCCGTCAGGCATTTGAAGAACTTGGTGCGCAGAAATTCGTTTATTCCTGCTGGGCAGAGAATATCCCCTCTAACAGGTTGGCACAGGCAGCAGGATTGAGACTTTCGCATTCTGAAGAAGCCACAGACCAACGGAGCGGCAAAGCATTTATCATGAATTATTACGAGATGTAACCTCTGTTTGGCATGGTAGCGTCTAGGGGTGCGGGAGCGGCTTGCGGACGATGACGGGGTATGGTATCATGAGGCAAGCCACAGCACGAAATGATTCACGGCACGGCGTTTTGACAGGAGGTACAGACGCATGGAGTACAGAAGATTCGGAAGCAGCATCGTCGCTAGAATGGATAAGGGTGAGGAGATACTCGCGCAGATAAAGGCGATCGCGCTGCAGGAGCACATCAGGCTGGCCAGCGTAACGGCGCTGGGCGCGACCAATGACTTTACCGTGGGCGTGTATAAGGTAGGCGAAAAAGAGTATTACGCCAACGAGTTTCAGGGGAATTTTGAGATCGTTTCCCTGACGGGGACCATCAATACGATGGACGGCGAGTTCTATACGCATATCCACATGAGTGCGGGAAACGACCGGGGCGAGGTGTTCGGCGGGCATCTGAACCGGGCCGTGGTGAGCGCCACCTGCGAGATGGTGATACAGGTGATAGACGGTGCGGTGGACAGGGCCTACGACGAGGAAACGGGATTAAATCTGTTCAGGTTTTGAAAATGGCTTGCGGCGCGGCGGGCGCACGGACACTTTGCGTGCGCCGACGTGCGGTTGCGGTCAGGAAAAGCGGCGTCCCACCGGGACGCCGCTTTTTTGTATATAGAAAACCACTCGCTGGGCGAGTGGTTCAAAAAAGGCTGCTGCCGATGAGGAAAAATAAAACTCCCTCAGTTATAGTAGAGATGCGGTCTGGCAACTGCAAACTACAAAACAAAGGGAGGCCATTCAAGAATGAAGTGGCAAAAACAGTTTAGCAAGTTGTGAGATAGAAGTAAAGATTGCTGTTGGAATAATCAGGCAGAAGGAAAAGTGTAAGCGTTAAGAATGACAGCTATATGAGAAAGAAAAGGTGATGGATTTATACCAGTGTGGGGAGGACAGCCTATGCAAATGGCAAGTCGTACCAACGCCGCATGAGGCGTGGCTGGTAACATAGGGCTTCGCCCGCATAAGAAATACCCCCGGCTAGGCCGGGGGATATTTATTACTCCACCAGTCCGTATTTCGTTTTGATGCGATCCAGCTTTTCCAGCATAGGCTCGGCCAGCACCAGTAGGAACAGCACCGTGGCGGCGGCGTGGACGCAGTCCATGGGGAAGCCGGTGATGTAGTACGTCACCAGCACCTTCCAGTTCGTCTCCTGGCTATACATCAGCGCCGAGGCCGGGTTCATGATGCCGCCGTAGATCACCACAGCGGCGATCGCGCCGAACACGCTCAGTGCGCCGCGGCTGCGGCGCAGCCAGCCCTTGCGGAACAGCACCCCCGCCAAAAAGCCGATGATGCCCATGCTGAACATCTGAAACGGCGTCCACGGCCCTTGGGAGAACAGGAAGTTGCTGGCCAGCATGGTCATCGCGCCCACCAGGAAGCCCGTCTCGCCGCCGAAGGCCACCCCGGCGATGATGGTCAGGGCCATCACCGGCTTGAACTGGGGCAGCATGAAGAATGCGGCCCGGCCCGCCACGCCCAGGGCGCACAGCACGGCAATGACCACCAGCTCACGGGCCTGAGGCTTGCGGCCCTCGAACACCATGAAAAACGGCAGCATACACTCCAGCATCACCAGCACCGACAGCAGGTAGTAGTTCTGCGTGCCGCCGTAGTAGCAGCCGATAAACAGCGTGGCCGGGATGCACAGCAGGATCAGCACCGTGGCGGTCAGCGTCCGCCTGGACAGCTTCCGCTTCTCCACCGGGGTCTGCACCGACACAGGCGGCGGGCTGCGGCGGCCTATGGCGGCCACCACCACCAGCAGCGCCACGATGAACATCCCGTACATCCGCAGCGCGGCCCACCCGGCATCGGACACCGTGCCGCCGCCCACCAAGGCCGTCAGATCGGTGCGCTCCGCCGCGTTCCAGAAGATCAGCAGTGCCACAGCACCGGCCACGGCGGCGATGCACTTGCGCCACCAGGGCAGCTTGGCCGGCTTCCACGTGGCCGCCTCCTCCGCCACCGGCGGCAGCGGCTGGTATGCCCGGTCAAAGGCCGGCTCAGGCGGCACATCGCCGCCGATGGCGGCCATCACATCCTCCGGCGTCACCGCGCCGGGGCACAGCTCCCGGGCCATGCGGTCGGCGGAGGTGGTATAAAAGCTGTTGCCGGAGAAAAACGCCCGGGGCGTGCCCTCCGTCACGATACCTCCGTCGAAAAACAACCCGCAGCGATGGGCATAGCGGGCGCAGAACTCCACGTCGTGGCTGACCATGAGAATGGTCACGCCCCCCGCCGTCAGCGCCCGGAGGATGGATGCCAGTTCCTGCTTGAACTCCGCGTCCAGCCCCTTGGTGGGCTCGTCCAGCAGCAGTATCTCCGGGTCAAGGAGCAGCACCTTACACAGCGCCGCCCGCTGCTGCTCACCGCCGGACAGGTCGTAGGGATGCCGGTCCAGCAGCTCCGTCAGCCGGCACAGCGACACCGCCTGGGCGATGCGCTGCTCCTTCAGCGCCGGGTCTATCCTCTGCCCGTCGAACACCTCGTACAGGTCCTCCCGGACGGTCTTTTTCACGAACAGCGCCTGGGGATTTTGGGGCAACGCCCCGATGCGGCCCGTGCGGCGCACCTCGCCCCGCTGGGGCGTCAACGCCCCCGACAGCAGGTGCAGACTGGTGGTCTTGCCCGCGCCGTTGCCGCCCAACAGCGCCACAAACTCGCCCCGGTACACCGTAATGTCCAGGCCCTTTACCACGTCCGGCAGCGCCGGCTCATAGCGGAAGAACAGTCCCCGTCCCTCCAGCACCGGCTCGCCCCGGGCGGGGCGCACCTCCTCCGGCAAGGGCCGCAGCGGATGATCCTTGTGCCATATCCGCAGGAAATCCCGGCCCTCCCGCACGGTGACGGGGCAATCCGCGCCGCTGCGGACGCTGGCCCACACCCGCATGGCGGCGGGCATGGCCAAAAACATCCCGTGGCCGCGGTCGCGGAGCTGACGGCCCACCTCCGCCGGTGTACCGGTACACAGCAGCCTGCCGCCGTCCAGCACCGCCACGTCCGTGGCCAGGGGCAGCGCCTCCTCCAGCCGGTGCTCCGTCAGGAGCACCGTTGTCCCCAGCTCCCGGTTGATGCGGCCCAGCGTCTGCAAAAAGTCCGAGGCCGCGATGGGGTCAAGCTGGCTGGTGGGCTCGTCCAAAATCAGCACCTTGGGCTGCAAGACCATGACGGATGCCAGGCTCAGCAGCTGCTTCTGCCCGCCGGACAACTGGTCCACATCCTTGTGAAACCAGTCCTGAATACCGAAAAACGACGCCATCTCCGCCACCCGGCGGCGGATGGACGGCGTGTCCAGGCCCAAGCTCTCCAGCCCGAAGGCCAACTCGTGCCACACCTTGTCCGTCACCACCTGGTGCTCCGGCGACTGCATCACAAAGCCGATCTCCGACGCTTGCCGCCGGTTGGGCACGTCCCGCAGGGACACGCCCTCAAAGAAGATGTCGCCCTCTGCCGCGCCGTAGGGCGCAAGCACCGTTTTGCACTGGCGCAGCAGCGTGGATTTGCCGCAGCCGGACGGGCCGCACAGCACCCAAAACTGCCCGGGGCGCACGGTCAGGGAGATGTCGTCCAGCGCCTTACGGCGCTGCTGGGGATAGGTGAAGCTGAAGTGCTCCAGTCGGAACAGCTCGTTCATACGGTGCGCCCTCCTTTCTCCATGCTGCGGAAGCGGTGGCCTGACGCCAGCGATAGCCCCACCGGCGTCAAACACAGCAGCAGATATACGGCAAAGAAGCTGACGGTGATGGCCTGGGGCTGCGCCCCCGTCAGCATGGGATAGTAACGGAACGACAGGCCGTGGGCCAGTGTCCCGGCCAGCAGATACGCGCCGCAGAACAGAAGCCACAGCAGCAGCCCCCGGTCTCGGTCGTCAAAGCGGTAGATGGAAAAGGCGGTGCGTCCCGGCTCGCCGTAGCCCCGGCTACGCATACTGTCCGCCGTGTCGATGGCGCTCTCCAGGCTCCACGTCACCATGATGGAGAACACCTTCAGCGCGTTCCTTGTCCGTTGGCGCAGCGAACCGTTGGCGGTGTCGCGGCCCATGTAGCGCTGGGCCTGGGCCACCGCCCGGAACTGCCGCTTGAACCGGGGCACGAACCGCAGCGTCATGCTCAACACCAGCGACAGCGCCGGGATCACCCGGCCAAAGAGATAGATGAACTTGTCGGAGGTCATCACCGCGCTGAGGCAGGAGAACCACAGCGCCACCGCCCCCAGCATACAGCCTGCCGCCAGGCCGTACAGGATGCTCTCCAGCGTCAGCGGATTGCCGGAGGGCAGATAGGCCAGCAGCGTCACGCCCTGGTGGACGAAGGCCGGGTTCACCAGCGCCGCCATGGCCATCATGGGGATGATCCACCGCAGGTAGCCGATCAGAGCCTTCGTGCCCCGCAGCCGCGCCGTGTACCACACCGCCCCCGCCAGGGAGAACAGCAGACACACCGGGTGCAACAGACACATGGAGCAGGTGATGACTATGGCAAAAAAGAGAAAATTCACCGCCGGATGGCAGTCATAAAGCGGATCGCCCACAGCCCTCACCTCGTTTCGGCCAAATTTGCACACACGCATACAGGTTAGATTATATCTGCCCGCGGTCAGGCTGTCAATGCCAGGGAAAAAACTGTCATTAGCAATTTGGCGGGGGCGGGAGTTCCGCGCCTGTGGGCGCGGCGGGGCGATGTGGGCATCGCCCCCTACGAAAAGGCCGCCGGAAAATTGTACGTAGGGGCGGATGCCCACATCCGCCCGTGCGGATACGTACAGCACATCGGTAGACGTGCGGGCAGGGCACAAAAAAGGGCCGCCAAAGGCGGCCCTTTCGGTCATATTCCGGCGTAGAGCGTCACGGCGCGGCCATCCACCGTCAGCAGGTGCTCCTCCCGCATCTTTTTCAGCTCACGCATCATGGCGCTGCGGTCGGCGGAGATGTAGTCCGCCAGGGCGCTGAGGGAGAACGGCAGGGAGAACCCGCTGCCGCCGGCCCTGGACGCCAGCAGGGAGAAGTAGCACAGCAGCTTGTCCCGGATGGAGCGGCGGCTCAGCACCTCCACCCGCTCGGACAGGGCGGTGGCCTTATCCGCCACTAGGTGGAACATATTCTCCACCATGCGGCTGTGGTGGGCGCAGGCGTTTTCGCAGCGCTTCGTCACCTGGCTGGCCGCCATGAACCACACCCGGCAGGGGCGCTGGGCCACCACGGTGATACTGTCGCCGGCCACATTCTCGAACATGAGCATCTCGCCGAACACACCGCCGCTCTCCAAATGCTCCAGGATGGTGCGGCCTCCCTGCCGGTCGATGCGCTCCACCACGGCGCTGCCCTCGGCCAGGATGCCGATGATGTCACGGCGGGCGGCAAAGTCGTAGATCACCTCATCGGCGCGGAAGCGCTGCTCCCGCACGTCAAAGCAGGTCTTCATGGCGGCGCGAGACTCGGGACTGATGCCATCGAACAGAGGGGAAAGGCTCTTTTCCACAGTCACGCCTCCTTTTCGGCACGCCGCCGGTCGCGGCGGCGGCCCACGATGAGATAGACGAACACATAGGCGATCGCGCCGGTGAAAATACCGGCCAGCACGTCAATGACGGCGTGCTGCTTGACGAACACCGTGGCGATGATGATGACGATGCCGTACAGGGTGACGCCCCAGCGCCAGGCGGGTTTTTGCAGCCCAGGCGTGTGCCACACGGCGGCCAGCGCCGCCATAACGCCCAGCACGTGGACGCTGGGGAACACGTTGGTGTTGGTGTCGATGGAGTAGGTGTATTCCACCAGCCAGGTGGCGGCGTTGTGGTGCTCCATGACGGCGGGGCGGAGATCCTGACCGTTGGGGATGAGGATGCAGAACACCACGGCGGTGGTGAACGTGACCATGATGAACCACATATACCGCCGGAAGCCCTCGCCGTCCTTCAGGATCAGGTAGAGCCCCAGCACCACCAGCAGGGGACTCCAGGACACGTAGGGGAAGATGAACCACTCGCAGAAGGGGATCTTCGCGTCCAGCGATGTTTGGGTGGCCCAGTAGTTGTCGGTGATAAAGTGCTCGATGGTGAAGAACATGGCCAAGTAGATGGGCAGGTACGCGCCCCACCAGGCATGGGGATGGGTCTTGAAGAAGTGCTTGATGGTCTGCATAGTCGGCTTTCCCTCCGAGGATAAACTGATTAGATAGTATTCCGCATTGTAGCAGATTTTACCGGGGGATGGCAAGACCTGTGTGATATATGTCACAATTATTTTACAACTTGGGCAGGCGTGCCGGAGTGCCCGACCCGCTGGACAAGCGGCGCAAAATAAGGTATACTGTCTCCACTGTATGAAAAAGAGGAGGACGACCCCTATGGAGATCAAAAAGCGGGAGGACATCCCCGAAAACCGGCAGGTACGGCTGACGCTGGCCGTGGACGCGGACACGTGGCAGCAGTCGCTGGCGCGGTGCTACGAGGCCATCAAGTCCATCGCCCCGGTGGACGGCGAGCCCACCCGGGCCAATATCGAGGCCAAGTACGGGGCGGAGTTCCTGTATCAGGAGGCCGTGAACGACACGTATCCCCAGGCGCTGGTGGAGGCCATCCAGCGGGAGGAGCTGCTCATCGCCGGAACGCCCACCCTGACGGTGGAGGACATCGGCCCGGAGGGGTACACCTTCTCCGCTGTCATCGACCTGTACCCGGAGGTGACGCTGGGCGAGTATAAGGGACTGCGGGCCGCGTACCCAGAGGTAGCTCTCAGCGAGGAGGACACCCAGTCGGCGCTGGAGGAATACGCACGGGCGCATTTGGATGTGACGCACCCGGAACGGGCCGCCATGGGTGACGAGGTGGTCATCGATTTCGAGGGCTTTTTGGACGGCGTGCCCTTTGAGGGCGGCAAGGGCGAGCAGCAGCCCCTGCTGCTGGGCAGCGGCTACTTCATCCCCGGCTTCGAGGAGCAGGTGGCCGGCGCGGCCCTGGGCGAGGAGCGGGACGTGCGCGTCACGTTCCCCAAAGAGTACACGCCGGAGCTGGCGGGCAAGAACGCGGTGTTCCGCATCAAGGTGCATCAGATCACCCGGCGGGCCGCGCCGGTGCTGGACGAGGACTTCGCCAAAAAGCAGGGCTTCGCGGACGTGTCCGCCCTGCGTCGGGCGGTGATGGAGGGCGCGGTGGCCCAAAAGCAGGCCCAGGCCGCCCAGCAGTTCGCCGACGCGCTGGTGCAGCAGGTCATCGACGGCATGACCGTCACCATCCCCGACGCCATGGTGGAGAACCAGCTGGACGGGCTGATCGCCCAGCTGCGGGGGCAGTTGGAGGGCCAGGGCGCGACGCTGGAGCAGTATCTGGAGTACAGCGGCACGACCATGGAGCAGCTCCGCGAACACGCACGGGAGCAGGCCGCCACCGCCGCCCGGTACGAGCTGGCCATGACGGAGATCGCACGGCAGGAGGGCATCGAGATCACGGAGGCGGATCTGGAGCAGCAGTACGAGGCGCTGTCCGCCCAGTATGGGTTGAGCAAGGAGCTGCTGCGCCAGCAGCTGCCGCCCATGAAGCTGCGGCACGACCTGAAGCTGGCCCGCGCCCGCGCCGTGGTGGTGGAGAACGCCAAGAAGCTATAACGACATAATGTAAAAAAGAGCAGCGCCCGCAGGCGCTGCTCTCAGCTTGTCGATAAACCCTCTCTATGTGGTCAGAGGTTTATTTACGCAGGGGGAGCTCGAGGGGGCAAAGCCCGCCTCGAATCAGATCAAATGT
>OLSB01000787.1_pt1 | contig 35538 bp, 30 predicted proteins | sample 1672071 | NCBI WGS metagenome assembly OLSB01 (sample SAMEA3136642, study PRJEB25190) | human gut metagenome | biome: human gut; feature: human-associated habitat; material: faeces | place: Austria | collected 2013 | reverse complement strand
ACCGAAGGGGAAATATTCAAGGGGACGGATGGCGCTTGCGCCGATCCGGACACGCGAATTTTCCCTGCCACGGGGCACAAAACGGCAGTGCTGCCTCCCATTTTAATTCAACTGACTTTCACGTCACACACAGCCTTCTTTGGTACTTTCTTGGACTCCAAGAAAGTACCGTCCCTCCTCGTTCCCCTCGTCCTCTTCTTCCGCGATTGCGCGGCGGCGGATTTTGTGGTATACTATAAGCTGGTCTGCCTGGTGCGGGCGCGCGCGGCGGCTATTACTTTGGGTATGATCTCGATTGGAGAAAACAGGTATGCAGTATGACGTAATCATCGTGGGCGCGGGCCCGGGCGGTATCTTTACCGCCTATGAACTGAGCAGGCTGAACAGTGAAATGAAGATCGCGGTGATGGAGGCCGGGCACCCGCTGGAAAAGCGCCGCTGCCCCATCGACGGCGATAAGGTGAAAACCTGCATTGGCTGCAAAAGCTGCTCCATCATGAGCGGCTTTGGCGGCGCGGGCGCGTTTTCGGATGGCAAATATAACATCACCAACGATTTCGGCGGCACGCTCTATGAGCATATCGGCCGCCAGCGCGCGCTGGAGCTGATGCGCTACGTGGACGAAATCAACATGCAGCATGGCGGCGAGGGCACCAAGCTCTATTCCACCGCCGGCACACGGTTCAAAAAGCTGTGCATCCAGAATAAGCTGAACCTGCTGGACGCCTCCGTGCGCCACCTGGGCACGGATATCAACTATGTGGTGCTGCAAAACCTGTATGAGGAGCTGCGCCATCGCGTGGATTTCTACTTTGAAACCCCCGTGCGCAGCATCGAGCGGATTGACGGCGGCTACCGCGTCAGCAGCGACCGCGAAAGCTGGGAGTGCCGCCAGTGCGTGGTGTCCGTGGGCCGCAGCGGCAGCAAGTGGATGGAAACCGTGTGCCGCGAGCTGGATATCGGCACGCTGTCCAACCGCGTGGATATCGGCGTGCGCGTGGAGCTGCCCGCCGTGGTGTTCAGCCACCTGACGGACGAGCTGTATGAAAGCAAGATCGTGTACCGCACCGAAAAGTTTGAGGATAACGTGCGCACCTTCTGCATGAATCCCTATGGCATCGTGGTAAACGAGAATACCAACGGCATCGTCACCGTCAACGGCCACAGCTATGAGGATCCCGCCAAGCGCACGGAGAATACCAACTTTGCCCTGCTGGTCAGCAAGCATTTTTCCGAGCCCTTCAAGGATAGCAACGGCTATGGCGAAAGCATCGCGCGGCTCAGCAATATGCTGGGCGGCGGGGTCATCGTGCAGCGCTTCGGCGATCTGGTGCGCGGCCGCCGCAGCAACGACAAGCGCCTGGAGGAGGGCCTGGTGCGCCCCACCCTGGCCGCCACGCCGGGCGATCTGAGCCTGGTGCTGCCCAAGCGCATCCTGGATGGCATTATGGAAATGATCTACGCCCTGGATCGTATCGCCCCCGGCACGGCCAACGACGATACGCTGCTGTACGGCGTGGAGGTCAAGTTCTATAACATGGAGGTTGCGGTCAACGAGCACCTGGAAACCAAGCACCCCGGCCTGTATATCATCGGCGATGGCAGCGGCATCACCCACTCGCTGTCCCATGCCTCGGCCAGCGGCGTGCACGTGGCGCGGCAGATTGCGGGGGAATAAGCCATGGCTGTGCGAGTGGAGCTCCTGCGGGAGGCATTGCCAATATCATCTCCATCATCACCGGCAGCAGCGAGCGCTCCTGCGCCTTCCATGAGAAGAACGGCTTCGTGCTGGAGGGCGTGCGATTCTATCGGAAAAAATATAATGGAAAAAGCATTGGGCTGCCAAAATTGCTTTGGCGGCCCGATTTTTTTCATCTTTTTTTTAAAATAACGGCACACTTTCGTTAAAAATAACCGTTCATGTAACCGTCGATCTCTATAATGAGGGTGTAATCTGAGTTTTAACGAGGAGGAACCCTCTGATGATGAAGAAAGTGCTGTCCCTGCTGCTGGCCGTGATCCTGCTTGCCAGCCTGACCCTGACTGCCTCTACCGCCGAAGAAGAAGTGTTTGACGGCTATGTGATCGTTCGCCTGTGCAACGAGGGCGAGCTGTATTACGGCGACGATATCTATCTGTATGCCTCTGTCAAGTCTGCCAACATGCCCTACACCATCACCTGGCAGCGCAGCACCGGCACGGGCTGGGAGGATATCTCCGGCCAGCATGACGAATACTATGTGTTCACCGCCACGCCCGAAAGCGTCAACTGCGAATACCGCGTGGTGCTGACCGCGGAGTGATTCATTGCAGATTGATAAAAGCGGCCATCCTGGGATGGTCGCTTTTTTGTGCGCTGAAAAAGGCTTCTTACCTTTGCCCGCCCATCTCGCGCATCAGGCGCAGCAGCATTTCCTGCTGGTCGCGGCGCAGGCTCATGGCACAGCGCCAGAACTCCTGCAAAAAGGGATCGTCCTCCTGGGCGGCGGCCTGCGGGGCGGCAGGCTCGGCGGCCGCGCCATCCTGCCCCAACAGATAGGCGGGCGTGGTGCGCAGGGCGGCGGCCAGCGCGTCCAGCCTGTCCATGGGAACCTGGTTATCCCCCGATTCAATGCGCGATATGGTGGAGCGCGTGGAGTAGCCCATCGCGCGGGCCAGCTCCAATTGCGTCAGCCCCGCTGCCACGCGGGCAGCGCGCACGCGCACGCCAAAATCATCCATACAAAACACCTCAGGGTGATTATAACGCAAGGGTGAGAAAAAAACAACATTTTTCCCAGGATGGTTGACAATCCTGCGCGCGTGATTTATAATAAACACGAGAACCGGCCATGCGCGGCGGCGGACTGGGGCGGCAGCCTGCCTGAAAAGGGGAAAACCCCCGGCCGCGCCGGGCGAATAGCGGGCTTTCGGCAGAGGATCGTACCTTCATCAAAACGGGCGGCGAGCGTCCGGGCGAACGCGCGCCGTTTTTTCTGCCATTGAGGGTTACTAAAGATCACGAAGCCGAAGCGCGACAGCCTGCCTGTTCGCTCCGCCGGGGATCGCCGCATATCAAAAAAGGAGGCAAGGCATGATTACCATTCAAGCGGAGTTTACGCAAAAGCAGTGCGATCTGGGGCTGATTGGCCGCGTGGGCGAAAACGCCAGCCGCCAGATTGTGTTTGACTGCGCCGAGGCGCTGCGCGCCTTTCCCGGCGCGGATATCCTGTGCATTTATCAGCGCCCCGGCGAGGGCGCACCCTATCTTGCGCCGCTGAGCGGCGAAAAGGGCGTGTACACCCTGGTGCTGGCCGATACCGATGTGGCGCTGCCGGGCTTTGCCCGCATGGAGCTGCGCGCCGAAAAGGGCGGCAAGATCGTTAAATCCGCCTACTTTACCGGCGAAATTGCCCCGGCGCTGCGTGCGCCCGGCGAACGCCCGGACGCGGCCGCGGCCGATACGATGGATCGCATCGCCGCCCTGCTTGCCCAGGCGCAGCAAAGGCTGGATGAGCTGGCGGGGCTGACCGGGCAGAGAGTCAAGTGGGAGAGCATCGCCGATAAGCCCGGCCTTGCGCCCTCGCTGGCGCTCAAGGACGGCCAGCTCGCCGTGGTTACGGCCGCGGCGGCGGAGCAGGATAACCCGCTGCCCATCACATCGGCGGCGGTGCATGCGCAGCTGGGGCAGGTGAACGCCCTGCTGGCCAGCATTTAAGGGGGGGCGAAGCATGAGCACCTATACCGAAATTTCGCGCCTGATCGCCGCGCGCGGCAAGATCCGCGATAAGCTGACGGCGCTGGGCCTGGCCACGGCGCAGGATAAGCTGGATATCCTGGCCGGCGCGCTGGACGGCGTGGCCGATTGCGGCGCGGTGGAAAAAAACCTGCGCGAGGGCGAAACCTATCAGATTCCCGCCGGATACCACAATGGTGCAGGGCGCGTGGTGGGCGTGTCGGGCGGCGGCAGCTACGATTTGCAGCAAAAGCAGGTAACGCCTGATCTGCAGGCGCAGCGCGTTACCCCCGACGCGGGCTATTACGGCCTGTCCGCCGTGACGGTGGCGGCCATCCCGGCAAGCTATGGCGACGTATCCGGCGTAACCGCCGGGGCGGATGATGTGCGCGCGGGTAAGGTGATTGTCAGCGCCGCGGGGCAGCAAACCGTGGGCACGATGCCCGATCGCGGGGCTGTCAGCGCGCAGCTGGACGGCCTGACCGCCGCGCGCTATGTGATCCCCGCAGGCTATCACAGCGGCGCGGGCACGGTGACGCTGACGGACGATATCGAGGCCGCGCTGGCCCTGATTTAAGGAGGAAACCATGAGCATTCAAAGCGAAATTACCCGCCTGAGCGATGCGCGCGCGGCGCTGGACGCGGCCATTGCGGCCAAGGGCGTGCAGGTGCCGGGCAGCGCGCGGCTGGGCGATCTGCCTGCGCTGATCGCCGCCATCGCTGGGCAGAAGCCCGAGCAGAGCAAGACGGTATCGCCCGCGCTTGCCCAGCAGATGGTTACGCCGGATGCGGGAAAGACACTATCCGGTGTAACCGTGGAGGCGGTCACCAAGGAGCTGCTTGCCGCGCTGGATGAAAGCTTCAAGGCCGAGAACATCAAAAATGGCGCAAGCATCCTGGGGCTTCCCGGCACGTTTTCGCCCTTTGGCGCGAATGCAGGCATTTCCAACTATCTGATTGAAACGTTTGACTTTACAGACGTTGGCACTTCTGGTGGAAACGCTATCGTAATCCGGCGCGAAGGTCTTGGCTGGATTCCGCACGCGGCCATTCATGTGCTTGTAGGAGATTCAGAAACGGGAAGCCCCATCGCGCCCAATAACCATGCTGTATTCGCGGGCTTTGTGGATTTGCGCCATTGGTGTCCCACATATACAAAAGTGCTGTTTTATAATTTCAGCCTGTATAACAATGGCTCCGATCACGCCTGGTGGCTGCCGTCTGTTGATATGCTCAATCCAGCCAATTCCTTCTATACGGATAGATGGACGGAAAACAACTGCTGCATGGCGCGATTCCAACCAGAGCGCTATCACTTGATTAGCGGCACGCGCTGGCTGCGCATCCTGCTGCGCTTTAACGAGCCCACCGTCACGCTGACCGCGCCCACGGGGCTGACCATCAGCAACGGTACAAATAGTGGCGACAGCCTTACCGGTTCCGGCTTCACCCTGGCCTGGAATCGCTCAACCATCACCGGCAGCGACGACTGCGTATATCTGATTTACCGCGACGGCGCGCTGATATCGACCCGCGTGAAGGACGCTGGCTTCACGGGCAATCAGGCCAATATCACGTGGTCAAGCAGCACCGAAGCCGATAGCGGCACGTATACCGTCCGCGCTTACAACAGCTATGCGGGCCTGAGCGAACCCAGCAATGCCGTAACGTTTACCTATCAGGCGTAAGGAGAGGAAATATGAACGAAAAGGCGCTGAAAGTCATCGAGGCCGCGAAATCGCAGCTCGGCACCCCCTATGTATTCGGCATGTGGGGGCGCGAATGCACGCCCTCCGTGCGCCGCCGGTACGCGGGCTACAACCCCAGCCACAAGGGCGCCATCTTTAAGGCATGCCCCGTGCTGAGCGGCAAGAAGCCCTCGTGCGACGGCTGTAAATGGCAGGGGAAGTTAGCCTTTGACTGCCGGGGCTTTACCTACTGGTGCCTGTCGCAGGTGGGTATCACGATTAAGGGCGGCGGCGCAACATCGCAGTACAACACGGCGGCCAACTGGGTACAGCGCGGCGAGATCGGCGACATGCCCGATGTGGTCTGCTGTGTGTTCCAGCGCCGCAACGGCAGGATGCAGCACACCGGGCTGCACATCGGCGGCGGCAAGGTGATTCATTGCTCCAACGGCGTACAGTGGGGCGATACCAGTGATAAGGCGTGGACGCACTATGCTATCCCCGCTGGCTTGTACACGGCGGAGGAAATCGCGGCGGCGAAGCCGCTGGGCGACCACACCCCGGCAAAGCAGCCGGAGGAAACCGTATACTTTAACCTGCGCCGCGGCTCCAAGGGCACGGAGGTCACGCGCCTGCAAGCGGCGCTCAACGCCCTGGGCTATGACTGCGGCGAAGCAGACGGCATCTTCGGCGCAAAGACCGAGGCCGCCGTGCGCAATTTCCAGCGCGACCACAGCCTGACCGTGGACGGCATCGCGGGCAGGATGACCTGGACGGCCATCGAACGGGCGCTTGCTTGACAGCCGTGCTATAATGATATTGTCCCTGAGAAGGGGATAATACATAAAAAGGAAGACAAAACCATGAAAAAGCTGATTGCCCTGCTGCTGTGCGCCGCGATGCTGTGCACCGTCTCCGCCGCCTTGGCCGAAGCGCCCGATACCTATACCAGCGCTTCCGTGGCCGATTATTATGGCGCGGCTGCCCTGACCGGCGACGATCTGATGAACGCCATCAATTCCTTCTCCGGCTTCTATCTGGTGTGCACCACCAATCCCGATGGCAGCGCCAACGCGGGCTATTTCATCTATGGCTGCGTGAAGCACGAGGATAAGTACTACCTGAAGATGGGCCTGGCCGCCAACCAGTCCAAGCTGAACCTGGAAACCAACGGCAAGGGCCTGGCCGTGTACGCCGCCGTGCCCGGCGATAAGCCCTATGCCACCGCCGGCGCGCGCATGGAGTTTACTGTGGTAACGGACGCCGAGCTGCTGACCGCGCTGGGCGTGGAAGCGGGCGGCTCCTCGATCATGTGCGAGGTGACCAGCGTTCGTCCGCTGGGCTAAAGGCTGATTTACGCGTTTGCGGGGCGCGCCGGGAAACCGGCGCGCTTTTCATTTGCATTCGCTAAAAGCCGCCGCTTGCCATCCGGCGCGCAAGATGTTATAATAGGAAGCGGTAAAGAATCGCGATTGCGCGTTTTCTATGCAAATTTCTATTCAGAGGAGGCACTATACTATGAAATTGATCATCGCTATCGTGCAGGATGAGGATGCCTCTCGCCTGGTTTCGGCATTGATGAACGACGGCTACGGCGTGACCAAGCTGGCCACCACCGGCGGCTTCCTGCGGGCGGGCAACACCACGCTGCTGGTTGGCGTGGACGACAACCGCTTTGAGGGCTGCCTGCACATCATCGAAAAGCTGTGCAAGAGCCGCCGCCAGATGGCCACCTCGCCCATCACCGCGGGCGGCGCGGTCGGCATGTACACCCATATGCCCATTGAGGTCACTGTCGGCGGGGCCACGGTGTTTGTGCTCAATGTGGAGCAGTTTGCCAAATTCTAAGCCCGAAAGGAACCGCTGCGCTTGATCACCCTTGACAGCTTTTCTTCGCTGGGCGAAGCGCCACGCGCCCTGGTTCAGGATGTGCTGGGCGGCCGCGCGCCGCACGCCGTGCTGATCACCGGCATTGCCGGTACCGGAAAGCGCACGCTTGCCCGGCTGCTTGCCTGCGCCCTTTTGTGCGTGGGCGAGGGGCAGCGCCCCTGCATGCAGTGCAAGGGCTGCCGCCGCGTGCTGGCGGGCACGCATCCGGACCTTCTGACGCCCTCCTGCACGGATAAGGACCGCACCATCAAGGTGGATCATCTGCGCGAGGTGCTGCGCGCGCTGTCCTTCCACGCGCTGGAGGGCCGGCGCGTGATTCTGCTGGAAAACGCCCAGCGCATGACCGTGCAGGCGCAAAACGCGCTGCTGAAATCCCTGGAGGAGCCGGACGGCGAAACGCACTTTATCCTCACAGCTTCGGGCGAAACGGGCATCCTGCCCACCGTGCGCTCGCGCTGCCGCGTGGTGCGCATGCCCCCCTGGCCGCGGGAGCGGCTGGAGGCTGAGCTGCTGGCCAGGCAGGCCGATGCGGACAAGGCGCGCGAGATTGCCGCGCTGTGCGGCGGCAGCCTGGGGGCGGCGCTGGATATGCTGCAAAATCCCGCCTTCTTTGCCCTGCACGAGCTGTGTGAGCGCACGTTTTTTTCCGTGCATGGGGCGCGGGATGTGCCGGTGCTGTCGTTTTTGCTGAAGGACAAAAAGGACGACGCGGACGAGCTATTATCGCTATTATCCCAAAAGGCGCGGGAATACCTGCTATACGCCATGCGCGCGGGCGAATTGCCCCAGCGCGCGCGGGAGGCTGCCTGCCAGGAATGGTGGGAGCATGCCGCCCCGGCGCGCATCGAGCGCGTGCTTGCGGCCGTGCTGGAGGCGCGCAAGCAGCGCGCCGCCAACGTATCCTGGCCCGCGATTGCTGAAAATCTACTATTTATCATATCGGAGGAAATTGTTCCATGGCAACCATCGTAGGCGTGCGTTTTCGCAACGCAGGCAAACTGTATTATTTTTCCCCCGGCCAGCTGTGGCCCACGGCGGGCGACGCGGTCATTGTTGAAACCGTGCGCGGCGTGGAGTACGGCGAGGTCGTCACCGGCGTGCGCGAGGTAGCCGACGCCGAGGTGGTGCAGCCGCTCAAGTCCATTATCCGCATCGCCACGGTGGAGGATGAGCGCCATCAGCGCGACAACCAGCGCCGCGAGCGCGAGGCGTATGATATCTGCCTGCGCAAGATCGCCGATCACAAGCTGGAAATGAAGCTGGTCAGCGTGGAATACACCTTTGACAACAGCAAAATCCTGTTTTACTTTACGGCCAACGGCCGCGTGGATTTCCGCGCGCTGGTGAAGGATCTGGCTTCGGTGTTCAAGACGCGCATTGAGCTAAAGCAAATCGGCGTGCGCGACGAGGCCAAGATGATGGGCGGCCTGGGGCTGTGCGGCCGCCCGGTATGCTGCGCGCAGTTCATGGGCGATTTCCAGCCCGTGTCCATCAAGATGGCCAAGGAGCAGAATTTATCGCTCAATCCCACCAAGATCTCCGGCGTATGCGGGCGGCTGATGTGCTGCCTCAAGTACGAGCAGGATCACTACGAGGCCACGCGCAAGCGCATGCCGCGCCCTGGCCGCGAGGTGGGCACGCCCGATGGCGTAGGCACGGTGCAGGAGATCAACGTGCTGCGCGAGACGGTGCGCGTGCGCATTACCAACGGCGACAGCAGCGAGCTGAAGGACTACCCGCTGACGGACATTACCCGCATTCTGGGCGGCAAGCGCACCCCGTCGGAGACGATTGCCGAGCCGGAGGATGATTCCGACGTGAACGAGGAATTCCTGGGCGTGGCGGAAAACGAGACGCACGTGCAGGATGCGTCCGTTCCCCTGGACGACGAGTAAGGGGGAGGACGGTACTTCGAGTAAGGAGTACGATTCTTTCTTGGAGCCCAAGAAAGAATCAAAGAAGGCTGCGCTGTAGACGTAAAAGCCGATTGAATAAAACTGGGAGTGGCCCTGGCCACCCCGTGGCAGGGAAAATTCGCGTGCCCGGATCGGCGCAAGCGCCATCCGTCCCCTTGAATATTTCCCCTTCGGTCTGGCTTCGCCAGCCCTGCGCTGATCTGCGATCAGCGTGCCACGGGACATGATTGGGTGCAGGAATCAAGCGTGACGGGTAGCAATAGTTGAGCAGAGCAGCCAAGTTTCTTGCATAGTGCATAACTATAAAAGCCTTCTCCCAAACGGGAGAAGGTGTCGAACGAATAGCGAGACGGATGAGAGGGATGTGGCAGTTTTCGTATGCTGAAAATTGCGTGCCCTCAGCCGCCTGTGGCGGCGTTATGACTCAAGAAAGTACCGTATCCTCTACGAATTGAAAACTCCCCACAGTTTGCCATTGCTAAATGCGAACATATGTGCTATAATTGCACCCGTTCATCAGCAACAGCGGAGGTTCTTCCATGCACGATTCCATCATCGTAAAGGGTGCGCGCGAGCACAACCTGAAAAACGTCAGCGTTACCCTGCCGCGCAACCGCATGATCGTCTTTACCGGCCTGTCCGGCTCTGGCAAGAGCAGCCTGGCCTTTGATACCATATACGCCGAGGGGCAACGCCGCTATGTGGAAAGCATGTCGTCCTACGCCCGGCAGTTTTTGGGGCAGATGGATAAGCCTGACGTCGATTTGATTGAGGGTCTGTCCCCGGCCATTTCCATTGATCAGAAAACCACCGCCCGCAACCCGCGCTCCACCGTGGGCACGGTGACGGAGATTCATGATTACCTGCGCCTGCTGTATGCCCGCGCAGGCACGCCGCATTGCCCCGTGTGCGGGCGCGAAATCCGCCAGCAGAGCGTGGATGAGATGGTGGCCGCCGTGCTGGCGCTGCCCGAGGGCACCAAGCTCCAGCTGCTCTCGCCCATCGTGCGTACCCGCAAGGGCGAGCATACCAAGCTGCTGGAGCAGGCGCTCAAGGACGGCTTTCTGCGCGTACGCATCGACGGCGAAATGTACGAGCTGGACGAAACGCCCAAGCTGGATAAGCAGAAAAAGCACACCATCGAGATCGTGGTGGATCGCCTGGTGGTGCGTCCCAATATCCGCCAGCGCCTGACCGACAGCCTGGAAACGGCGCTTAAGCAAAGCGGCGGGCTCGTCACCGTGCAGCAGATCGAAAGCGGCGAGGAGACGCAGTTTTCTCAGAATTACGCCTGCCCGGACTGCGGTGTAAACATTGAGGAGCTGACCCCGCGCATGTTCTCCTTCAACAATCCCTATGGCGCGTGCCCCACCTGCGCGGGCCTGGGCACGCTGATGAAAATCAGCCCCGATCTGTGCATTCCGGATCGCGATAAATCCCTCAATGAGGGGGCAATCAGCTGCATGGGCTGGGGCGATTCGGGCACTGCCGGCTCCATGGCAAATAACCTGCTCAGCTCCCTGGCTGCGCATTACGGCTTTTCTATGGATACCCCCGTGCGCGAGCTGCCCAAGAAGATCATGGATATCCTGCTCTATGGTACGAAGGGCGAGAAAATCGCCGTTAATTATGAGAGCATCAACGGCAGCGGCAAGTATATGACGGCCTTTGAAGGCGTGGTGAACGCGCTGGAGCGCCGCTATCGGGATACCGGCAGCGACGCGATGAAGGCCGCCTATGAGGAATACATGAGCAATGAGACCTGCCCCGACTGCGGCGGCAAGCGCCTGAAAAAGGAAGCGCTGGCCGTCACCGTGGGAGGCAAGAACATTGCCGAGGTATCCGAAATGAACATCCGCGCCGCGCGGGCGTTCCTGGCAGGGCTTCAACTGAATCCCACGCAGACCATGATCGCCGCGCCCATCCTGAAGGAAATCGACGCGCGGCTGAGCTTCCTGTGCGATGTGGGGCTGGATTATCTGACCCTGTCCCGCGGCGCGGCCACGCTGTCGGGCGGCGAAGCGCAGCGCATTCGCCTGGCTACGCAGATTGGCAGCGGCCTGGTGGGCGTGCTCTACATTCTGGACGAGCCCAGCATCGGCCTGCATCAGCGTGATAACGCGCGCTTGCTGGCCACGCTGCGCCATCTGCGCGATCTGGGCAACACGCTGATTGTGGTGGAGCATGATGAGGAAACCCTGCGCTCGGCGGACTATGTGGTAGACATCGGCCCGGGTGCGGGTGAGCATGGCGGCAACATTGTGGCCTGCGGCACGGTGGAGGAAATTATGAACACCCCTGGCTCCATCACTGGCGATTATCTGGCTGGCCGCCGCAGCATTCCCATCCCGGCGCAGCGGCGCGCACCCAAGGGCTTTTTGACCGTGCATGGCGCGCGGGAGCATAACCTGAAAAACATCGACGTGGCCTTCCCGCTGGGCGTGCTGTGCTGCGTCAGCGGCGTATCGGGCAGCGGCAAATCCAGCCTGGTCAACGCCATCGTGCATAAAACGCTGGCGCGCGATCTGAACCGCGCCCGCACCAAGCCTGGCGACTGCGACGGCATCGAGGGGATCGAGCAGCTGGACAAGATCATCTGCATTGATCAAAGCCCCATTGGCCGCACGCCGCGCAGCAATCCAGCCACTTACACGGGGCTGTTTGACCTGATTCGCCGCGTATTTGCCCAGACCAACGAGGCCAAGGTGCGCGGCTACAAGGAAAACCGCTTCTCTTTCAACGTAAAGGGTGGTCGTTGCGAAGCTTGCAGCGGCGACGGCCTGCTCAAGATTGAAATGCACTTTATGCCCGATCTGTATGTGCCCTGCGAGGTGTGCGGCGGCAAGCGCTACAATCACGAAACCCTGCAGGTAAAATATCGCGGCTACAGCATCGCCGACGTGCTGGATATGACGGTGGAAAAGGCCATGGAGGTATTCGAGGCGCATCCGCAGATCATGACCAAGCTGCGCACGCTGATGGATGTGGGCCTGGGCTATATGCGCCTGGGGCAGAGCAGCACTACATTGTCAGGCGGCGAGGCGCAGCGCATCAAGCTGGCTACCGAGCTGAGCCGCCGTGCTACGGGTCGCACGATGATCCTGCTGGACGAGCCGACTACCGGCCTGCATGTGGATGATGTTTCGCGTCTGGTGCGCGTGCTGCAGCAGCTGACCGACGCGGGCAACAGCGTGCTGGTGATTGAGCATAATCTGGATGTGCTCAAGGTAGCGGATTATCTGATTGATCTGGGTCCTGAGGGCGGCGACAAGGGCGGCGAGGTGGTTGCCTGCGGCACGCCCGAGCAGGTGGCCGCCTGCGCAAGCAGCTATACTGGGCAATTCCTGCGCACGGTGGGGATTAAGTGAGCGCGCGGCAAAGGGAACCGGCGGGGGACGGGGATACGAGGGTACGATTCTTTCTTGGAGCCATAGCGCCGCCGCAGGCGGCTGAGGGCGCGCAATTTTGTAAATTGCCGCCCGAAACCCGCGCTTGCCGTAAGGCAGCAGCGCGGGGCGTACAAGGAAAGAATCAAAGAAGGCTGCGCTGCGCCGTGAAAGTCAAGTTAATAAAGCTGGAAGGCGGCACTGCCGCGGGGATGATTGGGCGCTGGAAGCAGAAGCGGAAAGCCCCTGCGAGAGGACGGTTCACAGCAAACGCGGCTTATCCCTTCATACGAACAAACGCCCTGCGGGCTTACCCGCAGGGCGTTTGCTGTTGCTTAGGATGGATGATGCGAACAGACCGGCGTTTACTCCTGCGCGCTGGTCAGCAGGGTCAGCAGCAGGGCCACCTGTTCGGGCATGGCGGTCTGCGCGTTGGTGATCAGCGTGGCCAGGCCGTAGTTCTGCAGATCGGCCAGGAGCAGATTCGCTTCGTCTTCGCCCATGGTGGAGGCGTCCAGCACGGTCAGGCCATCCAGGGAGGGCATAGTGATACCCATGGATTCAAGCGAGCTGTCCAGATCGATGCTGGCCATATCCAGGGTAAATAGGCCGTTTTCCAGGCCCATGCCGGGATCCACAGTCAGGTAGGCATAATTCTTGTAGTTTTCGGTCGGGCCGGTTACGCCGAAGGCAAGCTGCCATTTTTCGCCGTCCACATAGGCGTACAGCTGCGCATCCACGGTTTCGGAATCGGTGATTTCAATGGTTACGCCCAGCAGCAGATCCTCGGTGTTTTCGCCGCTGGTAATGGCGTTATAAATGTCTTCCCAGGACTCGGCTTCGCCGGATTCGCTGGAATCGGTCATCACCAGGAAGTCTACGCACTGATGATTGTTCTCGTTGACATAGACGTCCATCTGCAGATACAGGCTCTCCATCACGCTAACGATGAACAGCTGCTCGCCGGTGGCTTCATTGACGGATACGGTTGCATCAGCCACCTGGACTTCTTCTTCGTTGTTCAACTCTTCAATGGCGCTTTGCAGGGACTGCATTAGCGCGGGCAGGGTCAGCTGCTCTTCGGCAGGGTGCTGCTGATTGTAGGCTTCCAGGAACATCTGCAGATAGGTCTGCATGGTGGTATCGGCGGACAGGCGGGTGCTCCACGCGGTCAGAATGGCGGCGAGGTGCTTCGTGGTCAGCGCCTCAGTCTGGCTGCCGTCTTCGTTGACAACGGGAGTGATCTGCGTCGTAACAGTCTGTACATCTTCCCAATAAGGCGTCGCGGTGGCGGTGAACTGCTGCACCGCAGCGGTGATTTCCTCAGCGGAGACGGTCTGGCCGTTGATGGTGTAGGTGGGGTTGGTCAGATCGGAGAAGCTGGCGCCCTCGGCACGGATGGCATAGTGCGGGAACAGGCTGGACACGACGGATACGCCGGTATCGTCGGCAGCGGCGGTCAGGTTGGCGATTACGGTCTCGTTCAGCTCCACGCTGACATGGGCCAGATCGCCCTCTTCAACTACATAGATGCCCAGGTTATCCAGCACTTGCAGGATCGCGTCGGCAGCCTGCGCATAGCCCAGGGAGCCGTCGGGATCCATCGCGCCGGCCATGGCTTTTACATAGTTTTCATCCAGGGCGACGGACAGGACGGTCATTGTACCGGTAGGCGCAGCGGCTTCCTCGGCGAAGGCCGCGGTGCAGGACAGCGCCAGAACCAGCGCCATCAGCAGGGCAACAAGCTTTTTCATTGAAAGTAGTTCCTCCTTTTAATGTTTCATAAACATTACGATTGTATGACCAAGTATATTATACCATGGGCGAATCTGCCATGTCAACGCAGAAAACGCCATGTTGATTACTGCGCGGCGGGAATTTCAGTGGGAATTTCTGCCGGCGTTTCGCTGGGCTGCGCAGTAGGCGCTTGGGTGGGAGCCTGCGTGGGGACATCGGTAGGCGCTTGCGTGGGAACCTCGGTAGCCGGGATGGGCGTTGCGGGCTGGATCTGTCCCAGGATCGCGGTCAGGCTGCCGATCAGCGCTTCGCTGTGGGCGGCAATGTAATCGGTCAATTCTTGCTGGGACAGCCCGTCCAGCGCCACAGCAGCGGCAGTGCTTACCTCCGCCTGCGACAGCGGCGCGCCCGTGCGGCTGTGGTAATTCAAGGTCAGTGCCGTGTCCGTGCCAGGCTGGGTGTAGGATAGATTCACATCCACCCACACAGCGTTTTCGGTGCTGGCTCCGGCGGCCAGGGTTATGTCCGCCTGAAGCAGCTGCGTGGGGAAAGCTTGCCCCTGCGCGGGCTGCACCAGCAGGGAGAAGGTGTGCTGCTGTGTGCGCTCCTTGCCGGCGTTGGCTTTGTTATACTGTTCTTCGCCCAGCACGGCGGTGAACAGATAGGTACCCGCCAGCGCGACGCTTTCGCCGGAGCTGAGCGAGAATTCGCCCGCATACACGCCCGTCCCCTGCGCGCGCAGGGAAAAGCGCAGCACAGTGCCGGTGGTCAAGGTCATCTCAATCGTCTGTGCACCGTTTTCCTTTTTCAGACGGAAATGGGACAGCGTTGCATGATTTTCCAGGGGCAGATCCAGCGTTTCGCGGATCAGCGTGCCATCGGCGGTAAAGGCGCGGGTGAGGGTCAACACCTGCTCGGAGGAAAGCTGATTCAGCGCGCTGACGAATACGGGAAGCATGCCCGGCTCCAGATACAGCGCGGCTTCCTCTGGGCTGAAGCGCTGGCGCAGCAGGCCCAGCATTGTTTCATCCTGATACAGGGCGCGCAGCAGCTCTTCGGCTTCCTGCGCGGCCTGCTGCACGGTGAAGGTGGCGGTGGATATGGTGCGCATGTCGCCATCCGCGTCGCGCTCCAGCGTCATCTGGGTGTTCTGCTGCAACCAGGCGGAAAGCAGGCTGTAGTATGGCGCAAGCGCCGCGTTCAGCTGAGTCTGCCAATCGCTGTCCGCCGTTGCAACGGCATAGAGTGCGCGGTTCAGCGAAGGCCAGGGAGCTTCTCCTGCGGGGAAGAGCATCATGGACAGTGCGTTGGCGTCGCGCGGAATGGACAGCACCTGTTCGCCCAGCACGTCGCCGGAAATGTACTGCCGGTCGCCCCGACCGGACAGGGTGAGGGTGGACAGCTTTTCATCCGCGCGGTAGAGCATCAGGCGCGTTTGCGTATCGCCCAGCGTATCGGCGGATTTGGAGCGCACATAGGTGGCGTTTAGCGATACCGCGGGCAGCAGCTGCTTGAGCGCCGCCCAGGTATCCGCGCCGATAAAGAAGGGCGCGTCGCCCGCCGCGCTGGCGGAAAGCTGCACGCGGTAGCTGGTGTTGGCCTCGATCTGGCGCTGCATAATATCCAGAATGGGCTTGTCCGACACCTTGGCCAGGCCTGTCAGCGGCAGCGCAAGCAGCACGCACAGCAGGATGCACAGGCATTTCTTCATATCAGGGATCCTCCTTATCAGCCGCGCGCGTAGGCTCGGGGGATACGCGCAGCTGCGTGATATCGCCGTTTAAATAGTCCGTCCAGCACAGGGCCTGCAAAAGCGCCTGTGCGTTGGCGGGATCCTCCGCCATCAGGGTTTGCATAAAAAGGCGCGCAAGGGCCGCTGTGTCGGTTTGTACTGGCAGCTCGGCGGGAAGCGCGGCTGCCGTCCACTGTACCGTGCCGGAAAGCAGCAGCTTTCCGCCGCGGTTGAGGGCATAGGCTGCGGCCTGTTCGCCATTTGGCTGCAAGGTCAGCGTGTATTTGAGCGAGCGTTTGCCCTGCTTGCGCTGATAGGACGCGGTGGACTTGCCATCCAGAAAGCTGCTGGTATAGCGGCCGTCGGCGGCAAAAATGCGCTCGTAATCGCCCGCGACGCGGCGCACCTCGCATGACCAGACGGTCTGCTTGGCAATGCGCGCGCTGAAGGCGATCCTGAAATTGCGCGTTTCGCCCTTTCCCTGGCTGGGGCTTCGAAAGGCCAGGTACAGCGCCTTATCAGCCCGGCAGCCCCATTCCAGCCGGATCTCGCGGATATCCTCGGGCGCAACGCGCGCGCTGCCGGCATAAAAGTACGCGCCGATTTCCTGCCCGTCGCGGGCAAAGTAGCGCTTGAAGGTGGCCTTGTCGCTGGTGATATCAAAGCCGGAAAGATCGTAGGCAGGGAACACATCCGCGATCAGCGCCAGCACATCGGGCCACTTTTCCTGCCATTCCTCGCGCGTGAGGGCGTAGGTCAATTGCAGTGGGCTGGTCAGCACGTCGCCCATTTCAATGGAGCGGTGCTCCTCGCGTTCAAAATCCGCCAGCAAAGAGCCCAGCGATTGCGACAGGGATAGCATGCGTTCCAGCGTTATCCGCGGCGCACCGCTGCTTAACGACAGCCAGGCTTGATCGCCGCGCGCAAGCTGGCAGCGCATATCCGCGCCCGTGTCGTCCACGGTCAGCGTCATGCCGTCCAGCAGGGTATTCAGCGCCTCGGCCGCGCCCTGCGGCCAGAGCTTGCTGTCCTGCGCTGTAAAGGAGAGCGCAACGCCCTCACCCAGCGCCATGCCGGGCAGCAGAAGAAGAATCAATACGATGCAAAGCAGCCGTTTCATGCCGTCAGCAGCCGCTCCATTTGCAGCCAGTGCTCATCGTAAGCGTCGGTTTCGCCCACGGCGATAAAGCCGGTTTCTTCATATAAATGAATGGCGGGCGCATTATCCGCGCCAACCAGCAGGCGCACGGCGTCATAGCCCTGCGCGCGGGCTACATGCAGCATGCTGCACAGCATGGCCTTGCCATAGCCGCGGCCCTGGCAATCGGGCAGCACACCCAGGCGCGCGAGGGCGCAGGGCTTGCTGGCCGGGGTAAATACGTCGCCGGTTTCCGCGCCCTCCTCGGGCAGGATCAGGCTGGCACAGGCAACGATGCGATGCGCGTCGCGCAGCACATACAGGCCGCCGAAATCCAGATCCTCCCGCACCTCGACGGGGCTGGGATAGTATTCGTTCCAGGTGGATTGGGGCTGATTGGCGCAGAGACGATACAGGCGCAGCAGGGGCAGCGCGTCCTGCCGCTGCGCGCGGGCCAACTTCATCATAAGGCATATACCTCCACTGCTTCCCATTATAATAGAATATCGCCAAAATGAAAAGCCAAAAGGAGATTTTGCCATGAATTTGTCCGCCCGCGCGCACAAAAATTTACAATCCGCCCTGGCTGGGGCACTGCTGGGCGGACTGATGGCCTCGCCGCGCGCGGGGGCGGCGGCTGTACTAAACGGACTAACGGCCTTTACACAGGGTGTGCTGCCGTTTCTGTTTCCCTTTTCCTGCCTGGCGCAGCTGCTTGCCTGCGGGCGGCGCGCGCCGCTGTGGGCGCTGCGGTTGACCGGCATGCTGGGCGGTTCGCCCACGGGCGCACGGCTGCTGGCGGAGGTGGGGGATGAGCGCGCCGCGCGGCGCTCGGCCATGATGACGGGCGGGGTGAGCCCCATGTTCTTTGCGGGCACGCTGGCGCTGTGGCTGGATAGCCGGGCTGATGGGACGATCCTGCTTGCATCGCATCTGGGCGCGCTGGCGCTGGGCGGGCTGCTGCTGCCGCGTGGGCAGGCGCGCGATATCCAGACGCCCGAGGTTTCCCTGCCCCAGGCCGTGGCGCAGAGCGCGCTGGCCATGCTGTCGGTGGGCGGGTGCATCGCCATGGGCGCGCTGGCGGCGGCCCTGACCGGGGCCTTTTTGCCTGATGTTCCGCGCGCGCTGCTGCATGCGGCGCTGGAAATGAGCGGCGGCTGCCGGATGGTAATTTCCCTTGCCTGGCCGCGCGTGCCTACGCTGTGCCTGATATCGGCGGCCTGCGCGTTTTCGGGCGCGGCGATCCTGTTTCAGAACGCGGGCTACTGGCGCGGGGTGGGGATATCGGTTGTCCGGCTGGCGGGTTACGGGGTCATTCGCGCCGCATTGAGCGCGGCGCTGACATTTGTGATGATATGCATTTGCCAAGCCATGAAAATTGCGGTATAATACGGAAGATAAAAAATGGGGAGGTATCGCCATGGCGTTTGCGCATTTGCATCTGCATACCGAGTACAGCCTGCTGGACGGCGCGTGCCGCATCAAAAAGCTGCCCGCGCTGATTAAGGAGCTGGGCATGGACGCCTGCGCCATCACCGACCATGGCGTGCTCTATGGCGTGGTGGATTTTTACACCGCCTGCCAGGATGCGGGCGTGCATCCGGTGATCGGGTGCGAAATGTACCTGTGCCCCAATATGGATGAAAAGGTGTACGCCAACCGCGAATATAGCCATCTGATTTTGCTGTGCGAGAACAATACGGGCTACCAGAACCTGATGTATCTGTGCAGCGAGGCCTTTACGCGCGGTTTTTACTATAAGCCGCGTATCGATTATAAACTGCTGCGCGAGCACAGCGAGGGGCTGATCTGCCTGACGGCGTGCCTGTCGGGCGATCTGCCAAAGCTCCTGCTGGACGGCCGCATCGCCGAGGCTGAAAAGTATACCCGCGAGATGGCTGCGCTGTTTGGCCCCGATCATTTTTATATCGAAATCATGGATCATGGCATCTCTGAGGAAAAGCGCCTGCTGCCGCGCATCATCGATATGAGTGAGCGCACCGGCATTCCCTTGGTGGTCACCAACGACTGCCACTATATGCGCCGCGAGGACGCCGAAACGCAGGAGGTGCTCATGTGCATCCAGACGGGCAAAACGCTGGATGACGAGAACCGCATGCGCATGGATACCGATCAGCTGTATGTGAAAAGCGAAGATGAAATGCTGGCGCTGTTCCCCGGCCATGCGGACGCGGTGCAGCGCGCGCACGATATCGCCATGCGCTGCAACGTGACGTTTGATTTTAATACCGTCCATCTGCCGCACTTCCCTGTGCCCGAGGGCGAAACCAGCGATACCCTGCTGCGCAAGCTGGTGGAGGAGGGCTTTGCCAAGCGCTATGCGGCAGACGATCCCGTGGCGCGCGAGCGCCTGGAATACGAAATCGGCGTGATCACCCAGATGGGGTATGTGGATTACTTTTTGATCGTGTGGGATTTCGTCAAGTTCGCCAAGGACGCGGGCATCATGGTGGGCCCCGGACGCGGCAGCGGCGCGGCCAGCATCGTGGCCTATTGCCTGAATATCACCCAGCTGGATCCCATCAGGTATAACCTGACGTTTGAGCGCTTCCTCAATCCCGAGCGCGTCAGCATGCCCGATATCGACATGGACTTCTGCTATGAGCGCCGTCAGGAAGTGATCAACTATGTGGCGCACAAGTACGGGCAGGATCATGTGTGCCAGATCATTACCTTTGGCACCATGGCCGCGCGCGGCGTGATCCGCGATGTGGGCCGCGTGCTGGGCTATACCTATGCCGAGACCGATCAGATCGCCAAGCAGGTGCCCATGGATCTGGGCATGACGCTGGAAAAGGCGCTGACGCTGAGCACCGAGCTGAAAGCCGGGTATGAGAACGATCCGCGCATCAAGCGCCTGATTGATATTTCGCTTAAATTGGAGGGCATGCCGCGCCATGCCTCCACCCATGCCGCCGGCGTGCTCATTACCGGCGAACCGGCGGTGCACTTTGTGCCGCTGCAAACCAATGAGGATGTTGTCACCACGCAGTTCCCCATGGGCATTATCGGCAAGCTGGGCCTGCTTAAAATGGACTTCCTGGGCTTGCGAACCCTGACGGTGATCCGGGATACGCTGGATCTGATGCGCTCGCAGGGTGTGAATATGAAGCCTGAGGACATCCCCATGGACGATCCTGCGATTTATCAGATGATCTCCCAGGGCGATACGGACGGCGTGTTCCAGCTGGAAGGCGGCGGCATGCGCACCTTCCTTACCAACATGCAGCCCGAAAACTTTGAGGATATCATCGCTGCCATCAGCCTGTACCGTCCCGGCCCCATGGAGTCCATTCCGCGCTATATTGCAGGCAAGCGCGATCCTGCCAGCGTGCACTATGAAACGCCGCAGCTTGCGCCCATTCTGGACGTTACTTATGGCTGCATGGTGTATCAGGAGCAGGTGATGCAGATCGTGCGTGATCTGGCGGGCTACTCCTACGGCCGCTCCGATCTGGTGCGCCGCGCCATGGCCAAAAAGAAAAAGGACGTCATGGCTGCCGAGCGGAAAAACTTTGTCTACGGCTCTGAAAAAGAGCATGTGCCCGGCGCGGTCAACCGCGGCGTGCCTGCCGCCGTGGCCGAGCATATCTTTGACGAAATGACAGCCTTTGCCAGCTATGCCTTCAACAAGGCGCACGCCGCCTGCTATGCTGTGGTCGCTGTGCAGACGGGCTGGCTCAAGTATTATTATCCGGCGGAGTTCATGGCCGCCATGATGAACAGCGTGGTGGGCAACGCTGCCAAGGTGGCTGCCTATATCCAGTACTGCCGCAAAAAGGAGATTCCCGTGCTGCCGCCGCACGTCAATTTTTCCGATCGCAAGTTTACGGTGGAAACCAACAAAGAGGGCGTAAAGTGCGTGCGCATGGGCATGAGCGGCGTGAAAAATGTGGGCAACAGCGCCGTGGACGCCATTGTGCAGGAGCGCAGGCTGTCCGGCCCCTATCGGGATGTGTTTGAGTTCTGTCGCCGCATCGACAGCGAGGCCGTCAACAAGCGTGCGGTGGAAAGCCTGATTATGGCCGGGTGCTTTGATCATATGGGCGCGACGCGGCTGCAATGCATGCGCGTGTTCGATCAGGCGCTGGAGGCCAACTCCGCCAAGCGGCGGCAAAACGTGGTTGGGCAGATTTCGCTGTTCGATATGGGGCAGCCCACCGCCGATCTGGCCATCGAGGATACCTATCCCGATGTGGGCGAGTATCCCTACAAGCAGCTACTATCCATGGAAAAAGAGATGACGGGCGTGTATGTGTCCGGCCATCCGCTGGACGAGTACCGCAAGGAGCTGGAAGCGCTGGAAATCAACACCGCCTGGGTGGCGGAGCTCAAGGAGCGCCCCGATGCGGGCATTGATGAGGATGGCCGCCAGGTGGTCATGGGCGGCATCCTGACCGCGCTGCGCCCTAAGGCCACCAAGAAGGGCGCGATGATGGGCTTTATCACCCTGGAGGATCTGACCGGGCAGATCGAATGCCTGCTGTTCCCGCGCATCTTTGAGCGCTATAACAAGCTGCTGGAATTGGACATGCCTGTGCTGCTGACAGGGCATTTGAGCGTGCGCGAGGAGGAGGATACAAAGCTCCTGGTGGATGTGGTGGAGCCGCTGGTGCAACTGCCCCCGCCTGAGGAGCCGATGTCCGATATCGAGCGGGCTAAGCGTTCGCCGGTTAAACTGTATCTGCGCATGCAGCGCAGCCAGATGGACGAGGTGAAAGAGGTGCTGCAGCGCCAGCCGGGCAAGGTGCCCGTGTATATGAATTTCCCCGACGAGGGCATTACCCTGCTTGCCCCGCGCGATTGGTGGTGCGAGGACGCGGAGGACATGCTGGCCACGCTGATGACCACCCTGCCCGAAAAAGATATGAAGGTTGTGGATAAACGATGACGGATGCTGCGTTCAGCCTGAGCTTTCCCGCCAGGCAGGGTTATGCGATTTTTCTGCGCACGGCGGTATCGGGCGCGGCGGCGGCGTATGATCTGCCGCTGGACGCGCTGGAAGATTTGCGCGAGGCCGCGCTGGAGGCCTTTTCCGCCCTGACGGAAAGCGCGGATGAGGGCGCGCAGGCGCTGTGCGATATTTACCGCGCGCAGGCGGATCAGGTGACGCTTTCGCTGCGGCTGGGCGGCCGCGCGGGCGTGCCCGGCCCGGAGGATAACGCCGATATCACCCGCGCGGTGCTGCTGCCGCTGGTCAATCAGGCGCAGGTGTTTTATGATGCGCGCGGCTGCACGGGCGTGCGCATGACGCTGCGGGTGGGGTAAGCATGATGGATATGATCGCCCTGCAGGCGCTGGCCGAAGGCTATGCCCGTGCGCCCTCGCCCGAAGGCCTGGACGCTGCGGCGCAGGCGGCGCTGCCCCTGTGCGCACAGGTGGCGCGCAGGTTTATCGGGCGCGGCGCGGAATATGACGACCTGTATCAGGCGGCGTGCCTGGCCTGCGTGCGCGCACTGCGCGTTTATCAGCCTGAGCGCGGCGTGCCCTTTGCCGCCTTTGCCGCGCAGTATGCCGGCGGAGCGATCCGCAATTATCTGCGCGATCAGGCTGCGGCGGTGCGCCTGCCCCGCACGCTGTATGAGCAGGGCGCGCAGCTGACCCGCGCGCGGCGCGAGCTGACCATGCAGCTGATGCGCGAGCCTACGCTGTCCGAACTGGCTGAGCGCCTGAGCTGGGACGAGGCCCGCACGCTGGATACCCTGCTGAGCCTGGAAAGCGGCCGCGGCGTGTCGCTGGATGAGGAGGCGGGGGAGGGTGAAATCCCCCTGCATGAAATGCTGGGCGCGGAGGATCAGCACATCACCAGTGCGGCCGATTATGCCAGCGTGAAGGCGCTGCTGGACGCGCTGCCGCCCCGCGACGCGCGGCTATTGACCCTGCGCTATCTTGAAAACCGTTCTCAGCGCGATACAGCCCGCGCGCTGGATATGACGCAGATGCAGGTGCATCGCGCCGAAAAGCGACTGCTTGCCCTGCTGCGTGAAAGGCTTGAAAGCAAATGAAAATCAGTCAATCCTCGGTGAATATCCACAAGAACGCGCTTTATGCCATCGCCGTCAATTCCATTCAGATCGTGGCGGCCGTGGTGCTGGCCGCGCTGCTGGTGATTGAAAAAAACAATCTGGCCATTGATATCTTTTCCATTGTAATCGCCGTGGTGGTTACGGCGGGCGCGGCGCTGGATATCCGCGAGGCCATGGCGGCCCGCCGCAAAAGCGACGAGGCCGATATGCTCAGCGATATGGTGGCGCAGATGGACGCGCTCAACCGCTCCCTGCGCGCCCAGCGGCATGATTTCCTCAACCATCTGCAGGTAGTGTTTTCGCTGATCGAAATGGAGGAGCAGCAGGAAGCCGCCGATTACATTGAAAAGGTGTACGGCGATATGCAGTCGGTCTCCCGCGCCATGCGCACGGATAATCCCGCTATCAACGCCCTGCTGCGCGCCAAGCTGGCTGACTGCGAGGCTGCCGGCGTGCTGACTGAAATGGACGTGAGCGGCAGCTGGCGCGAGCTGCCCATGCCTGCCTGGGAGATGTGCCGCGTGTTTTCCAACCTGATGGACAACGCAATCGACGCGCTGGAGGATACGGCGGACAAGCGATTGCGCATCTTGCTGCGCGAGGATCTGCACGGCTTTTCCTTTTCCTTTACCAACAACGGCCCCGCGATTCCGCAAAACGAGCAGCGCCGCATCTTCGAGGCTGGGGTATCCAGCCGCGGCGAGGGGCGCGGTATGGGGCTGTATATCGTGCGCTGCACGCTTGAAAAATACGACGGCAACATCCATGTGACCAGCGACGAAAGCCGCACCATCTTTTCCGGCTTCATCCCGCATGGCAGAAAGGAGCACCATGAGCAAAAAACTACGCGCGCTTGACCTGATATTGCAGCGCGGGCTGATCGCCGATGAAAAGGAGGCGCGCGCCTGCCTGATGGCCGGGCAGGTGTACAGCGGCAGCTGCAGAATCGGCGGCGCATCCGAAATGCTGCCCATCGACTGCGAGCTGCATGTGCGCGGGATGGACATGCCCTTTGTGTCCAAAGGCGGGCTCAAGCTCAGCGGCGCGATTCGGGACTTTGGCATTGACGTGACGGGCCGCGTATGCATCGACGCAGGCGCGTCCACGGGCGGCTTTACCGACTGCCTGGTTAAATCTGGGGCGGCGCTGGTGTACGCAGTGGACGTGGGCTTTGGCCAGCTGATGGGCTCACTGCGGCAGGATCCGCATGTGGTCAACCTGGAAAAGACCAATATTTCGGATGAAAAGCTGCTTTCGCTGGATCCAAAGCCCACGCTGGGCTCGGTGGATCTGAGCTATCTGTCCCTGCGCAAGGGGATTCCGGCCTTCGCGGCGATTCTGAAGGAGGAGGGAGAATTGATGTGCCTGGTCAAGCCTCTCTTTGAAACCGAGGACGCGGCCGCGCGCCGCTCAGGCGTGCTGCCCGACGACGCTTACGAGGGCGTGCTAAACGATCTGATCCGCGACGTCAACGCCCTGCCCTATGCGCAGGCAGTCAACGTGACGCACTCGCCTGTGACGGGCAATGCGGGCACGCGCGAGTTTTTCCTGCATGTAAGGCTGGGCTGGGACAAGGGCCCGGCGGTTGATCTTGCCCAAAAGGCGCGGCAGGCTGTGGAGCGCGCGCTGCAATTATCCCTGTACGAAAAGAACAACGGCTGAGAGGAACGGGCACATGTTTGAACAGGACGAAAGCATGCTGCGCTTTGGCGTAACGCCGGTGGAAAACCTGTTTATTCAGGAGTATCTGCCTGCCGCGCGCGGCGATTATGTAAAGGTATATCTGTATGCGCTCTATACCAGCGCGCACCCCAAAAAGGAGCTCAGCGCCGCTGAAATCGCGCAGGAGCTGGGCATGCCGCAAAGCGATGTGGAGGGCGCGCTGCGCTACTGGGAGCGGCGGCATCTGCTGGTACGGTTGACGGATAATCCGCCAGCTTATCAGATGAAGAGCCCCGCGCAGCTGCTGCTGTCCGGGGAGGCAGGCATGGAGGCGGATTCGGCCTTCGTGGCCTTTTCAGAGGATATCTATGCCCTCTTTGGCGACCGCCGCAAGGTGCGCCCCAGCGAGATTGCCCAGGCTTACGAGTGGGTGCAGGATCTGGGGCTGCGGCAGGAAACGGTATTGATGCTTCTGTCCCATTGTCTCAGCACCCGCGGCGTGCAGTTTTCCTTTAAGCTGGCTGAGCCCGAGGCCGTGCGCATGCGCGAGGCCAATGTTGTTACTGCCGAGGACGCCGAGGCGTTTTTCGCCCACAGCAAAAAAGTGCAGGATGGCGCGCGCGCCGTGCTGCGCCGCTTGGGCAAGCGCCGTCAGCCCAGCCAGGACGAGCTGGATCTGTACCGCAAATGGACGCAGGAGTGGCGCTATGAGCCGGACGCGATTCTGGAAGCCTGCGCCGAAACCACCAAGGGCGAGCCGACGTTTGCCTATCTGGACGGCATCCTGAACGGCATCCGCGCCCGCGCCGAGCGCGGCGAAGCGCCCCGCAGCGCCCAGCAGCTGCGCCAGCAGATGTCCGCCGATCAGGAAAAGCGCGCGTCCGTGCGTGCCTTTGCCGCAGAGCTGGGGCTCAGGGGCGCGCCCGATACCCTCAACGCTACTTATACCCGCCTGTGCGGCGAGTACGAGCCGGGGCTGGTGCTGCTGGCCGCGCATCAGGCGCACGCGGCGGGGCGCGGGCTGGACGCGGTGGAGCCGTATCTGGCCGCCCTGCGCAGGCGCGGCGTCACCACCCGCGAGCAGGCGCTGACCTTTATCGCCGAGACCGATGCGGCTAACCGCACGCTGTACGCGGTGTTTGCCGCCTGCGGGCTGAACGGCAAGCCCACCAATGCCGATCGCACGCTATACAAAAAATGGCGCGGCTGGGGCTTTGGCGAGGAGCTTTTGCTGCTGGCCGCCGAGCAGTCGCGCGGGGCGGACAACAAGCTGCCCTATATGGATAAGGTGCTGGAGGCCTGGCACGAGGCGGGCGTAACCGCGCCCGAGCAGGTATCCGCCCGGCAGGCGGCGCACGCACGCGGACGCGCAGCGGCCCCTGCGGCGCAGCGTCCGGCCAGGCAGGTATCCGCGCAGCAGTATACCCAGCGCGAGTATACCGACGAAGAACTGAACCGTCAGACCCTGGAACTGCTGGAGGAGGCGAGCCAGAGCGATGAACGCTAACGTGCTGCAAAAGGTGATGGAGCAGCTGGCTGATCAGCGCGCGCGCAACGAGCGCGAGGAGGAGCGCCGCCGTCGCGAGGCGTTGGCCAAATGCCCCGAAATCGGCCGGGTGATGGATGCGCGCCGCGAGGCGGTGATGAAAAGCGTGTACTCAGCCTTTGCCATTCCGGCGGATGAAAACCTGACCGAAAAGGTGGAAGCCTGGAACGCGCAGATCAAAGCGCTGTTGGCGCAGAACGGCTTTCCGGCGGACTATCTGGAGCCTGTTTTCCACTGCGCCCAGTGCGAGGATACGGGCTATACCGGCAGCGGAAAAAAGACGCTGTGCGCCTGCGCGCGGGCCATGTATACCCAACTGCTTGAAAAAGAGGGCGGCTTTGAGCGCGAGCAGACCTTTGAGAATTACGATCCAAACGTGTTCCCCGATACGCCCATGGACGATCTGCCCGATTCGCAGGCGGCCTTCCGCACGGTGTCCCAGCGCCGGTATATGGAGGTGCTGCGCCGCAAGTGCGAGGGCTACGCCGACGCGCTGCCCAATCCGCCCCAGCGCACGCTGCTGCTCTACGGCGGAAGCGGGCTGGGCAAGACGTACCTGCTGCGCTGCATCCATGCTCGCGCGCGCGAAAAGGGCGTGCCCGCCCTGTGCGTAACGGCCAATCAGTTTATCCGCACGGCGCGGCAGGCCATCTTCCAGCGCAGTCAGGAGGATCTGGACGCGCTGTATGAAACCGAGCTTTTGCTGCTGGATGATCTGGGCACCGAGCCGCTGATTGAAAACGTGACGGTGGAGGAGCTGTTCAATCTGATCAATGAGCGCCAGAACGCGCGCAAGTGCACGGTGCTTTCCACCAATCTGACGCTGAACGAGATCAAAACCCGCTATACCGAGCGCATTCTTTCCCGCCTGCGGGATGCGCATGCCTGCCAGACGCTGCAATTCTTGGGGCGCGATATCCGGCAGTTGCCAAACCGGTAAAAAATAATTATAATAGTAAAATCAGGTTTTGAAAGGGGGACAGGCTGATGCGCGCAAAGCTGTTTTTCACGCTGCTGTTTGTTTCCCTTTTGTGGGCGGGCACGGCCGCGCTGGGGCAAAAGATTGCCGTCGAGCGGCCTGCATTGCCCCGTGCCGCGCTGGAGCGCTGCATCCTGCCGCAGCGGGAAAAGACGGAGCCTGCCGGGCAAAGCGCCGCGCGGCATGTCCCGGCCAGGCAGGCGGCGCAGCCGGATGCGATTCCACAGCCTATGCCGGCCGAGCCTGTGCAGACGGCCTGCCATTACCGCACGGCCTATCAGGCGTTTCACCTGATCGGCGAGGCAGGATAGCCGTAAGGATTGAGAAACAAAACAGTTCATAGGAAGCATCAATTATAAAGGAGAAAAGAAAATGTCTGAAAAATCTAACCGTGTTGTACTTACAATGAGTGTTTGGTGGGTTATTCTCTTCTTGGTAATTATGTTAGGTGCTACCATACTGGGAGCATATTGGGGGATTGTAGGCCGCAACACCCAGATGGTGACCATCCATGACGACGACGGCGATCATCAGGAAGCCCTCTACCGCCAGGTGGCCTTCATCCCCAACACAGTCAATGAAAACTGGCGCGAGGCCATCGTGCCCTCCGCTGCGTTGGGCGGCGGTTATAGCTATACCGTTACTGCCGAGCAGGGAGATATGACCGACGCTGATTTTACCAAGGCGCTCAAATCCGCCGCCAAAGTGCTTAAAACCCGCGCTGAGCTGGTAACGGGCGATGCGAGCGTGAAGGTGGAGGATAAGCAGATCGTGCTGACCGTGCCCGAAAAGGCGTATAATTCCGCCGTCGCCATGCTGCTGTCCCCTGTGGGCGAATACACCCTGACCTTCCCCAATGAGGATAACTCCGGCCTGGGCGAGGCCGTCATGGACGCCAGGGATGTAAAGCAGAGCTACTACTACGCCAACAACGGCAAGTATTCCATCCAGATGCAGCTGACCAAGAAGGGTCTAAGCAGGTTTAACGCCCTGCTGGCCGACCATGCGGGCAAAGCGCTGTACCTGGCGCAGGACGGCCAGCCCGTGGCTGCCGCCACGATGTCCGCTTCCCTGCTCAGCGACGGCGTGATGACCATTTCCACCAGCGATTGGACGACGGCCTTTACCGCCGTTGCTTGCCTGCGCTCCGGCGCCATGTCCACCGCCATGACGGTGCAGACCACTGCCGTAGCCGATGCGACGCTGGGCAATCTGCTCAATACGATCATCCTGGCTGCCGGCGCCGTGCTGCTGCTGTGCTGCGTATGGATGCTTGTGCGCAATCGCCTGACCGGCCTGCTGGGAGCGTGGACGCTGGTTGCCCAGGTGGTGCTGTTCTGCCTGCTGACCGCGCTGATCGCCGTATCCGCCAACTGGAAGATGAGCGTGCTTTCCATGATCGTGCTGCTGCTGTGCGAGGTTTCCTTCGTGTATGGTCTGCTGCTGGTGCTGGGCCGCATGGCTTCCGCCATGGGTAAGGGTCGCGGCTCCCGCGCGGCTGCGGGCGCTGCCTTTGATGGCAGCTTCAAGTTCCTGGCCATCTTCTATGGCGTTATTCTGGCGGTGGGTCTGGTGCTCATGTTCGCCTTCCAGAGCGGTATGGTCGGCATCCTGGGTCGCTTCATGGCCATCAGCGCCGTGCTGAGCGTGGCGATGATCTATGTGTTCCTGCGCCTGGTGCTCAGCTGCAGCTTTGCGCTCTTTGGCGAAAAGTCCGCGCTGTATAAGTAATTTGTAAGCCACGGGGCAAAGCGTTCACTCCCGCCGGGAGGGGGCGCTTTGCCTGTCTTTATTTTGGAAAAGGTGTTTTATGCAACAGCTGATCTGCCGCGGCGCGCAGGGGGAAATCCCTGGCATATCGCCGCTGCTTGCCCCGCTGCTCATTGCCCGCGGCGCGGATACCTATGAAAAGGCGCAGGCCTTCCTGCATCCTTCCGAGAGGGATTTGAACGATCCCTTTCTGATGCCGGATATGCGCGCCGCGTGCGATATGGTCCGCGCGGCCATCGCCCGCCGCACGCCTATTGCGGTGTACGGCGATTACGACTGCGACGGCGTGTGCGCCAGCGTGATCATGCTGGAAGCGCTGCGCAGCCTGGGGGCGGACGCGCGCAGCTATATCCCCAGCCGCAAGGACGAGGGCTATGGCCTGAACGAGGCCGCCGTGCGCCGGCTGGCCGAGCACTGCGGGCTGCTGATCACGGTGGACTGCGGCGTGACGGCTGTGCAGGAGATTGCCCTGGCCAAGAGCCTGGGCATGCAGGTGATCCTGACCGATCACCATACCCTGCCCGCAGAGCTTCCGCAGGCGGACGCGGCGCTGCATCCGCAGTTAGGCGATTATCCCTGCCGCGATCTGTGCGGCGCGGGCATTGCCTATAAGCTGGCTTGCGCGCTGACGGGCAAGAAGATTCTGCCCAGCCTTGAGCTGGCTGGGCTGGCCACGATTGCCGATATGGTGCCGCTGCTGGGCGAAAACCGCGCCCTGGCCGCGCTGGGGCTGCGCGCCATGCGGCAGACGGCGCGCCCCGGCCTGCGCGCGCTGATGCAGACGGCGGGCATGCAGGAGAGCGCCGATATCGGCGGTATGCAGGCCGCGTTCCTGTTGGCGCCGCGCATCAATGCCTGCGGGCGCATGGATACGGCGGATATCGCGCTGAATCTGCTCTCCACCGGCAACGCAGCCCGCGCCGCCGCGCTGGCCGCTGAGGCAGATGCGCTCAACACCCGCCGCAAGGCGGTGGAGCAGCGCATTGTGGAGGAGGCGGATGCTCAGGTACGCGAGATGGATTTGTGCCGGTTGCGCGCCATTGTGGTGCAGGGCGAGGGCTGGGAAAGCGGCGTGGTGGGGCTGGTCGCCGGGCGGCTGGCCGAGCGCTATGGCTATCCCACCGTGGCGCTTTCGCGCGACGGCGAGGCGTGCGTGGGCAGCGCGCGCAGCGCCAGCGGGGTGGATCTGTATCAGGCGCTGTGCGACTGCGGGGATATCTTTACGCGCTTTGGCGGGCATAAGCAGGCGGCGGGTCTGAGCATCCGCGCCGAGGATGCGGACACCCTGCGCGAGCGGCTGAGCCAGGCGGTGGAAAAGCAGCTGAACGGCCGCGTGCCCATGCCCGAAAGCCGCTATGACGCGGAGATCACCCTGCCAGAAATCACGCTGGATATGATCGAGGAGCTGAAAAGCCTTGAGCCCTTCGGCATGGGCAATCCCGCGCCGGTTTATCTGCTGCGCAATGCTGATGTGCTATCCGCCCGGGCGGTTGGCGCGACGGGCGCGCATCTGAAGCTTACCCTATCGCAAAACGGCGCGATGATGGACGGTATCGCCTTTCAGATGGGCGATCGCGCGGGCGTGCTGCAGGGCGCGACCGAATTGGTGATTACCCCCGAGCAGAACAGCTTTTGCGGCAAGGTAACGCCGCAGTGCCGCGTGGAGGCGCTGGGCCGCGCGACGGCGCGCTTTCTGCCCCGCCCCGATGAGGAAGCGCTGGCGCTTTTGCAGGAATTTGATCGTTTTTGCCGAATACATAAAGATTGCCCCCAGCCCGCTCCCGCGCAGATGGAGGCGATGACAGTCGCGCCGCAGGGCACGCTGCTTTTGTGCCGCACGGCCGATACGGCAAACGCCCTGTGCGCGCGGTTTCCAGATCTGGACGCGGCGCAGGATGGCGGCGTGGAGCCGCGCGCATACAGCGCCGTATGGCTGTGCCGCAGGCTCAAGCGCCGCGGGCCGTACCGCAGGGTGATCCTGTGCGACGGCGCGCTGTGCCCGCAGGAAATTGCCTGCCTTGCTGAAATGTATCCTGAGGCGGAAATTCTGTCCGCCCCGCAAAGCCCCGCCCTGCGCGCGCGGCTGGCGCAATTGCAATTTGACGTAAACGCGCTGCGCGACTGCTATCGAACCTTGCGCGCGGGACAAAAAATCAACGTGCTCAATCCCCGGGAATGCGCAATGGCCTATGTGCTGCAAAGCATGGAGCTGATTACGCTGCAGCCCGCGCCGCAGCTGCTGCCCATGCGCAAAGCCAGCCCGACGGAAGATCCCTTGTATCGCCTGATCCTGAACGGAGGAAATTAAAACCATGGCAACCGCCTATGAATGCATGACGCTGGAACAGATGATCGCGCGGATGAAGCATTATCATCCCAACGCCGACGCCTCCCTGGTGGAGCGTGCCTATGCCTTTGCCGAGCGCGTGCACGGCGGGCAGCGCCGCCTGAGCGGCGAGCCCTACATCATCCATCCCGTCTATGTGGCCAGCATCCTGACTGAAATCGGCATCGACGCGCCCACCATCGCCGCAGGCCTTCTGCACGATACGGTGGAGGACTGCAAGGACGTTACGCTGGATGTGATCCGTCAGGAGTTTGGCGAGGAGGTGGCCATGCTGGTGGACGGCGTGACCAAGCTGAGCCAGCTGGATTTTACCGACCGCGAGGAGCGCCAGGCTGAAACGCTGCGCAAGATGATCCTGGCCATGGGCCGCGATATCCGCGTGGTGCTGATCAAGCTGGCCGACCGGCTGCACAATATGCGCACGCTCAAGTTTCAGCCTGTCGAGCGCCAGGTGGCCATCGCCCGCGAAACGCTGGATATTTACGCGCCGCTGGCACACCGCCTGGGCGTATACACCATCAAGGCCGAGCTGGAGGATCTGTCGCTGCGCTATATCGATCCCGAGGGCTATCAGGATGTGGCGCGCAAGGTGGGCATGAAGCGCGCCGAGCGCGAGGAAAATATCAAAATCGTCATTGAGGAATTGTCCCAGAAGCTCAAGGATCTGGGCATGCATTTTGAAGTGGCGGGCCGCCCCAAGCATCTGTACAGCATCTACCGCAAAATGGTGATTCAGAATAAGCCCTTCGATCAGATTTACGATCTGATCGCCATCCGCGTGCTGGTGGATACCGTGCCGGATTGTTACACGGTGCTGGGCGTGTGCCATACGCTGTGGACGCAGGTGCCCGGACGCTTCAAGGATTATATTTCGGTACCCAAAAACAACATGTACCAGTCGCTGCACACCACGGTGATCGGCGGCCGGCGCATTCCCTTCCCCTTTGAAATTCAGATCCGCACCTGGGAAATGCACCATGTGGCCGAGTACGGCATCGCCGCGCACTGGCGCTATAAGGAGGGCGGCGACGACAAGGCCTTTGACCGCAAGCTGTACTGGCTGCGGCAGATCCTGGACTGGCAGGGCGAAACCCGCGACAGCCATGAGTTTATCGACGGCCTGAAAACCGATATCTTCGCCGAGCAGGTATTCATCTTTACCCCCAAGGGCGATATCATCGATATGCCCCGCGGTGCGACCCCGCTGGACTTTGCCTATCGCGTGCATTCCGCCGTGGGTAACAGCTGCATTGGCGCCAAGGTGAACGGCCGTATCGTGCCGCTGGATACCCCGCTGGAAACGGGCGACCGGGTGGAGATCATGACCTCCTCCGCCGCCAAGGGCCCCAGCATGGACTGGCTCAAGATCGTCAAGACCCAGGGCGCGCGCTCCAAGATCCGCCAGTATTTCAAGCGCGAGCTGCGCGGTGAGAACGTGACCAAGGGCAAGGATCTGCTGGATCGCGAGGCCAAGCGGCGCGGCCTGCAGCTGGGCGTGCTGATGAAGGATGAAAACCTGGAGCCGCTGCTGAAAAAGTACGCCTTCTCCGATGCGGAGGATATCTACGGCGCGGTGGGCTACGGAATGATCGCCGCTGCCTATGTGATTACCCGCCTGTATGAGGAGCAGCAAAAAGCCGAGGAGGCCGCCGCGCCCAAGGCGCCGCCTGCCCTGCCCGAGGTGGGGGAGAGCGCAGCCGCCCGTACCGGCAAGCCCACGCAGGGCATCTATGTGGAGGGCGGCAGCGGCATGCTGGTGCGCTTCGCCCGCTGCTGCAATCCCGTGCCGGGCGACGACATTGTGGGCTATATCACGCGCGGGCGCGGCGTAACCGTGCATAAGGCCGATTGCGTCAATGCCCAGCACAGTGAGCCGGAGCGCGCCATCCGCGTATCCTGGGCGGAGGAGAGCATCGGGCGCTTTACCACCACCATTCAGGTGATCGCCTACGATCATCCCAGCCTGCTGGGCGAACTGACCGTATTTGTGCAGGATGGCGGCGCGCCGATCTCCGCCATGAGCGTAAAGATCAGCAAAAACAAAACCTGTACCATCCAGATGGAGGTGCAGGTGGAAAGCCGCGAGAAGCTGGACGCCGTGCTGGCGCGCATCCGCAAGCGCCCCGATGTCATCGAGGCGTTCCGACTGGGGAGGTAAAAACATGCGATCAGTCATTCAGCGCGTTACGTGCGCAAGCGTCACGGTGGGCGGCGAAGTAGTAGGCAGCATTGGCGAAGGGCTGCTGGTGCTGCTGGGCGTCAAGGTGGGCGATACCGAAAAGGACGCGGACTACATGGCCGACAAGCTGCTGAAGCTGCGCATTTTTGAGGATGAAAACGGCAAGATGAACCGCTCTGTGCGCGATATCGGCGGCAGCGTTTTGTGTGTCAGCCAGTTTACGCTGCTGGGCGACGCGCGCGGGCAGAATCGCCCCGGCTTTACCCAGGCGGAGGCGCCCGAGCGCGCTAACGCATTGTATCAGCGCGTGTGCCAGCGCATGCGCGATCAGGGCATGACAGTGGCGCAGGGCATCTTCCGCGCCGATATGCAGGTGGAGCTGGTCAATAACGGCCCGGTGACGATCCTGCTGGACAGCGAAAAGAATTTTTGAGGACAAGCATATGCCAACCATTCAAAAGCTGCCGCTGGGGCGGCTGCAGACCAACTGCTATATCCTGTGTGAAAACCCGGAGGACGGCGTGGTTGTGATCGATCCCGGCGACGATATCCTGCTGCTGCAGGCTGCGCTGGCGGGCAAAAAGGTGGCCGCCGCGCTGATTACTCACGCGCATTTTGATCATATCCTGGGCCTGCCCGCGCTGGGCAATGTGCCCATTTATGTGCATGAGCTGGATGCGCCCGCCATGACCGACGCGGTGCGCAACTGCGCCGAGGACAGGCTGCCCGCCGTGCCTGCTACCCATCTGGTGCATGAGGGCGATGTGCTGCATCTGGCCGGCATGACCTTTACCGTGATGCATACCCCTGGCCATACGCCCGGCGGCGTGTGCTATCAGTGTGGCGACGATCTGTTTACGGGCGACACGCTGTTTGCCCCCGGCTATGGCCGTACCGATCTGCCCGGCGGCAGCTGGAGCGATTTGGTGCGCTCGCTGCGCAGGCTGCTGCATCTGCCCGGCAATCTGCATGTTTATCCCGGCCACGGCGGGGACGCGGAGCTGTTCGCGCTGCGGGGGAACCTATGAGCACGGTATCGCTGTACGCCGCCTCCGAAACGCTGCTGAGCGATATGGCCGAGGTGCTGCGCCTGTACATGGGCGGCGTGACCGTGCTGCCCAACGCGCCGGGCGGCGATATGACAATTCGTCATACTGAAGAAATCGCCGACGGCGTGCGCGTTGTGCGCGTGAAGGATGGCGAGTGCTGCGAGGAATCCCGCGAGCGGATCACGGGGGATGCGGTGGTGGATAAGCGCTTGCGCCGCCGCCAGGCAAAGTTAGGCGTGTACGGGCTGATGAAGCGCCGCTTCGGCTTTGCACCGCCCTGGGGCAGCCTGACGGGCATTCGCCCCACGCGCCTGCTGTATGCCAATCTGAATAAGGGCATGACCATGGATGAAGCCGTGCATGAATTGCAGCGCGTGTTTGATGTGAGCGACGAAAAGGCTGCCGTGCTGCGCGAAATTGTGCAGGTGCAGCAGGCGTTGACGTTGCCCGCAAGGGACGAAATCGATCTGTATATCGGCATTCCGTTCTGCGTGTCGCGCTGTGCGTACTGCAGCTTTCTGTCCGGCGAGGTAGGCAAGGGTGAGCTGCTTGCGCCCTATGTAGAGGCGTTGGAGCGCGAAATCGCCCAGACCATTGCCCTGCTGGAGGAAACCGGTCTGCGTCCGCGCGCGTTTTACATGGGCGGCGGCACGCCCACCGCCCTGCCTGCGCCGCTGCTGCGCCGCGTGCTGCGCGCCGCGCAGCCCCTGACCGCCCGCTGCCGTGAGATCACGGTGGAGGCGGGGCGGCCGGATAC
>OLSB01000778.1_pt1 | contig 35678 bp, 59 predicted proteins | sample 1672071 | NCBI WGS metagenome assembly OLSB01 (sample SAMEA3136642, study PRJEB25190) | human gut metagenome | biome: human gut; feature: human-associated habitat; material: faeces | place: Austria | collected 2013 | reverse complement strand
CCTGCCTTTTAAGCAGGGTGTCCGGGGTTCGAATCCCCGACGAGGCACCAAAGAAAAAGTACCGATATTGCTCGGAATTAAGGCAATATCGGTACTTATCTTATTTTTGCCGCATAAACCGCAAGACAAATTCTTACAAACAATGACAACAAAAAGCAAAAAAATGATTGCAGATTTGAGTGCAAAATTCTGCGTTAATTCTTGCCCTTGACAATGCCGCAGTAATAAGCCGCCATCTTGGGCTTCGGGCCGGGGCCGTCCTCGTCGAGGAGGAAGGCGCGGGCGAGCTCCGCGAAGAACTCCGGCGTGGCGACGCCGAAGTGAGAGGCGACGCCGTAGTAGTCGGAGTACATCATATTCACGGCGATCCACCAGCACCAGGGCGAGACCTCGTCGCGGCTCACGCCGAGGCTCTCGGCGAGCGAGGTGGTCTGCTCCATGCTCCAGTGCGCGCCGGTGCTGCCGTCCGTGTTGCGCATGTGCTGCGCCCACTGCTCGGCGTCTGCCTTGGTGAACTCGCCGCAGGTGCCCGCCTCCGCCGCCTTGAGCATGGTCAAACACTCCCACATCGCCATGATGCCCTGCGCAGAATTGGGCGAGGGCGGCGTCTGCGTCATGTAGGACTGGATGCTGCGTTCGAGCTTGGGGATATACGCCTTGAGCTGCTCATGCAGATTTTCCATCGTCAGCCTCCTCTCCGGCCGCGGGCGCCTGCACGGCGTCCTTGACCTTTTTAAGCGCCGCGTCGCCGATCTGGTTGCCGATGCTGCGGCCCGTGGGCGTGGCCACCATCGCGCCAAGCAGCATCCCGATCAAGAGCTGCACCATCGCGCACCTCTCAGATCCGCTGCACGCGCAGCGCCACATTATTGACCGTAGCAGCGGCACCGGTGAGCACCAGCGTTAGAGCGGAGCCCGCAGCGCAGCAGACCTGCCGCACGAGAGCCGTGATGTTGAGATCAAGCGCATCGTTTGCAGCGGCGGCGGTCGCCGAGGCGGTTGCGCCGGGGACGGCCACGCCGTCCTTAAAGAGCGTGACGGTGACGGTGCCGACTGCGGCGGGCGCAACGGTGAGCGAGGCGTCGACGTCGTAGTAGCCCGCGCCGGTGATGTTGACGGCATTGCCGTTAAGGCTGACATCGCAGCCGTAGCGGCGGATGAGGCTGCCGAGCGGGATGACGCCGCCGACCGCGACTGCGGAGGGCGTCTGCATGGCAGCATAGAGAGCGGATTTACAAGACATTTCGGAGTCTCCTTTCAAAATAAAATAGGCGGGGCATTTGCCCCGCCTGCTTCCCGGCCTGCAGGGCCTACCATATTCCCCGTGCGGGGCGGATGGTTTTAGAGGTTGGTGCTGCCGTTGCAGCCGCAGGTCGCAGGGATGATCTGCCCCGCGCCGGTGGCGGCCACGCCGTAGAGGTTCGGCTTCGTCAGCATACGGCACTCGATCGCGTCGAGGCGGCGGTTGAAACCGCAGCAGCAATCGGAGATCTTCGCGGCCAGAGCGTCGGTCTGCTCCTTGGTAAAGATGCCGTTCTTGAGGCTCTGGTTCTCCATCTTAAGGTCAAAGATGGTCTCCTGCAGGCGCTGCTCGTAGATGTGGCTCGCCTGCGAGGTGATGGCCTCCGTGCTCGCGTTGATAGCCGCGCGGGTGTTGTTGCTCTGCTGCTCAATGAGATACTGCGTGCGCGCCGCGTCGACGATCCCCTGCTTTTCGACCTGGCAGTTGCTCACGCGGTTGCAGCCGCCCTCCTGCGCGGGATAGGGGTTTCCGCTGCGATTCCAGCCCCAGCCGCCGCCGAAGTTGCCGCCGAAGAGGGCGACGACCACGATGATGACGAAAAGGACTGCGATCCAGCTCATACCGGTGCTGCGTTCTTCCATGTGTTCGTGCTCCTTTCACAAAATATTTATTCCTACGGCTGCTTAAGCCGGGGGAATTTTGTGAACTGCCCCGCTTTGCCCTTTTGCGGGGCCTGTGAGGCGTTTTGCGCGCCGCCGAGTATTTTATTGGCGTCGGAGCGCAGAGCCTCCGGTGTCGTGCCGAGGAGGCCGCACAGGGCCTTTGCCTGCATCGTGCGCCCGTAGCGCGCATAGAGGCTGTTGGCGATGTTGGGGTCAATGCCGAGCCGGCGCGCCGTGCTCTGCACGCCCTCGAGCGTGTCAGCCGTCCCGCTGATCGCCTGCTCCGCTCTCGCCGCCGCGCCTTGCAGGTCGGCGCTGGGGAACATTCTCGCCGCTGCCGCTAAGAGTTGCTTGAGGTCCATTTTCCTTCAGCTCCTTTACCTGATCGGTCAGATTTTTGATGACCGCAGCCATATCGCTCATGGCCGACTGCATTTCGCCCATTAGCTCCTCCTGCGTCTTGGGCGGAGTGATGACGCCCAGCTCGACGAGCTTGTCGTAATACTCCTGCGTGGTGGCCTCCAGCTCGGCGTATGCCGAAGAGGTCTTGCCGATGAGCTGCTGGCGGTTGCCGAAATAGTCGGTCTGGAAAATATTACCATTGTCGATCACACACATCATGCAGTTTCCGCCGCTGTATCCGGCGATTGCAAACTGATCCATGCGCGCACCTCCTTTTGTTTCCACTATCGTACCGCGATTTTGCCGCGGGAAATTGCCCGCAAAATGCCCGCGTTTTGCCCTCAAGAATTTCTTCAAAACTCTGTGATTTTTTCTTGACAATACGCTAATATTAGCGTATAATAAGCATGTAAACAAGAGAGGGGAACACCCCGGGAGGATACAAAAATGATGATGAACGCCGAAATGATCAATACTATCAAGAAGATTGCCGAAGAGATGGACCTTAGCTGGGACTACGAATTCGTTGGCGTGCGCGTCCAGGAGCAGGAGTTTGAACTTGGCACGATCGAGCACCTCTCCCACGTCTGGGACAACGGCGACGATACCGGCGTCGAGCTTGACGGCATCTGCGTCTGTAGCCTTGACCGCCTGGGCGCCAACAATTATTTTGGCAATCACGTCGCGATTATTTGCGGCAACGAGGCCGAGTACGGCGAGGACGACGGCGAGCTCATCATCCGTGACGCCGAGGTCGTAAAGGTCATTTGCTAAGAGGAGGAGATAAGATGCGGAGAAAGTACAGCGACTGCCAGCGGGCGGACGGCGACTGCACCGCCTGTTCTCTGGTCAACTACGGGCGGGACTGCCACAACCGCCCCATCACTAAGCTTGAGTGGTCCCGCCGCATGGCAGACATGACTCAGTCCGAGCTTGCCAAGAAGTCCGGCGTCAATATCCGCCAGATCCAGCGCGTGGAGCTGGGGGAGGCGGAGGCGGGCAACCTGACCGCCAAAAACCTGCTTGCCATCGCCGACGCGCTGGGCGTAGATGCAAAATTTTTGTTATAACGCGGCAAAGGAGACTGTGTATGCGGACTAAAAAATGTATCACCTGCGGCAAGATTTTTTCCACCGATCGCACAGAGCAGGCGAAGTGCGAGGACTGCCTTGCCGCATCCCGGTCGACCACCCTGCGCACGCGAACCTGCCACACCTGCGGGATCAACTTCCTCGGAGGTCCCAGAGCCAGTTACTGCCCAACCTGCCGGGCAGAGCGGGAGAAGGTCAGGAAACAAAAGTACCGGGCCACCGGTTTTTCCCGGCATCTGGGAGATATTGATAACTGCGTGATCTGCGGTGGAGAGTATGTCGTCCAATCTGGATTGCAAAAGTATTGTCCAAAATGCGCCCCGGATGCCGTCCGTGAAATCGACCGCGCGCAGTCAAAAAGCTGGAACGCCGAACACGATTACTACATAAAACGCCGCGAAAAATCCCGCAGCGGCGTTAAGGTCTGTGTCGTCTGTGGCCGGGAGATAGTCCCCGGCACCCCCACCGTTACCTGCTCCCCTGAGTGCGCCGCAGCCCACCGAAAAGAGGTCCAGCATCGCGCGGACGCCAAGCGCCGGAGCGGGACGAAATCAAAGCAAAGCGAAGTCAAAAAAGAGAGCACCGACTGATTAGTCGGTGCTCTCTTTCTGCCCGTCGGCAAGCTTGCGGTAAGCCCGGCGGCGCAGCTTGGCGAGGCCGTCCACGCTCATGTGGAGCTGAGCGGCGACCTGCACGAGGGAATGCCCTCGCACGTCACACTCGATGAGGCATGCCATCTCATCGGGCGGCAGGTCATAGGCTTGGATGTATGCTATAGCCCTGCGCGGGGCCATAGAGGATAGTTGCGCGCGGATCGCTCGGTGCTGCTTGTCCATGCTGTGAGCCGGGGCTTGCAGAGCGCTCACGCGAGGGGAGACGTTGCAGGTCTCCCGCCCGTTTCCCTTTCCGTGCCCGATTCGGGCACAATTATTTCATCATTGCCAGCTTGCGGATCAGGTCGCTGCCATACTTGTACGCCGCAAGGTAATCCATCGTCTTGTCTTCCAGCCCCGCGCGCTTTTTGAGCACCTCGCGGTAACTCACCTCATACTTCGGACGGTATGCGCCTACCACGAGCGACTTGGCCCGCTTCTTGCGGTATACGCCGTCGCCGTTGGACTGACTGCCCGCTGTTCCGCTCGACGTGTTTCCCTCAATGGCAGTCACATATTGTGCGCTCACGCTCTCGCAGATGCCCGTATGGTCGGTCTTGACCTTCGTGTTGGGGAAGTCATAGATGAGCACGTCGCCGGGCCGGTAGCCCGTGGTGACCCATTGCCCGTGGGTTTTGGCGTAGTTCATCAGCTCGCCGCAGCTCGCGGTCTTCCCACCGCCGTAAAAGAGCTGCTTGTCCGCCTGCTGGAAACACCACCACACGAACTGCATACACCAGTACACGCCGTCCATGCCATAGGCTTTGCCGTACTTCTGCCGGTTGCCCGGCTGCTCCACCGTGCCGATCTCCTTGCGCGCGATGGCAAGGATGTCTTCTGCTCTCGCCATGTCTTACGCCCCCTTGTCAATGGCGTCCTGATTCTTCTGCGACTGCGTGCCAAAGTAGAATGCGATGATCGAGCTGTAGATCAGCATGAGCTGCTCGCCCGTGATCTTGCCAACGACAAAGCCGTAGATCACCGCGCCGGTTGCGGCGATCGTCACAATGCTCTTCACGCTGCACAGGTTCGCAAATCTCTTTTTCAGCAAATCGTTATTCATAGCGTTGTTTCGTCCTTTCTTAAAATCTTAATGCCTGCCACAACGACAAGCTCCGTCGTCCATGCCTTGAACCAGCGTTCCGTCAGTACGTCCGGCGGCGGCACGCCGAGCGCCGTCATGGTGAGCGAGGCGACGGTGTACCACGTCAAGCTAAAAATAGCGATGGATATGTACTTGTCCCGCTTCTTCATCCTGCCCCAGTGCTCCCGCGCCGCCGTCCACGCCTTTCTCACGTTCTGACCTCCCACTCGTCGATCTCGGACTTGATTTTGTCGATGAAGCTGTTGCCGCCCAGCGCCTTATATCCCCGGTAGAGGTAGATGAAATCCTCAAGCTCATACTGACGGATCGTCTGGCTCTCGCGGTTTTTGTAGTAAGTGTGCAGCATGTCATGCCGCAGCCCGCACTTTAGCGCGTCTTTGAGCTTGTCAAAGCCGAGCACTTTGTCCCGCACGGGCTTGATGAGCAGCGCCGCCGCCCCGAGGATGACCGTCACCTCAGAGCACAGCGCCGCGATGCTTGCCAAATCTCCCATGTCCCGCTCCTTTACTCTTCAATCTCCACCCCATACCGCTCAAACATGGCGCGGATGGCGGGGTTGCGCAACAGCTTTTTGCGCTGGCCGTGGTTGAGGTCGTTGTAGACCGCTTGCAGTGCGGCCTTAACCTCCTTGTTATACGCAATGACTCGCTCTCTCAGCTCGCTCATGCCGTCACCCCGCTTAATAGTGCCTCCATTGCCTCACGCAGCTCGGCGTTGTCTTTTTCAAGCGCCGCAATGCGTTCCTCCGGCGTAGGCGGCTGGGCTTTCATTTCTTCGTCAGCTTGCTGCCTCGCTTCCTTCAGGGATAATTCTTCTTCCGGCGTCAGTTCCCGAATGATTCCATTTTCGCAGATTTTCATGCTTCATCCTCCTGCACTCTCGTCCCATATAGCCAAACCTTACAACCAGCAAACATAAGTATGTTGGATAGCCCAACTGATGTGATCGGGCGATAAATGTCAAATAAAGATTGTGGAACTCCTGTGATATAGCGAAACCTTGCAAGGGGATTCATTGCACCGCTACCCGTCTCAACACGAAAGCCGCCACTAACGAGAGGGGAGGGGTTGTTACACCCATAAATGCACATATGGTTTCCATCGCCCATTATGTCGCCTTCCATCCAAGAAAATGTAATAGGGTCTGTTTTTGATGGCTCACTCGGGTTGGTATAAACAAGAGGTGCGGCGAATGTCTTGGTATTATACGCATACCCGTTTATCTTTCCAAATGTATACTGCGGGATTTCGGATTGTCCTGTATAGATTGGCAAATGCACAAACATCATAAACCTATGGAGCTTAAAAGGTTTACCATTGGAGTCTGTATTTATAACAAATTCCAAGATTTCGTCAGAGCCTTCCGGGATGGTAATTTCGTTGATTAGTTCCCACCCCCATGGTTTGGCGATATCCACCGCTTCCCACTCCGTCGGCTTGCCGTCAGTGTCAACGGCTTTGACTTTGATGGTCTGGCCCACTGTGGCGGCGGTCAGGCCAAGTGAGATATCAGTCCCGCCCGACGGGATGCCCCTCACCGCCTCAGCCATCCCAGCCGGGAAGCTCAGGGGCGCGGTTGTCCCGCCCTTCTCGCGAATAGCGTCGGCGACTGCCGTAATGCTTTCGCCCTGTACCAAAAATTCAGACATCAGAACGTCCCTCCTTCCGCCGCGGGCACGGTTTCCTCTGTCCATTTCCCTCCCCGAACACGGAGAAAAGCCCCCTCCACCGTCGGCTTTGGTAAACCGGCCTCCTGCCCCAAGTATTTGCGCAAAGTGTCACCGGACACCTTTTTTGCCGTCCCATTTTGTTGCGCCACAAAGAGATCATCCGCCGTCACAGTTTCCGCCGCGAGCAGATCGTCAATGGTTTTGTCCATGTTGCCCTCCTTTATCATAAAATGTTGATCATATGGTACACGTCCACCGCACCGTAGACCACGGTAGCTATGTATAATGCATACTGTGCTGCCCGCTCCCTCCGGGTAGAGAGCCACCACAGCAGCGCCCCCACGATGACGACCTTGTAGCCCACCATCACCGTCACGCTCCGCATCAGCGGGTTCAGTTCCACCGCTCCGCCATGCAGCGCCCAGAGCGTGCAGAATAGGTCGAGCAGGTTGAGAACATATGCTATCATGAGGTTAACTCGTATCATGTTCTTATAAAATAGTGGTAGTCCACTCCGATATAGGGTACATTACCAACGTATACTACCTGCGTTCCAGCATAATAGCTTTTAAGTGTATCAACCGTTCCTGGGTATATAACATACAGTGGAGAACTCCCTTTTATGTTGTAAGAAACAACTTCACCATAGGAATTTGTAAATGTCAATGGTACAGCAACAGATTTTCCCTTTGCTTCTTGTACTGGGCCTGTATCTTCACCGGATATTTTGAAGGTATACTGAGTTTGACTGTCTGGGTCAATTAACAAGTTAAGACTAAGTCCAGTTCTGTCGGTTGCAAATTGGGGGATATTGCCAAGTTTAGAATCGAGTGAACTTGAAAATTTGAACCAGAAAAGTTCTTTTGTGGTACCATCGGACATCTTGAACTCTACGGGTATGATCGATACTATATTTCCTCCCTGAGTACCTAAAGTTTGCAATGAAGTCATGCTGAAGCTCAAAATGCCCTCATCAGAATACATAAATGAAACTACACTTTTAGAACTAATAGCATAGCAATAGGTGCCACCCGTTAAAGAACCAACTTTGATGTACACCCCGGTAGATATATTGTATACATCAAACAAAAGCCCCTTGTAGTTCAGTGTGACTTTATACTCTTTGTTCGTACTAGTTATTACCGTTTGTATAGACAACCCAGGTATATTATTCACTAATGCATTTATCAGGTTTTTTAGACCAAGCCCATAGTAATCGGCTCTTGGTGGATTTGTTGTGGTGTTTGTAATGGAGTTGTTTACATACACTATCCCTCTTGTAAAGTTCATGCTAATCCTCCCCAGTTAGTTTAGTAGGCCCAACAAGCAGATTGCCATAGTTAAATTCTTCAATCTTTATCGTTGAAGCATACCCAGAAAGCTGTGTTATTGCAGCCCCATATGTTCCTCCGCTGAATCCCTCGCTGCCAGCGGCCCAGCCCTTGAGCGTCCTGCCGACCGAGACCCCGGCAAGAAAGCTGTTTTTATCGTAATTCACACGCCATTCCTCCTCACCACCGGATCAGCGTCGCATGCCCGCTGTTGTCCGTGATTTTGATCGGGCGGCGCTGCTGGTCAAAGGTCACCGTGTAGCGGTACGGCGTCTTTTCTCCGTCCACCAGCTCGGCAAAATACCCCTTGTCCCACTCGGAAAAGTCCAGCGCCGCACTCTTGCGCAGACCCATCAGATCCATATACCCATCGTCCCGCGCGGCGAGGCCGAGCAGCTTACCTAGGCTCGTCTCATACGTCAGCTCAAGCGAGTTCTGCCGCTTGACGAGGTAGCCGCGCTGCTTGCCGTTGGTGTCGCCCGCACCGAAGACGTCCACGGGATAGTAGTATTTCCCGTCCGACTGAAACGAAATCGCGCGCTTGACCTGCTCCTCGTATTGATACACCATAACCGGCCAACTTGTCTGTTTGGTGGTCGTGAAAATGCGCTCGCCGTTTGCGTAGGGGTAGCCGTCCGAGCCAATAGACGCGCCCGCGGGGTCGGCTTCCCAATAAATCAGCTCCCCGTTTGGGTTTTTCGCTTGCTCCGCCGTACTTTTGGCGATGCCCGCGACAAACTCAAGGCTCTGTCCCTCCACGCGGATGAAATTGTCATCGGTTGTGTCCCCCGCAAGGTACTTGACCACCCGGCGCGAGGTCGACAGCCGGTTGACGCTCAAGTCCGCGATCTCGCCGAGCGCTGCATACAGCGCGTCCGCCGAAAGCTGCCCGGAGACATCCACGTTACCGTCGAGCTTGATGTAGCCGGTGTAGTTGTTGGGGCCGACTTTTAATGTGATTGTCGCGGTCGTCTGGCCATCCGGGCTGGATGCTGATGTGACGGATAAGCGGATTCCATCGACCGTTTGCGTAATGTCCGAGACCCGCCCGTCGATGCCCTCGACCTTGAGGTTGATCTCCTCGCTGGTCTTGGTGATGAGCGACCGCGTCTTTGCCATGTTGCGCTCGATCTGCCGCTGCGTCGGCGATTTGTACGGATACTCGTCATCCAGCTCATCCGCGTCCGGCGCGGAGATGTCCGGCGCGAGCAACGGATCAAACGTCATGTCCAGCGCGATGAGCGGCACATAAAGCCCGTCCACCGTCACCGCGTCGCCAAGCTCCACCGCAGGGTCAAGCAGCGCCTTGCTGCCCTCGTATCCAACGTGCTTGTAACCGGAGACTTTGGCAAGGATCGCCGCCGCCATTGCATTTGTGCCGTCCGGCTGCAAGGCCGTCAGCGTCCGTCCGGTGTCCGATCCGGACACACCGACCACATCGCCGGTATCGTTCAGCAGCTCCACCTTGGAGATAGGCTGCGACGCGATCCCGGGGGAAAACTTTGCCAGCCGCCGCCCTAAATAGGTTTTGTCCATGTTGCCCTCCTTACACAAGGATGCGCACGCCGCCAAAGGTGATGGCGCTGCCGGTCTCCGTGATAAGATAGTGGGTCTCAGCGGGCATAGAGTTGAGACCGACCAGCAGCAGCTTGCCCTCGTCCGTGATGGTCCAGTTCCCCGCGTTGGCGACCGCGATACGCCCAAGCGCCTCGCGCATCGTCATATCTCCCTTGTCGTCCACGGGATACTGCACGGGGAACGCCGCATCAAATACCGTGCGGCTGTCCACTGCCACCCCCATGCGCGCCGCAATGTTGGCGACTGCCGTCGCCGCCGGCATCGGCCAAGTCTTGGCGTCATAGCTGCTGTCGAGCCACGTCTCCTCGGCTTTGAGCATTGCATCATACCCGTGCACGCTCAAAACGCCCGTGATCCGGTCAGTCTTGCGCGTGGAGAAGAAAAACACGCCCTTGGGGATCCACTCACTCACCTGCTCGCCCAGCCGCAGCCGCATGTAGACCTCGATTTTTGCCTGTCTCGGGATCGTCCCATGCGGATAGATCTCAAACTCGATCTGCCGCGCGCAGCAGTTGCCGATGCCGAATTCGGAGTACAGCCCTCCGTAGACCATGAGCGACTTGCGCACGATCTGATCTTCGCCGTACTCTACCCCTGCTATCTTGAGCTTTGCTTCCACTGCGTGCGCCGGATCGGCAAGCATCTGCTGCCAAAGATCACTCACTGTATGCATTGCGTCACCTCTGCGTAAAGCGCAGCGTCTGCCCGCTCCAGAATCGTCCGCTCACATCCCGGAGGAGGAAACCAAGCTGCAAATCGTCAATTGTCATATTCTGTGTGACGGGCTCACTGCCAAACCACGGATTGTTGTAAGTGATATTGAGCGTACCGGCAGACAGATCCTCGGCAAGCTGCACAGCCTCGGCGTCTGAAATGTCATTGAGCGGCGCGATGCAATACCCGCGCCGGCGGACGACTGTGCTGTGCCGTACACGGTCCATTGTCTCGATCTCATCGCTGTACACAGGCGTCGCACCCGCAAAAAACTCATACTGGTTGAAGCAATCGGACCGGTCCTTGCCGTTGATTTTAAAAACGATATCTCTCATTGCCTTGCCCTCTGCGCCTGCATCTGGTATTTGGTCACGCTGCGGCCGACCTCTTTTCCATCCAGCACGACGGTTGATTTTAAGTTGATCGTCTGCGATGCCGAGCCGGTCCGTCTGTCATTCGCCCTGGACTCCGCGAGCCGTGCATAGCCCGCAGAGCGGGAATTCCTCGACGGATTGGCGTCATACGCGGCTTTCGCCTTTGCCGCGCGATCCCCGATCTCCTTGATGACAGGGATTTTGTTGGCAACATTTCCCAGCCAGGTCACCGCGCCCTGCAGTGCCTCGATCCAGCCCTCCACCGTATCAATGGCGATGTTGACAGCACCGGCAAAGGTGTTTTTGATTCCGGCCGCGACCGGGGCAAGGCGCTCACCGAGTTTTGCCATCGCGTCGTCCAAGTTCTGCTGGCTCTCGTTGTACTTGATCACGTCTTCGTTGGCATCGCGCCACGCCTGACCGGCGTCCGGCAGGTTCTGGGACGAGAGCTGATCCAGTACGATCTGCGCGCGCTCTGCGGTGCCGTTGGCCGCCTCAAGCTTCGCGTTGAATTCGTCCTCATTTTGCCCCGCCCAGTTGAGCACATCGGCAAACGTGCCCGTCACCTTGCCGGTCTGGATCGTCTCGTTGATGGCCTCGGCAAGCCCGTCGATCGGGATGCTGTCGCCGTAAGTCGCCCATGCGCCGGTCGCCGCGTCAATCAGCGTCATGAGGTCACTCTGGCTCAGGCCGATAGCCTGCAGGTTGGCAACGGTCGTTGCAGCCGTCTGCGTGTCGCCGAGCACGCCGTGGAGCCTTTTATATGCTTCCGCCGTCTCGTCCGCCGTGTATCCGGCCTGCTGCGAGCTGATTTCCAGCGTACCCATGATCTTGCGATACTCTTCCGTGTCCTCCACGATGCCGATGATGGCGTCGCCGACGGCTTTCGCCCCGGCGACGATTGCGCCGCCCGCAAGGAGGCCCTTGAGGTCGCCGAGCTGGCTGAGCAGTCCGCCTCCGTCGCCGAGATTGTCGCCCGCATCCTTGACTTCGCGGCCGAACTCGTCGATGCTGCTTGCGCACTTGTCAGCGCTCTTGCGCGCCTCGTCGAGATACTTCTCGTTCTCATCCAGCGCATCGTTCATGTCGAGCAGTTCTTTCTTGGCCCGGTTGAGCTGCTGGCGGTAGTTGTCCGTGCGCTTGTCGTTCTCTCCGTAGGCATCGGCCGCGTCCTTGACCGCGCGCTCCAAGGCTTTGACCTTCTCTACCTGCTGCTCCTGCTCGCGGCGCAGTATCTTGTTTTTGGCGGTCAAAGCGTCCATACTGTTCGCCTGACCTTTAAACTCCGCATCGACAAGGCTCATCTCGCTGCGCATCACCTTCAAATTGCTGTTTGCCTCGCTCAGCGACCGCTTGAATTCCGTTTCACCCTCAACCGCGAGCCTCGTCGTGATCGTCCTTGTTGCCATTTATGCCTCATCCTCCTCTCTGTGCAGTCCGCGCCGCTGGATCTCCAGCTCCTGCAGGTCAAGCACCTGCCCCGGTGTCAGCATCAGTCCTTCGCGCACACCCAGACGCAAAAACTGCGTCAGCAGATCTACCCACCACGAGCGCGTTATTCTGTTTTTGCCGTTTTTTTTTGCAGCTCTTCAAGCCCGAGGTCGCGGACGCGCCTCTCGCGTTCCTCCTCGCGGGAGAAACCAAGGGTGATCGCCTCGCGGATGGCGTCCTTTGCGCCCGCCACGTCCAGCGGCTTGAGATTTACGCGGAAATACTGCTCCGGCGCGATCGGCCCGCGGTCGAGCCCCTGCCAGCGCCGCACCAGCTCGCCCTGCTCGGCAAGCTTTGCGAGCAGCCAGCACGTATTGTCAAAGCTCTGCTTGTCTTTCCCCTCAATGTGCTGCGTGAGAAAGTCCTCGTAGCCGAATTTATCGTAGGCGTCAAAGAGCGCCTGCCCGTTCAGGCACAGATAAAACGTGTGCCCGTTCAGTTCATATGGGATTGTCTTCATAGTTTCCCTCCAAACACAAAAGAGACGCAGCGGGTGCCGCGTCTCTTCGCTTCTCAGCCGCCCGCTGCGGCCTTGATTTTTTCGTCGACCCACGCCGCGGCCTTGGCCTCGGTGTCGAACTCCTCGCTCTTGTGCTTATACTTGCCGTAGAGCGGCTCGAAAACGGTAAACGTGAGCTTGGCATTGTTCAGCACAATGCTGTCTCCCTTGGTTTCGTAGCTCTCGCCCTCCATGTTGGCCTTGACCTTCGGGTAGAAAATACCCTGATAGTATTTCGTCCCGTCATCCCTCATGATGATTGTATAAAAGGCAAGGCCGCCATAGGGCGCGGTGTCATTGCTGCCAAACTTGAGGTCTTTGTCCCCATCCGTCGTGCCCAGCTCTGCGCCGGTCAGAGACGCTGCATTTTCGTTTGAAATATACAGTGTCTCTACAGCCAGCGAGCCGTCCTTGAACTCTACGATTTGGACTTTCAGCACGTTGTCGCCATGGCCGCTCACGCGGATGAGGTTGATCGTTTCCGTCACCTTGTTCAGCGCGCCGAGGTTTACCGGCGTGCCGTACTTCGGTAGCGCGGTCGTCGTCTCCGGATTGGTCGCGGCGAACGGCGCCCACTGGATCTTTTTTGCTCCGTAGTGCATGGTAATCCTTTCTACAGCCCTTTTTTTTCGAGGTAGCGGCTGTACACCTCAAACTCCGCCGCCGTCGCGGCGTCCGAGCTCTGTTCGTTCGCTTTCCACAAAAAGTTCCGCGCTTGGATCGTCTTCGTGCCGAACTCGTTCTCAAAGGCGATCTCCGCGTTGCGCGTCACGGTCTTGCCGCGCTTTCTGCTGCCGACCGGCGTGATGTACAGCACTCGCTGCCCGTTTTTGACCTTGACCTTGCCCTTCCGGATCGAGTTTGCCGTCATGCCCGTGGCGTAGTTCTTCTTCTGGCCCTTGTTGCGGTACTCCGTGCCGAGCTTACGCGCCTCGGCGCGCTGTGCCTCAACGACCACGTCGGCGCGGGCGTTGAGCATCGCGTCGATCACCTCGTCCGGCAACTCGGAAAGCTCCGTCAGCGATGTCACGACCTCGTCAATGCCCTTAAACTCGACCTTGGCCATCGTCCTCCGCCTCCCAGCGTCCCACGGCGTCAAATTCCAGCACATAGTGCTGTCCTGTCTCGTCCGTGGCGTTCTCAATGCTCGGCAGGGTAAAATCATCCACCGCGGCGATCGCATCGCGCAGCGCGTGCCGCACGGCTAGCGTAGAGGCTTTAAGTGGCGCGAAGTAATGTACCTGCACAAGCGCCCGCGTCAGATGCGCAGCGTTGTCCCCGTTCCCCTCCGGCAACTCCGAGTAGTTAAACGTGCAGTAGCGCTCCGGCGGCGTCTCGCCCGCCTCTGTGACCAGCAGATCCGGCACACATACCGGGACAACCGGAGAGACGACCGCAATAATTCTCTCATTCAGCGTCATACCTTGCCCTCCTGCGTGTGCCGCTCGCACCAGAACTCCGTGTAAGTCTTTTCGTCGCCGTAGGTGTTGAGATACAGGATGTCATAGTCGCGTCCGTCGTAGTGGATCGTAAGCCGCCGGTCCTGGATGTCGGCGTAATAGCGCGTTAGGAATCGCACCTTCGCCTCGCCGAATTCGGCGTTGGCCCGGATCAGCTCCGTGCCGCTCGTCTGCGAGAATTGCGCCCAAGTCTCGCGCACGAGCTCCGGCTCGCCGGGGACAGGGTAGCCGTCGGCGTCCTTTTTGGTCGTCTTGCGCAAAAACTGGATACGCTTCGAGAGCTTTCCTGCGTTGACGTGCATCACGTGCCTCCCTCCGCTCCCTCTCCCGTGCCCGAATCGGGCACAGGTTCGGTGAGCTTGAGCTGGTTAAGCATCCGCCGGAAGGCGGGGTTGTCGCCGAGCGCCCCCTCGACCGCCGTGTCGCGTCGGTCGTAGAGGTCGAGCGCGAGGTACTTGACGCATTGCAGATACTGCGCATAGCGCGGCGAGCCGTCCTGCGGCTCACGCACGCCCGCGCCGGCGAGGTAGGCCGCTGCCGCGTCCACAAAGCCGGGGAGCTCCGCGTCGTCCGCCTCCACGCGGCAATAGGCGGCGATCTCGCTCAGCCTCTCGCGCAGCATCGCTTAGCCCCCGCTCTTGGGCAGCGTCGCCACGACGACGCCCTTGTCGACTACGAGGTTGCCGCCAATCATCACGTCGCCGAGGATGGTGAGCAGACGCTCCTGCGCCTTGTAGCTCTCGTCCACGCGCACGGTGAAGTCGGAAAACAGGCCCAGCTCATAGTTGAGCGGGTTGCCGTAGATCATGGTCTGGATCGCGGCGCTCGCACTCGCGGTCGAACCGGAAAGGCTCGTGAGGTCGGGGCAGAGGGTATAGGGGATCACCACGCCGCCGTCGCGGATGACGCCGATGTTGGGATTCGCCATGTCCGGCTCGATCGTGAACAGGCGGCGCTTCTCGTTCGTGCCGCGCAGCGCGCCGATGGCCTTGAGGTCGGCCTTGGTGAGCAGCAAGCGGGCGCTGCCGCCGAGCTCGGTGTCCGCGCCGTAGGCAAAATACAGGGTGTCGAGCAGGTTGACGTCCACCGCGCCCACGTCAACGCTCGCGAAGATGCTCGCGCCCGCCTTGTTCTTGGCGTTCTTCATGCCGTAGAACACATGGCTGGTCTCGCCGTCGCCGTTGACGATCAGCTCGGAACCTTTGTGGCGCATCGCGCGCATCGCCATGCCGAAGATCTTGGCGTAGTAGTCCGCAGGCGTCAGGTTGCCGATGTTGCGGTCGACGAAGCTCGTCACGCTCATGTCGTAGGGCTTGATCTGCGCCACGCCGAAGGTGGGGTCGGTGCTCGCCGTGCGGGCCTTGCCGGCGGTGGACGCCACCGTGCCGACCTTCGCGTCCAGCTCGGTGATGACATAGGGCTCCTGATACTCGCCCATGCCGGAGAGGTTGACCACGCTGACCTGGTCGATGATTGCGCTGAGGGGCGCGTCGCCGCCGCGGATGTCGCGGCCCACGCCGGTGGGCTCGGCGAGCGTGGTGGTCGCCAGCGTGATCGCTTTGCGGACCTCATTGGCGGAGAACTTGACCTCGCCGCCCTTGCGCAGGATCTCCGCGCGCTCCAGTGCCTTGTCCCTGGCCTCGCCCGGCGTCTCTTGTTTCTGCATGAACTGGCGGTCCTGCTCGTCGATCAGGGCCTTGACCTCGGTGATCTCCGTGTTGATGTTGCCGATCTCCGTCATCTTTGCCTTGTAGTCCTCGCGCTTGCCCTCCTTGAGCAGGCTCTCGGCCTCGGTCAGCATGCCGGCGCGCTTCGCCAGCAGGTCGTTGTACTTTCTGCGCATTGTGTGCCTCCTTAAAATCTCATTTTTTCAAGCTCCAAGGCGGCTTCGTCCGCCCAGTGCTCATCATTGTCCGCGCCCTCAGGCGCAGAAGGTTCCGGCATCTCGGCTCCGCCGTAGCGCTTGGCCTTGACGGTACCGGCCTCCGGCTGTGCGGGCACGGCGACGAGGCTCACCTCGTAGGCGTCCGCTGCGCCGTCCAGCTCGAAGTGGCAGAGCTGTCCGTCGTACTCTCGGCCCGGCCAGTGCTCGCACAGCGTCTTGCGCTGGTCCGCGCCGCAGATCGAGCAGTTGACGTGCTCTACCGCGCAGCCTACGCTGCACTCGCGCAGGATGCCGCCCTCGATGGCGGCGATGGTGTCCGCGGTGCTTGCCGTGCGGACCATGTAGCAGCTGAGCACCAGACGCTTGACCTCGCCCTCGTCCGCCACCTGTGCGTCGTACACGCGCGCGGTCTGCGTTTCCGCGCTCCACTTGTGGTCGCGCAGCACGGGCTTGCCGATATAGAGCTTGCTCAGCTGCTCAAGCGTTGCCTCGGTAAAGCGCTCGCAGTCGCGGTCGATCTGGTTGTCGCAGGCGGCCAGACGGAAGGTGAACACCTCCTCGGCACTCAGCTCGCGCAGCGCCTGTGCGTTGATGAGGGCAAGCTCCCGCTCGCCCACGGCGGCCTTTTCGATCCGTGCCGCCTTAAAGATCATATCCATGCGGTTTACTCCTCTCCGGCGGCCGCGCCGCCGTTTCTCTGCGCACTCAGCTCCGGCCACAGGTCAAGCGGCACATAGTTCAGGCTCGCGCGCCTGCGGTTGCCGCCCGGCACGTTCGGCAGATCCTCCAGCGCCGCAATATCGTCGGGGCTGAAGACACTCAGCTCGCTCATCACGCGGTACCAGTTGGCTCGGCTCGCCGTGTCGCCCTTGAGCTCCGCCATCATGTTGATGCGCAGCTCCAGCCCCGCGGCCAGCTCGCTGTCGGTCAGCAGCTTATAGCTTTGCTCCTCCTCGTACTGGGTCACGATGGGGTGCAGCGTGCCGACGACATACTCGATCGCGTTCTGCTCGTTGCTTCCGTAGGCCTGCTTGCCCTCATTGAGCTTGTAGAGCGGCACGCCGAAGTAGCGCGCGATGTCCGTGATCGACAGCTGCTTGTTTTCCACAAACTGCGCGTCGCGGTTCGTCCCCGCGATGCTCGTGTACTTGAGACCGAGGTCGAGGATCGCCGTCCGGTGCGCCTTGCTCGGCCCCATGTGGACGCGCTCCCACTCGGCGCGCAGCCGGTCCTTTTTGGTCACGAGCGAGCCGTCCGCCGCCTTGACCGGACTGCCCTTTTCGTCGGTGACATAGCCGCCGAGGTCGGTGTCGGTCTCCAGCACGCCGCCCGGCTGCCCGCCGTTGGCGTAGTAGCTCAGCTCATACTCCTGCGCGGCCCGCGCCGCGGCGATCACCTCGCCGGCGCGCGTCACCGTGCCGAGACCGAGCAGTCCGTTGCGCGTGGCGTTCTTGTAGTGGCAGACGTCCTCGTTTGGCAGCCGCATCACCTCGCCGGAGAACGGATGCGTCACGTCGTACCACACGCGCCCCGCCATGTCGTGCCAGGGCTGCACCAAATACCACGGCACCGGGATCAGCTCCACCGGCTTGCCCGTGCGCTCGTCGCGCACGATCCAGTCGTAGCCGTTGCCGCCCTCCAGGCGGCTCGTCTCCAGCACCTTTTTACGGATGAATGGGGTCATGGCCTCGTTCGGCCGGATGTTCAGCAGCCGCAGCAGCTCGTGGTCCGTGCGCTCGCGCGTCCTCGTGTCGATCACATAATTCGGCAGCTTCGCGATGCTGTCGCTAAGGATCTCAATGCAGCGGTCGACCGCGCTAAGCTTGCGCGCCGCGCTCTGCGGGTCTTCGCCAATGGCCAGACCGCCGGAAGCCGTCAGGCTGCCGACCGTTACGGTTTTGCTCACAGTGGGCGAGCGTGCGGTCGCCGCGCGCAGGCCCTTGATAATGCTCATGCTTGACCATCACTCCCTTCGTCGTTTGCACTATCGTCAAAGCCGTCAATGACGGCCATTGCGATCAGAAGAATGCCGCCCACGATAAAGCCGGCCGGGATATAGATCATCCCCGCGCCTGCCGTAATGAGCAGCACGCCGAGCAGCAGCGCGGCGTCTTGCAGCTTTTCCACAGCCTTCCTCCTCACAGCGTGAAGTCCGCCCGTGCCACCGCCGCGGCAAGATCGGGCTTCTGATTCCTGGCAACCATCCACACCGCCATCACGATGATGCTCGCGACCGCCGGGTCGATGCGCCCCGTTGATTTGTTCTTGAGCGGCTTGATGTTGCCGTTGCCGTCCGCATGGCAGCGGACGTTGCCGAAGGTCCAGCGGAAGCAGGTGTTGTGCACGTGCAGCAGCGTGTGGCGCTGCATCATGTCGTCCGTCTCCTTCATCGCCGGACTCATGTTCTTGAGGTCCTGCGGGATCTCGATGATCGGCACGATCGGCGCGAGCCGCTGCGTGATGGTCCGGCTCAGATACGGGTCAAAGCCCACCATCTTTAGGTCGTAGCGCTCCCGCGCCTCGCGGATGCGCTCCTCCACCGCGTTGTAGTCGATGACCTCGCCGGGGCAGAGGTCGAGGAAGCCTGCACGCGCCCAGTCCCGGTATGGGACGTGGTCGCGCTTTCCCGCCTCGTCCACCGTCGCCTCGGGCCGCCAGATGCCATAGGGCAGCAGCACCGCCGCGTCCAGCCCCGGCTGGGGCGGAAAGAGCAAAACAAAGGCCGTCAGGTCGCGGCTCGTGGAAAGATCCACGCCGCCGTAGCAGAGCTTCCCGTCCAGCTGCCGCAGCCATTCCTCGCGCTCGCGCTTTTTGCTCGGCCCCCATTGCGTCTTGTCATAGAGGTTGAGCGAGATCCAGCCGACCGACTTCGTCGTGATCCATTGGTTGAGCCGCAGCCATCGGAATACGCGCTCCTCGGCTTCGCTGCGCTTTGCGCTCGCCGCCTCCATGCGGATGTTGCGCAGGCTCAGATGCTTGCCGAGCGAGGGGTTGCAGAGATACCACAGGCTCTCGTCCCAGATGTCAAGCTTTTCCAAGTCGTCCGGATCATCGCCGAACAGCGCCGTCAGGCCGTAGAGGATCGGCAGCCAGTTTTCCTCATCACGGCCGAGCAGCTCAGCCTCCGCGTCCGCAAGGTCCTCGTCCCCGACATGCCGGAGGGAGAGGACCGAGCGAATGTCGCCGCCATCGCTTCGGATGCGCCGCAGCTGCCGCGCGTCGCGAATGCCCACTGCTTTCTCGTGGATCTCCCAGCCGATGGAGCTGCGGTCGGGGTCGTCGCCCGCGGTCGTTAGCACGATCCATGCTGGCTGCCGTCGGCTCGCGCCCGCCGCGCCGGTCATAACGTCCCACAGCTCGCGGTTGGGCTGCGCGTGCAACTCGTCAAAGATGACGCAGCTCGGCTTGTAGCCGTGCTTGCTGTACGCCTCGGCGGAGAGGACTTGCAGAATGCCGACCGTGATCCACTTGTACCCGCCGTTGCCGGTCTTCACGCGCTTGCGGTACTCGATTCGCTTGCGGCTTTCGATGGGCCGCAGCTCGCCCTGAGCGATCATCTTCGCCGTCCACGGCGCACTCGTCGCCATAAAGACCGCGGCGTTGAAGACAATGGAGGCGTTCTCCTTATCCGCCGCACAAACGTAGACCTCCGCGTTCAGCTCGCCGTCCGCAAAGAGGTGATAGAGGGCCAGCGCCGCAGCCAGCTCGCTCTTGCCGTTCTTCTTCGGGATCTCTAGGTAGAGGTACCAGTACCGGCGCAGCCGCTCTGCGCCCTCATCCGTGCCCGAATCGGGCACGTCCATCGTGCCGTAAAATTCCATCAGCGCCTCGCGCTGCCAGTCGTAAAGGCAGAAGGGCTTGCCCGTGTTGGTCGTCGGCAGGCGCTCGACGAAGTCGCACACAAACTGCCCCGCCTCGCGGTCGAAAACGTATGCCATGCTACAGGCTCCGCGCCAGCGCGTCCGCCTGCCGCTGCCGCAGGCGAATGGTAAACTCGTCCGCGCCGCTCTCCGGCGTGAACGCCGCCGCAGGCAAATTGCTCGGCAGCACCAGCCGGCAGCGGCTTGAGACCGTTAGTCCCATGTCGTTTGCGCAGTTGCGCGCCTGCTTGAAGTAGCGCTCCTGAATGCGGCCCCAGCCATCCGCCGCCTCTAAGTCGCGCGCGTGGCCCGGCGCCTGGGTCAAGGCCCGCTGCACCTCCGCCGTCGCGCTGATATACTCGTGGTGGGCGACCAGATAGCGCCCGAGGTTGTCCGCGTCAAGGTCGGTGTAGAGCCCCACGTCGATAAGCTGCTTGCCAAGCGCGCGAAACTCGCGATGCAGCTCCTTGGGCAGCCATTTGGGCGGCTTCGCCCGCTGCGGTGCAGGCACCACCACCTCACGGTCGCGCCGCGCGTCCTCCTCGGCGCGCGTCATATGCTTGCGCCCGTTCATTACGACCAGATCGGTCGGTTGTCTTGCTCCTGCCATCTCCGCGCTCCTTTCTGCGCTGCCGACGGATAAATTTCTCCATATCCCGTTTGAGATACGGGCTTGCCGTCGCGGCCATGATCCGCTCAGCCTCCTGCACCGTCATACGGCACCGCCGTGCTTTCCAAGGCTTTTTACAAGCGCCTTTTCGCGGTCAGATAATGGCCAAATGATTTTTCCATCCGCTGACATGCGGGAGTTTTGCTGAGATTCAGAAATGGCGGCCAAACGTGCACTCATGACTTCCAACGCGGCTTCTTCTGCTTTGGATTTCTTAGCAGCCGCCGCCTCTGACAGCAAGAAGCCGCTGCCAAAAATGGCCTTGCCTTTTTCCTTTTGTGCATCCAGAGCTCGTGTAAATTGAAGATCCTCATCGGAAAAACACAATGACTGGCCATGCTTCGCAAGGTCAAAATCCTGAATACATAAAACGTTAAGCGGGTAAATGTACCCAGGGAGCTCAATGCGGGACTCGCCCCGGTTGCGCTTGTCAGCTTCATCTATCAAAGAAAACAACTCCCCTGAGATCTCCACACGCCACCCCCCCAGATTTGTGACAAAGGACGTATTGACGCGAGCACCGTTTTCGTACGTAACTGCGGCCGAAACGGGCACGTAGTTTGATTTTCCCGCATTTGTGGAAAACAGCGTCAGCGTTGGAGCAAACAAAAAGTAGCGAATGCCATGCTCATCAAAGAATCTGCAAATCTGCGAAAGAATAGAAAATGGCGGGTTGTCGATCACCACGCAGCCGTCCGGGTAGGTCTCGTGCTCATAGTCGCCTCCGGGGTAAAATGGCCGAATCACCGGCGCGCCCTGCAAGCCGTAGTGCGCCAAAGCCCAGTCGCGAATCACCTCGTAGATGTTCTGCGGCGTGTAGCAGTCGTCGGTGGTGAGTTTCGGCTTAAATTTATCCACAAATTTCGCATAATCCTCGCTGCTTTCGCTCTCGACATCTCCCCAAAAGTTGTTTCCTTCTGCCGTTGGTTTCGTCCACTCGTGGGCGCTGACATGGATCGTCTCGATCTCGTCCATTGTAAAGCCGGTCAGCGCGGTGTCGAAAGAAAGGCTGCTTAGCTCTTCCATCTCAAACTTGAGCCGCGCCGCGTCCCACTCGCTCGTCTCAGCAAGTCGGTTGTCCGCGATGATGTAGGCGCGCCGCTGCGCCTCGGTCAGGTCGCTCACCGTCACATACGGGACCTCGGTCATACCCTCGGCCCGCGCTGCCTCGACGCGTCCATGTCCGGCGATCAGGTTCTTGTTCTCGTCGATCAGCACCGGAGAGACAAACCCAAACTCGCGCAAGCTGCGCCGCAGCTGCTTGATCTGCTCTGGCCCGTGGATCTTCGCGTTGTTTTCGTAAGGGATCAGCTCGTCGATGCGTATTGTCGGCAGGTCCTTGACCGCCACGCGCACTGGCGTCTGCCCTGCTGTCTGCTTCTTTCCCATGCCTTGCCTCCTGTCGATATCTCCGATGCAGTCCCCGGCTCTCGACGAGCGAGAGCGCGGGGGACAGAACCGTGAAGGCCATGGCCGGCTTCAAGAGCCGGGGACCGCACCGGACGTTGTTTTGTTGATCCTGCGCATCTGGCCCACCGTCCGAAATTTCCCGTGGGGAAAAATTCTCTCGCGAGGGAGGGCCAGCGGTTTCCATGGGCAGCGCCCAAACTTTCTGACCCCGGGGAGGGCTCTGCAAGGAAGCCCCGCGCGACGCTCTCGCGACGCGCCCGAGCGCCCGAGCCTACTGCCGCGCCGCAGCGCCGCGGCGCTTTGATTTGCTGCGATTCTCATACATTTCTCTTGCCGTTTTTCGGCTATGGCAACTGTGGCACAGGCTTTCCAAGTTGCTTCTATCGCAGAACTTTTCCCAGTCACCCTTGTGGTCGACAACGTGGTCAACGTCTGTCGCCCTAACTCTTCGCCCATGCCTTGCGCACTCGCGGCAGAACGGCTCGCGCAGGAGCTGCGCCGGCCGCAGGTCGAGCTTCCACTCGTCGGTCTGGTACATCCAGCGCCATGACTGCGCTTCCTCACTGCGCCGGTCGCCGCGCGGCCGGTGGGCGTCGCAGTATCCATCGCTCACCAGCACGCAGCAGCCGGGATGCCGGCAGGGTCGGAGCGGCTTTAAGGCCATCGGGCTATCACCTCCGGGCAAAAACAAAAGCCACCGCCGACACACCCCGAGATCCGGGTTTGTCAGCAGTGGCTACTAAGCGAGCACGCGCCATGTTCGATATCCACGATGTTCGATGCTTTGCATCTCCGGCACCAGAGGACTAAGTTTCGCGCCTCTGTGTCCGGCCGAACGGCCTGCGATGTGAGCCGCCCGCAGTTCGGGCAGACAATCAATCCGTTCTTTGTGTCCAGTTTAGCAGTCTTTGCACTGTTTTGCAATACTTTTCACCCTCTTTTCTGCGTTTGTCACTAAAAAGCCAATAGGTTACAAGTAATGTCGCGCGCACGCGCGCACGCGATTCCTTACGTCTCGATCCAGCTCGCCACCCGGTAGCTGCCAAATTGACTTCCGCCGGTCCGCACCTGTGGGAGCATCGCGTCGAACGGTATCGTAATCGCATCGCTCTCGTCGAGCCACACCTCCGGCGGCGGCAGCTTCGCGCGCAGACTGCGCGAGCAGCTCCAAGGATGCCGCCCCACCGGAATGATGATCCCGTCGCTGCGCTCTTTGGTGAGATAGCGCGCAAGGTAGCGGTAGCCGAGCGCCTTGCCGTGCCGCTTAAATACTGGCCAATCCGTCACCTCGCCGCACTGCCACAGGACTCGCACCTCCGCCGGCGAGAGCTGCCGGTAGTCCGCGACGAGGTGGATGTGATACCTGTGCGCCCCGTGCAGGCCCTCAATGGCCGGGATGTAGTCAAGCCCGCCCTCGCCTCGATAGCGCTCCACGCGCCGCAGGAAGGCCCGCAGCGCCTTGCGCACGTCGGCAAAGCGCTCCGGCAGATGCTCGTTGTCAAACTCCAGAATGTAGTGCGTGGCGTACTTGCCCATGAGCGCGATCATCAGCTCGAGCCGGTCGGTGGAGTCGCGGTTGAGCACCGTGCGCCGCTGCGCCTTGAGGTCGGCCTTGGCGCGCCGGTCCTCGTCGGTGTCGGAGGGCGCATAGCGCGGCGGAATCGTCCCGCGGTACTCCTTGACCAGATTCCCCGCACGCTGGCGCACGCAGTAGAACAGCTCAGCCATACACGCTCCCGACCATCCCGGCGACCTCACCGGTCATGTCGCCCTCAACAACGGTCTTATCCAGATGCTCATAGTATGTACGGATAAACTCCTCAAGCAGATCGTAATACAACACCGCATGCGGCAAATTGCCATTTGCCAACGTCGCAGCCCGTGCTGCAACATTCCTATCGCAGCCAAGGCTCATCAGCAGCTTGATCATACGTTTCCTTTTCATTTGGCGTACCCCAGCTCTCTTTTCACCCACGCCCACAAGTTGAGCCATGGATGCCACTCTGCGTAGTTTGCGCGCTGCGCGGCATTGCAGAGTTCTATATGCAGCCGTTTGAGCGCAGACGCATTCCGATCGGCTTCTGCATTCGCCATCCCCAGCGCCGCATCAGTATCGGCGAGCTTGTTCCGCAGCGCATCCGCGTCCGCTTTCAGATTTGCGATCTCGTTTGCCTTGTTGATGGCCTCGCCGTTCATCTGGTCAAGACGCTCGGTCAAAGCGACATTCTTTCGCTGCATCGTCGCCTTTAGGTTCGCATATTCGGCAATCAGATCATTCTTCTCGTCGATACAGTTTTTCAGCTCGATGATCTCTGCTTCAAGCGCCGCAGTCTTCTCCTGCGCGTCCTCCACCATCTTCGCCATCTGGTCTTTGGTGTACTTCTTTACGTTAATTGCCATTGTGCACCTCCATCGTCATTTGTTGATACTCTTCCACGCGCTCGACCTTAACCACGCGCACGCCGCCGTATCTCTCAAAGTCCATCGCCACTTTTTCCTTGATTCCCTGCGGATCCGCGTCGTCCGGCGCGTCCAGCGCCAGCGTCACCAAGAATCTCATTTCGTTTCTTCTTCCTCCATCGCCTCCACATAGCACCAACTCTGCGGCGCGCGCTTGATGCCATACGGGGCTGCGCCGAACCTCGTATCGCGTAAACCGGTAAACTCGCTCAGTTTGCGCGGCGCGTCGTAGATGCGCAGGCCGGAGATATGCCAGCCGTAGCCCTCGCCGCCAGCAAGATAGTCCACCAGCTCCGGATATGTCAGGCGGGCTGCATAGAGCAAATCGTTGATGGGTAAGACACTCATATTGCTGTGGCTGCAAATGCTATACCTTGACGGGACGGGGGAGCCGGAAAAACCGATCTGAGTAATCCAGTCCACCTTGTTGCAGACAAACTCCCCAATGACCGCTCGCCCTCCGTTACAATGGCAGATCATCCCATTAGGGCATCTGTAAGACAGATTCCCCGCCGTCACGTACAGATAGGCCTTAAACGGCGTTTTCAGCTTTGGCCGAGTCTTACGCACCTCAATGGTCTTTTCGCCGCTGGCGATCTTCTCCACCCACTTCGGGCGGATACTCAGCATAACAGCCTTACTCATTCTTCATCGCCTCCAATATTTCCTCCGCTTCCTCGTGGGTGATGATGAAACCCGTGCCAATCATAGACGCGCCCCTCTCGCGCAGTATCCGCTGCACTCATAGATCGGCTTTTTTTGCCTGCGAAGATCTCCGCATTTAAGGCAAGAGCCATTCTCACAGCGCAGGCAGTTATCTGTCCCGCGCCACCTGCAGTAGTCACACAGGCAGACATCACATGGGCTTTCATTTCTCATCATTCCACCTCCGGCCCTTCTGGCAGCACCACCAACCGCCCGTCCTTGTCGGCCTCGGCCAGCTCGCGCAGGCGGGCAACACCCTCCTGCTCCGCATCACGCATTACGATGTACCGTCCTTCCGCGTCTGCTCGCGCAAATTCGGCACAGCGTTCCGGCGTCAGACCCGTGTCCTCGTAGGCGGCGAGGCGCAGAAACCGTTCCTCTGGGATATTCCGCGGATACCCGTTTGCAAGGCGGCGCTCGTACTTTTCTCGTTGCGCGTCAGCTTCACGTTTATTTGTCAGTCGTTCCATTACTCCACCTCCGGCCCATCCGGCAGCGGCATCCAATGCGTAATCCGCACAATCCGCCCGTGGCACGTCCATCTTCCGTCCTCCAAATATACACACAATCCCGGATTCGGCGGTGGGTATCCGGAAGGATCGCTAATGATGCACAAGACAACATCCGATACCCCCCACGAGTTAGAGATCTCCGGCAGCCGCTCCGTCACCGGCACCCACTTTTCCCGCTCCTGCAGCACCGCGATCTCCTCGGCGTAGCGTGCGCAGCGGTCAGTCAGCTTCTCGATCAGCTCCGCGGCCTCCCGCATGATTCGGCAGCCGCGGACGCCGCAGTCGTGTTCGCGTCCGCAGCCCATGCAGACCAGCGAGCCCGTTTCCACCTTTAAGCGCCGCAGCGCGGTCAAAATCTCTTCTGTTTTCATTTCGTCCTCCTCGGCCCATAGCCTAACTGTTTGATCTCCGGGTAGCGCTCTGCAAACGGGTAAAACTGGTTGTCCCCGATATAGCTGCGCGTTGCCCTGTCAAGTTTCTCCTGATAGACGTCTGACTCCTCAGTGCTCTGCATCGCCGGGAAATAGACGTCATACGTCTCGCCCCACTTTTCCGCGAGGCGGCTGAAGCGGTCATAGCCCCAGCCAAAGTCCTCGTGCATCGTGATCAGCAGCGTATCCAGCATGTACTGCTTCATCGTTCGCTGCATCATGTCCAGCAGCACTTGCGTTCTCCCGTCTCTCTGCTGCAAATATCCGGATCGCTTCATTTTTCTCCTCTCTGTCTCTCGCTGATCAGCAGCCAGCTGTCGCACTTGCACTCGACAATATCCTGTACCGAGATCCCCGCGTCGGTTGAAATAAACGGGTACTGGTCGCTCACGCCCCCGCAGCACCGCGCCGTCAAGTAAGCGCTGCCGCCCAGCCCTGTCGGATAGCTCAGCACGACCAACGCGCCTTCCTCCGGCCAGTGCTCTGCATCCAGCGGCAACCATTCCGGCGAGCTCGCCGCCTCGGGCGGCGCAAGCTCCTCTGTCAGGCCGAGCAGATAATCTGTCGTGCAATGCAGCACTTTCGCGCACTTGCCAATCGTCGGGCATTTTTCCAGTTCAAAGTCATAAAAATATATATGTTCGTCTGGCTTGAACTCTCCTCGCGCATAGCGGCGCAGCAAGCCGATCGTATGTCCGTCACCGCCCGTATACCCATCAAATGCCTTGACCTTATCGTCAAGGCCGGCAGCGTCAGCCGCGCGAACCATGCGTGCGCAGGTATCCTGCAATTTGGCGTAGTTCTTCTTTAGTTCTTTTTCAGTTTCTCTCTGCTGCTTTTCTTTTTCTTTGGCATCCTTCTCACTGCGGTGCTTTTGTGCCGCGGCACACATCCTGTCGCACGGGCTCCAATTTCTTGTTGCCATGTCGCATTCAAGACAGCACTTTTCACCTTTGCATGTTCTTTCCCACGCGCTGGCGCTCGCATCGTGCCGCAAGGCAGCGTCGCCATGCGTACAGGGCTTGCCGCCCGGACACGTCATTGTCGGTTCGTAGGTCGCCCCATCTGCGAAGATCTCGCACAATCTTTTCAGCTTTTCAGCCTGCGGCAAGTTTTTTCCACCCTTGTAGATCTTCGCAAGGCGCTTCTGGACGCTCGGGGCAAAATGGGCCAGCTCATACGCAGCGGACTCGTTGATCTTCTCCTTCTCCCACAGATAGACAAACTCCGGATTAAGATGCGAGTCGATAAACTGGAGGCGGGCGGCTTTGGTCTTGCTGATACCGATAGCCTCGGCGGCAAAGTCTCGGATCTTGCCCTTAAACTCATAGCCCTCCTCGCTCAGCTGGTAGATCAGCTCCTTCATGCGGCTGAGCTGCTTGGAGATGTCGGCGCTGGACATCTTGCGCGTATCACTGTTTGCGCAGATCAGGCGCAGCTCGCGCATGGCTGGGCTCTCACCATCGTCGAGCTCAATGATGCATGGAGCCTCAGCAAATCGTTTCTGCCCCTCCTCAACCAGCAGGCGCAGCGCGGCGCTGCGACGATGCCCGCTCACGATGATGTACCCGTCGCCGTCTTTACGCACGCGGATCGGCTGCTGTAAGCCGATGAGCTCAATGTTCGCTGCCAGCTCATCAATGCCGTCCAGCGAGTAAAAATTGTTTTCGTCGGCTCTCAGCTGGTCGAGCGGGAGATAAACGATCTGCTCGCGTCCGGTGTCCTGATTGGACACCGCTGCGGGTTTTAGAAACTCGCTCATGTCAAACTTGCCCTTAGCCATTGACCGCGCCTCCCTTGCTCAGATACTCCCGCGTGAAATCGTGATACGCCTTGGTCGCGGCATCCTTGGGCGCGTATCCTCTCAGCGTCTTGCTCGCGTTGAGGTTGGACATGCTTGCCGGCACGGAAGCCCGCAGCGGGATTGCCGCCTCGAACGCCGGAATACCGCTCACGCGCAAGACCTGCTCTGCGGCCTCCTGGATGCGCGTGCCGCGCCGCTTGGTGATCAGCGCGCCCGCGATGCGCAGCCGCGGATTGACCGTGCGCATGTTAGCGACCTGACTGCGGATCTCGCCCGCGCCATGAAGTGAGAAACCCTCCAGCTCGACGGGAATGATGATCTCATCTGCAGCGCCCAGCGCCGCCACCGTGGCCGCATTGTAGGCGGTCGGGCAGTCGATGAGGATATAGTCTGCGTCCTCATCCTCTGCCACAGCAAGGCAAAAATCACGGATACCGTTTTTTGCCAGCCGCTCGCCGGTTAGGGCAGCAATGTCCGCCTTCGGCAGCTCCGCGCTGGCCGGAACGATTTTCACGCCCTCGACAGGCGTGTCCTGCACCAGCTCATCCCAGCAGCCGGTCTCGCCTGTCAGCACCTCGTAGGTCGTGCCGCCGTGGAGCGTGTCTGCGCGGAAAATATCGCTCAGATTGCACTGGCCGTCTGCATCCATCACAATGACGCGCTTGCCCGCGGCCGCGAGCTCGGCCGCGAAGTTGATCGTCGTGACCGTCTTGCCGACGCCGCCCTTGTAGTTCATGATCGCAATCGTTTTCATGTTGTCCTCCTGTTATTTCGATTTGCGCAGCTGCTTTGCAGTCTCGTACTGGTAGCTGCCTATATCCTCAAATTTCTTTTTCTCGTCCTTGATCTTCGCATTTGTCGCGTCAAGGTTCGCTTTCCACGCGAGATAATCAGGGCATTTGTCCTGACACGCCGGATGACGGCGCTCGCACATGTAGCACTTGCTGTTGACTTTCTTTCTCATGCGCCGCCCTCAAAGTTTGAAGCACTCGCGCATCGTGTACCCGAAGACCTGCGCCTCCACCAGAAAAAAGTGGTGTTCGTCGTTGATCCACACGATCCTGCCGCGCACTTTATTCCGCGCTCTCGTGCTCTTGGGGTCCTCTTTGCCGTCCAGATTGCAGTACGCGCAGGGCGTCCAGGCGATCGGCTGTCCAATATACGGCATGATGTCTCTCCTTTCTCTATCGGCGCTTTGCGCCGCTCATGCGCTCATTGCGAGCATTCCGCTCGACGAGTTTCTTGTCTTCCTCGCGCTCCCGCGCCGTCTCCATCGTCATCGGCGTAAAGGTCTGCTTGTCGCCGTCGAACCAGAGCAGCGTCCGCAGCAGCAGGCCCTCTTTGTTTTTGACGATCCGCAGAAATCGGGACGTTGTGGGGTTATAATCCCCGCCCTCGACAGGCCGGTAGATCATGAAGATCATGTCCGCGTCCTGCTCCAGCTGGCCGGATTCCTTCAGGTCGCTCATGCGCGGCTCGTTTTGCTGCGGCTTGCCCTTTTTGGGTACCGCAACGCGATCTTCGCGCGTCAGCTGCGCCAGTTCGATCACAAGCTTTTTCCGGCTCTGGGCGAAGGCGTGCAGCTCGCGGGAGATCTCCGCCACCTGCTCACTGCGCATGATGCGCGTCGAGCTTGGCCGGATCAGCTGCACGTAGTCGATGACAACCACGTCGAAGTCATAGGCCTCGGCAGCGCTCGTGATGTCGCTGACGCTCCACCCGGCTGCCTCGATCAACGTAAACTTGAGTGCGGATGCCGCGGCGCTTTTGGCCGCAAACCGCTCCCAGTCCTTGTCTGTCAGCTCGCGCCGCTTGATGGCCGTAAAGCTGATGTCGTTCAGCGCCGCAACCACACGGTCAGTCACCTTGCGCCGGTCGGTTTCCAGCGAGAAGAACCCCACGCGCCACTCCCGCGCCATCCGCATTGCCATTTGCAGTGCCAGCGCCGTCTTGCCGTCGCTGGGGTACCCGCCGATGATGACCACGTCGCCCGGCTGCGTGTATGTACCGGCGTCCACCTCGGCGAGGCCGTATCGGACGTACCGCACCGGATCTTTGGCCGTCTGCCGCGCCGCGAAGTCCTGTATCATGTCCTCCATCGTGTAGGCCGTGATCTGCCGCCCGCCGCTCTGCTCCTGCTGGAGCTTCGCCGCCAGCTCGCGGCACTCCTGCGCTGTGCCGGCTGCGGCCAGCTGCATCGCAAGCTCCTGCATGCGCCGCATGCTGGCCTGCTCGGCCATGATGGCGGCATACTCGCGCCAGTTGGCGCTGGTCGTCGTGATCTCAAGCAGCTGCGCGAGATACTCGCTCGACTCCTTGCCGACCTTGTCGCGGATCGTCACCGGCGTCACCGGCTTTGCCCGTAGATACAGGTCGCGGGCCGCGCGGAAGATCTGCCGGTTGATCTCGATGCGGAAGTCCTGCTCGCGGACGGCAAACAGCACGTCCTTGACGATCTCCGGCGCGGCGACCATCGCGCCGATGACCGCAGTCTCGGCCTCCAGCCCCGGCCGCGCCTTTGTCTCCTGCGCCATGCTCACACCCCCCAGCCGAGCGGCAGCGCCGCGCTGCCTTCCGTCCTGACCGCAGGCATTTCGTCCGGCTTGAGCTCGTAGACGGTCAGCCAATTCATGCTGATCGCCTTTTCCAGCAGCGCGAGCTTCAGCTCACGTCTGCCGCCCGACAGCTCGTCCAGCTTTCGCAGGATACCGTTCATGGCGCGTTCGGTCTTCACGGTCTTCTGCCGGTTCAGCTTTGCCCGGTTCTCCAGCAGCCCCATGATCGCCTCGCGCAGCTCGTCGTCCTCGCCGCAGTATTTCTCTACGACCTCTTCGACCTCCGCGGGGGTTATAGGGGTTTGATTCTTTCTGTCTTTGGTCCTTTTAGTATTTATTTGGGTCGGAAAACCCGATGACGGTTTTTCCCGTTGTCGGGTTTCACCGTTGTCGGTGTTTTCCGACAACGGTGGCGCTTCGTCCTGCAAAACATAGACATTACCTGCAAAATGACCGTTCTCGTCGTGTGTCTGCTCGCGGGTTAAGTACCCCACTTTTTCCAGCTTTTCAAGCAGCCTGCGGATGGTGTCCTTGCTCACGCCCACATAGGCCGCGAGGCCCTTGACGGAGTATTGCCACCCGTCCGGCAGGCCGACCATAATGGCAAGCAGTCCGCGCGCGTCCAGCGGCAGGCGCTTGTCCTCAATGGCGCTCTTGTAGAGCACCGTGAAGCGCTGCTTCCGGCCGGACTTGATCCGGCTCTCGCTCATGTCATCGCATGGCCGTGTGTCTTTTTCTTCTGCCATGTGCATCTCCTCCAATGACTTCTATGAAGTCCACAAACTTCGTCACCGTCACACTCACGCCGACGAATGTAAAGAAAATCGCCCATCCGCTCATCGTGCATACACCCCCTTTGCCAAAACGGGGCTTGCATTTTCGCGTGAGTATGCTATACTGTTCTTGCAATCGTTTTCAGAGTTGAACCTCTGAGACACCGAACGCTTCGACGTGCCACCGTCGGGGCGTTCTTTTTTTGCGCCGTCAGCGTAGATCACTTGATAGGCCGCGGCGATGGTCTCGCGCAGGTCCTGCACAATGTTGTCAAACTCCGGGCGCTCCGCGTCGTCGATCACGCCGTCCTCGGCGATGCGGAGCAATCCGGCCAGCCGATCCGCTGCGTCGCGCAGGCGGTTGGTCAGCGAGATGGTCGCCATCGGCAGGGGCTTTGGCTCCAGCTCCGGCAGAATACCGAGCCGGTCGGTCGCCTTCGCGTGCTCCAGCGCCAGCCAGCGCACGCCGTAGACCTCGCACATCCGCGCCACGGTCTCGTCCGGCGGTGTGAGCCGTCCGCCCTCGTAGCGCTTGAGCGTTTCGGGCGAGATGTGCAACCGCTCCGCCGCCTCCTCCTGCGTCAAAAGTGTCGTTTTTCTACCCCTTTGGTAGATATTCGGGTATAACTCTGCCATTGTTCTCATTCCTCCTTTGTGGTAGTGTCGATTTAGCGGGCCAGCATGGATGCCAGCACCGGGGCCACGATCCCGCGGCGGTCGATGCAGTAGCGCTGCGCGGCGGTGCGCGGGTCGATGCCGAGGTAGCCCCCGACGTCCTTTGCCGTCAGCAAGCGGCGGTTTCCGGTATACTCCAAAAGGTCCGCCAGAACCGCGCGGTAGGTCTCCTTTTCCCTTGGCATAACGCCCTCCTCACTTTCCTGCGGCCAGCGCTCTCGCGTCTGCCGCGCCCTTGGCCGCCACCGCGGCCCTCGCCGCCTCGCTCGCGGCGCGAAGCGTCTCGTCGTCGTAGAGGTCGTTGACCTCACACTCCAGCAGCGCGGCGATGGTCGGCAGCTTGTCCGCTGTCGGCATGACCGCACCGCTCTCCCATTGGGCGATGGCCTGATAGCTGACCGCCGCCGCCTGCGCCAGCTCGTAGCGCGTCATGCCGCGCGCCTCGCGCAGTGCGCGGATTCGGAATCTCGTCAATTCTTCACACCCTTTCTATTGATTTCGTCAAAAATGTGTGGTATAAGTTAAAGCGTAACTTTAATCTTTCTCGCCGCGTGCGCGGTCGATCGCGCCCTGATCGACGCAGACGCTGCCGGACACGATCTGACGCTCCATTTCCGCACCCTTCATGACCGCCATCATCAGCAGCTCGCGCGGGATGCCGCACCTCTCGCTGATGGAGTTTGCAAGGATGCCAAACTGGACAACGATGGTCGGCGTGCTCCCCTGCACGGTGACGACCGAGCCGTGGGGCGCGGACTTAATGCTGATCTCAAACTCTTTCATGTTCCCCGCTCCTTTCGCACGATGTATACTGCGCGTCAATGACCTGATTCAGCGCGGTGCTGAGCTCGCGGAGCCGCTTGACCTTTGCGACGTCCGACATCTCCTGTGCGCTGACGACGGTCTGGACCATACCGGCAAACGCCGGATAAAGCCCGCCGCGATCGGCTGCATCACGCAGAAACTCAAATTCGTTCATGTTTCTGTCTCCTTTCGCTCGGTTAAAGTCTCGCTTTAACCTTGTGCGCCTATCTTAAATCCAATATTTTGGATTGTCAATACCGTAATATCTCATTTTTGAAACTTTGTGCAAAATCTCAAATATTGGATTAGGAGTTGCCCGAATGGACGCAAACGTCTTTGTGCAAAATGTAAAAAAATACTGTGCGATAAAAGGCGTTGCCCCTACGGTTGCCTGCCGAGAAAGTGGTGCAGGCAAGAGCTTGATGAGCCAAGTCGCGCAGGGGATTGTTCCGTCCGTCGCAAAGGTGCAGCTGCTTGCGCAGTATCTCGGCGTGACCACGTCCGACCTGCTCGGCGAGGCGCAGAAAAGCAGCCCGCCCTCGGAGGAGGACAGGCTGCTGGCGGGGTATGACGCGCTCAGCGCGCGGAATCGGGAAAAGCTGGAGGAATATCTGGACCTGCTGCTATCGTCTCAAGATAGGCCATGAGACGCCCACGGTTTTCCGGCGTAAGCCGCCGGTATTTTTCGATGAGGCGTTGGTGTAACTCGGTCAAGTCCTGCGGCGCGCTGTGCTGATCTGACATGTCTATGTACCTCTCTTTACTCGTATTTTAGACCGGCCAGATATTCCATTGTAAAGCGGCCCCGCCGCCCCTGCAACTGACGACGGGGCCTGCGCAGGCGAGCTGACACCTCCGGAGCACCTGCGTGTATTTTTACCATAGCACCTTTTTCGGCAAGATGTTGTCGAAAAAGGCAGAAAAATCGTTAACTTCCTGCTAACTTGCGGGAAAATATAAAAAATTGTGCCCGAATCGGGCACGGAAAGAAGGCAATGCTATGAAGAGGTCTCTTGCAATGATCCTCGCGCTCGCCCTTGCGTTTACCCTGACCGCCTGCGGCGAACCGGCGGAGACGGAGTCCCAGATCGCCGCTAAGGAGTTAGACTCTCAAGTGTGGGCGGTCGTCACAACCGCAAGCGATCAGCTGCAGGCCCTCGACGATGTTGTCGCAGATGCCGCCGACAGAGGTGACACAGACGTCCTTGGTGTTATGATCGCAGTGCTTCAATCCAGTCAGGATTCGCTCGACAGCTTTGACGCTGACACCCAGCCGGCTATCCTCTATGTCGGCGCTGCGCGCGCGTACACGGCAAACGCGCGCGTTGTGTGCGAGGCCATAAAGGACTATATTGACGGCGGCGAAGCATCCGATTATGACAAATTTCAGGAATACCTCGGCAAAGTCAATGATCTGACCGACAATGCCGTAGAAAAGCGCAAATCGTTTTTGGCTGACGCGGGGTTTTCGGACAACGAAATCGCAGAATTTCCCGCGGAAATCCGAGACGATACAGTAGGAACATGACGCAAAAGGCCGCCGCCCGGCATGGCGGCGGTCGTTCCATTTTCGCAAGCGCAGGGGAGAGGACACATGGCGAAAATCAATTATAAAAAGCTCTATACGCTGCGCGCAGATGGCCGTTATCAGGGCTACTGGCACGAGCTCGATGCCGACGGTCTGCCGAAAGGCCCGCGGCACACGATCTGCGACCGCGACCCGGAGAAGCTGTACCGGCGCATTCAGGAGAAGGAGCAGCCGACGAAGCTGCTTTTCCGCACCGTCGCGGAGGCATGGCAGGAGAAAAAGTGGAAGGAATACCGCGACGGCTCCATTGACTGCTACAAGGCGCCGTATGAGCGCGCGGTCGAACGGCTCGGAGACGTCCCCGCCGATGAGGTCCTCACCAGCAACATCGCCGCGCACCTGCAGGCAATGAAGGAGGCCGACTATTCTGTGCGCACGATCCGCGCCCAGCGGACGATCTACAAGAGTATTTTTGCTTTCGCCGTGGCCGACTCGATCTTCGGCCAGACCGTCAAGACCAATCCGGCGCTCGGCATTGCGATACCGACCGGCGCGAAAGCGGCGCAGAAAAGGGAAGCGCCGGAAGACGATATCGTGGACGCGATCAAAGCCCGCGCAGGAGAGGCGTACTGGGGCGAGTTTGCCCTGTTCCTGATTTACACCGGCCTGCGCCGCGGTGAAGCGCTGGGCTTGCAATGGGGCGACATTGATTTTAAGACGAAGCAGATAGCCTGCACCAAAAATCTCTCCTACCACGGCGTCCACAAGGTCGGCGATCCTAAAACGAAGGCTGGCATCCGCACGCTGCCGCTGCTGCCTCCTGCCGAGACCCTGCTCCGACCGATGCAGGGCGAGCCGGACGACTATGTTTTTCACGGCAAGGACCCGAAAAAATTCCTCTCGCGCTCGACCTATCTCAAGCACTGGAACCACTACTGCCGGGATATGGGCTTTTTCACGGACGCGCCGACCGAGACGGTGGGCGTCAATGGGCACAAGTACCTGAAGCACCACTACCGGAACACGCTCACGCCGCACGTCCTGCGGCATGGCTACGCGACCACGCTGTTTGAGGCGGACGTCGACGTTCACACGGCCCGCGCTCTGCTCGGGCACGCCCACGTTGAGACCACCATCGCGATCTATACGCATCTTCGCCAGCGGAAAAAGCAGGCGTCCATTGACAAACTGATTGCCTACGTCCAAGATTCCGAAAGCAAGGCGTGAGCGCATATTTGATTGCAGAAATCTGAAAAGCGCTGTAAACATTGACTTTTGTCCTGCCTTTTAAGCAGGGTGTCCGGGGTTCGAATCCCCGACGAGGCACCAAAGAA
>OLSB01000777.1_pt1 | contig 35767 bp, 30 predicted proteins | sample 1672071 | NCBI WGS metagenome assembly OLSB01 (sample SAMEA3136642, study PRJEB25190) | human gut metagenome | biome: human gut; feature: human-associated habitat; material: faeces | place: Austria | collected 2013 | reverse complement strand
CCCTTGCGGCGTAGTTCTTATTTAAGCCGTCCAAGTTTTGGGGTGCAGTTCACACGTTGTCAATCCCCCGCTTTCTTAATTTTTGGGACAAATATACCTGACGACAAGTGTCCCGCGGCAACCCCCCCCGTCAGAGACGGCGTCATCTAACACATTTGTCCCGTGCCGGGGATGCGATGAGGGCAAACCCCCGCCGTCAGGGACAAATCAGTCTGACGACGCGCCCCGTGAAGGCGCCTTACCTGCTAGCGCCTGTTATGGCGGCGCGTCAGGGCAAAGCCGGCGGCCAGCACAATGACGCCGGCAATCGCGATGCCCGCAACCAGGGCGAACGTGCGGTCTCCCGCATGGGGCAGCACCGCTGCGTCCTGCTTCTTGGCCGCAGACCTGGTCTCCGTGGCGGTCGTTGCAGAGCCGGAGCCCTTACCGTCCGACGGATCCTTGGGGTCGGGCACGGGCTCAGGCGCAGGCGCCGCCTTAAAGAGCGCGCGCACCGTCACGGCTTTCTCGCCCAGCAAAAAGGTCGTCGTGGCAGAAGCCGCATCCGCGAGCTCGATGTCACCGTCGATAACCTCCCAGTGGTCAAAGACATAGCCCTCGTCCGCCACAGCGGTGAGCGCAACCTTGGTGCCGGGGAGCGCACCGCGCGGGTTGCTCGTGGCCGAGCCGCCCTCGCCCGCCTCAACGGTCACGTAGGTCATCGGTTGAATGGGCGTCATCGCAAGCTCAAAGTGTGCGGTCAGCGTAGTGTTGCTGCTGCCCATGCGCACGATGGTCTCGGTAGCGTTGGCATCCTTGACCTTAGCGTCGCCCTCATCGACGGTCCAGCCTGTGAACACGTAGCCCTCATCCGCCACGGCGTTCACGCCGATCGGGGTGCCGGGCTCGCCGCCCGCGGGAGCGCCTTCGACAAGGCCAGCGGTACCATGGCCATCAACCTTTACGGTCAGGGCGCCGTAGATGTTAAAGACCCCGCTCTCGGTCTCATTGAGCTTAAAGTTCCTGTTGCTGGTTGCAGCGTTGATATGAAGCGTGTACACGCCCGGGTTCTCGCCGGGCTGGCGCTGGTAGGAGACGGTCGGGCTTACCTCGGTCGCAAGGTCTCCGCCCTTCCACGTGGTAGTGCCGCGGTCGATAAGCTCATAGGAGTAGGCGGATTCAGGATCGGCCTCGCCATAGATCTTGGAGGCGTTGTTGGCCTTAACGGACACCTCGCGCGGGTTGATCTTCAGCGTGGTCGCCTTGGAGCTCGTCGCGTGCTGGGCATCGCCCAAATACGTTGCGACCACCTTATAGGTGCCGGCCTCGGTGGGCATGCCGTCCAGCTTAACATCAAACGCGCCCGATGCGCTCATGCCAAAGTACGAGAAGGTCACCTCGGCGCCCTCGAGCGGCTGGTCGCCCACATAGACCTGGGCGTTCATGGCCTGCGCGGCACCGTCGTACTCGTGGATCTCATCGCCCATCGAGATCGTGGTCTCGAGCCTGCTGATCTTGAAGGCGCGCGTGATGGGGGCTGCGGCGTAGTTGCCGCCCAGGACGTAAGCGACCTCGGTGTAGTAGCCGGGCTTGGTGGGCTTCACGTTGGGATCGGTGCTCTTAAACGTGCTGCCGTCGTAGGCGATGCCCGTGATCAGGTAGCGAACCTTTGCGCCCGCAACCGCGGCATCGCTGTCGACGACCTTCGCACCAAAGTCAAAGTTTGCAAGCTCGTCGCTGCCAACGGCAAAGCCGCCCTTGGGCGTCGAGGCATTCCACGTGAGGGTAACGTCCTCGGTCCTAGGTGCGATGGTGAGGTAGCCCACGCCCGCAGAGGTCTCGTAATTGCCGCTCGTAGTCACCGCAGTCACCAGGTAGACGCCCGCCTTAGAGGGCGTACCGCCGAGGGCAACAGTGGAGCCTCCCAGGCCCAGATCCTGAGCGGTGTCGAGCGCGCTCTTAAGGGAATCGATCACCTGGTCGGGATTCTCAACACCCGCCGCCTTCAGGGCGTACCTAAGGAATTCCATGGTTTCATCGTTGTTGAGCAGGTTGATGAGGCCGTCAAGCGTGATACCCTTATCGAGAGGCAGGATCGAGTTGATCGCGCTCTGCGCCTTGCCACCACCCACGTAGCTCAAATCGATCGAGAGGTAGCCCTTGCCGTCGCCCTCGATACCGGCGACAACGATAACGGGCTCGGTCTCTTTATTGCTCGGCGTGGAGGAAACCAGGTCCGCGACTGCCACGGTGTTCCCATACGTAATGCTCGTGTTCTTGACCTTGACCGAGGAAGGGGCCTTGGTCACGGTTACGGTCGCGGTGGCCTCGGAGGGCTTGTAGGTGCCGTTGCCCTTGAACTTCATGGTGACGGTGTACTCGCCCACCTTCTGCTCAAGGCCGTCGATCTCAAAGTCGTTCCGAGAAAGACCGTTGACCGGCTTGCCCGTTACCTCGTCCACGACGGTGGGGGCAAGCTGGCGGTAGACCTTGGCCTTCAGGGCATCAAAATCCTCGCTGTACTGGACCGAGGTAGCCGCGTTCATCGAAATGTGCGTGACAGTGCGGCCGTCGACCGGCTTGACGGTGAGCGTAATGGAGCTGGCGGGATACTGGTCGTTACCGGCATAGCTGATCTGGATTTGCTCGGGGTCCTTCTTACCAAAGGCATGGAGCGTGGACTCGTACCAGGCGGCAGGCGTGTAGTCAAGCGGCTTCCACACACCTACACCCAAGAGGCTGGCATCGTACTCGATAGTCACATCGCCGGCGGTGAGCCCGGCAGGCACGCTCTCGGCAGCCTTGAGGGCGGCGTTGAAGACAATCTCGTTATACGTCTTGCTGTCCTTGCCCAGGATGCCCACCTCGGCACCGTCGATGCCAACGAGCCCGGCCTCCACGGTGTTGACCTTGAGGATGTAGGTCTTGTCCTTGGTGAGCTCAGGCAGGGTGAGCGTCGCGACCTGATTTTTGAAGCTGAGGTCCTTATCGCCGTAGAGATACTTTTTGCCATTGAACTCGATAGATTCCACGGCGTAGCCATCGTCAGGTTTGGCAACAACGGAGACGGAGTTCTTGACGTTGACCGAGACGATGGAACCGGCGGCGGCAGAGGTACCGCCGACGGTCAGGCTCTTGAGGTTGGCAGAACTTGCGTCGTCAACCTTGACGGTCGCCTCGGTGTCGGCCTTATAGGTTACCTTAATATTGGAATCGGCGTTGCTCGGGATGGTGTAGTTTCCATCGGCGTCTGGCGTCACGGTATTGTCGCCGATCTGGACCTTATCGACCTTGTAGTCGGCGACATTCTGGACCGTAAAGGTCTTGATTGTACCCTCGTTGATTTCGTAGGTGCCCTCGTTTGCGTACGGCGTACCGTCAACGACGATGCCGCCGAGCTGCGCGCCCGTAGCGTCAGCCGCGCCCTCGGTGACAACGGTAGCCCTCCAATAGCGGGTGAGGGTCAAGTCGCCGTCATCGACCCAGCCGAACTCAGGATTAAAGAACGAGCCACCGACCTTCTGGTACTTTTGGACCTTATAGACGCCGGGTTCAAGATTCGTGGAGTCAGGGTCCGAGAGCCAGTGTACAATATCGATCCAATTGTCCGTGCCGTTGAGGCGAATCTGATATATGCCCGTACCGAACGCTCTTACGACGTCGGATTTTAAGGCATCTTCCCACTTGGAGCCCGCCTCGCGGATACTCCTACTTGCACGGGCTGCGTAGGTGGCAACACGGTCCCCCTGCTGTTGCTCCGCGTTGGTCGCAGCGGCGTCCTCGGCGGCGGACTCATCCTCCGCAGGCACAGCCTCCCCGGTATCGCTACCGGTCGCTACTTCAGAACCCCCCCCTGCTCTGATATCGCCTGATCGGCGGATTGGGCCGCCTCGGCCAGTGCCGGCGTGGGAATCTGGCCCACGGCCATCACCACCGCCAGCAGCCCGGCCAATGCCCGGTTGCAGCTGATCCGTCTCATATGCTCTCGCCTTCCTCTATGCGGTCGTGCCGTACCGAAATGTACTCGCGACAGAAATTTACACAGTTATAATCTCAAACAGAACGCGTCAAATGCGCACCAAGGAAGCACATTCATAGAAACTGTCAACGACTCACACATTTCTTGTTCAACGAATGCGACAGATCACACGTTGCCAATCCCCTGCTTTATTATTTTTTTGGACAAACAAACCTGACAACAAGCGTCCCACGTCACCCGCCCGTCAGGGACCGCGTCGTCCGACTCATTTGTCCCGTGTCGGGAATGCGATGTGTGTGACATGTGGGACTGTCCCTTTGTCACATTATGCGAACTGGCTCAGATAGAGGTCGGCGTAGGCGCCCTCGGCAGCCAGCAACTCCTTATGCGTGCCCTGCTCGATAATGTTGCCGTGATCCATGACCAAGATCAGGTCGGCGTCCACGATCGTCGACAGGCGATGCGCGATCACAAAACTCGTGCGCCCGCGCATAAGCGCATCCATAGCACGGCCGATGGCGAGCTCGGTACGCGTGTCCACGCTCGACGTCGCCTCGTCCAGGATGAGAATCGCCGGGTTGTTGAGCAGCACGCGTGCGATGGTCAGCAGTTGACGCTGCCCTTGGCTAATGCTCTCGGCATCGTTGGCCACCCGCGTGTCATAACCCTGCGGCATGGTGCGCACAAAGAAGTCGACCTGCGCGGCGCGCGCAGCCGCCACGATCTCGTCGCGCGTCGCCTCGGGACAGCCGTAGGCGATGTTTTCGGCAATCGTGCCATCGAATAGCCAGGCGTCCTGCAGCACCATGCCAAATTGCTGGCGCAGCTCGCCGCGGTCCATACAGCTCGTGTCCACGCCGTCGAGCGTAATGCGGCCGCCATCGATCTCGTAAAAACGCATGAGCAGATTGATGAGCGTGGTCTTGCCCGCGCCCGTGGTTCCCACCACGGCGATCTTCTGGCCCGGCTCGGCGGTAAACGACACGTCACGCATAAGCGGCTTGTCGGGCGAATAACCAAAACGCACGTGCTCAAAGGAGACGCGGCCCTCAATGCGACCCGGCAGCCTGGCGGCCTCCCCCGGCAGCGGATCGGCTTCCATCTCGGGCTCATCGAGCAGGTCGAACACGCGCTCCGCACTCGCCAGCGCGCTCTGCAGCGAGTTGAAAGTGAACGACAGCTGCGTCATGGGTTCGGACGCCCCGTAGATAAACTGGAAGAACGCCTGGAACACGCCGACGGTCATGTGGCCGGCGACCAGCATGCTGCAGCCCACCAGCGCGATCACGATCTGCGCCAAACGGCCGATAAAGCGAACCGCAGGGCCGACGGCATTGATCATAAAGTCGGCCTTGGTACTCACGCGCGCTAGCTCCCTCGAGGCCTCGTGCACCTCGGCAGAGCTCTGATGCTCGCGGTTGAATGCGCGAATCACCAAACGGCCTGAATAGCCTTCCTCGACCGCGCTCGTGATTTTGGACACCCACTCCTGACGCTCGCCCGTCACATCATGCGTACGGCGCGAAACCACCTTGGTCACCAGCAGCGATACCGCCGTAAAGCCCAAAAAGACCAACGTGAGCTTGACGCTATAGACGAACATCATGATGATGGCACCCGTCACGGTACCGATCGATACCAGCAGCTGCAGCAATCCGCGCTGCATACTCTCGGACATCTTGTCCAAGTCATTGGTCGCACGGCTGACCACTTCACCGGGGCGATGCGCGTCAAAGTAGGCGAGCGGCAGGCGGCTGAGCTTCTGCGCGATGCGGTTGCGCAGACGCAGGTTGAGTCGCTCGGCGACGCTCGACATCAAAAAACTCTGCAGCGCATAGAACGATCCGGCGGCCGTCCAGATCAAAAAGTAGACAAAGATGGTCTTACCGCACTGGTCCCAGGTGATGCTGAAGGTCGTTCCGCTGGCAAACGCCACCTGTATATGGCCCCACAGCTCGTCGATAACATGAGCGCTATATGCCGGCGCGGCGGTGTTAAAGATGACGTAGAACACAATGCTCGCGAATACAATATAGAAGCGCCAATGGTCGCCGGCGGCCTCGCTCCACAAGCGGCGCACCGTCGCCCAGGTATCCCGGGGCGTCTCGTCCTCTTCTTCGTCGTCCACGTCGCGCATACGCTCTGCCTCGGCACGGGCGCGCTCGTCCTCGGCACGCTCGTTTTCCTCGTACAGCGCCTGGCGACGAGCCTCGCGCTCGGCCGCGGCCCTGGCGGCGGCATCCTGCTCGGTCGACGCGGCAGCCGTTTCCTCGACCAGCCCCGCGGCAGCGTCGTCATCAACGCCGCCTTGCTTCTTGAGCTCCTCGGTCATGCTACTCACCTCCCTTCATCTGCGATTCCGCGATGGCGCGGTACACCTCGCAGGTTTCCATAAGTTCCTCGTGCGCGCCCAGGCCCACGACCTCGCCATCCTTGAGCACGACAATCTGGTCGGCATGCAAAATCGTCGAGATGCGCTGCGCGATGATGAGCACCGCGGCGTCGCGCGTCTCGTCCTGCAGCGCATGGCGCAAGGCCGCATCGGTCTTAAAGTCCAGGGCCGAAAAACTGTCATCGAAGATATACAGATCGGCATGCTTCATGAGCGCACGGGCAATTGCCAGGCGCTGGCGCTGGCCGCCCGAAAAGTTCGTACCGCCCTGGGCAACCGGAGTGTCGAGCCCCTGCGGCTGATCGAGCACAAAGGTGCTCTGGGCAACCTGCAGCGCATGAAGCATGTCCGCCTCGGTCGCGTCCTCGTTGCCAAAGCGCAGATTGCTTGCCACGGTGCCCGAGAACAGCCACGCCTTCTGCGGCACATAAGCGATGCGCCCGCGAATCTCATCTTGCGAAAGCTCGCGCAGATCGATGCCGTCCAGGCGAATGGCGCCCTTGGTGGCATCGTGGAAGCGCAGCAGAAGCTTTGCCACCGTCGACTTGCCCGAGCCCGTCGAGCCCACAATCGCGGTCGTCTGACCGCGACGACAGGCAAAGCTCAGGTCGCACAGGGTGTCCTCGTCGGCATCGTCAAAGCGAAACGACATGTGGTCGAACACGGCAACAGCATCCGCATCGTCCTCGGAGGCAGGCGTCCCGTCACCCAGCGTACGCTCGCCGTCCACGATGCTCGGCTCAATCTCCAACACCTGCTGCGCACGGTTCAGGCACGCGGCAGCACGCGGAAGCGTCAGCACCACCATCTGGGCCATCATCACAAAGAACAGGATCAGAATTGCATACTCCAGCACCGCCGAGATACTCGCAATCTGCATGGCATGGGCGCCCACCCGGTTACCGCCCACCCACAGCACCGCTACCTCGGCGATGTTCATCAAAAAGAAGGTGGAGCTGTCGAGACCCACAAACAGGTGGTTGACCTTTATGGCGTTGGCGGCGTAGTCGCTAAACACCTCGTCCAGGCGCTGTTCCTCACGACGCTCCTTGTTAAACGCACGGATGACGCGCACGCCCACGATGTTCTCGCGCAGCACCACGTTCATGCGGTCGATAAAACCCTGCAATCGCATAAAAATCGGCGCCGCATTGGCAACCGTAAAGACCGCCGCAACCAGCACGATCGCAACCACGACGCCCAGAAGCACGCCCATGGCCGGATCGATGAGCCAAGCGAAGATGATGCCCGCCACCGCCAGGAACGGCACCGGCAGCACCAGCTGAATCGTCTGAAGGACAGCCTGTTGAATCACGTTGATGTCGTTGAGTGAGCGCGTGATCATCGATCCGGTGCCAAAGCGCTCAAAATCGCTGGCAGACAGCTCGAGTGATTTGTCGTAGACGGCATTGCGGATGTCGCAGGCCACGTTAGCCGCCAGACGCGCCGAAAGATAGCAGCCCAGGACCGTGCCGCCGCTAGCCATGCTCGTCGCGATAAACATGTATAGGCCGTTGCATAAGATGTAGTCGACATCGCCCGTGGTAATACCGGTGTTGACCATGTTCGCCAGCATCGTGGGAACCAACAGCGTACCGACGTTATCCACCAGCAGCGCCAGCAGCGTCACTGCGACAAGCCCTCGATAGGGCTTCAAAAACCTCATTAATAGTCGCACGACTCACCCTCACCTTGATTCTCGGCAGCGATATGCTGCTTAAAGACATCGCACTCATCGCCGAGCGCATGGGAAAATTTTTCGATTAGGCGCATGATTTCGCACTGTTCCCAGGGCTCGAGCACTTCGAAAGCCTGTTGCTCTGCTTCTTGCGCCGGCAGCGCATATTGCTCGGCAAACCGCATGCCCGCTTCGGTCAAACGCACAACCTTGTTCTTACGGCTGCCTTCGGCAAACTCCAACGTTGCGAAGCCCCGCGCCGTCAAGGTTTTAATTGCCGAGTTGATGGTCTGCTTGCTGTAGAACCATTCGCTTGTCAGACGTCTTACGGCAATACTGCCGCCCGCCGTGCTGGTATCGACGAGCATCCAGTAAGCGCAGTCCGAAAGGCCGCAGGCACGCGAGAACTCCGAATAGATATGGTCGAGTCTATTGAGCAACCGGTCGAAGTCGACCGGCGTAACCGCACTATTCATCTATCCCACCATTCGATTGTCCGATTTTTGACCAATTTCGTGTCTCTAGATTAGTCCGAGTTTTGACTATCGTCAACAGGCTCTCCGCAAATGCCTACACTTTTATGGCCTATCGGCAGAAAAAAACCGCCGACGCGGGGGCGGCGCCAGCGGTCACGTGAAAATCGGGTTTTATTGCCTGTTAAGCGGCGACGGCCTCGTAGACCGTAGCGCCCGAGAAGCTATCGTGCAGGCTTTTGCCGCAGATCCAAGGCAGCTCGACGACCTCGCAGACCGTGTTGACCAGCTCGGAGCAGTCAGTAAAGTGGCCCTTATCGTTGAGGGCCTCGCAATCCTGAACACGCCAATAGCCATCGGTGTGCGTGATGTAGTACTCGTGATCGTCAATCCTCACAAAAGCGCGCGTCTTGGAACGCAGCAGCTTCAGAAATCCTTCGAAATCGGTCTCGACGACATCTCCAGCCTGGAACATGATAGTTACCTCCTGGCCCGGCGCCACCACGGCGCGTTGATAAACGTTGGTGCTCCTTTAGTAAAACCTTTATCAGAGGTTATGCGTTCGTCATTTAGGCAAGTGGTAAAAACCGCAGGGCAGACGGGATAAAACGTTTAACCATCCCATTGGTTTGTCACATTTTGAAGGTACTTTTATGCAAACCTACTTTCCCAATTGGAATCTATCCTTTTGCCGGGCAATTGACCGTCTATCGTTGAGCCCGACGGGTATGAACGGGGCATCTGCAACGCCACCGCAAGGAGACACCATGGAGACTATCGAAGCGCTCATTCACCGCCGCAGCTGCCGCAAATACAGCGATCGTCCCGTCGAGGCCGAAAAGCTTGCACGCATTATCAAAGCCGGCCAATATGCACCGAGCGGCATGGGCCGCCAGCCGGTGACGTTTGTCGCCGTCACCGACCCCGCGACCGTCGAGCGTCTCTCACAGCTCAACGCCCAGGTCATGGGCAGCAACAGCGACCCCTTCTATGGCGCCAAGACCGTTGTGGTGGTGCTGGTTGACCGCAGCGTGCCCACACATCTGGAAGACGGCTCGCTCGCCATGGGCAACTTGCTCAACGCCGCCTATGCACTGGGTGTCGATTCGTGCTGGATTCACCGCGCGCATGAGGTCTTTGACTCGCCTGAGGGCCTGGAGCTGCTGGCCAGCTGGGGCCTGCCCGCCGACGGCAGCCTGCGCGGTGTCGGTAACTGCATTCTGGGCTATGCCGAGGACACGCTACCCGAGGCAAAGCCGCGCCGCGACAACGTGGTGTATGTTAGGTAATTTGTTCTGCCGTTCTACCGAACACCGGAACAAATTAGTCGACCGGGTGGTAGAAGGTATCGACGACCGTCTGCTTTACGTTGTCTTGGTCTAAGTAGAACTCGGCAAAGGTGTCGCCCTGCTGCATGGTTCCCTGCAGCGTCACAACATCAAACGAGGTCAGGCCGTGCTCGAGCATCGTGGTCGCCAGATAGCTAAACTCATCGAGGCCCAGATTGGTCCACGTATAGTCGCCCATCGTCTGGTACAAGTCAATCAACACAGCCGGATTACTCTTGGCGCTGTTGAGCACCTTGGCCGCAAACGCCTGCACATAGCTCACCTGACGCGCCGTACGATCGAGCGACGAGGTCAGCTCCGTGGTATCGCGCCACTGCACATACTTTTCGGCCGAGATTCCAAACAGCGTCGTCTCCTGCCCCTCAACCGCTGCCGTGCCCGGCACGGTCTGTGTCGGCACGAGCGTCACGCCGCCAATAGAATCATTGATAGGCGCCACGCCCTCAATGTTGAGCGTGTAGTAATAGTCGACCGGAATATTGTCGAGCACACGCGAAGCGGCAGCAGCCGTCAGAGCCGAGGAGCTATCTCCATCGGTACCGTAGGCAAACTGCAGGCAGAGCTGCTCGGTCACCTGACCCGAAAACGAACCACCCGCATACGTATCGACGGCGACCATGCTGTCGCGCGGAATAACGATGCCGCGGGCCTCGCCTGTATCGGTATTAAGGGCTACAACCATAACGGTATCCGACTGACCTTCTTTGGTGCCATCATCAGACGCGCGATTATCGAAGCCGATAAACGCCACCGTAGCCATATGCTTGTTGAGTGCATACTTCTTGCCGTTATAGGTAATGGTGTCACCTTTGGCCTTAATGACCTTTTCGGCCTTTTCCTCGATCTTCTTTTTGCCTTGGTTCACGCTGTGGTTCACAAAGCCCCAGCCGGCAGCAGCAATCGCGCCGATCACGAGCAACACAATCACGAGTGTGCGGATGCGGCGGCGACGTTTGATGCGCTTAATCGACTCCTGGGAACGGCGACGGCGCTGCGGTGGCGCCTCATCGAGCGAAGGCCATTCGGTATCATCAGCAGGCTGCGGCGCATCATCCGCAACCTGCGCCGTAGTCTCGGCCTGGCCCACGGTTTTGCTCGACGCCCCATTTTGTGTGTCAGATGCCGAATCGACATCGGCACCCTGCTGCGTGCTGGCAGGCTCCGCCACATCGGAAACCTGTTGCTGGGAAGTGTTCTCCTGGCTATTTTCGTCGGGATCCACCGCATCGATAAAGTGCTTGCCACGGGGGTTCATGACTATTTTGTCTCCTGGTCGTTTGTTAACACACCGCTCACAATATAGCGCGAGTTGCCCTGCGAGCTATCGAGCATGCAGGTGCTCAGTTGCACAACCTTGCTATCCGCATCAAGTGTCACGCCATCGCGTACATTTTTGAGGAGCGCATCGGGATTGCAGACGGTATTGAAATACTCCTGGCGCACGGCAGGGTCGGCAAAGTTAAACGAATTGAGAATGTGACGGTCATCGTACTGATAGGCCGAAACGATCTGGTACTTCAGGATATGACCGGGCGTGTAGATGAAGAACTCGGTGTTCTCGTTAAAGAAGTCCGTATCCTCAAAATTATGCAAGTTATGGAACACGCCGCCGTTCACGTGGCCGTAGATCACCGTCACGGGATCGCTAAAGTCACGCGCATTGGCCATCTGGCTAAAGGCGGCGCCGTACGGATCGTACTTGCCATCCTTGTCGTGATCCAAATAGAACAGGTCGTCGGTCGCACTCTGCAGTAGAGGTGTGTTGATGTCGGCGCCCGGAATATAGAGCCAGGCGTAAATGTCAGCGTTTTCTTTGATAAGCGAGGCAAAGTCGATGGGATTGTCTGCCAGCTCCCTGTCCTTCGATTCGACCTTGGTAGCAGGCTTGCCCGTTGCACTCATCTCCTGCGCGCGCTGCTGCTCCAGATGGTTCATATAGAGTGCGTAGCCGCCGCAGCCGACTGCGATCAGTAACAACACCACGAAAACGCCCTTGAGTATCGTGGCGCGACGCTTTTTGTCCGAGTCGTCCATATGCTGAACGTCCATATACTTGCCCTGTGGCTGCTGTGCCATGGTGTTCCCTTACCCTGTAAATCGGCTAAAAAAAGGACCCGCACAAGTACGGGTCCTCAAATCTTACGGTTGAAACCGTATGCGTACTAGTTGTTCTTGCGAAGAGCAACAAAAGCGCAAGCGGCACCAGCGGCGGCAAAAGCAGCCACGGCGGCAACTGCGGTGGTGTTCACGCCGGTGGCCGGGGACTTAGCGCCCTTGTCGGCAGTCACAGTCGTGCTAGCGGCAGCAGAGGCGCCACTCGTGGGCTGAGCAACCAGAGAGATGATGCAGAGCTCGTCCATCGTGAAGGAAACGTTGCCGTTGGCGTCGGCGGTAAGCTCCTTCACATCGCAGGAACCAGAATCATGCTGGATGTAGACGGTCACCTTGGCGCCAGCATACTGAGAACCAAGAGCAAAGGTGAAGTTGTACGGGCCGCTCGTGTTATGGTGGGTGACTTCAAAAGAAGCAACCACATTGGAACCAGAGGGGACGTTGTTGGCGGCAGTACCGGTACCGACAACATTAAGCCATGCATCGCTGCCGGTGACAACGCCGGTAGCATTTGCGGTCACGCCATTGGACGTGACAGGCTGGCTGCTAACCTTCTCGGGGCTGTTGGCGGCGAAAGCAGCCACGGGCAGAGCCAGGGCAAGAGCGAGCACGCTCAGTGCTGCCATGAATCTCTTCTTCATGTTGGGTACTCCTCAACTTGCAGCTTACGAATTTTCAAATTTATAGTAGTATATCCCTTTTCTGCAAATTGTAACTAAAGAGCTCTACATAAAACGATTTTGCAGATTTTTGTTCGCCTATAGCTCAAAACGGCACCTAACCGTGACCATTTTATGTTCCGGCAGGTCTATGCCGTTTGATTTGGAGCTGAATTCGCCCCGCCATCACTCGCCTGTGCCGCTCCCTCTGCTTTTTGTTCGCCTTCATCCTTTTGAGCATCGGCAATGGTGGCAGCGGCTGCGACCATGCCGCGCTGGGGCGCGACGCCCGTCTGGGTCTGAACGCCCTCGACAACTTCTGTGCCTGCATGCGCGAGCTCGGGCGACTTAAACATTGCGTCCAGATTGGCCCCGCCGCCGGCGTAACCGAGCGCCGCGAGCGCGATGACAATCACCGCGACAACGACCGCGATCGGAACATAGCGATGCCAGCCTGCGGGATTGAGGCCGCTACGGCGAGCAGCGCCACGGCTAATGTAGCCGAGCGTTCCATCGTGCTTGAGCTTTGACCCCACCACACGCTTACGGCCCCACAGCGATGATTCGGCCTGCATGGCCAAGCGAGCGCTTGCCGAAGGATAACCATATTTAGTGCGTTTGAACGAGCCGTCGAACCCCGAGGCGCTTTTGCCCCACGTCCGTGAAGTCGTGCGACGGTTGACCGGCGCCGCGGGCTTTCGAACCCGATTTGTTTTTGAAGTCTCCGCCATACTCCCCGCACGCCGTAACACAGTCGAAACAATACTGCTTTGGACTGTATCACACGCGCCGCGCGCGGTCACGGGCGCCTCGCTTAACGGTCGTCGTCCTTCAGCAGGCGCCACAGGGTCGTACGGCTTATGCCTAGCACTTCGGCAGCTCGGGTCCTGTTGCCGTGAAGGTGACCTACGACCAGTCGCGCGATATCGCGCTCGGTATCGGCCAGTGGGCGCAAGATATACAGATCGCTATCGAGCGTCGGGGCACCAAAGGTCGCGGTCTTGATAACGTCCTCCTGGGCGAGCACCTCCTCCGCCACCGCCCGCTCGGCTGTACCCGTCCTCACTAATATATAAATTCGTTCCGAAACCTCACGAAGCTGTAGATAGTTACGGGGCCATCGATAGGCATCGAGTGTCTTTGCCGCCGCGGACGACAAGGCGGGTGTTGCCGTCTCAAACATATCTGCCAGATACTCCAGATAGCGCGCAACCTTTTCCGACGCGCCGCCCTGCTCGGCAATCGCCGGCGCCACACTCACTGCACAGGCCAGACGCTCGGTTACAAAAGCAGCCTGATCGCTTTCGCCGCCGCCTGGCATGTCGTTTGCCGTCAACACCACATGGCAACGAGTTGCGAGCGCCGTGTCGATCATTGCGGACACGAGCTCGCGCAGGCGTTGGGGGCCAACAGCATGCCAGCCGCCCATGCAAAGTGTCAGCCCCGTTTGGAATAACGGCGATTCGGAACTTTTGAGCAGATGGCGCCAACCGCGATCTGTAAGCTCATCGAGCGCAACGGACACAAAGGGCTGGTCGGCATAGGGTCCATCCAGGTACAGGCGTTTTGCAATCTGATCCTGTCCCGCGCCCAGCTCGCCCTCGAGCATAAGGGGCACTCCGCGCGCATAGCTCTCCCGTACGGGGGCAGCGACCGCTGCCGCGTCTTCGACGATGCCGTACGCGCTCGATTCGTAGCGGGCCTCAACTTCGTCGGCGTTGAGCCACTCGATGCCCGCATGCGCCGCGGCGGCGCGCACCTCGCGGACCACGATGACCCAAAGGCCCCCGCCCTCTTTGCCGGTGGGGCGAACGGTCAGGCTCAGGCGCGTACCCGCACGCCCCATAACCAGACGCACGCCGTCTCCTATACGGTCGAGGCGCTCAGCGACAAAAGCCGCCACATCCCGCTCAAGCGCCGCGTCATTCATGGTCGAGATCGCGACGTCCCCACGCGCATCGATTGCCAATGCCGAGGCCCCGGCAGCAGCCAGGGCATCGGTCAAGATGTTCAGCTTGGCATCGCTATCCATGATTTGCCCCTGTCCGCTGCGACGTACAACCGCCGACGGTCGCACGACCGAGTGTTTCAAAATTGAACGATATTGCTCACCAAACACTATAGGGCAGAAAGCGCCGTCCTGCGAGTATAGGTGTTGCCCCGCATCGCCATCCTGGCGGGGCGATAAGAGCTCTTCGGGATCTATTAACCTGCGGACAAGCCATACCCGCAAGAGCTCCTATCGCTCCACCGCGAGGATGCGGCCACCAGCAACCAGCACGTAAATGGGCTACTCCTCTACCAGATTCCCAGCACGTGCTGCATTCCCAAACCCATGCACGCAATGCCAATCCAGCAGCAAAAGCCCAATGCGATGGGCTTGCCGCCTTTTTTGACCAGCTCGACGATATCGGTATTAAAGCCAATAGCCGCCATGGCCATCACGATAAAGAACTTCGACAGCTCCTTGATGGGCGCCGTAACAGACGCGGGAAGCTGAAACACTGTGGTGACCACACTCGCCAGCACAAAGAACAACACAAACATGGGAAACGCGCGCTTAAGGGAGAACGTGCTTTTGGCGTCGCCGCCGGCCTTGCGCGCCAGATGCATCTGCCAGCATGCGAGGACCAACGTGATGGGAATAATAGCCAGCGTCCTGGTGAGCTTGACTACCGTAGCGCTCTCGAGCACATTGGCGCCGGGATGCATACTGTCCCAGGCGCTCGCCGCAGCCGTTACAGACGAGGTGTCGTTGATAGCGGTACCGGCAAACAGGCCAAAGCCCTCGTTGGTCAGCCCAAGCATGCCTCCAAGCGTTGGAAACACGAGCGCCGCGATAACGTTAAACAGGAAGATGACCGAAATAGCCTGGGCAATCTCGCGATCGTCGGCATCGATGACGGGCGCGGTCGCGGCGATGGCGGAACCGCCGCAAATCGACGAACCCACACCCACAAGCGTCGCGATCTTGCCCGGCACGTTCATAACGCGGCAGAGCACAAAGGCGATGATGAGCGAGGTCAAGATCGTAGCCACGATAATCGGCAACGACTGGGCGCCTTTGGACAGAATCTGCGAGAGGTTCATGCCAAAGCCAAGCAGGATAACCGCGTACTGCAAGATTTTTTTAGACGTATAGGTGACGCCGGCGGCGAGCTGTTCGCGACGATTCTTGGGAAAGACGAGCGCCAGAACCATGCCAAAGAGGATGGCAAATACCGGCCCACCGACCACCTCAATCTGTTTGCCGAGCAACGACGCAGGGATGGCGATGATCAGGCAGAACAAGACACCCTTCCAGCGCTCGCGTACGATATTTACCAGTTGCATATGGGATTCCTTCTTTCTATTTCACGTTTGCGACGGCTTATGATACGGCAACATCGAGCACAGCCATACGCAAAAACAGACTAAGATGCCGCAATAGTTCTCGGGCAACAACCGAATTACCCAGCGCGGAGAGCTGATTCGCGGCATAATTAACAACTGACATATGAGTGTGATAGAACAGTTGCGAGGCACTATGGAAGAATCGATGCACGTCGGCGAGCAGGAAACGAGCCTACAGGACCAGTCCTACCACACCATTCGACGCAAAATCGTCTACCTGGACTACAAGCCGGGCGAAAAGCTGGGCGTCAAGCAGCTTTGTGACGACCTAGATATGGGGCGCACCCCTGTGCGCGAGGCACTGGTGCGTCTGGCGCAAGAGGGCTTAGTGCGCACCGTGCCCCAAAGCGGCACCTATGTCTCGCCCATCAACCTCACCCTTGCCGAGAGTGCCTGCTACATTCGCGAGCACCTGGAAAAGCAGGTGATTGTGGAGTGCTGCGCCCGTGCCACCTCGGTAGCCATCGAGCAGCTCGACCGAGCCATCGCGCTGCAGGAAAAAGCCATGGCCGAAGAGGACCGCATCGGCTTCTTTTTAAGCGACAACCTCATGCACCGCATGATCTTTAGCATCGCGTGCCGCAGCACCGTGTGGTCGTGGCTCGAGGCGACCAATGCCGACCTAGAGCGCTTCCGCTGGCTGCGCGCCGCCACGCAGACGCTCGACAATCAGGAGATTGTTAACGAGCACAAGCAAATCCGCCGCGCCATCGCCGGTCGCGATCCTATCGAGGCAAGCTTTTTGGTCAGCAAGCACCTGCATATGATGTTCCGCAACCAGACCGAGGTCCTGGACCAATATCCCGAGTACTTCGAGACCAGCAAGCTCCGCTAACCTGCCAAAAAGGGACAGGTTTATTTTGGCAGGTTTTATCTGGGCAAATGCAACAAGGCCCGGCTCCGCTGCAACGAAGCCGGGCCTTAGTTGTTAGGATGTAGGAACTCGATTACTCTACTGTGACACTCTTGGCCAGGTTGCGGGGCTGGTCAACGTCGCAACCGCGCAGGATGGCAACCTCGCGGGCGAGCAGCTGCAGCGGAACGCTCGCCGTGATGGGGCTGAATACGTCGCGGACGGCCGGCACGCGAATGATGCAGTCGGCGATCTTGTTGATTTCCTCGTCGCCCTCGGTAGCAACGACGATGACCTTGGCGCCGCGCGCCTTGCACTCCATGAGGTTCGACACCGTCTTGTCGTATGTTGCGCTTTTGGTTGCAACCGCGATGACGGGGAAACCCGGGTCGATCAGCGCGATAGGGCCGTGCTTCATCTCGCCGGCAGCATATGCCTCGGCATGCAGGTAGCTGACCTCCTTGAGCTTGAGCGCGCCCTCGTAGGAAATGGCGGCTCCCATGCCGCGACCCACGAACAGTGCAGACTGCGCGTCCTTGCAGACAAGCGCGGCCTCGTGCACGGCCTCGGTCTGCGTATCCAGGATCCACTGGATCTGCTCGGCCGTATCGGAAAGCTCGCGGAACAGCATGCGCGCCTGCTTGGTGGTCAGACGGTACTTAACCTGCGCCAGCAGCAGGGCCAAAAGCGTAAGGCTCACGACCTGACCGATGAAGCTCTTGGTCGAGGCAACTGCAATCTCCTTGTTGGCCTTGGTGTAGATAACGCCGTCGCTCTCGCGCGCCACCGGGCTGCCCAGCACGTTGGTGATGCCAAAGACCTTGGCGCCCTTGATGCGCGCATCGCGAATGGCGGCAAGGGTGTCGGCCGTCTCGCCCGACTGGGACACGGCCACGACAAGCGTCGTCGGCGTGATGATGGGGTTGCGATAGCGGAACTCGCTTGCCGCCTCGACCTCGGTAGGAATACGAGCCCAACCCTCAATAAGGTTCTTGGCGATAAGTCCGGCATGGTAGCTGGTGCCGCAGGCAATCACATACACGCGGTCGATATCGTTGAGCTCCTCGAGCGAAAGGCCCAGCTCGTCGATATCGAGCTCGCCGGCGGGGGTCATACGACCGACCAGCGTGTCGCGCACGACGCGCGGCTGCTCGTGAATCTCCTTGAGCATAAAGTCGGGATAACCGCCCTTTTCGGCCATATCCAGGTCCCAGTCGATATGGGTAAGCTTGGGCTCAATCACGTTGCCGGCCTCGTCGGTATACTCGACGCCTGCGGGCGTAAGCTTGGCAAACTGACCGTCTTCGAGCACCACGACATCGCGGGTAGCATCGATAAGCGCGATCACGTCGGAGGCAACGTAGGAGCCGGTTTCGCCGACGCCGACCACAATCGGGGAGTCCTTACGGGCCACGGCGATCACGCCGGGCTCATCGGCAGAAACGGCGGCCAAACCATAGGCGCCCACCACGTGGGTGCAGGCCTCGCGCACAGAAGCCATCAGGTCGTGTGTCTCGGCATAGGCCTCTTCGATCAAGTGCGCAAAGACCTCGGTGTCGGTCTCGCTCTTAAAGTGATGGCCGCGGCCCTCCAGCTCCTCACGCAGCTCGGCGAAGTTCTCGATGATGCCGTTGTGGACGATGGCGATGCGACCGTCGCAGCTGGTGTGGGGATGGGCGTTGACAACGGAGGGCTTGCCGTGGGTAGCCCAGCGGGTGTGGCCGATGCCGCAGGTGGCGTCGCTGTCGACATTGGTAAGTTCGCTCTCCAGGCCCGCGACCTTGCCCACGCGGCGAATGACGTCGAGGTGAGCCGCCGTGCCCTCGCCCACCTCGAGTGCGACGCCCGAGGAGTCATAGCCGCGATATTCCATACGCTTAAGGCCCGTGACAAGGATGTTCTTTGCAATATCAGAGCCGGTGTAGCCGACAATTCCGCACATAAGATAAATCCCTTCGCTCGCGTGACTGTAAAACGTCCACGCACAAGGGGCGCTGAGACGTATAACGTTCGAGTATTGTACTCACGCAAGCGCAAGCTGATATACCAGAAGTGGTATCTCAACTTAGATACCACCCGATGCACACACGTTCAGCCGGTCCAAACCACCACAAAGGTGCCTGTCCCCTTCGTGGTGGTCGCGTTGGCAATAGCGTTTCCCCAGATAAAACCTGCCAAAATAAACCTGTCCCTAATTGGCAGGTTTTGACACCCTAGGGGCGGGCGATGCTACAATCTGGCTTGTACTTGAAACGCATCAAAGGGGCCGCTATGGCAAAGGTAAAAATCAGCGACGTTGCACGCGAGGCCGGGGTTTCGCTGGGCACGGTTTCCAACGCGCTCAACCATCCCGAAAAGCTGCGCCCCGAGACCCTCAAACTCATCAACGAGACCATCAATCGCCTTGGCTACCTGCCCAACCAAAGCGCCCGCCAGCTCGCAGGAGGCACCACCAAGTCCTTTGGCCTGGTCCTCCCCCGTCTCGACCACGGCTTCTCGCTCCAAATTGCCAGCGGCGCCCATAACGAGGCCCGCAAGCACGGTTACGACCTGCTCATCGCCAACGCCGATAACGACGATATTCTCGAAGACCATTACCTGCGCTACTTTATGGGCACGCAGATGTCCGGCGTCATGGTTCAGCCCATGGCATCCCCCGATTGGCACCCCGCCATGACCAAGATGCCCGTGCCGATTGTCCATCTGGACATCCACTGTTCCGAGCCCGGTTACTACGTGGCCGCCGATAACGAGGCACAGGGGCGCATTATCGCCGAGCTCGCCATTGCCCGCGGCGCACGCCATATCACCGTTGTGGGCAGAGCGGCATTTATGCAGCTCACCCTGCGCGTGCTTGGCATTCACAAGGCCCTCGCCCTTCATCCCGACATCAAAATTGAGGTCATTGACGCCGGAGAATGGAATACCGCAGCCGACGGCTACAGTATCGGCACTCAAATTGCCGAGCGTTCCACCGATGAGCGTCCCGATTTTGTCATCGGCCTAACCGACGTATTGGCCTCGGGTGTTATCTCGGCGTTGATCGACAAAGGCATCTCCGTCCCCAAGCAAGTTCGCGTGGCCGGCTGCGACGGTAACCCGCTTGCGTGGAGCGGGTCGGTCCCTCTCACCACAGTGGCACCGCCGGGTTACGAAATTGGCCGCAAGGGTGTCCAGCTGCTCGTGGAGCAAATCGAGAACAAGGCGCCGACAAAAACCAAACGCGTCCGTATCGGCTCCGCCGCACGCACCGTCACCGAGGTCACAGCCGCCGAGGACATCAACCGTCAGGAACTCGTGCGGCCGTTCCTCTTAGAGCGCGCCAGTACCCAGGCGAGCAGCCAAGCCGAAGCCACCGCCATCAACCTGGGCGCGTATCTATAGCACGTCGACCAGTATGCCAAAACGCAGCTTAAGCAAAAGAGGCCCGGCCATTGCCGGACCCCTTATGCTTAAGCGTAAATGTGGGCAATTGCCCGTTTCAACGCCGCAGCTGTCTAGCGCACGGCCTTGACCGCCGCCGTAAGGTCGAACAGCGTATCGAGCACGGCCTCGCAGCCATCCACCACATTCTGCGGCAGCGGCACGATGTCGGGGACGGCAAAGACATGGCAGCCGGCCGTGATGCCAGAGACGCAGCCGTTGCGCGAATCCTCGACCACAGCGCATTCCTCGGGAGCAAAGCCCGCGCGCTCGCAGGCAAGCAGATACATCTCGGGGTCGGGCTTGCCGTGCACGACGTCCTCGCCGCAGGTCACCGTCTCAAACTTGTCAAAAAGACCGACCATCTTAAGGTTGCGCTCGGCCGTAGCGAAGCGCGACGACGTCGCTAGACCCACGTGATAGCCCGCAGCCAGCAGCTCGTCGAGGCACTCGGCGGCGCCGGCCTTAAGCTCCAAATCGGTCTTGACCATCTCGTCGCGAATCTCCTTGTGGCGAACATAGATCGACTCGGTGGTTTCATGGCTGCCGTAATGCTTATCAAGGATGTCCATGACATCGGGCAGCGTGCGGCCGATAAACTGATGGATCAGCGCATCATCAATCGCGACCCCCAGCTCGGCAGCGCCCGCCTTCCATGCCTTGATGCCCAAACGCTCGGTATCGACCAGCGTTCCGTCCATGTCAAAAATTACAGTCTTGATCATATCGGTCCCCTCACCGGATTGCATTACGGCCACTCTAGCGCACTTTACAAACTTGTATATAACGTATATAGCATATTGCACTATCGTTACATAGCCAGAAGTCATATGACGAGCAGTCCGATAGGATTATAGTTTTCGACCGAGTACTCAATGGTAAGGATTGTTTTATGCTTTCAGACACTACCGCACCTGCAAAGGAGCTTCAGGACAAACTCGCGGCGCTCGAACAGCTGCTTTTGGCATACGGACGCGTCGCCATCGGCTTTTCCGGTGGCGTCGACAGCAGCTTTTTGGCCGCGGTCTGCGCCCGCATCATGCCTGCCAGCACGCTTCTCGTTCACCTCACCACGCCGCTCATCGGCACGCCCGAACAGACCTCGTTTGAGCGATCCGTTGACAGGCAAACCAATGAGGGACCGCATTTTAAGCTCCCCGTGCTCAATCTTTCGGTCGATCAGCTGCAGCTCCCCCAAGTAGCCTGCAACGACGCCAACCGTTGCTACCACTGCAAGCACGCCGGCTTTACCGCCATCGTCAACCACGCTAAGTCGCTCGGCTTTCCCACCGTCATCGATGGCAGCAATGCAAGCGATCGCGGTGACTACCGTCCCGGCATGCGCGCTGCCAAAGAGCTCGGCGTACGCTCCCCTCTTATGGAGGTCGGCTTTACCAAGGACGAAGAGCGCGAGCTGTTGCGCGCATGGGGCTATCCCGTTTGGAGCCTGCCGGCGGGAGCCTGTCTTGCCACGCGCGTCCCCACAGGCGAGGAGCTTACGCACGAGAAGGTCGATTTAATCCGCGCCTGCGAGGACTACCTGCACGATCTTGGTCTGGCGCAGGTACGCGCGCGCTTGGTCGGCGGCTGCATGCGTATCGAAGCCGCTCACGCAGATGTCGCCAAGATTGCCGCCCTCGGCGGTGCTACCGTCAATGCCGGGGGCAAGACCCCGCTGCCCGCCGCCATCGAGTCCGCGCTGCGCGAGCTAGGCTGCAGCCACATCTCCCCCGAGGTCACCCCCTACATCCACGGCAACATGAATCAGTAACCTGCCAAAAAGGGACAGGTTTATTTTGGCAGGTTTTATCTTGGGAAACGTAAACAGGGCCGCGACACCTCTATGGCGTCGCGGCCCTTTTCCTTGGAGAAGGATCGATTGATTGAACGGGATGACCGTTCTAGTCTTCGAGTCCGCTATTGATGAGCTCCGCAATCTCAACGGGGTCGGTGCTCGCGCGCACCTTGTCACGGAAGCCGGCGTCCATCAGCATCACGGCAGCCTTGGAGAGCAAGCGCAGGTGCGTGGTTCCAGCCTCGCCGGCAGGCACGTACAGCGCGAGCGCAACATCGACAGGCACCCCATCGAAGCTCGGCCATTCAACGGGCTCGGCCAGTTTAAGCACGGCAACGCCCGGCGTGTGGATCGCGTCGCTTTTGGCATGCGGAACGGCAAAACCGGCGACAAGGCCGGTCTCGGCCTCGTTCTCGCGAGCAATAAAGGCAGCCTCTACGGCAGATGCGTCATCGGCAAAACCGAGCTCGATGGCCTGCTCGGACAAATAATGCAGGGCGTCCTCGCGCGAGGCGGCGGTATACCCGATCGTCACTTGGTTGGCAGATACAAATCCCATGGAAACCTTCCTTACAACACAGACCTGACCGCAGCTTCGATACCGTCGGCGTCCAAACCGTACTCGTGCAGCAAATCGACCGCAGGGCCGGACTCGCCATACACATCGCGCACGCCGACGCGTCGCATCGGCACCGGATGCTGTTCCGCGAGTACCGAGGCCACGGCCTCGCCAAGACCGCCGATAATCGAGTGCTCCTCGGCAGTGACCACGCGACCAGTCTTCTTGGCGCTGGCAACTACCAGGCGCTCATCAAGCGGCTTGATCGTGTGCATGTTGATAACCTCGGCATCGATACCATCGACAGCGAGCGCCTCGGCAGCTTCAAGCGCCTCGGCAACCATGAGGCCACAAGCGATGATGGTCACATCGGACCCCTCGCGCACGACCACGCCGCGGCCAATCTTGAACTCATAGTCCTCGTGGTCGTTGATGACCGGTGTTGCCAGACGGCCGAAACGCATGTAGACCGGCCCCTCAAATTCATACGCGGCGCGTACGCAAGCGCGAGCCTCGATGTCATCGGCGGGAACGATCACCGTCATACCCGGGATCGTGCGCATGAGCGCGATATCCTCGCAGCACTGATGCGTGGCACCGTCTTCACCGACCGAGATACCCGCATGCGTGGCGCCGATTTTGACATTGAGGTGCGGATAGCCGATGGAATTACGCACTTGCTCGTACGCGCGGCCGGCGGCGAACATGGCAAAGGTGCTCGCAAAGGCGACGTGGCCCGTGGTTGCAATGCCGGCGGCAAGCCCCATCAAGTTGCTCTCGGCAATGCCGGCGTCGTAGAAGCGCTCAGGGTGCGCAGCCTTAAACTTGCCGGTCTGCGTGGCGGCGGCCAGGTCGGCATCGAGAACCACAAAGTCATCGTGCTCATTGCCCAGCTCGACAAGTGCCTCGCCATAGCTAACGCGCGTGGCGACTTTCTTGACGTCTGCCATTAGAGCTCCTCCCCTGCTGCTGCGAGCTCGGCCATGGCCTGCTCAAACTGTTCATCGTTGGGTGCCTTGCCGTGCCAGCCCACCTGGTTTTCCATAAAGGAAACGCCCTTGCCCTTCACCGTCTCGGCGATAATGGCCACAGGCGAGGCACTCACTTTGCGAGCCTCGGCAAAGGCCGCGGCAATCTGCGCCATGTCGTTACCGTCGGCGAGCTCAATCACATGCCACTTAAAGGCACGGAACTTGTCGGCAAGTGGCATAGCCGAGTTAACTTCGTCGATACTGCCGTCAATTTGCAGGCCATTGTGATCGACGATAGCGACGAGGTTATCCAGGTCGTGGTTGCCGGCGAACATGGCCGCCTCCCACACCTGCCCCTCCTCGCACTCGCCGTCGCCCAACAGCGTGTAGACGCGATAGCTGTCACCCCAGTGCTTTGCGGCGAGCGCCATTCCAACCGCGGCGGAGATACCCTGACCGAGCGATCCGGTAGACATGTCGACGCCCGGCGTGTCATTCATATTGGGATGGCCCTGCAGGCGGCTGCCGATATGACGGAGCGTCTCGAGCTCCTCCTTGGGAAAGAACCCGCGCTCGGCGAGCACGGCATAGAGTGCCGGAGCGCAATGGCCCTTGGAGAGCACAAAGCGGTCGCGGTCGGCGCGGCTCGGATTTGCCGGGTCGACATCCATTTCCTCAAAGTAGAGGTAGGTCATAATGTCGGCGGCGCCAAGCGACCCGCCCGGATGCCCCGACTTGGCGGCGTGGACACCCGTGACAATACCGCGGCGAACCTCATTGGCAATCTTGGCCAGTTCCTGATCGGTCATGGAGTTTCCTCTCTTGAGCACGCCGGCCCGGCATAACAAATGCTGGGCCGGCAGAACCATCGTTACTGTGCCTCGACGACCTTTTTCCAGTCAGCCTCGAACGAGGCAAGGCCCTGGTCGGTCAGCGGGTGATGCAGGCATTTCTTAAGAGCGGCCATGGGGACGGTCGCAATATCGGCACCGAGCAGCGCCGCCTGGGTCACGTGATTGGGCGTGCGGACGGATGCGGTGATGATCTCGACGGTGTCGTCGACGTTCTTGCCAGTCCAGTCATAGTTCTTGATGCAGGTCACAACGTTGTCGAGCTGCGAGATACCGTCCTCGGCGATGTCGTCGAAGCGTCCCACAAACGGGCTGATGTAGCGGGCGCCGGCGTTGGCGGCCATGAGGGCCTGCGTCGGCGAGAAGACGAGCGTCATGTTGACGCGCACGCCCGCATCGGCCAGCGCGCGGCAGGCGGCGAGGCCGGCCTCGCAGACGGGGAGCTTGACCACAATGTTGGGAGCCAGGGCGGCAAGACGCTTGCCCTCCTCGATCATGCCCTCGGCAGTAGTCGCGGTGGACTCGGCAGACACGGGCAGACCCTCGCAGAGCTCGGCAATCTTGAGCATATGGGGCTCAAAGTCGGCGAGCTTACCGCCGGTCTTGGCGTACAGGGACGGATTGGTGGTGACGCCGGCAAGGCAGCCCCAGCTCTTGGCCTCGGCGATCTCGTCAAGGTTGGCGGTATCGATAAAGAACTTCATGGTACAAACTCCTTCGAAGGAATAGCTAGCAATCTAAGGACAACGGCTCAATCACTGGTCGAACCAACGTCAGCGAGCGGGCAGCTGCCGTGGCAAGGTGGTGCGAAAGAGGAGCGAAGCGTACTTTGGTACGCGAGCGACGGCTTGAGCGCCAGATTGCCCGGCAGATGCTCGCGCAGCGTCGACCGGTCCGGCGTTTGTCAAAACGCCGGAACTACCTAGTCCTCGAGAGCCTTCTCGATGCGGCTCGTGACGCCCTTGAGGTTAAGACCGACGACGTACTGCTTAATCGGGCGCTTGATGTGCTCGATCACAAAGCGCTTGCCGTCGATGTCCTGGGCAGCGAGGTTGCGATAGAGCTTCTCGACCTGCTCCTTGACCTCGGGATCGTTGAACGCGTAGTGGCCGGAGACATCCAGAATCTTCAGGCTGAGCTCGTCGTCGGCCAGAATGTCGTCAACCTGCAGGTTGACATCATCGCCGGTCATCCACTTGCGCCAGCGCTCGGTCTTGATAGCCTTGACCAGCAGCGTGTGATACAGGTCGGAGGGATCATCGCACAGGCCGTTGTCGACCAGAATCTGCTCGGTAGCGCAGAGCTTGAGGTAGGCGCGGGTCTCCTCGGTGCCGTACTGAGGGGCGACATTGGAAGCGGTCACGTGAGCCGGAATGTGCTCGAGCAGCGTCGCGTCGTCCAGGTAGTCGGCGTTGTGCTCCTTCAGGCCCACGCCGTAGCGCTTTGCCATGTCGGCGAGCTCGCGGGCGTTCTTAAAGTTGTAATGGCCAACCTGCTCGGTCCAACGGGTAAGCGTGCCGGTCTGGCCGACGATAAAGGTGGGCATGGGGCAGCCGCGCTTCTCGAGCTCGGGCTGCAGCTGAGAAATGAACTCCTCGTACTTATCGGTAGAGGTCAAGCCGCCATTGGTCTCCTCGGTACCGACCTCATAGGCGACCTCGGGCAGGTTATGCTCGCGACGGTACTGCTCAAGGTAGTCGATAAGATCGATCGTGCGGCGAAGCACCACGTCGAGCGGAATAACCTTGCCGATCTGATAGGGGTCCTTGGTGGGGTCGACCATCAGCAGGTCAAAGCCTGCCTCCATGTCGGCGACGAAGGACTTGCGGGCGAGCTCCATGGCCTCGTCCTCGGGCAGGTGGGCGTTACGCTCCTCGTCGCGCTGCCACGGACCGCCGTGATCGCGGCACAGGTAGTACGGGCCGGTGTAACCCACCTCGTCGGCAACCTTCTTGATGTCGGCGGCAAAGCGCTTCTGGTCCCAACCGTTGACGTAGCCGGCGCCCATCTCGTCCATATCGACCTGGTTGCGGCTGGCGATAAACATGGGCGGGAAATCCTCGTCCTTGGCAAGCTCGAACACGGCCTGAATCAGGTTGGGGCTCATGGGGCCAATGCCGACCATGGTTGCGTGATCGCCGCTATCCTGTAGCTTGAGCATGCCCTGAACGGCCTGGCGGATGGTGAGGTTGGACATTTTGTTCTCCTTCTCCAGAGGATTTTTGACAAAAGTTCCCTGGGACCCAGATGCGGGCCCTATCAGTACGGATGGATTTTGTTGTGTAGGGGCGGTTGTGCGGAGTCAAATCCATCCCTCCGCACAACCGGAGTCCTTAAAGGTTTACTTGGCCTGCTTATCGAGCGTGGGCTTCATGGCAATCAGGATTGCAGCGGCGACCACGGAGCCAATCACGATGTCCAGGCAGAACAGCGCGACGTTGTTGGTGGCAAGGGCGACGATAAAGCCACCGTGCGGGACGTAGCAGTCGATGCCCTGGAAGGCGGCAAGCGCCGCACCCACGGCAGAACCGATGCAGATGCCGGGAAGGGTGTGGCCAAGATCCTTGACCGCGAAGGGGATAGCGCCCTCGGTAATACCGATGCAGCCCATAAACAGTGCGGAGATACCCATCTGACGGTCAGCGTCATCGAACTTGTTCTTGGCGATGAGTGCAGCGAGGCCGCAAGCAATCGGGGGAATGGCGACAGCGACGCGGAACATACCGTTGGGGCCGTAGATGCCGGAGGCCATGATGGCCATGGTAAAGGTCGAAGCGGTCTTGTTGACGGGACCACCCATATCGAAGGCGGTCATAACGCCAATGACCAGGCCCAGGACGACGGCGGAGCCGCCCTGCAGGCTACCGAGCACGCTGGTGAGCCAATCCATCACAAAGCCAAGCGGCGTGGCCAGGATGTAGATGTAGGCCATGCCCAGGACGAGCGAGGTCAGAATCGGGATGATCAGGATCGGCATGATGGTCTGGATGGTGTTGTTGACCTTCCAGGTCTTCATCCAGCGGACAAAGTAACCGCAGATGACAGCCATGATCATGGCGCCCAAGAAGCCGGTCGAAACGCTGTTGCCACTCGGGGTGACGACGGCGTTGTTGACCAAGTAGCCCAGGACAAAACCGGGGGCAAGCGCGGGCTTGCCGGCCATCGAGTAAGCGATGTATGCCGCAAGCACCGGAATCATCATAGAGATGCCGGCCATACCGATGGTGTTAAGGCTCACCATCAACGGGCTGGTGACCTCCATGCCGTTAGCACCGGCAGTACCGGATGCCAACGAGAAGGCGAGGAACACGCCACCGATAACGACAATGGGGATAAAATAGGAAACGCCGGTATTGAATGCATTGAGCAGCGTCTTGCCAGGATCGGCAAAGATAGACTGCTTGGACGCCGGTGTCGGGGCCTGCGGGGCAGCGGAGACGGCCTTCTTCTCTGCCTTGGCCTCGGCCTTGGGCGCGTCAACGGCGCCACCCGTCGCCTTGATAATCTCAACAGCCTGGTCGATGATCTTGACCGGATCGGCAATCACATCGGAAGTACCGACCTTGAGGAACTTGCCCTCGGCCATCTTCTGCTCAAAACGGTCCTCGTTCTCGACACCCACGTCGACGGACTCCAGGACCAGGTCGGCGGAGTCCACGTCTTCCTGCGTGAGCTCATTCTCGATACCCAGGCCACCCTGAGCCTCGACCTTGCACTCGATGCCACGGGCGGCGCATTCATCCTGAATCGCCTTCTGGGCCATATACGTGTGGGCGATACCCACGGTACAGGCGGCAACGCCTACGATCTTCATTGCTTCCCTCTTTTCATAGAGTTGCGTGCGCAAGACACCGTTTGCGGAGGCCTCCGGAGCATCCCCTGCCGTTTGGACTTGCTGTCTTTTCGACAAGACCAATATAGGTGCTCGTTTTTCTTAATACCAGCTTATTTCGGTAAACGCGCAGGTCAGAGCGTTGGTTATGCAATTTAGTTATGCGTTTAACTAAAAATGAATCCTGCGTTTTTGATCTCTTTTTTAAAAGTCAAGAAGTATTTAGATTTCTCGGTAGACGGCAGGCTTGCATAACCGCCACGAATTTCGGACCCCACGGATACGGTATTGTTGCATACTCATAAAAGGGCGAAAGGACAGGCAGAATCGTGTGCCCGCAACCCGAACGTGAACCACCGCGCCAAACAACGCAATTTGTCGGAAGGAGTCGCTGTGACCAAACAGCGCGTTACGATCGCAGACGTCGCCCGCGAGGCGGGAACTTCAACAGCCAGCGTCTCGTATTACCTCAACGACAAACGAGACAAGCTCAGCGACAAAACGCAGGCAAAGATCGCGCGCGTTATAAAGGAGCTGGGATACGTCCCCAACGCCCAGGCGCAAACACTCACCGGCAAACAGACCCGCGTCATCGCCATCATCATCTTGGATAACACCAACAAATGGGCGGGCCTCGTCCTCAACGGCATGGAGCAGGTCATGCTCCCCGCGGGCTACCAGACGGTCGTTTGCACGAGCAACTTTAACCCCGAGACCGAGCTCATGTATGTCGACAAAATGCTCTCGCTGGGCGTCGATGGCTTTATCATCCAGCCCACGGCAAACTTCAAAGCCGTGCACGACCGCATTAGACGCGCCGGCAAGCCGGTCGTCTTTTTCGATGCGGCCATCTATAGCCCAGGTACCAGCTGGATCAAGACCAACCTTTACGACGGTGTGTACAACGCCACGCAGGCACTCCTCGACGCCGGTTACGAAGATTTCTTTTCCATTGCCGCCAACATGACCGAGATGCGCACCCGCATGGAGCGTTTTCAGGGGTATGCCGAGGCGCTGGCAGCGAACGGACAGCTCTACAAAGCGATTTCCATCGACCACAACAAGCCGTCGGTCAGTGAGCTTACCGAGTACTTTAAATACAAGCTCAACCCCGCCAAGCGTACGCTCATCTTTGTCCAAAACCAATGGGCGCTCCCCCGCGTCTACAAGGCGCTTCAGCCCATGGCCCATCTGCTTCCGCAGCAAATCGGTCTTTTGGGACTCAACTGCGAAGACTGGACCAACCTCACCACGCCGACCGTCTCCACGATCATCGAGCCCGTCGACCAGGAAGGTCGCGAAGCAGCCGAGATGCTGCTCGCCCTACTTGACGGCAGCAGCGAACCCGGCGAACAGCGCATTCTCGAGTGCAAGCTCAACTGGCTCGACTCCACCTCGATCTAGACCGCGGGACATATTAATCAGTAGCGTTTGTCCCAAATCTTAAGTATTTGTTCGATAGAACAGCCCTCGGCGGCTCCTGCTAGACTGGTAGACTCCCAACCGTTCGTCCAGGAGTCACCATGTCGCGCAAGTCCGCCTACAAGCAAGCACTTTCTATCGGCACCGCTGTGGTGCTGGGGTTTGTGCTGTTTACGGGATCGCTCGACGGGGCGCCCAGACTGCTCTCGCCGCAAAGTGATGAACAGGCGGCGGCTCTGGCCGAGAAGCAAGACGAGAGTCCCAGCCGCACCGACGACGAGGCAGACCTGGTTGCCCGACTCGAATCGGGAACGGCAAACTCCACAGACTCCCAAAACAGCCCGAACTCTGGCGACAAGCCACATTCCGCCGCACCCGACACCGGCGATGACGCTTCCGCGGACAGCGCCGCCACCCCCATCGACGAGGTCGAAAACCCCAATCTCGACCGCGCCCGCGGCGTATACCTCAGCAGCATTCCCGACTACGCAGGTAACCCCTATGTTGCCCTGCGAGCCGACAGCACGCACCCGTTGGGCACACCATCATTCACGCTCGATGAATACGAGCACGCCGCCGAAGAGGGCTGCTTTAAGAAGTTCTCCAAGCTCGACAGCCTGGGCCGCACCCGCAAAGCGCTCGCTTGCGTGGGCCCCGAATCGCTCGGTCAAGGCGAGCGCGGCGATATCTCGCGTATCCATCCCGCCGGATGGCGCCAGCAGCGCTACGACTTTATTCCGGGCCAGAGCCTCTACAACCGCTGTCACCTCATCGCCTGGTCGCTCTGCGGCGAAAACGCCAACCGCAAGAATCTCCTCACCGGCACGCGTTATCTCAACGAAACGGGCATGCTGCCATTTGAGGAGCAGATTCTCGGCTACATCCGCGAGACGGGCAACCATGTGCTCTACCGTGTCACGCCTATGTACAACGAAGAGGAACTCGTCTGCCGTGGCGTGCGTCTTGAGGCGCAATCGGTCGAGGACCACGGCAAGACCCTCTGCTTCCACGTATATTGCTACAACCTGCAGCCGCATGTGCAGATCGACTACGCTACCGGCCGCAATCAGGCCTCGGGAGACTAGGGCCGGCCAAGCTGCCCCAAAACCTAAATGGACCGTTTTCCTCCATCCCCCAGGGATCGAAAAGGGCCGCCCTGGATTGCCCAGAGCGGCCCTTGCATCGGCATGTATGTTACAGGCAACGCCCAACGCTACTTGGCGCGGCCCTCCTCATAGCGCTCGACCAGCTTGGCCTGAACGTCATAAGGCACCTGCTCATAGCCCGCAGGCTTCATGGTAAAGTCGCCCGTGCCGCGCGTGATGGAGCGCAGACGCGTCGAGTAATCCGTCAGCTCGGCGAGAGGCGCCTGAGCGATGACCACGGTGTCTCCGCGCTCATCGGTCTCCATACCCGTCACGCGACCGCGCGAGGCCGAGATGTCGCCCATCACGGCGCCGGCGTAGCTCTCGGGGATAGTCACCGTGATTTCCTCGATGGGCTCCAGCACCACCGGGTCGGCGTCGGCGCATGCCTTGCGCAGGCCGATGCGAGCCGCCGCGCGGAACGCCATCTCGTTGGAGTCGACGCTGTGATACGAGCCGTCGTACACAGCCACGCGAATGCCCGTAAGCGGGTAGCCGGCAATGATGCCGTCCTTCATGGTCTCCTGAACGCCCTTGTCCACGGCGGGAATGAGCGAGCGCGGAATGCGGCCGCCTACGACCTCGTCCACAAACTCATAGCCGTCGCTCGTACCGTCGGGCCCAATGAGCGGCTCTACGCGCAGCCAGCAGTCACCATACTGGCCGGCGCCGCCGGTCTGCTTCTTGTGGCGGCCCTGGGCAGTTGCCGTGCGGCGAATGGTCTCGCGATACGGGATGCGAATCGGCACGCTCTTGGCCGCGACCTTGGTACGGTCCTCAAGACGATTGAGCAGGACCGAAACCTGCGCCTCGCCCACCGCCGAAATGATGGTCTGGCCGGTCTCCTCGTCGCGGTCGATGCTCATGGTCGGATCGGCCTTGCATGCCTTCTCGATAAACGTGTAGAGCTTCTCTTCGTCGCCGCGATTCTCGGCCTCGATGGCGATGCGGTACTGCGAGTTGGGGAACTTAAACGCCGCAGCCTCGACCTTGCCGGTAATGGAGAGCGTATCGCCCGTCTCGGCCGCCAGCTTGGGCGCCACGATGATATCGCCGGCATAGGCGTGACCGACCTCGGTCATGTCGCGGCCGCACATCACATACAGGTGAGCCAGACGATCGCTCTTGCGGGTGCGCGCGTTGATCAGCTCAAGGCCCGGCTCAAGCGTGCCCGTCAGCACCTTGATGAAGCTGATGCGACCCTGCTGAGGATCGGCCAGGGTCTTAAACACAAACGCCACCGGGCGGTCATCGTCGCTCGAGATCTTGAGCGAATCACCGTCGATGAGCGGCATCTCGCCGTAGTCCGTCGGCGCCGGGAAGTACGTGGCGATGTCGTCCATCAGCGAGTTGACGCCCTGCTCCTTAATGCAATCACCCGCAAAGACCGGCACAAAGATGCGCTCGGCGATCGCCTTCGACAGCAGGCCTTCAAGCTCCTCCTGCGTCAGCGTCTCCTCGCCTTCCAAGTACTTCATCATCAGCTCGTCGTCAGCCTCGGACACCAGCTCGCACAGATGGTCATGGGCCTCCTCGGCCTGGGCACGATACTCCTCGGGAATCTCCGACTCAACGGCTTCGGCGCCGTTGCAATGGCGCGCCTTCATGCGCACCAGGTCGATGATGCCGTCAAAGTCCTCGCCCTCGCCCCAGGGAAGGGTCACGGCGCCCAGGCGCGTGCCAAAGCGCTCCTGCAGCAGGTCCATCGTGGTCGCAAAGCTGGCCTCGGAGCGCGACAGGCGGTTTACGAACACCGCACGCGCCAGACGCAGGTCCTCGGCGGCATACCAGAGCTTAACCGTCGTAGGCTGCGGGCCGGCCTCGGCGTCGACCACAAACAGAGCCGTCTCGCAGACGCTCATCGCGGCAAAGGCGTCGCCGATAAAATCGGGGTAGCACGGGGCATCGAGCACATTGATGCGCGCACCCTTCCAGTCGATCGGCGCAATGGTCGTCGAGATGGAAAACGCACGCTTGACCTCTTCGGGGTCATAGTCGAGCGTGGGCTTGGTGCCGTCGTGGCCGCCCAGGCGGGCGGTCTTGCCGGAAAGGTGGAGCATGGCCTCGGCGAGTGAAGTCTTGCCCACCCCACCTTGGCCTACGAGCACCACGTTCCTTACATTGCCGGTCTTGGGAGCACCCATGATGACCTCCTTGCAGGGCCGCGCGCAATGCGCGACGCCAACGGGGAGAGTTCGCGGTCGATGCCGTCCCGGGAGCAGCATGGTCGGCAGCCGATCCGGCTCACCCTCCAAATGTCCTATGCCACCACCCTACCCTCGCGGGCGGCTGTCCATGCACACCTTTCGGCGCACGTATGAATACGGGCGGCGAGAGGAGGGGCAAACGCCTGAGGCGGCTATTAAGCCCCATCGGCGCAAATAAAAACCGCCGCAGGCCATAAGACCTGCAGCGGTTTCGCCTCAATGTCTACTTGAGCCTAGCCCTCGATACGGCTCAGGAACTCGCGCGTGCGCCGTTCGCGCGGATGGCCGATAACCTGCTCGGCAGGACCCTCCTCTACAATGCGACCGCCGTCCATAAAGACCACGCGATCGGCAACATCGCGCGCAAACTGCATCGCATGGGTCACGATCACCATCGTCATATTCTGCGCGGCAAGGTCTTTAATGACGCGCAGCACCTCGGCCGTTAGCTCGGGATCGAGTGCCGAGGTCGGCTCATCGAAGAACAAGATCTCTGGATCGAGCGCCAAGGCGCGCGCAATACTCACACGTTGCTGCTGACCGCCCGAAAGCTCGCATGGCACCTTGTTCTCGTTGCCCGTAAGCCCCATCTGCGCGATCAACTCACGCGCACGTGCTTCGACCTGCTCGCGCGGGCGCTTGAGCACGCGGATCGGAGCGTCGGTAATGTTTTTCATCACGGTATAGTGCGGGAACAAATTGTAGTTCTGAAACACCAGGCCAAAACGCGATCGCGCCTGCTTGGGCACATCACCTTTCGCATACACCGTGCCCGATCCCGCATCCGTCGCAACGGCTAGATCACCAAACGAAAGCGAGCCGCCGTCAAGCGTCTCGAGCAGCGTTGCGCAGCGCAACAGCGTTGACTTACCGCCGCCCGAAGGTCCGATAATCGCCACGACCTCGCCGCGCTTTACCTCGAGCGAGATATCCTTGAGCACCTCATTGCCACCAAACGCCTTGCGCGCGCTCGTTATATTCATTACCGTTCCGGACACGGGAACCTCCATGTGTTTGAAAAGCACGACGGAACAGGCTAGTCGTGGTAGTAGTCAAGTCGCTTTTCGGCGGCGCCCAGCAGCATCTCGACCACAAAGTTAAAGACCCAGTAGATCAGTGCCGCAATCGCAAACGGCACCATGCTCACTTGCGAGGCAACCAGTGCCTTGGCCGTCGAGAACATCTCCCCCACGCCGATGGCAAACGCCAGCGACGTGTCCTTGACCAGCGTGATGATTTCGTTGCCCATCGCCGGCAAAATGCGCTTGGCGACCTGCGGCATCACAATGTACAAAAACGTCTGCAGGCGTGAGTAACCCAGCACCTCGGCGGCCTCATATTGACCACGCGGGATAGACTGCAGACCCGAGCGATAGATCTCGGCAAAGTAGCCGGCATAGTTGATGATGAATGCCACGACGCACGCTGTCCACTTGGAATCGGGCGTGAGCGAAATACCAAAGACGTAATACGGAGCAAAGTAGATGGCAAACATCTGCAGCATGAGCGGCGTACCGCGCATGACCGAAATGTAGATGCGCGCAATCCAGCGCAGCGGCGCGATTCTGCTCATGCGCATGAACGCCACGGGAATTCCCAAGGGAATCGAGCCCAACAGCGTGAGCACAAACAATTGCAAACTGACCAAGAAACCCTGGCCAAGCATCTGCATCATGACTTGGATAGACATTACTTGAGCACCCAGTTATCGAAGGACAGACCATAGCTCGCATACTTGTCGCACAGGTCCTTGACTGTACCGTCCTCATAGAGCGCCTTGAGCGACTCGGTCACGGCGTCGGCCGACTTGGTGTCGCCCTTTTTAAAGCCAACGGCGTAGTGCTCGCTGGACAGCGGTTTGTCAAGTTGCGTATAGGCATCGGGCTTGGCGGCAAGCTGATACTGGGCGATCGAAAGGTCGCAAGCCACCGCATCGACCGCGCCGCTCTCGAGCTGCATAAAAGCCGTGTTGTACTCGCCGATGGTATCGAGCGTGGCAAACGTCGCCGCCAGATCCTTCTGGTCACCCTCTAGCACATCCTGCGCGGCAGAATCGGTCTGGGTAATCACGGTCTTGCCGGCAAGGTCGTCCCAATTCTTGATGCCCGCATCCTTCTTGACCACCAGTACCTGCTCATTGAGCATGTACGGCTCGGAGAACGTGTAGTCGTCCTCGCGGCCCTCCATGGTAAAGCCGTTCCAGATGCAGTTGATGGCGCCCGAGTTGAGCAGTGTATCCTTGGCGTCCCAGTCGATGGCCTCGTACTTGACCTCCCAGCCCTGCTTATCGGCAACTGCCTTGGCCAAATCGAGATCAAAGCCGGTGTACTCGCCATCGTCGCCCACAAAGCCATACGGAGGATAGGACTTGTCAAAGCCCACCACGAGCTTCTTAGACTCCACAGCGCCCTTGGCGTCCTTTGCCGCGGCAGAGCCGGCAGTGGAACCCTTGTCGGCACCACCGCCGCAGCCGACAAGACCAAGGCCAAGCACCGTGGCGAGCGAGCCGGCTAGACCAACAAACTGACGACGAGACATATCGGTATTCATGGTATTCCCCCTTGATGGCACTTTAGCTAAGTAAAGTGAGTCATGTAACGTTCAGAATCATACACTTTAGCGTGATAGAGCACAAGGCGAGTTTGCCCGCCGCGTGAGGGGTGTGGGGGTTAAGTTTCCTGCTCTACAGTCCTGC
>OLSB01000775.1_pt1 | contig 35864 bp, 37 predicted proteins | sample 1672071 | NCBI WGS metagenome assembly OLSB01 (sample SAMEA3136642, study PRJEB25190) | human gut metagenome | biome: human gut; feature: human-associated habitat; material: faeces | place: Austria | collected 2013 | reverse complement strand
CAATGTCAATAGTTGGGGTGAAACATCTGCAAAGTTGTTTTGCACCAGCTTTTTAGGTTCAATGTCAATAGTTGGGGTGAAACATCTGCAAAGTTGTTTTGCACCAGCTTTTTAGGTTCAATGTCAATAGTTGGGGTGAAACATCTGCAAAGTTGTTTTGCACCAGCTTTTTAATTGGTTTGAAAAAGACCTATGAAAAATAACTCAAAATAAGCATTTTTACACAAATCAAATAAACCAATAGTCGTAATTGGTAATTTATGGTATTGAAATATTAGTGATTTTAATTTGCCATTAATAAAATCCTTGCTTTAAAATGTGTAAAATTTCTAAATCCAAATGCTACTCGTTTTAGTGTCTTTATCTTGTTATTGAAACCTTCCATTGGTCCATTTGAATATGGTACTTTAAGAGCATTTCTTATCTCTGTTATCCAATTAAAGTATGTTTTTGCACAACTTTTTAATGCTGGTATATCTGATTCCAAATTTCTTTTTATCCAATTATTTAATGCTTCTATCGCTTTTGTCTTATCTTTCATCTGAATAATTTTCAGCATTTCCTCCTTCTCTCTGTATGCTATTCTTAAATCTTCTGAATAGTTAATTAATATATAATTTAATTCTTCTTTTTGCTTATCATCTTTTAATTTATCATATCTTGATAATAGTAGTTTTCTAGAATGTTTAAAATATTTTCTTTCCGCTCGTGGTAGTTTATCTTGTACTTGTTTTCTGACGCTATCTACTGCTTCTGTTGAATATTTAACAAAATGAAATTTATCTGCTACTACTTTTGCATTTGGAAAATATGTATTTGCCAAATCTTTGTAGGTCTTCCATAAATCAGTTACTACATATTTTACTTTTTTACGTTCTTGTAAAGAAAACTTGTTAAAATAGTCTAGTAAATGAGTTTTGTATCTACATTCAATAATATCGATTGGTTTTCTCGTTTTTCCATCCATCAAAGATACTTGATATTTGTAATATCCAGTATTTCCCTTAAATTCATCTATACAAAGGACTTCTGGTAGATGTTTTGCTGATACTGCAAGTGGTGGTAGTAGTCTTGATACAGTATTAACTGATACATCTGCATCCTTTGCAATATCTTTCATTGATTGTTTTGTTTTTAATCTATCTACAATAAATTCGGTTACTCTTGTTGTTTTTCTTGCTCGTTTAGGTAAAAAGTGAGCTTTTTCATAGAACGTTTTTCCACACTCTTTGCACTGATATCTACGCTTTCTATACGACAATAGAGTCGTTTTAAATCGTATAGGCACATCTTTAATAATCTGGATTCTGTAATCTTTAATTTTTGTTGTTTTGGCTTTACAATGAGGGCAAGTTTGTTCTCTTACTGGTAATTCTATATGTATTTTTACAAAATTTTTCTTGTATCTTACTTTTTTTACGATTACCCCTTTTAAATCTAATAAATTTCTGATAAAATCATTACGCATTTATCTATACCTCCTTGATATGATTTGGGTTTGCAAAACAATTTTATCAAAGGTTTTAGATAAATGCTATTTTTTTACAAAAAAATTGTTGAGGCATTTTCTACCCCAACTAATATTATAGAACCGTTTTTTATTGTATGTACCTACACTATAAATTATAATTTAACAAAATCATTTAAAAATAGTATAATATAGTTGTATATCCAAATAGGTATACGTTTGAATTCAGGGGCATCCAATTTTAGGAAGGATGTATTTATTAGTATTTTGCTGAATGGTTGCCGCGCGTGCCCTGCCATTTGTTAGATTTGAATCTAGCCCGGTGCTGGCTTTCTTGGTAGCCTTGCGCTTACCAATAACCCTAAAATGTAGGAAGGTATTCCGACCTTCAAAAGGAGAAATTATGTAGCAATAATTTCTAGAAACGGTGAGAAGCTAATTCTCACCATTTTTTTGCAACAATGTGCTTTTATTAAAATAAAAACTACTATTTCGCTAATAAATATAATAACATATAAGCAAGCAATTTTCAAATAATTACTCATCCACATAACTTTTGTTTATTTTTTTCTATGAATGAAAAAATACCATTTGTTCACAAAAAATTCATCTTTATGTGTATAATATATATTTATATAATAAATAAAAGGAGGAAAAAATATATGGAGTATATTGAAAAACTTTTTAAAAAAAGTAGATGGGTTTCAATAATTGAATCATTAATTTTTGCATTGTTGGGAATAATATTAATTTGTAAACCTGAAGGTACACTAAAATTTATTACCTTCATATTAGGAACCATATTTATATTAACTGGAATTTACAAAATAATTAATTATTTTGTATCTAAAGGTAGATATAATTTTTATGATTATGACTTGGCTTATGGTTTAGTCGCTTGCATTATAGGAATTATTACCATATTTTTCAGTTCAACAATTGGTTCTATTTTTAGAATAATAATTGGATTATGGATTATATATAGTTCTTTTATTAGAATGAATTTATCTACTAAATTAAAAGCTTTAAACACAACTATCTGGATTTGTAGTTTACTATTATCAATTATAATGTTCTTATGTGGTTTATATATTACTGTAAACTCTGGGGCAATCATCGTTACAATCGGAATAATGATGATAATATATTCAGTTATAGATATAATAGAAGATATTATATTTATGAAAAATATTAAAGAGATATTTTAAAGTAATCTATTTTATACATATAAAAGACTGTCGAGAAAATGTCGACAGTCTAAAATTTATACTTAATTTGTCCAAAACGCTTTATATGCTCTATATGCTTCATATATATCTATTTTGCTTGTTACCTCGTAAGGTGAATGCATTGATAATACTGGCACACCGCAATCTATTACATCTATTCCTTTATTAGCTAGTATATATGCTATTGTTCCGCCTCCGCCTGTATCTACCTTTCCCAATTCTGATATTTGATATTTTATATTTTCTTTTTCAAATATATTTCTTACTTCTGCCACAAATTCTGCATTTGCGTCTGACGCTCCAGCTTTTCCTCTGCTTCCTGTATATTTGTTAATTCCAATTCCTCTTCCTAAATATGACGCATTATTTCTCTCTGAAACATTTGCATATATAGGGTCTAACCCAGCATCCACATCTGCTGATAACATTTTTGAATTACAAAATATCTTTTCTAATAAATTAGGGCTATTTACTCCCAATTTATTTAATATTTCGGCAATAAAATTATCAAATGCATGTGATTCCATTCCTGTATTACCCATGCTTCCTATTTCTTCTTTGTCAGCAATAATACATACTGAGGTTTTTTCTGGTATTTCTTTCATATCAACTAGAGCAGTTAATGATGTATATACACAAACTTTATCATCTTGGCCATAACCAGCAACCATGCTTTCGTCAAATCCCATTGTTCTGCATCTCATTGCTGGTACTATTTCTAGTTCTGAACTTAAGAAATCTATTTCCGTAATTCCATATTTTTTGTTTAAAATATTTAAAATATTTAATTTAACTTTTTCCGTAGTATCTGCTTTATATGGTATACTTCCAATTAATACATTTAAGTCTTCTCCTGAAATTCCCTCTTTCATTTTCTTTTCCATTTGTTCTTGTGCCAAATGTGGCAATAAATCTGTTATTGTAAATACAGGGTCTTTTTCATCTTCACCTATATTAACACGAATTTTTTCTCCATTTGTTTTAACTATAACTCCATGTATGCTAAGTGGAATTGCAGTCCATTGATATTTCTTTATTCCACCATAATAATGTGTTTTAAAATATGCAAATTCTCCGTCTTCATATAGCGGGTTTGGTTTTAAATCTAATCTTGGTGAATCCGCATGAGCTCCTACTATATTTATTCCTTTTTCTATATTTTCTTTTCCTATTATCGCTAAGTACATGCTTTTTTCTCTGTTAATATAATATACTTTGTCTCCTGGATTTAAAGTTTCATATTCGCATATACTTTTAAATCCATTTGCTTTTGCTATTTCTTCAGAACTTTCTATGATTTCTCTTTCTGTTTTTGATTTATTTAAAAAGCGTATATACCCGTCTGCATAAGCAAAAACATCTTGCAATTGTTCATCTTCTTTACTTTCCCAAGCATTTTCTCTATTATAAAACAATTTATCTTTTAATTCTTTTATATCTGTCATATTCTGCTCCCTTCTTTTTTTCAAATTATATCATTATTATAATTTTGTTTTCAAGTTTTTTTATATATTATATACAAATATATTTTTTTAATTCTAAAACCACTATGCAATCATATTAAAAAGTGATATAATTCCTTAGAGGAGGAAAATTTTATGAAAAATAATCTTATTATAAAAAAATGTATGTCTTGTGGTGCAATAGTTAAAGTTTTAAAAGATTGTACTTGTAATAATTGTGGAATAAAATGTTGTGGAGAAGAAATGCAAATTCTACTTCCTAATTCAGTAGATGCTGCTATAGAAAAACATGTTCCTACTTATGAGAAGGTAGAAGATGAAATTTTAGTAAAAGTCAACCATGTTATGGAAAAAGAGCATTTTATTGAATGGATTAGCTTGGTAAAAGAAAATAAAGAAATTATGATACAATTATTTCCAGAACAAAGTCCAGAAGTTAGATTTCCATACATTCCTGGCTCTACAATTTATGCATATTGTAATAAACACGGCTTATGGAAAAGTGACGTTGATTAATAAAAGGAGATAAATAATGAACAATAGAATTTTAATTACTGCATTACTTATTATTTTTATGGTAGTTATATTTTTAGGTATTGTTTTTTTACCTAAATCGTTTAACAAACCTGTTGTTGAAAACATTTATGTGAATGCAACTGAAAACAATGTTGTAAATGAGAATATAAAATAATTATATAGGCGGGTGTCCTTGATAACCCGCCACATCATTTTTTTAATATTTTATTTTCTTAATAAGATAAGTCTATCTACCAAAATACAATCAGCAAAAGCTGCAACTATTGCTTTTAGTGTCGCATATTCTCTAGTATCGCTCTCTGTGAACATAGGAGGCGTTTCTATCTCTGGGTTAAATGCATTTTTTAATGCCTTCTCTAATTCTTCACAAAATACATTATATCCATCTTCAACAGAATATGTTTTTTGCATTGATTTTATAGATTCGTTTATTTCAGATATGCTCATTAATCTTTTCAAAATACATATGACAAATAAGTATGCAAGATGTGTTTTGTTATATTTCTTTTTCACAGGTGGTTTTAAAACTTCTTGTTTTACATAGTTATTTATCATATTAGGTGTTATTACTGGTGAATTTTCTTCTTTTGAGAAAATAGATAAATTACTTTGCAATACACAAATTACTTGATCTATATATAACTCTATTTCTGGTAATTCATTCCATCGTGGGCAATGATAATTTATTAGTTCTTCTGCTTCTACCTTCATCTTATTTTTCTCCTTTCGAAAATTTACAATATAATGATATCACAATATTTAACTTTGGTCAATCCAACAAATTTTAAAATTCATGTTGACACCTTTCACCTCATAATATATAATGGTTTTGAAAACCAGATTATGTGGTTCACTTTAAATTACAGGAGGCTATAGTGAAAAATTATAAGAAAAATTATGAATATTATAAAGTAAAAAAAGTTGATAGTATAAAGCAATTATTAGAATTTGCCGTTTCTGATGCTGGCAATAAAATTGCTTTTAAGTATAAGGAAGATAAGCAAGTTAAGGAAGTTACTTATAACGAATTTAAGGATGATGTTTACAGCTTAGGGACAGCGCTTTCTTCTATTAAGATGACTTCTGCACATATAGCTGTTATAGGGGAAAATAGTTACAATTGGCTTACTGTTTATTTATCTGTCTTAAAGAGTAATGGAGTTATTGTTCCAATAGACAAAGAACTTCCATTAAAAGATATTATAAATGTCTTAGAAAATAGTGATAGTGAAGTTTTGTTTTATTCTGAAAAGTTCAGTAACTGTATAAATGAAATACACGAAAAACTACCTAAAATAAAATATTTTATAGGCTTTTCAAACACAAAATCTTCTAATAATATTCTTTCATATAAAGATTTTGTTGAAAGTGGAAGAAAGCTTTATAAAAATGGTGATACTTCTTATAGTTCAATAGAAGGTGACCCTAATGAGCTAAGACTTCTTGTCTATACTTCTGGTACTACTGGAATGGCTAAAGGTGTTATGCTTAGTGAACACAATTTAGTAAGTCTTGTTTATTATGGCTTGCAAGTATCAACTGTATATGATTCTTGTTTATCTGTTTTACCTTATCATCATACTTATGAGGCTGTTGCTGGTATTTTAGTTGCACTTCATCATCATTCTTGTATTTGTATAAATGATAGCCTAAAAGCTGTTCTTAAAAATTTGCAATTGTATAAACCTGATTATATATATTTAGTACCTGCTTTTGTAGAATTATTTTACAAGAAAATATGGGCTAATGCCGAGGAAGGTAAAAAAACTTTTGCTCTAAAACTTATGATTAAATTAAGTAATTTTCTTAGAATTTTCGGCATAGATTTAAGGAAAAAATTATTTAAGTCTATTCATGAGGCTTTTGGCGGAAATCTTGTTAAAATAGTAACTGGTGGTGCTCCTATTAGACCAGAATTAGGAAAATTTTTTGATAGCATTGGAATAAATTTAATAAATGGGTATGGTATTACAGAGTGTTCACCTCTTGTTTCTGCAAACAGAGATTACTTCAATGATTGCTCAACTGTTGGTATCCCTCTTCCTTGTGTAGAACTTAAGTTTGAGAATGTTACTCCTGAAGGAGATGGAGAAATCTGTGTAAAAGGCGATACTGTAATGCTTGGTTATTACAAAAATGAGAAACTTACTAAAGAAGTTTTACAAAATGGTTGGTTTAAAACTGGGGATTATGGCAGAATGAATGAAAAAGGTCAATTATTAATTACTGGAAGAAAGAAAAATCTTATTGTTTTAGAAAATGGTAAAAATGTATTTCCAGAAGAAATTGAAAATTATATTATGAGAATTCCATATGTCTTAGAGGTAGTAGTTAGAGGCATAAAGAATGAGAAAGGTGCTGAAACAGGTTTATTAGCAGAAGTATTTTTAAGTGAAGATAAAATTAAAGAATTACAAATTGAAAATGTAGAGGCTACTTTGAAGAAAGATATTTCAGCTGTTTGCTCTCCTCTTCCTATTTACAAAAAAATTTCACAAACGATTATAAGAGATAAAGAATTTGACAAAACAACTACAAATAAAATTAAAAGATAAAATTATATAATTTATATTGGGGAAATATTGTAATGAAAAAACGATTTGCTAATGCTGTAAAAGAGGGAATAAATGAGTATTACATAAAAAGAGTTGAGGAAAAATATTTTAATGGATATATTTGCTTAGTAAAGATGAAAAATGTCAAGAAGCCATGGATTGTAAAAGATGATGAATTAGAAGATTGCATTTTAGATGAAAATTATGAATGGTTAGAAATATATCCTGACAATGAAAAGTATGCTATTACAGCAATGTTTGATGATAATAATAATTTAATCGAATGGTACTTTGATATAATAAAAACAAACGGAGTAGAAAATGGAGTTCCATATATTTATGATTTATATTTGGATTTAGTCATAAAATCAAATGGAAAAGAAGTTGTTCTTGATGAAGATGAATTGAAAGAAGCACTTAATAATAGAGATATATCTAAAGATGATTTTAATATGGCATACAAAACAATGAAAAAAATTCAGGATAAATATAGGAATAATTTAGGAGAATTAATTGAATTGACTAATAAATTATATAAAGAATTATAATAATATTAGGAGCAGTTATAAAACTGCTCCTAATATTATTATACCGAGATTATCATTATAAATTTGATTAAATTGAGAAAGTGGTAAAGGACTTTCTCCAATTCCAGCTTCAATAGTATAACCAGGCCTTCTATACTGTTGTAAAAACCAATCTTTGTAACCAGCAAAACTTGATTCATAGGGAACATTAGCTAAAGTATAACCACTAACTTTAGCAAATTCTTGACCAATATAATAAGCTTCTTTTGGTGCATAATCTTGAAATTGCCAATAAATTTCTTTGCCTTGTGTATGGTATGCAAGTATCAAATTAAAATTGTGTTCCAAAGTAAAATTATATAAAGCTAAACTTTCAGGTTCAGTAAGTGGACCATAACCGACGAAATCTCTAGGAGCAGGCGAAGTAAAGCCTTGTGCAAATTTAATTCTACGAGCTTCTTCCCAACCGGCAGGAAACTGTAAATTTAAATCCACACCTGTGGTATTAAAAATATACCAACCACAAAGAAAATTTAATAAAATGCAGTAATCATCTATATTACAGAGTTTCTTTTATCGTTGGAATTTTCGAGTGTTAACGAAGGAAAGCTCCATACGAGAAAAGTATGCGAATTGTTACAAATTCTTAAAATTTATTTTATAGAATTTGTCAATTCGTATTTCGAAAAGAATCTCTGTTTTTTTGTGTTTATTTACTGCTAGAATTGGAGTGGTATATGAAAGAAAAAGAAGATAATGTTGGATATTATTCAATAATCCCAGCAACAGTTTTATATAATAAAGAACTAAAAGCAAATGAAAAATTGCTATATGCAATTATAACTTCGCTTGCTTGTAAAGAAGGATATTGTTTCGCAACAAATAAATATTTAGCAGAAAAATTGGATGTAAATCCTAAAACAATATCAAGCTGGATTTCAAATTTAAGAGATAGAAATTTTATAATTGTAGAAGTAGTTAGAAATGAAAATAAACAAATTATTCAAAGAAAAATTCATATAAATGATGTGCCTTATCCATTAAATAATGTATACCAGTATCAATTAAAAAATGGACAGGCTATCCACCAAAATATAGAAGATAATAATATAAGATGTAATAATAAAATTAATAATAAAAGTCATAAAAATTTTTTATCAAATTATGAAAATCAAAGAGAATATACTAAAGAATTTTTAGAGAGTTTGTATGCGAATTAAGAGGAAAAATTAAAAAAACAAGAAACAAAAACTATCTTTTTTATTAAGAAAATTACAAGAAAAAATTCTCCCAGCGGGCTAAAAAGGGTTTTAGGGACTTTTCCCTAAACAGCAAAGATGGTGTCAAAACACCAAGCTGGCGAATTTTGGGCATTAAAAAATGCTCTCCAAATTCGTAAATAATTTTAATAAAAATATATTGCACTACGCTAATATGTTTTTATTTGAAAAATTTACAGATATGTGGAATAAAAACATAAAAAGTGATATAATCATTTCGAGAAAGATGTAGGTGAGATAAAAATGAAAAAACCAATCATAGGAATAATAGGTAAAGTCCAACCACAATACGGCGAGGATATTTGGCATAGAATTGATGAAGTTGATGAAATAAGATACTTAATTGTAAAAAATGGTGGTACAGCAATAATGCTATTGCCAACAGAAATGACTTTAAAATTTAATGATAATGATATTAAAGATGATACAATTTTAAGTGATGAGGAAAAGGAAGAATTGTATAGACAAATAGATTTATGTGATGGATTTATTTTACAAGGTGGATTATATAGTTCGAATTATGAAATAGAAATGGCTAAAAGAATAATTGAATTAGATAAACCACTTATAGGAATTTGTGCAGGATTTAATAATATATTAAGAGCATTGGGGACAGATGTAATTGAAGATAAGACAAAAAGTCATGATATATATGATAAAGATTATAGACATAAAATATCTGTAATAAAGGGAACAAAATTATATAATTTAATAAATGAAGATGAATATAATGTAAATAGTATTCATAGTATGATTGCTCCCAAAGAAAAAGTTGAAAATTATGCTAGAATATCATCAATATCTTATGACGGATTAGTAGAAAGTTTTGAATTAGATAACAAGAAATTTGTAATAGGAATAAAATGGCATCCAGAATTAATGCTTGAAGATATATTTACTGATAATTTATTTAAAAAATTTATTGAAAAGTGTAAATAGAGTTGTATAAATATAATCATAGTAAATAAAGTCAGTAGGTGAAGAAATGGAATTAAGTGAAATAAAAAGTCCTGAAGATGTGTATCAATTTTTAGATGATAATATAGAATATGGATGGATTGATATAAATGGTGAACAACATTTAAATACAATGAAAGATTTTCGTAGAATATATAGAACAATGTCAATTGATGAAATATTAAAATATAAAATAGGTACGTGTATAGAACAAGTTAATTTAATGCATTACTTATTAAATAAAATTAATTTTAAGAATAAAATGTTTTGCTGTAGAATATTTGAACCAGATGATTACGGAGATCTTGAGGAAGAGGAACATATGCATTGTTTTGTATTATATTATGAAAATGGAAAAGTATATCATATGGAACATCCTAACTTTGAGAAAAAAGGAATTTATGAATATAATTCAGAAGATATAGCAATAAAAGAAATTGTAGAATATTATATAAAATTAAGAGGCGGAAAAGATAGCCCGACAAAAGAATTTTTTGAAATACCAGTTGGAATAAGTTTTAAAGAGTTTAATAAATATATTAATCATATATAAAAGAGCTTTGAAATTAGAGAAGACATTTTCTAATTTCTTTTTTAAAAAATAAAAAAAATAGGAAAAAAGTATTGCAAAATAAACAAATGTTTGTTAGAATAAATCTCAGATATTATTTGTAAAAAATACTGTTAGTTTGTGGAAAAAAATTGAAATTTATGATATAGTATATATGATTTTGATAAGAAAGAGGATAGCTAATATGACAAGTGCGGTATTCATGAGTATAAAAGAAATACATATGAATAGAATTCTAAGCAAAATAAAAAACCATGAATTTAGAACTAAAAAGCCTAAAAATGAGTTTGATTATATAATAGTATATGTTCCAACACCTATAAAGAAACTTAAATATATTCTAAAAGTAAGACAACCAGTAGCTAGTCCAAACAAGATTAGTATAGATGGATATGGCAACAAAGAATTTAATAATGCTACCACAGAAAAATATGCTTATCCAATAGAAAGTGTTTATGAAATAAATAAACCAATAAAATTAGATATTTTAAAGCAAAAATTCAATTTTACTGCACCACAGTCATTTGCGTATGGAGAAAAATACCAAAAATTATTAGAGTATATAGACAAAGTAGGAACAACAAAATTATACTAAAGGAGAGATAGTTGATGAAAAGAAAGTGTATAGAACTATTTGCTGGAGCAGGAGGCTTAGCATTAGGATTAGAAAAAGCAGGATTTGAAGAAATAGGATTAGTAGAAATAGATAAAACCGCATGTGATACATTAAGATTGAATAGACCAAATTGGAATGTAATTGAAGAAGATATTGTAAAGTTCTCTCAAAAAGATTTATTAAAGGAATTTAACTTAAAAAAAGGAGAATTAGACTTATTATCTGGAGGATATCCTTGTCAATCATTTAGTTATGCAGGAAAAAAACTAGGTTTAGAAGATGTTAGAGGAACAATGTTTTTCTACTATGCAGAATTTTTAAGACAATTACAGCCTAAAATGTTTTTAGCTGAAAATGTTAAAGGGTTAACAACACATGATGGTGGAAGAACAATTAAAACAATGGTAGATGTTTTTGAAGATTTAGGATATACCGTTGAATGGAAAGTTTTGAATGCATGGGATTATGGTGTAGCTGAAAAAAGACAAAGGGTTGTTATAATAGGAACAAGAAATGATTTAAAAGAAAATGTTAAATTTGAATATCCAGAGCCTCATGATTATAAACCAGTTTTAAGAGATGTACTCCAAAATGTACCAGAATCAGTTGGTGCAAAGTATCCTGAGAAAAAGAAAAAAGTATTTGATTTAGTACCACCTGGAGGATATTGGAGAGATTTACCAGATGATGTTGCAAGAGATTATATGAAATCATGCTATTTTATGGGTGGTGGAAGAACAGGAATAGCTAGAAGAATTTCATGGGACGAGCCATCATTAACTTTAACATGTTCTCCTATGATGAAACAAACTGATAGATGTCATCCTGATGAAAGCAGACCTTTTACTACTAGAGAATACGCAAGAATCCAATCTTTCCCAGATGAATGGAGCTTTTCAGGAAAAATGAATGATATATATAAGCAAATAGGAAATGCTGTACCTGTAGAACTTGCAAAAGAAGTAGGAATATCAATTATGAACGCATTAAATAAAGGAGTTGATGTAAATGTGGAATCTTAATTTTATAACAAGAGAAAATTTAAAACAGCATATAAAAAATACAATTTCTACTTATGAAAAAACTTTAGATGGGATTGATTTAAGTAAATTTAATTCAAATATAGTAGATCCTATAAAAATGGTATTTGATAGTAAAGTTTATAGAAAAGACTTTGAAGAAGTAATAAAAGATGAATTAGTAAGGCAAAGAGATAAAACAAATTCTAATGCTATTGGATATTTTCATCAAAACATGTTTAAGTATATAAATAATTGTGAAGTTCCTAGAGAAGGATTTGATGTTATTTATACAAAAGAAGATGGAACTAAAATATATGTAGAAATGAAAAATAAGCATAATACAATGAATTCTTCTTCATCACAAAAAACATATATGAGAATGCTAAATAAAATTGCAAGTGACAATAAAGCTGAATGTTATCTTGTAGAAGTTATAGCAAAAAATAGTCAAAATATAGTTTGGAAAGTTTCGCTAGATGGAGAAAGAATGGAAAACGAAAGAGTTAGACGTGTTTCAATGGACAAGTTCTATGAAATAGTTACTGGAGATAAAGAAGCTTTTTATAAAATTTGTATGGAATTACCAAAGTTAATAGATGAAATTATAGAAGAAAATAGAGAGTTACAAGTCGGTTCAGATACAGTGGCAGATGAACTAAGAGAGAAAAATCCTGACTTATTAAAGGCATTATATTTATTGGCATTCAAAGAATATGCTGGATTTAATAATTTATAAATACGAGAGATAAGTGAAATATAAGAGTAGAATAACCTATTATTATATTTCACTTTTTGTTTTAGGAGAAATAAGATGGAAAAAATAAAATTGATAATAAAAATAATAATTCAAATATTAGTTGTAATTATAATGTACATGTTTTTAGATAAAGTTTTAAATGATTTAGTTGCAATTAAATGGGTAGGTATCATTATATTTGCACTAATAATTTTGTATCTTGATTTAAAAGAAGTAGAAATAAAACCCACAGATGATTCTAAAGAATTATTTAATACTTATTATATTAATTACCCGAAAGTGTTTGAAATTGCAATGTTAATTAATAATAAAATAAAAATAAATGCTGAAGAATCAATAAAAAAGCAGAAAGGTTATAAGCAAAGTTACGGAATTGAGAGTTCATTTAATACAAAGAAATTACCAATAAAAGGAGATTTAGGTGGAGAGTATTCTGAATTAACAAATCACGAATATAAAGAAATTCAAGAAATAAAAAATACAAATTCTACATATTTAAGAGAAATCCTAAAGAAATGTAAAAAAGTAGAAAATCTGAAAGATTTGCAGAATGGAGATTTAGTAAAAATAGATAATGTAAAATTAAAAATTTGGAATAATGAAGAAATATTACAAGCAAACTCTATTATAAGTGGTGCATTTAACGGTAATACAGTCGATACATATTCAGATGGACAAGCTTTTAAAATAAATGTAAATTCATTAACTAATATGATATTAAAAGATTACAAATATTATTTAATGTGTACAAAAGGAAAAGAAAAATTTTATATTGATATTCCAATGAAAGCTGAAAAAGAATTTGAAAACGAATATTCTATATATGATTTAGAGATAGGGTTAGTTAATATTATAGGAATATATAGAACAGAATATTATGATCCTGAAAATAAAACTACATATTCGAAATTGCAAGAATTAGGTAATAAACAAAATATAGAAATAGATGAAATGAAATCTTCAAGAGAAACAAAAGAAAATAGGCAAGAATCAATCAAATTAGGAAAAGCACCATATATTGATTTAATAGCAATAATACAAGATTTATCATTTGAGAATGGAGATTAAAAAAATAATGAAAAGTAAAATTGTTTATACATTTACATTTGAAAGATTTAATGAATTTAAAGCTAAAAAAGCTGCTAATGATGAAGTTATAACAGCAATTACGTATGCAGATACAAATAATCCAATACAAATTGAAGAATCAAATAATTATTATGTAGATATAAGTAATTTATATAAAGCAAATACAGAAAGTAATAATATGCTTATTGAAAATATTATGCATAAAATTTATTTAAAAGAAAATGTACATGTTATATTAAACGAAAATAGCAAAAATAGATTTAGTCAGGATTTTGCAACGTCTTTTGATGAATTTAAACCTATACAAACAATTTATGAAGAGAGAGATTTAGTTAATTATGAATTTATTAACATAGATAATGATGGATTGAAAAAAATAGAGAAATCATTAACTAATGATTTAATAGGACATAATGCATTTAAAAAGGATTTTCTGAATAAGTTAAAAGATTTTCCGATATTATATAAATTGGGAGAAATGAAAATATTTTCATTACTTATATGTGGAAATCCAGGAGTTGGAAAAACTGAATTAGCAAGAATACTACACAAAACAATGTATAAAGAATCAAAAATGATAAAAATAAATTTAGGAAATTATAAAACTCAAGGAGCACTTAATAGTTTAATAGGTTCTCCAATTGGATTTATTGGTAGTGAAAGAGGTGGAGAACTATCAAATAAAATACGAAATAGTGATTCAAAAGTAATATTAATTGATGAATTTGAAAAAGCAGATACAGATATATTTAATTTTTTCTATGAATTATTAGAGGATGGTAAATTTACAGATTTAACTGGTAATGAATATGATTTAAATGGATATATAATTATTTTTACAACCAATCTATCTAAAGATAATTATAAAGAAATTTTACCACCACCATTAGTATCAAGATTTACATTAAAGTCTTTTTTTGAAAATCCAAATAATGGGGAAAAACTTGCATTTATAGAAAAAAGGATAAACAAATTGTTAAGTGTATATAGAGAAGAAAATTTACAACCAAAAATTACTGCCAAAGAAATAAAGAATAATTTAGATTATGAGGCAATTAATAAAATATCTGATTTTAGAGTAATAAACCGAATAATTATAAGTGCTTTAACAAATACAATAGATAATGCAAAAGATAATACTTATAGAAAAAGAAAAAAGGGCGCTGACAAATAGCTAAATATACGTTATACCATGATTGATAATCGATTATTAAATTATTTAGATCGGAGGTGGTATAACATAAGTAAATTTACAGATAGAAGAGATTTAGTAGGTTGGCTTTTAGATTATATGAAAAAATACAATATTTCTGATAGATATAAAGAACAAATCTATAATGTAGTTCTTAAATTACCCAAAAAAACTGATTTACAAAAAGAAAGATTTATTAGATACTATGGATTACAACCAACTGAATTTAAAAAAGAAACATTATCTGCAATTGCAAGAGAAAAACATTGTACACCAAATGCTGTAAGAAGTTCAGTTATTTCTATAAGAATTGCAATGTTTCGTATTCATGATGAAGATTTTTCAATATTAGAAAAAATTTATGAAGAATATCATAAGTAATAAGATAATTTGTTAACAATATTATTAAGTGAAGAAGTGAGAAAATTAGTTGAGATACTAAAGTTCTTACTTCTTTTTTTGTATTTGTCAAGAAATTTCCATTTTACCCGTCATAATTTTAATTTTCAATCGCTGTTAAGGTTAAGAGGAGAAATTTTAAATTGCCCATAACCTTTTTGATTTTTAGTCGCTGTTAATATTAGAAGAAAAAAATTAAAATTGCCCGTAAGATTTTTAGATTTCAATTGCTGTTTATGTTAGAAAGAAAAATTTAAATTTACCCATAACGTTTTTAATTCTCAATCGCTATTTATGTTAGGAGCATAAAAAATCTTAAAAATATCGGGACAATTTATATATTTCTCGCCTATGTGTATAGGTAACCAAATTGCACATTGACAAATACACTTGAAAACAAGTGTCATAACAAGCCATTTTCTTTAATATTCTGTATTAAGTAGAAAGGATTTGAATAAGTATGAATGAAGATAAAAATAACACGAAAGATAATAAATTAGAGTTTAATACATATTGTATTTTTACAGAAGAAAAACAGGATGTGAAGGAAACAATAGGATTAATATTTAAAGATTATATTAAAAGTTTAAAAATTAAAGCAAAGTAATTATTTTAAAATATTGCAAAATTATTTTGAGCACGTTACAATTATTGTAGTAGATGATTACGGATAGGAGGTTAAATGCTAAATTTAAATAGTCAAAACTTCAAAGTACGGAATGTATATCAGACTATCTAGAGAAGATGGCGACAAGCAAGAAAGCGAAAGTATCGGTAATCAAAGAAAAATCTTGCAAAGATATGTAAAGGAGAACAATCTATGTTTAGTTAAAGAGTATGTTGATGATGGAATAAGTGGTACAACTTTTGACAGACCTTCATTTAATGAGTTATTGCAAGATATAGAAAATCAAAATATTAATATGGTTATAACAAAAGATCTATCAAGACTTGGAAGAGATTATATTAAAACAGGTTTTTATATTGAAGACTATTTTCCAAAAAACAATGTAAGATATGTTGCTATAACAGATGGCATAGATACATATATAGATAGCACGAACAATGATATAACGCCTTTTAAAGCAATAATGAATGACATGTATGCAAAAGATATTTCAAAGAAGATTAGAAGTGTTTTGAAGGAAAAACAGAAGCAAGGAGAATATATGTGCAGTATTCCAGCTTATGGTTATAAAAGGCATCCTACAACTAAAAATAAATTAATTGTAGATGAGCAAGTAAAAGATGTTGTAGAAAAGATTTTTGATATGTATGCAAATGGTCATGGAAGTGTAGAAATAGTAAAATTCTTAAACTCAAATAAATACTTATCTCCAACTGGTTATAGAAAAACAGGAATTGTACAAGATGAAAACCAATCTGGGTATGACTGGAACGAAGTAACACTATGCAATATGCTGAAAAATGAGGTGTATATCGGAAATACAATACAAAATAAAAAGTCAGTTATATCATACAAAGTTAAGAAAATAAGAACAGTTGAAAAGGAAAGTCAAATAAGAGTTGATAATACACACGAAGCCATTATTGATAAAGACACATTTGAAAAAGTACAATGTATCATTGAAAAAAGAGGAACAAATACAAAACTTAAATATGACTATTTATTAAGAGGGTTACTTTACTGTTATCATTGCAAAAGAAAACTGCAAATAGTGCTTAAAAAGAACTCTAAAAGAAACGCAAAATCACATCCATATATAACTTGTAGTGATGCCAAAGAACGTGGGTGCTATCCACTAAACATGAATTACGAAAAGTTTGAAAAGCATATTATTTATATTGTAAAAAAGATATGTCAAATATATGCGGATAAAGAAATTTTTTATTCAATTTATGAAAAATATCAAAATAAAACTCTTGATATTCGAGAAGGATATAAGAAAAAAATAGAGCAAATTGATAGAGCTATATTGGATATAAATAATAATTTAGACAAGATGTATATGGATAAGTTAAGAGGAGTTTTACAAGAAGAAGATTATGTTAGAGTATCACAAAAATTTAATTTAGAAAGAACAAAATTAAATGAGCAAAAGAAAGAATTAGAACAAAAACTAATTGGAACAGAAGAAAAAATTAATACTAAAAATAAAACAAAAGAAGAAAAAGAATTAGATAAATTAATAGAAGAATTTTTGAAATTAGAGAAGATAGATAAAATTTATTTATATAGATTAATCAATAAAATTGAAATTGATAAAGATAAAAATGTATACATATATTTTAACTTTTCAAAACTAAATTCTATTAATGAAAATCTAGATGAATTTATAAAAATCGATGAATTAATAAATGAAAAAGAAAAAACTCTCAAAGCCGTGTAATTAAATAGTTACAAGACTTTGAGAGAATGGTTGGTAGTTTTTTAAATCCACACCATTTGCATTTGCTTTCCATCCATCTGGAAATGGAATTTCAGGAAAATTATTAGATATCTTTTTAAAATTCCTATATTCTTGAGAATTTTTGTTTATTGCTCCAGTTACTAAATCCACTCCATCTGGATTTACCATTGGTACTATATATATTGAAACCTGACTAAATACATCTCTTGCATTATGTTCATATATATTAGAATTTTGTACAAAAGCTCTACAAAAGTTTTCTATGAATTTCATCAATAAAACTGCTGTAATCCATTCATTAGCATGAATTGAAGCCAAATACATTACCTCTTTATTTCCATTTCCTATCTTTATATATGGAATACTTTTTTCAAGTACACTCTTCCCTATATTTCCAACAACTAAAAATGGATATACTTTTTTTAATGTCGTAATATTCATTTGCATCAGCTCATATGTATAAGCCATATTTGTAGGTACAACATTCTCAAAAGGCACTATTATATTTGAACCAATTTGTAAATTATTTGCATTTATATTTGGATTTGCAAATAATATATAACTAATATCTATTCCAAACATTTTGGCTATTGAATATAATGTATCTCCTTTTTTTATTACATAATTTAAATAACCCTTTTCCATACAAAATCACCTAATGATATATATTAAAAAAAACAAGTTTTATTACTAAAACTTGCTAAAGGGTGTCCCAAAATGTGCAAATGGGACAATTAGGGACTGTCCCTAATTGGTGTGCTTGAAGGGAATCGAACCCCCGACCTCTCCCTTAGGAGGGGAGCGCTCTATCCAACTGAGCTACAAACACATATGTAATTATTTTACACCTTTTATTTGAATTTGACAAGTATTTCAGTTTACATTTTCTCTTTCACTGTGCTATAATATTTTAGGTGATATTATGCAAAGAATGTTAAGTTATATGAGAAAAGCTATTGAAAATTATAATATGATAGAAGAAGGAGATAAGATTGCTGTTGGGCTTTCTGGTGGTAAGGACTCTATTACTTTACTTATGGGTTTAAAAGCATTGCAAAGGTTTTATCCTAAAAAATTTGAAGTAATTGCAATAAGTGTTAATCCTGGATTTGAGTTTTTTAATTCAGATTTTTTAAGAGATACATGTAATAAAATAGGTGTTCAGTATGTAGAGGAAAAAAGTTATATAAAAGAAATTGTTTTTGATATTAGAAAAGAAAAAAATCCTTGTTCTTTATGTGCAAATTTACGTAGAGGTATTTTAAATTCAGTTGCTATTGCTAATAATTGTAATAAAATTGCGTTAGGTCATAATGAAGATGATGTTTTAGAAACCTTTTTCTTAAATTTATTATATGCTGGGAATTTGTCTACTTTTGCTCCTACAAGTTATATGGACAGGTCGAAAATAACTTTAATTAGGCCTATGATTTATATTCCTGAAAAAGAAGTACGCAAATTCGTAAAAAGACAAAGTATAGAAGTTATGCCAAAAGTTTGCCCTATGGATGGTATTTCTAAAAGAGAATCTATAAAAGAATTAATTGCTAAATTGGTGAAAGATATTCCTACTGTTAGAGCTAATGTGATGGGAGCTATTAAAAGAGCTAATATAAATGGTTGGAAGGAATTTTAAGCTTGAGATATGAATTATCCTTTTTATGCAAATAAAAATTAGCTGTAAATTATTTTTACAGCTAAAATTATATTTTTTTATTTTCTTTTCATAATACTTTCTACAAAATCATTATCATTATATACTGTAATAGCTTGGGGTAAAACATCAATATTAAATCTATCTGATGTTAGCATATCTCCATCAATATTAAAAGTAACAGGTTCTTCAAATAGAAGCTCTATATGATTTGTTCTAAATTTATGAACTTTGTGTTTTCCTTCGTGCTTTCCTTTTTTTAGTTTTAATAATAGTGGTATCATTCTAAGTCTATTCATTTTTTCAATATAATAAATGTCTAACAATCCATCAGAAAGTTGAGACTTTGGTGCAATATTAAAACCTCCACCATAATATGCTCCATTGCAAATACTTAAAACACTATATTGTTCATCAATTGTCTTTATTGCGGTCTTAAAATGCACTTTTTTAAATTTAAATTTTATAAATGTATAAATAATGCTTGCATTATATAATTGATTGGTTGGAATAATAGTTTTTCTTAGCTTATCTACATTATTTGCAACTTCTGCATCGATTCCCGTGCATGCAACATTTATAAAATAAGTGTCGTTAATTTTACCTAAATCTATTAAGTTTTCGCCTTTTGGCAATATCTTTACTGTTCTATATGTGTCATTTCCAGAACCTGATGGTATAATTCCTAGTTTATTTTTTGTTCCGACAATTCCTGGTAATGTTTTTGTTATTGTTCCATCTCCACCTACAACATAAATTATATTTTCTTCGTTTTTATACTCTCTAGCAATATCTTCGCTACTTAAGTCTTTTGTTATATATCTTATTTCATAATTGATTTGCCTCTTTTTACATTCTATCTCTATATTAGGTAATATTTTTTTATATTTTCCTCTTCCTGCTGTTTCATTAACTATAAATATATACTTCATTTTTTCCTACTTTCTATATAATTTTAATACTTCATTTCTTAAATATTCATTACCTTCTTCTATTTCCATTTTATTTACATCAATTGGATTTCCAAATTCAAGAGTTATACTTTTTCTAAATAATTTATATTCTCCTTTTATTGCAAATGGCAAAATTGGAGTATTTGTACTTTTAGCTATTCTTACAGCTCCTTTTCTAAATTCTAGTAAATTATTTTGTGTTTTATTTCTTGTTCCCTCTGGAAAAATCCCAATTGTTCCACCGTTATTTAATATTTTTTCTGCTTCTTCTATAGCTTTATAATTTGGCTTTCCTCTATAAACTTTAATAAGTCCAATTTTATTAAATATTTTACCATGAAGTCCTTTAAACAATTCTTCTTTTGCCATATAATGAACTATTCTATCAGTTGACATCATTACTACAGTTGGATCTATTGCATGTCTATGATTTCCTGCAAATATTAGTGCTCCTTTTTGGGGAATATTTTCCTTTCCTATTATTTGTGGTCTAAATAATATTTTTAATAATGTTGAATATATTATTTTTAAAAACTGATATAAAAAGCATCTTTCTGTTTTTATTTTATCTTTGTATTTTTCTTCATTTATATTATCATGTATTTGTGCCACTTTATAGACCTTCCTTTTTATTTTTCCTTTTCATATTCACTATTTTATGTAATATATTTTTAATTATAACATGTAATATGAATTATTTAAATAGTATTATGGCAATTTTAGTGCTTCCTCATATTCTTCTCTTCCAAAGTCCACAGTGGGAACAATTTCTTCGTTGTTATACATCTCTATAAATTTATCTATGTTCACCCACATAAAATCTGTTGTTTCTCCATCTGGAAATGTTATTTCTTCATCTTTTACATCTCTTTTAAACAACCATAAATCTTTAAAATTCGGTGGTATTTTGTCCCTCCTAACTTCTTTTAAAAATATTGCTTCTTTTTTTGAAAACTCGATTCCTAGTTCTTCTTTTAATTCTCTTATTATTCCTTCCAAGCTTGTCTCACCTGTCAGTATTGAGCCACCATTACATTCCCACATTCCACCAAATTTCTTGTTTTCTGCTCTTTTGCTAATTAATATTTCATTTTTAGAATTTATTATAATTCCAGTTACTACAATATGATACTCCCCTTCTTTAAGTTGATATACTCCTCTTTCTGCTGTCCTGCCTGTTTTCTTTTTGTTTTTATCATAAATATCCCATAGTTCTCCCATTATTAAACCTCCATCTTTTCTATAATTTTCCACAATTATATCACTTGCTGTGAATTATTAAAACTCGTTTTCGAATTATCGCGAAAAAATACACCTCAAAATGTTAGTTTTTTCTAACATTTTGGGTGCACTTCATCATTAATTATATGTACAAAATGATCGTTTTCCTTTATTACATTTTTCATGGCTTCTGGAACAACATTTATATTATCTATATCTTTTATATCTATCCATAAGAACTCTAGTTTCCCCTGTTTTTCTGGTTCTACTGGTTCATATTTTTCTTTGGCATATATTTCTTCATTTTTGAATTTTAATTCATGCGTCATTAATAGTTCATGGTATTCCTTTCCTCTCATTATGAAGAAGTTTTCTATTAAAGATACTGGTCTTACATATTCTGTTTCAAAATCCATTTCTTCTTTTATTTCTCGTTGTAATGCCTCTATACTACTTTCTCCCTCTTTCACTCTGCCTCCTGGTAAAGTAAAATGTTCTGATCCAATAGAATGATGTACTAATACTTTATTCTCTTTTTTTATTATTGCTGATACTCTATAGTTTAATAAATGCTCTCCCACAATCACGGAAATATCTGCTTTTTCCATAAAATTCCCTCCTATATTATTTTATCACTTTATTATTTTATAAGCAATTTCAGATTTTGTGCTGTTAATATTTTCAATATCAGGCATACAGTTTCTTCTATATCTTCATATGTCTCTAATATTAATTTGTTTGCTATACCTATATAATTTTCTGGTGTTGGATTAAGTAATATCTTTTTATCTTTTTCTTTTATCTCTAATTTTAAAATAAATTCTTTTGTAAATTTTACCCAATCGATATCTGGGTATGCCACCATATATGCATTATAATTTCCCACTTAACAATATTTTCTCTAACCATTTGATTTCAACTAAAACTCTATATTTTATAAGTGAATATGCACTAAAATATCCACTTATTTCTTTTGTTTCGTACCTATATCTCCCATCAATTGGCGAAATTGCCTCTAATGTTTCTAGATTCATTTTATCTACTCTCCTATTATCATATTATCTCTTCCTGCTCCTGTTCCTATAAATTTAATTGGCACTCCTACTAATTCTTCTATTCTATTTAAATATTTTTTTGCATTTTCTGGCAAATCTTCTCTTCTTTTTATATTACTTATATCTCCAAAATTACCTTCAAACTCCTCATATACAGGTTCGATATCCTGCAAATATTCTTCATCGCAAGAAAATTTCATATCTATATTATTTCCTTTTTTGTATGCTACACAAAGTTTTATTTTATCCATTTTTCCGATTGTGTCAACATGATTTATAGCAAGTGCTGTAATTCCGTTAAGTATAACAGCATATTTTAGAGCAACTGCATCTAGCCAACCACATCTACGTGGTCTTTTTGTCGTTGTTCCGTATTCATGCCCTAATTCTCTTATTAAATCTCCTATTTCATTAGCCTGTTCTGTTATATATGGACCTTCTCCTACTCTAGAAGAATATCCTTTAAGAACTCCATAAACATTTCCAATATATTTTGCTCCAATTCCGCTTCCAGTACAAATTCCACCTATACTTGGATTAGAAGATGTTACAAATGGATAACTTCCAAAGTCTATGTCTAAAAGTGTAGCTTGTGCTCCTTCACATACTATTTTTTTATCCTGTTCAATAGCCTTATGTATCATATAAACTGTATCTGTTACATATGGTTTTAATTTTTTTGAAAGTTCAATATATTCTGCAATTATTTTATCTGCATTTAGTGTTTCTTTTCCATATAGCTTAAATATTTCATTTTTTCTTTCTATGTTTTCTCTTGCAATTGTGGCAAATCTGTCTGATATAAAGTCCATCACTCTTATTCCACATCTTTCAAATTTATCACAATATGCTGGACCAATACCTCTTTTGGTTGTTCCTATTTTATTATTCCTAAGCTCCTCTTGCAACTCATCCATTTTTATATGATATGGCATTATTATGTGTGCTTTATCACTTATATATAAATTGCTTGTACTGATTCCTTCATCTTCTAAATTATTAATTTCTTCTATTAATACTTTCGGGTCTATAACAACACCGTTACCTATTATTGCTTTTGTGTTTTTATTTAGTATTCCTGAAGGAATTAAATGAAATGCATATTTTTTTCCGTTTACATTTATAGTATGACCTGCATTGTTTCCACCTGTACATCTTACAGTATAATCTGCTTTTGTTGATAAATAATCAATTATTTTTCCTTTACCCTCGTCTCCATAAAATGTTCCTAAAACTACATCCACATTTTTCATAATAAAAACCTCCTATAAATATTAAAATTATTACAACAGTTGATTAACTTTATTATTTATCATTTGTTATATCTCCATTTCCGCTTACTGGAATTGTGTCCCCTAAATAAGTTGGCTCTGGCTTAAATATACATTTTATAAAGTCTTTATTTCTTGCTAAGATTTCTCTAGCTTCTCTATAAATTGCACCCACATATTGCCTTGGATCTGCCCCTACTCCATATGCTTCTAATCCTAATTGATTTGCTATATATAGTGCTCTATATAAGTGATATTTTTGTGTTACTATTACTACTTTTTTTGCATTAAATATTTCTTTTGCTCTGTAAATACTTTCATATGACGAAAAACCTGCATGGTCCATAAAAATATTTTCTGATGGTATACCATTTTCAATTGCATATTTTTTCATTGTGTTTACTTCATCATATTCTTCTCTTCCATGGTCTCCACTCATTATAATTTTATCTGAGACTTCATTGTTGTATAATAAAATTCCCTCTTTAAGTCTATCTTCTAGCATTGGACTTGGCTTGTCTCCCCAAATCCCTGCACCTAATATAATAATGCAATCAATATTTTTTAATGTTGAGTAATCGCCCTTTTCTATTATTTGATTTTTGGTAGAATTTTTTACGTAAAAATTTATTAATAATATTAATAATATTATTAATACTATAATAATTATAATTATTATTCCAACTTTTATCACCTTTTTCAATTTTCCACCTCTTTTCAATTATTATATTACCATAAAGCATAATAATTAGCAATAAAGTTGTTATCACAGCAATATTTTTTAGAAAATAAGTAGCCGTACTAAAACTGCCAATAGGTACGGAGCATTTTGGCAACTATTTTAAAAGTTGTGGTCTTTTTCTACTTTTTAGCTGTTATTCCATATAAAACTCTTTTTAATAATATTCCTTTTTCTGTTTTATATCTTTTTACATATTCATCAAATAAATCTTTTTCAACTATGGTTCTGTGTTCAAACTCTTCATCCTTTATTTCTGAAAAATCATCTAATATTGGTGTTTTTAATAATAGTGCCTTTAAATCATCTTCTGTTTCATAGTATTCATTTTGTAATATCTTTACTTTCTCAACATTTTTAAATCCCGCTTCAACTAAATCTTGATAATCCTTTTCTGATATTGTAATTTCATCATTATATGCTTGACCTCTTCCAAACAATTCTTTTATTTCCCAACAATCTCTTTTGTCTACTCCTCTTATAACAACAGTCCCACCTTTTGCTAAACAATTATAAATCTGTTTTGCATTTATAATTGTGTGTCTTGCTGATATTAAATCAAAAGTCTCCTTTGGAAAATTCATTTCTAGATTGTTCATTTTTGTAAACTTTACTCTTTTATTTGGATATCTCTTAGCATTTTCTTTTGCTGTTTTTATCATTTCTTCTGAAAAATCTGTAGCAATTAACATTCCTACCTCTGGATAATTCTTTAATACTTTTTCTCCTCCACCTGTTCCTAAATCTAAGCATAAAGATTTTTCATTCGTATTTTCTTTAATTTTATCCCAATAATTCCAATTAGTTAAATTTTCAGTTTTGCACTTTATTTGACTAAAATCCCAGTTTCCTATTTTTTCATAATAATTTAATTCGTTTTCTTGCATTCTACATTCTCCTTTATTTTTTTATTTGGTTGTATATACAAAAAGAACCTCCCTTCTACGAACAAAGCAAAAACAACCATAATTTTGCTATGGTTAAATTTTGCCATTCATAGAAAAAGGTTCTCAACATTTTCTATTATTCAAGTTTTTAAACTATCATTTTCCCTGGTAGTATCACGCGAATGGTCGAATTGAAATACTACAATATTAGTATAGCATAGTTTGCCAATTTGTTCAATTATTCTTTTATAATTGACACCATATTAAAATCTTTATATAATTAACATACATAACAATTATGGTATTGTTTTAAAGGTTTATTATTCAAGCCATTTCAGTCCAAAAATCAGGAAAAAATAGAGTTGGAGATGTTTTTATGTTAGTAAAGGTTAATAACATAAATATTAATTATGAAGTATGTGGTCAAGGTTCACCTATAATCTTATTACATGGCAATCAAGAAACGCATGAAATATTTGATAAGTTAATTGAAAAAATGCAAGTGAATTACACCGTATATGCTTTGGATAGTAGATGTCATGGCAAAAGCGATAATCCAGATAAAATTTCATATAACCTAATGGCAGGAGATACAATAGCTTTTATAAAGAAGTTAAAAATTTCAAAACCTATCCTTTATGGTTTTAGTGATGGTGGAATTGTTGGATTATTGATTGCCATAAAAGAACCTGATATATTATCAAATCTAATCATTAGTGGTGCTAATATTACCCCAGATGCAACGACAAAATTAGATACAATATTAACAAAGCTCTTTTACTTTTTTACTAAAAATAAATTAATAAAAATGATGCTTGATGAACCTAATATTCCATTAGAAGATTTACAAAGAATAACTATTCCTGTTCATGTATTAGCTGGTGAAAAGGATGTTATCAGATTAAATCATACTAAACTAATTGCTGATAATATAAAAAATAGTACTTTGGAAATAGTTAAAGGTGAAAATCACGGAAGTTATATTATTCATAGTGATAAAATTTATGGAATTATAAAGAAGTATTTGGAGAAAATTTAAAATTAATTTTTAAAAGTTATAGCTTAAAATCTTTGAAACAATCCGATAAAAAATTTACTCCTGAAGGAATTAAAAGAATTTTTCCAAAAAGAACAAAAGTATTTGTTGCATTAGAAGATAATAATGTTATAGATACTGTAGGTCTTGAAATAATGATGATGGTGAATACTGGATATTAGTAGAAAAATTAATGTGAATTTGTATTCTAAAACAGCAAGTCAAATTTAATGGCTTGCTGTTCTCTTATGAAATAAAATTTAAAATTATCACCTTCGGGTTATGAGCGAATATCAGTTCTTTTTGTGTGATGTTTTATTTTGTTTTAAAATGGTGCAAATTGTTACTGTTCTAAGCATTAACTTGTTTTATTTTAGTATATTTTATTTTGCAATATTACCCCTTATTTTTCATTTTTGAAACTTTCGCCACTTTTCCGCCACTTTTTTTGATGGTAATATATGGATCGTTCGGTTGTTTTAAAGTGCAATTATTTCTGGTCGACCAATGGTATACCAAGTGACAACCAAGTGGATACCGTTTGGATACAAAATGGCTACCTTGCGTGGACGACTCGTAGACGGATCGTGGACGGAAATATACTTTTTGTTTTAGAATTCTAAAATGCATCAATGCCTCTTAAAATAAAATAAGGCGCATTTTTTTATTTTTTTGCGTCTTATTTTTAAATTATGTGCACATGTGCGCCTTATTTTATTGTATTAAATCTACTAATTGTTTGAAGTAATACTTAACATATCTGTCTTTCCCTTCTTCAGGAACAATTATTTCAGCATTTACCAATTTTTTAATATATCTATTTATTGTTGCCATGTCTATATCAACATTTTTAGAAACTTCCTCATGTAATTTAGAAGCTTTAAATACAGGTATTTTAAACAATGCATCAACTACATATATACTATTTTTGGTGTTTAATGTTTCATTTATTTTGACTTTGTATTCCGCATATAAGTTTTGTAATTTTTTAATTTTTTCAATATTTCTATTAGCTTGTGTTTCAACAGCTTTTAAGAAAAATTCTATCCATTCCATCCAACCTTCATCATTCTCTGAAACATCATTTAACTTATCATAGTACTCATCTCTGTTTTCTTCAAAGTATTCACTAATGTATAGAATTGGCCTTTTAATAACTTTTTTATAATATAAGAATAAAGGTATTAACATTCTTCCTATTCTTCCATTACCATCTTTGAATGGGTGTATTTTTTCAAATTGAACATGGATTATGGCAGCTTGAATTAATTCTGATTGTTCTTCATATTCATTTATATATTTTTCTAAATTTTCTAAATTATCAATAAGCTTCTCTGGAGCAACTGGAACAAAACTAGCATCTTCAATAGTACTTCCTGGCTTTCCAATCCAGTTTTGATCATTTCTAAATTCACCTGGATTTTTGTCTTTTCCTCTGGCTCCACTTAATAATAACTTGTGAATATTTCTTAACATCCATAATGGAATTCTATCTTTCTCTGAAACTTCTTTTTCAGCATATTCTATCGCCTTATTATAATTGGTAATCTCTACGAAATCATCATATTTCTTTTTCAATTCAGTTTTTCCATCATCAGCCTCTAATTCAAGAATTTCAGTTAAAGTAGCTTGTGTACCTTCTATTTTAGAACTTAAAACCGCTTCCTTTTTAGTTAAAGGATTAATAAAAAGCTCTCTGCTTATATTCTCTTCTTCTAGCATACCATCTAATTTTGATACACTTGAACTTGCTGATATCATCTTTTTTGTTATTTTATTATAATCAATTTCCTTATCAAAAGGTAATTTTCTTGCCATGTATGGGTTCATATTCCTTTCCTCCTAAGATGCATTATAGTATATTTTTGCGTCTTAGTCAACATTTTTGCTTATATTATATCCAAAAAATGAAAAATTATTACTTTTTTCTTGACAAAAATATATTTTTAAGTGATTAATAACAACAATTTTAAGGAGGTAACTTATGGGAAGTTATAGAAAAGTTGGAGATGATATTTTAAAAGAATGGTTGGATTTTAGAGAAGAAGAACTTGGATCACTCACTTGTAAGGAAGATAAAGAACATTTTATTTATTTTGAAGAAATTTCAGAGGATATTTTAAATAATGTTTCTGGTAATAATATTGAATATGTAAAATCTCAATTAGAAAAATTGGATGATAATATTATGGAGTATATGCATTATTGGTTTGAGAAGTATTATAGAAATGGTTTCTGTGATGCTGTAGAATTAATCTCAGGCTGTCTTAGGTGATTATATGGATCAGATTAAGATATGTCCTAAGTGTAAGAAAAAATATTCTCAACATTCTGCTATTTCTAGAATAGATAATAAAACCAATATCTGTCCAACCTGTGGAATTATAGAAGCATTAATTCAATTTACTAAACAACAAAATACCCCAAGGAATTAACTCCCTGGGGTTGTATTTTTTATATTTTGTACCAATGCCACATGGACATATGTAATTCAACTATTTAAATAATAAATCTCTTGTAAGATTTTTTAATGTTGTTATATTTACTTTTACTTCAAATACATCTTTGCTTATAAGATTGTCCTCTACTACAAACAAATAAGTAACTTTCCATTTTTTATTAGATAAATTATATTGAATTTTTATATCTTCTATATTTTCTTGTACCCAATTAACTCTTTTCATGTGCTTATTATAAAAACTCTTTTCATCTTTAAGATCAAACATTTTTTTATATTCATTATGCATTTCATAAAAGTTTTTAGATAATGATAAATCTTTTGTTTCAATTAAATATATTATTCCTTTTTCTGGTGATATACATAGAACATCTATATCTCCCAACTCATTGTTATCACTACTCATTATTTTTTTCTTGTTTATTTTTTTTACATTTTTATCAACAATTACATCCTCGTTTTCAGAAAGCACATTATATACTATGTCGTTAAACCTTCTTCCTTTATCCTTTTCAATTTTAGAAATGTATTTTTTCATTTTTGAACTTTTAGCTTTAAATCTTGCAGTACCAATTAAATCAAACAAAAACTTAACAGAATTTGATAATATTCTATATCCATATAGTATTTTTCCATTATAAATAATTAATGCCTTTCTAGATAATGATAACTCTCTATTAAATCTCCACGGATAAACATCTTCCGTAATATATGGCTTAGGTGGTTTTAAATAGTCTTCCCTTTCTTGTAAAGATAACCTGTCCAAGATTTTTAATATTATTTCTTCTCTTACCTTACCTTTTAAATGATTAATACATTCATTAATATCAATTTCTATTATTCCATTTAAATACTGATCATCTTTTTCTGCATTCTCTAGCAAAAATAGTATTACTTCTTGAAAATCTTGAAATGTATATTTAAATTCATCTATGAAAGCTGCTTCAAATTCATCTTTATTGAATTCGACTATATTAGGCATATATTTATCTAATCTTCTTGCATTCTCCTTACCTTTGGGACTCATGTTTTCCTCTCTAGCAGTAGCCATTGCCATACCTGCTCTATTCATGATCTCATGATCAAATCCAATTCTATTAGATTTAAGCAATTCAATTGGTGATTCTAACATTTTATAATGTACTAAATCTCCAATATATGCCCACTCAATAATTTCAGAAGCAATTGCTAACATAAATTCTAAATCATATTGGCTTACTTCCTTTAACCCCGTATTTTTTAAAGAGCTTTCTAATTCTATTAAAAATTTTAATGCTACAGATATCTTGTTCAACTCATTATACTGTTCTTTGATCTCATCTACATGTTCCTCATAACATGCTATATCATTTGAGTAATATGCTCCTCTAACATTTAAATTGGCAATAATATATTCATATTGAAAATATAATACTTTTATTATCTCTTCTTTATTATATGAAGATATTTTTGTTTTTAATTCATCATATAATTTTTCAACAACCTTATTTATTATTTGATCGTCTTCTATAGGTCCATAGTTGATTTTTAATTCTCTTAACAAGTATTCGCCTATTTCATCTAATATGATATTTTCATCAGAATGTGATATTTTGATTTGATTTTTATTTTCAATTGGAATCATATATGCATCTTCAATAGAGTTTATGGCTATTGTTTTTCTCTTGTAATTGTCTTTAAATACTATATTCAATTCATTCTCATTGATTTCCTGATTTAATATTTGTAATAGTTGTTTAATAAATGCTTTTTCTCTAGAATTATCAGTATATGCAAAGTATTGAAATAATTCAGGTGTTAAATATATTATTGTTTCATTTCCATCTTTTTCATATTTTAACAGATTTTTTAACTCCACATTTGTATTATTTATTTCCAAAAATTTATAATAGCTTTGTTCGATTTTTATTTTTATAATATTTTTCGCTTCCTTTTCTTGCAAAATATCATTCATTTGATTAAACCAATACATTATTAAATCTATAAAGTTCTTATATATATTATATAATTCTTGATCTTTTATTTCGTCTGTAATGCACCATAAAACGAACTTGTTATTTTCATATACTTGATTCATTTTCTTAGCTAACAATTGTCCTGGTGCAAAATAAATATTTCCATCTAATTTAATTACTTCCATTTTTGTATTATTTCTTATTCCATTACATAAATGCTTTCCCTCTTTTATATATGCTTTTAAGATATAGTCAGCACTATATTCTCCTATCAAATATAATAATGTTTCTTTAACATCTACGGTATCATTAATATAAAAACTATATCCATTATTTACATATAACGCTATTACATTTAATTCACTAAAACTGTTTTTTTCATAATATTTTAATTTTTTTCTTGCAACTAAATATCTTTGCAAAAATAAATTTTCATTGTCTTCATTTATTGATATTGCTTCAATTTCGTATGGTGATAGAATTAGAATATCTTTCATTTCACTCTGATACGTTGGGAAATACATATTTCTACCTACAGTTGTAGGTGTGATTATTGTAACAATTTTGCTTTCATCTATGTTTTTTTGTATTAACTTATTCTTTATTATGCTTATCCTTTTAGAAATATAGTCTTCTTTTAATGTAATCTTATAATCCTTATGCTTGATAAAATCTTTACCATCATCAAATAACATAATATCAATAATAATTCCATCGTTTCCATTTGTATACATACTCTCACTATAATTATCTGAATTAACTAATGATAAATTAAAAACTCCTGGATCTATTGGAGAATGCTTTAATCTAAAAAAATCATGCGTCAAATTTATTTTTGTATATTTATTATATAATTTAACTATATCCATATTTTTATTTTCAATTAAATATTCAATTGTCTTTTTCATAATTAAACTTATAATTGTCGTAACATCAAGAATTATGAACCCTTTATTAGTTCTTATTAATGGTTTATCATAAAAGACTTGATTATTAAAATCTGAAATATTTTCCTTTTTTATATCACCAAATTTACAAGTCAATTCATCAACAGTATCATTAAGTCTTTCTAATATATATTCATCCGAAAATTCAATTAATTCTTCATATTCTATAAGCAACTCTGCACTTGGAATATAAATATCTTCATCTTTGTTGTATGACTTCTGTTCTTTGAAATTCAGCTTCGTCTTTATAAAAATATCTTCTGAGATATTTAATAATCCTAAAATTATCTTATTTATTCTACTATATGTTTCTATATCAATTTCAGTCTTGTGCACCATTAATGTTTTTAATAATGTATTTAAATTTGATGCAGATAATGAATTTGCTCCCATATATACATGATAATTATCATAATACATAATTGGTAGTACAAAAGGGAATTCTGGAGGATCTACCATAACTCTCCTATGTAAGCTTTGAAATTTATTAACAATTTTTCTAAACTTTCCTATACTCATATTATTTGAATTATTTATTTCATCTTTCGGTATTGAAAGCGCTGTACTTATCATACATTGGAAAATAACTGATTTACTTTGATTAATCGGGAATAACATTAATGCTGATACTTTTTTCAAAAAATCTAGCATATTATAATTTTTTAACTCATTTCTAAGTTTATATATTTCTTCTTCATCTTTTCTTTCCATGATTTCTTCATTCATTCTCATCATGTTATAGTATTCATCCAAAATAATATTCCTCCTTTTTTACAATATTAGACATAAAAAAAGCAAAATAATCTTGTATTTTAACACTTAACTATTTTGCTTTCGTACATCAACACTAAATTTTTTTATGCAACTTCACTATATCTTTTTTCCAAATACATAACAAATTTTTCTGATAGCATTTCTGGATCTATGTATGGAATTGTTGTAATCTCCCTTAAAAATTCAATTTGCTTTTCAGTTAAATCTTTTCTGTATTCTACCTTACCATCTGATTTTAATACTATTATATTTTCATCAAAAAGTTTATGATGATTTTCGCATAACCAAATGCCATTTTCTCCATCAGTAGCATATTTTAATTTTTCATCAATTGTTAAATTATCTTTTTTCTTTATGTTAGAAACAGGCCATATATGTGCTCCTTGTATAATTTCAGGAATTTCGCAATTACAAAGCATACATTTTTTATTTCCATATTTATCAAACAAATTGAAAATAAATCTTGGCGAACGTAAACTATTATTCTCATCAAATGATTTTTTCTCTAATGTAATATCAGTTGGAATTATTTCAATTTTGCCCATTTTCTCAATTACTTCTCTACATGATTTTGGTAATTCTTTTAATGTATTATCCATTACTTCATATAAGGTCATTTTATACTTTGCAATTGACAAATATGATAGTGCATAACAAATCATCGCTGACTCATATTTATTAGCTCCATATGTTTTTCCATATATTTCTATAGTATTAGAAGTACTTTTATTTATATAGGTAGAATTATTTCCACTATTTCTTCCTGCATTAATCCTTCTACTAAATATTATATCTTCTATTGAATTAAATGGTATTATTTCATTTTCTAATTTTTTATCAGCATTTAAAAAATTAAATCCTATAGTATTCATTAATCTGTATATAAAAATTTGATAATCTGTTTCAGCATTTCCTACATAATTTAAAAAATAGTAATATAAATTTTTCTTTTTAGCTGTACTTTTATAAAAAATATTAAAAGCTGTTGGCACACTTTGAACACTTGAATTTCTTCCGCCAATATCTGCTTCTGAAAATGAAATGTAATTTACTTCATCCTTATAATGCAGAATAGCTAATCTTCCTTTATTATATGTAGGCTCCATATATTCATCTTCATAATCATTTTCAACATATTGAACTTCAAAATCATTTAATTTTAATATTTTGTAGCAAACATCTTTTAACACTTGTTTTGTAACACTATCACTAAAATATACTCCTGTAGTTCCAGATTTTTGTAAGTTTTTCTTTATTATAAAGCAAGGTTTTTCTCTATATATCATAATTAATCACCAATACTTCCTTTCTCCTACTTCCAGATATTCCTAAAACATCTCCAAGTTCTATTAATTTATATCCATTACTATTAATCCATTCATTGAGTTCATTATTGAATTTTCCATTATGCTCTAAAACATATGATAACATGCATTTAATATTTCTTTCTGTTAAATTATCGATTACTTGAAACAATTCTTTTTCTAGATAATTATTCCATCCCTTAAACCCTCTTTTTCCATCATTATATGAACCTGTAGTCATTTTATATGGAGGATCAAAATATATAAAATCATCTGATTCATAACTCATCGTTTCAATAATATCAATATAGTCTTTGCTTTCAAAAACATAGTCTTTTTCTTTTATATGTCTTGAAAAACTAATTAATTTTTCTAAAACTTTATCATTAAACCATCTCATACCTACTGGATTGTTAAATTCATGATTTCCATTGAATCTTATCTGTTGCTGATATCCATACATTATAACTGCCAAAAATAACCTAGGATCTCTTTTTTCTTTAGGTAAAGAATTGTAGTATGTTCTTATTTTGTTATAACTTTCAGCGTTTCCTTTTTCTAATTTATATTTATTAATTATCTTTTTTAAATATAGAATGTACTGATAAGTATCAATAACATAAAAAGATTGTATTAATTCTTTTACGAAATAATTAAGATCATTATAAATAATATTTTTTGCATCTATATTGCATCCAACATTAAAACCTCCTCCAAATATATCTACAAAATGATTAATTTTTTCTGGTAGATATTTTTTCATCTCTCCAACAATCTTAAATTTACTTCCTATATAATTCAAAGGAGACTCATATATAATATCTTTTTTATCTTTTTTCTCAATATAAAACAAATATTCAAAATGTTCATTTGTATTAGCTGATTTCCAGTTTTGATATTTTTTATATGAAATCTTTCTACACTTGTATGTTTCTTTTTTTCCATATCTTTTCATACATGCTTCTATATACTCTTTTGACATAAATCCATCATTATTATAACTTAATATGATATATTTAGCTTTTGTCTTATATAATATTTCATCTAATAAAATATGGCATTTATAATCTTTAGACCAGTCTGAACGCATTGGTGAAGTACTTCTTGATCCTGTAATCTTACTAATTTCTGGATTATCATTTAATATTAATGTTTCAAGTAAATGATATTGTGTTCCGTATTGATTTTGTGTATATGGTGGATCAAGATATAATATATCACAATCAACATCTTCAATAATTCTTTCTATTTTATCATTATATATAGCTAATGATTTTACATCACTTTGTAAAAAATCCACTTTATCAAACTGTATTGGTTTTAAGGCCCTTGAATCCCACTTTTTTAGAAATGCTCCATAAACTCCTGCTGTATTTGATACATCTGAAACTGATTCTATTAAACAAGATAATAAATAACAATATTCATCTTCTGTCAATAATTTTTTTTCATACCATTTTTCTATCTGGCTTCTAAAATAATCTATTCTTCCAGCATTTTCTTTTGTAAAGTACATTCTCGCAGAACCTCCTGGAGAATAATTATTATACATAAAATTTTTTTCAATTTTTTTATT
>OLSB01000773.1_pt1 | contig 35907 bp, 29 predicted proteins | sample 1672071 | NCBI WGS metagenome assembly OLSB01 (sample SAMEA3136642, study PRJEB25190) | human gut metagenome | biome: human gut; feature: human-associated habitat; material: faeces | place: Austria | collected 2013 | reverse complement strand
CCGGGCATCGTCATGATGTCCCCCGTCAGCGCCACCACGAACCCCGCGCCCGCGGACACGCGCGAGCATGCATGGAATTTTAGAAATCCGCCAGCACACCGCGCAGCGGCCGTTCCTCAGAACAGCCCCGTAATGTTCCCCTCGTCGTCCACGTCGATCTTCTCCGCCGCGGGAACCTTTGGAAGGCCGGGCATCGTCATAATGTCCCCCGTCAGCGCCACCACGAACCCCGCGCCCGCAGACACGCGCAGCGCGCGCACGGTGATCTCGAAATCCGTCGGCGCACCGAGCAATGTGGGCTTGTCTGAGAAGCTGTATTGCGTCTTCGCCACGCACACCGGCAGTCCGCCATAGCCCAGCTCCGTCAGGCGCTTTGCCTGTTTTTTGGCTTCGGGCGTCAGCACCGCGCGGCGGCCGCCGTACACGCGCGCCGTCAGGTCATTCAGCTTCTTCTGGATGCTGTCCGCCGCGTCATAGGCGAACGCGAAATAGTTTTCCTCCCCGCACAGCCGCACGACCTCGCGCGCCAGCGCCAGACCGCCCTCGCCGCCCTTCGCCCAGACCTCGCTGGGAAGCACCTTCACGCCCTCCGCGTCCATCGCGTGCGTGAGCGCGTCGATTTCCGCGTCGGTATCGTCCGGGAAGCGGTTGACCGCCACCACGCACGGAAGCCCGAACACGTCCTTGATATTCCGCACATGCCGCCGCAGGTTTTCCGCGCCCGCGAGCATCGCGTCCACGTTTTCCCGTGCCAGCGCATCCTTCTTCACGCCGCCGTGCATCTTCAGCGCGCGAACCGTGGCCACGATCACCACCGCGTCGGGACGCAGACCCGCCATGCGGCACTTGATGTCCAGAAACTTCTCCGCGCCCAGATCGGCGCCAAAACCGGCTTCCGTCACGGTATAGTCCGCCAGACGCATCGCCATACGCGTGGCAAGCACACTGTTGCAGCCGTGCGCGATATTGGCAAACGGCCCGCCGTGCACCAGCACGGGCGTATGCTCAAGCGTCTGCACGAGATTCGGCTTAAGCGCTTCCTTCAGAAGCGCCGTCATTGCGCCCGCCGCCTTCAGATCGCCCGCCGTAACCGGCTGATCGTCATAGGTATAGCCGACGATGATGCGCCCGAGCCGCGCCTTCAGATCGGCAAGGCTCTGGGACAGGCACAGGATCGCCATGATTTCGCTGGCCACGGTAATGTCGTAGCCATCCTCGCGCGGACAGCCGTTCGTACGGCCGCCGAGCCCGTCCACGATGCTGCGCAGCTGACGGTCGTTCATGTCCACGCACCGCCGCCACGTAATGCGCCGCGGATCGAGGTTCAGCGCGTTGCCCTGATAAATATGGTTGTCGATCATTGCCGCCAGAAGGTTGTTGGCCGCGCCGACCGCGTGGAAGTCGCCGGTGAAATGCAGGTTGATTTCGTCCATCGGCGCCACCTGCGCATAGCCGCCGCCCGCCGCGCCGCCCTTCAGGCCGAACACCGGCCCCAGCGACGGCTCGCGCAGCGCCGCCATCGTGCGCTTGTCCAGCCGGCTCAGCGCGTCGGCCAGTCCAATGCTGGTAGTCGTCTTGCCCTCGCCCGCGGGCGTGGGCGTGATCGCCGTCACAAGCACGAGCTTGCCGGCCCTTCCCTCGCGCTCGTCCAGAAGCTTCAGGGACACCTTGGCCTTGTTACGGCCATAGCGTTCCAGATATGCTTCGTCGATTCCCGCGCGCGCGGCAATCGCTTCAATGTCCATAAGAGGGGTATTCCGGGCGATTTCAAGATCGGTGTGCATAGTAAAACACCTCCTGCTCCCATCATACCCGAATCCGCCGCCCGCGTCAACCCTTTCTTTCTTCCTTCATGCCCTTGCGCAGCGTCACAAGGATTTCCACGCTTTCGCTCGTTTCCTCCACCCGCAGCGCCGCGTTCGCGTCTGCTTTGCCGCGTCGGAATGTCTCCCCGGGAAGCCTGTCCGGCGGGCTGGAAGCCGCCCTTTCTATTCCCGCGCGCCCTTGCGCAGCGTCACAAGGATTTCCACGCTTTCGCTCGTCTCTTCCACCCGCAGCGCCGCGTTCACGCCCACCTTGCGGAGTTTCTCCACCGTGCCGGAAATCGCATTCACGAACATGCGCGCGTCCCGCACCACGCCCTTCACCTTGCGGCTCGCCGCCCGCCGCTCGCGCAGAAGGCTCTCGATCAGCGCGTCCGTCTGGCGCACGTTCAGCTGCCCCCTTGTGATGCGGCGAACCGCGTCCAACTGCGCCTTCTCATCGCCGTCCAGCTTCAGAAGCGCGCGCGCGTGCCGTTCGGTCAGCTTTTCCTCGCCCACCGCCCGCCGTACGGCTTCCGGCAGCCGGAGAAGCCGCAGAAGGTTCGCCACCGACGACGGACTGCGCCCCAGCCGACGAGCCAGCGCGTCCTGCGTCATGCCCGTCTCGCGCAAAAGCTCGCGCATCGCCTGCGCTTCCTCCAAAAACGTCAGCTGCTCCCGCTGAATATTTTCAATCAGCGACAGCGCGCGCATGTCGGCCTCGTCCGCCTCCATCACAATCGCGTCCACCCAGCTGCGCCCCAGCACGCGAAGCGCGCGCAGCCGCCGTTCCCCGGCGATCAACGTATAGCCGTCCCCCGCGCTCCTGCGCAGAAGCAGCGGCGACAAAAGCCCGTTTTCCTCGATCGACCGCGCCAGCGCGCGAATGCTCTCCTCATCAAAAAGCGCGCGCGGCTGATACGGGTTTGCGCGAATCTCCGCCACCCGCACGCGCGAAAGCACCTTGGCCGAAGGCTTCAGCCTTCTCTCCATCATAAAACCATCCCCTCCGTTTATATATACGGAAAGGATGGTTGCTTTCAAAACCAGTCGACGAAGATATCGCGCCGCCGTCATCGTGTGCGCTTCATTGACAGTAAATGACTGTGCGCGATTTTCGATCTCCGTCACTTCAGCGGCCGCTTCTCGGCGATGCCCGCCCTGCGGGGAAACCGATCCGGCGTTGCGCCGGTTTTCAGAATCTCGATCACGCGGTGATCCCAGTCGCGGCCGGGCACGGACACCGGGCACACGCGCGCCAGCCGCCCGTTCAGCTGCGAAAGCGCCGCCTGCGCGCGCGCGGCTTCCTCGGCCGCCATCGGCCCCTTCAGCGCCAGCATCCGCCCGCCGGGCTTCACAAACGGCAGCAGCCACTCGCTCAGCACGTTCGTTTCCGCCACAGCGCGCGCGCAGGCCACGTCATAGGCGTCCCGAAATTCCGGCTTCTTCGCCGCGTCCTCGCAGCGGGCGTGCACGCAGTCCGCGTTCAGTCCCAGCGCTTCCACAACCTCCTTCAAAAACGCCACGCGCTTGCCCAGCGCGTCCATCAGCGTAACGTGAATGTCCGGGCGCATGATGGCCACGGGAACGCCGGGAAAGCCCGCGCCGGTGCCCACGTCGATCAGCGTGGAAACGCCGTCCAGAAACGGCAGAATGGTCAGGCTGTCCAGATAGTTGCGGTCGACGGCCTCCTGAGCATCCTCGCCCACGCGCGTCAGGTTCATTTCCCGGTTCGCCGATGTGAGCCTTTCGTGATACGCGCAAAATGCGTCCGCCTGCGCGTCCATCATCGGCACGCCCATTTTTTCCGCCTGCGCCTTCAGATACGTCTTCATGCCCTGTTTTCCCGCCTTTTCTTCTCCATAAGAATCATCAGAACCGTAATGTCGCCCGGCGACACGCCCGGAATGCGCGAAGCCTGCCCCAGCGACGCGGGCTTTACCTTGTTCAGCTTCTGCCGCGCTTCCACGCGCAGCGTGTCCACCGTCATGTAGTCCAGATCGTCCGGCAGCCGCATTTCCTCCTCGCGAAGGAACTTCTTCACCTCGGCGCGCTGGCGGTCGATGTAGCCCTCATACTTCAATTCAATCTCCGTCTGCTCCCGCGCGTCGGCGCGCAGCTCCGGCATGCCGGGCATGCAGGCGGCGAGATCGTCGTAATGCACGTTCGGGCGCTTGATCAGATCACTCAGGCGCGCGGAAGCCGAAAGCTCCGTCTCGCCCTTTTCGCGAAGCAGCGCGTTCACCGACTCCGACGGCGCGACCCACGTTTTGCCCAGATACGCGCAGCCCTTTTCCAGCTGCTCGCGCTTTTCGCACATGCGCCGGTAGCGCGCCTCGCTCGCCAGTCCCGCGCGGTAGCCCATCTCCGTCAGGCGCAGGTCGGCGTTGTCCTGCCGCAGAAGCAGCCGGTATTCGGCGCGGGAAGTCATCATGCGGTACGGCTCGTCGGTGCCCTTGGTGGTCAGGTCGTCCACCATCACGCCGATATAGCTGTTCGCACGGTTGAGCGTGATCATTTCCTCGCCCTTCAGCTCCAGCGCCGCGTTCATGCCCGCATACAGACCCTGCGCCGCGGCTTCCTCATAGCCGGACGTGCCGTTGATCTGCCCCGCGCAGAACAGACCGCGGATGTGCCGCGTCTCAAAATGATTGGTCAGCTGCATCGGATCGATGCAGTCGTATTCGATGGCATACGCCAGCCGCATCAGCTCGGCGTGCTCAAGGCCGGGCACGGAGCGGTACATGCGCCGCTGCACGTCCTCGGGAAGGGAGGACGACATGCCCTGCACGTACCATTCCACCGTGTTCAGCCCCTCCGGCTCCATGAAGATGGGATGGCGTTCCTTGTCGGCGAAGCGCACCACCTTGTCCTCGATGGACGGGCAGTAGCGCGCGCCGGTGCCCTTGATCTCGCCGGAATACATCGGCGACAGATGCAGGTTTTCGCGAATGATCTCGTGCGTTTCGGGCGTTGTGTAGGTGAGATAGCACAGCGCGCGGTTTTTGAGCGGCTTTGCGTCCGTCAGGAAGGAAAACGGCACGATGGGCGAATCGCCATCCTGCGGGGTCATCTTCGAGAAATCGACCGTGCGCACGTCCACGCGCGCGGGCGTGCCGGTTTTGAAGCGGCGGATGGAAAAGCCGTTGTCCAGCAGCGACTGCGTGAGCCCCGTTGCGGCGATGAGCCCCTGCGGGCCGCCCTCCCACGAGCACTGGCCGATGATGATGCGGCTTTTCAGATACACGCCCGTGCACAGCACCGCCGCGCGGCAGCCGATTTTAGAACCCGTCGCCGTTTCCACGCCGCGAATCTCGCCGTTTTCCACGATCAGCCGCCGAACCTCGCCCTGCCGGAGCGTCAGCCCCGGCTGATTCTCCACCGCGGCGCGCATCCGCGCCTTGTAGGCCATTTTGTCCGCCTGCGCACGCAGTGAATACACGGCCGGGCCTTTGCCGGTGTTCAGCATGCGCGACTGGATGAACGTATCGTCGATGGCGCGGCCCATTTCGCCGCCCAGCGCGTCCAGCTCGCGCACCAAGTGCCCCTTGCCGGTGCCGCCGATGGCGGGATTGCAGGGCATCATGGCCACGCTGTCCAGATTCAGCGTCAGAAGCAGCGTGCGCTGCCCCATGCGCGCGCCCGCAAGCGCGGCTTCGCAACCCGCGTGCCCCGCGCCCACCACGATCAGGTCAAATTCCTCGGTAAACAAACCCGCTTCCCTTTCCTTCCGTCAGCGGTACTGACTCATATACAGATCCGCGTAGAATCCGTTCTTCTTCAGAAGCTCCCCGTGGCTGCCCACTTCCATGATCCTGCCGTCCTTCATGGCCACGATCACGTCCGCGGAGCGGATGGTTGACAGGCGATGCGCCACGACGAAGCTGGTTCTGCCCTCCATCAGGCGCTGGAACGCGTCCTGAATGCGCAGCTCGGTGCGCGTGTCGATGGAGCTGGTCGCCTCGTCCAGAATGAGGATGCGCGGCGTTTTCAGCATCACGCGGGCGATGCAGATCAGCTGCTTCTGCCCCTGCGAAAGCCCGCCGCCGTCCTCGGTGAGCATCGTGTCGTAGCCGTCCGGCAGGCGCTCAATGAACGAATGCGCATGCGCCGCCTGCGCGGCCTCCACCACCTGCTCGTCGGTCGCGTCGGGCGCGCCGAAGCGGATGTTCTCGCGCACCGTGCCGCTCATCAGCCACGTGTCCTGCAGAACCATGCCATAGGCACTGCGCAGCGCCTCACGGCCATATTCGCGCGCGTCCACGCCGTCCACGGTGATGCGCCCCGCGTCCGGCTCGTAAAAGCGCATCAGAAGGTTGATCAGCGTCGTCTTGCCGCAGCCCGTCGGGCCCACGATGGCCACGCGCCGGCCGGCCGGAGCGCTCAGGTTCAGGTGCTCGATCAGCTTTCGATCCGGCTCATAGGAGAACGACAAATCCTCGATCTGCACATCTCCCTTCAGACCCTCGACCGACGCGCCCTCCGCGGGGTCGGGCGTCATCTCTTCCTCGGCGATAAACTCAAACACGCGTGCCGCGCAGGCCAGCGCATTCTGGAACTCGGCTACCACGCCGCTGATTTCGTTGAACGGCTTGGTGTACTGGCTGGCGTAGCTCAGAAAGCACGTCAGGTCGCCGACGGACATCACCAGCGGCCGGGCGATCGCGAACAGCGAGCCGATCACGGCAACCAGCGCGTACACCACGGAGTTGACGAAGCGCGTCGCCGGGTTGGTGATGGAGGAGAAGAAAATCGCCCTCAGCGCGCTGGCGCGCAGGTTTTCGTTTGCCGCGCGGAAGCGGCCGCGCATCGTTTCCTCCTGCGAGAACGCCTTCACTGTCTTCATGCCGGACACGCTCTCGTCAATGATGGCCGTCAGCGTACCGCGGTTTTCGGACTGCTTTTTGAACATGCTGTACGTGCGCTTCGCGATAAACGAGGACACCACCAGCGACAGCGGCGTAACGACCACGACCGCCGCGGCGATCAGCGGCTGCTTGACCAGCATGAAAATCAGCGTGCCCAGAATCGTAATCACGCCGGTGAACAGCTGCGTAAAGCCCATCAGAACGCCGTCCGACAGCTGCTCCACGTCCGACATGACGCGGGAGACGATGTCGCCCAGCGGCTGCGCGTCGATGGTTTTCAGCGGCAGCTTCGCGATTTTGCGGAACGCCGCCAGCCGAATATCGCGCGACGTGTCGAACGACAGCCGGTTGTTCACCGCGCTCATCATCCACTGAACCAGCGCCAGCGCGCCCGCGCACACGCCGATTTTCACGAGAATCGCGCCGATGCCGGACAAATCGACCATGCCCTTCTCAATCGCCAGATCGACCGCCTGACCCGTGAGCACCGGGATGTACAAGGACAGCCCCACCGACCCCAGCGCCAGCACCAGAGACACAAGAATCCAATATTTCCGCGCGCCCAGATATTTCATGAGCGTCTTTATTGTGCTTACCTGCTTTCGCATACGTGATCGCCCTCCGGGAACTGGCTGAAATAGATTTCGCGGTACAGTGCGCTCGACTGCATCAGTTCCTCATGCGTGCCCTGCGCGGACACGCGGCCCTCGTCCATCACCAGAATCCGGTCGGCGTAGCGAACGCCGGACGCGCGCTGGGAGACGATAAACACCGTCTGGCTGCCCTGCCGCGCGCGAATGGCGGCGCGCAGGCGCGCGTCGGTGGCGAAGTCCAGCGCCGAGGCGCTGTCGTCCAGAATCAGAATGTCCGCGTTTCGAACCAGCGCGCGCGCAATGGCCACGCGCTGCCGCTGGCCGCCGGACAGCGCCCGTCCGCCCTGTCCGACCGGCGCGTTCATGCCCTCGTTCTTCTTGGAAAGAATGTCCGTGCCCTGCGCGCCGTCGATGGCGTTCAGCACGCCCGCGTCCGACGCGTCCGTCTTGCCCCAGCGCACGTTGTCAGCAATACTTCCGGAGAACAGCACCGTCTTCTGCGGCACCATGCCCACGCTGCGGCGAATGTCTTCGGGCGACAGCCGCTTCACGTCCTGCCCGTACAGCTCCACGCTGCCGCGCGTCGCGTCATAGAAGCGCGGAATCAGGTTGACCAGCGAGCTCTTGCCGGAGCCCGTCGGGCCCACGATGCCGATCGTCTCGCCGCGATGCGCGACGAAGCTCACATCCTCCAGCGACGGCGCGCCCGCTCCGGGATACACCAGCTCCACGTGATCAAAGCGCACGGCCACGTCCGCCGCCCTGTCCAGCGCCGCGCCGGCGGCGCGCTCGGTCGCGTCCTCCGGCAGATCGATCACGGTCTGCACGCGGTCGAAGCACGCCAGCGCCTTGGAAATGGAAACGATCAGGTTGGCGAGCTTGATCAGCTCCACCAGAATCTGGCTCATGTAGTTGACCAGCGCCACAAGCTGTCCCTGCGACAGCGTGCCGGTGTCCACGCGCAAAGCGCCGGTGTGAATCAGCACGATCAGCGCAAGGTTCACGATCACGCTCGTTAGCGGGTTCGTCAGCGCACTCACGCGCCCCGCCGTGCGCTGGCTGGCGTTCAGCTTGTCGGACGCGTCTGTGAAGCGCGCGTTTTCGCTGCCGTCCCGCCCGAACGCGCGAATCACGCGCACGCCAGTCAGGTTCTCGCGCACCAGATTCATCACGCGATCCATGTTCGCCTGCGAGCGCTTGAACAGCTTCAGAGACCACGCCATCACGCCGAACACGACGATGGACAGCGCCGGAATCATCACCGCGAAAATCCACGCGCTCTTTCCGTCCACGGTAAACGCCATGATCATCGAGCCGAACACGACGAACGGCGAGCGCAGCATCAGGCGCAGCGCCAGATTCAGGCCGTTCTGCACCTGATCCACGTCGCCCGTCAGCCGCTGCATCAGCCGCGAGGAGCCGATTCTGTCCAGCTGGGAAGCCGACAGCCGCGTCACGCGGTCATACAGCGTCTCGCGCAGGCGCGACGCGAAGCCCACCGACGCGCGCGCGGCAAAGTACTGCGCCGTGATGGAAAACACAAGCCCCACCACGCCCAGCAGCAGAAGCAGGCCGCCCATCTTCCACACATAGGCTTCGCCCTCGCCGCCGCGGATGCCCTGATCGATCATCTTCGCGACGACCAGCGGCACAAACAGCTCGAACAGCGCTTCCAGCAGCTTAAACAGCGGCCCGAGCACGCTCTCGCGTCCATAGCCCTTCAGATACGTACCCAGTTTCTTGATCATGTTCCGTTCACAAGCCTTTCGCTTATCCGATTTCGGGGTTTTTCAGCGTCAGAAGATCGTGCGCCACCGGCTCATAGAAGCGCCTGCGCACGGCCTCCACATTTCGTTCGCGCGCCAGAATCCACATCAGCTTGACCACGGCGGTTTCCGGCGTCATCGTGTACGCTTCGATCACGCCGCCCTCGGTCAGCGCCCGGCGGCCGACCTCGTACAGCGCCAGATCGCTGCCCTCGTAGGGTACCTGCGTCGTGAGCGCCACAACCTTCCCCGCCTCCCGCCAGCCGCGAATTTCCTTTAAAAGCGCGCCGCCGTCGGAGCTGGGCAGTCCGCCCACGCCGAAGCTCTCCACTACCAGCGCGTCCACGCAGCCGCGCAGCGCGTTCACCGCCTGCCACGGAAGCCCGGGCGTCAGCTTCACGACCGCCACGCGCGGATCCATCTCGCGGTAGAACGTCGGTTCATTCGGCCTGTCCTCGCGGATGTAGCGCAGCACGCGCCCGTCGCGCACCAGCGCCACCGGCGGATAGTCCACGCTCTCAAAGGCGTTCCGGCTCTTCGTGCGCACCTTGCGCGCGCGCGTTCCGGTGATCACGCGGCCGTCGAACACGATGCTCACGCCGTGCGACGCGGCGTCGGACGCATAGCAGAACGCGTCGTACAGGTTCGTGCGCGCGTCGGTATCCTCCGTCACGATCGAGCGCTGCGCGCCGGTCAGGATGATCGGCTTGGGCGAATGCATCACCAGATAGCTCAGCGCCGCGGCGGTATAGGCCATCGTATCGGTGCCGTGGGAAATCACGAAGCCGTCGTACGCGTCGTAATGCTCGCGGATGCACTCGGCGATGCAGACCCAGTTTTCCGGCCGCATGTTGGTGGAATCCAGGCTCAGCGGCTGCACCGCATCCACCGAATACAGCGATTCCAGCCTCGGCACGTGCGCCAGCAGCGCCTGTGCGCCCAATCCCGGCTTCAGTCCCTCCTCGCCGGTTTCAGAGGCAATCGTCCCCCCCGTTGCAATCAAAAGAAGTTTTTTCATCGGTACCTCCCGCGTTTTTCTTTTCGGTCACGCGTCGAAAAAGCCCCGGCGCCGCCGCCGAGGCTTCACCGCCGCTATTATACACATCTCCTGCAAATTTTCAGTGTATTTTCGGTATACATCAAATTGTAATCGGCGGGAACGCCGCCGTTTTCGAACCTTGCGACGTTCGGCCCGTCCACGTGCGCATACCATGTCTCCGCTTCCGCCCGCGAAAGCCCGCCGCGCATTTTGCGCGCGAGCAGCCGTTTCCGAAGAACCGGCTCCGGCGCGCGAAGCACAATCGTGCAATCGCACAGCGTCCGCGCTTCATTCCAGCCGGGCGCATCCAGCAAAAGCCAGTTGCCCTCCACGAGCAGAACGTCCCCGGTCACAGCCGCGCCGCGCGCGTCCACGTCGTGCGTCGTCCGATCGTAGCGCGGCCAGACAACGCCGTTCTCCGTTCGCGCCCGCGCCAGCGTTTCCGCAAAATGGCGCACATCGAACGTCTCCGGCCGCCCCTTCACGTCGCGCAGACGCGTGCGCGCACCGTCGATCGTCCGGTATGTCTCGTTGAGATACGCATTCGGATAGTGAAACCCGTCCAGTCCCAGCGCCTGCACGCACGCGTCCGCCTGCCGTTCCGCCGCCCGCGCGCAGAGCACCTCAGCCAGCGTGCTCTTTCCCGCGCCGGGCGGCCCCGCCAGAAACGCGACGGCGCGCCGGGAAAGGCGGCCGCGCAGCGCAAGCAGCGCGTCGATCAGGGGATCGATTGCCTGTTCCATTTCCCGGCGCGGAAACTCGGCTTCCACCGGGAAGCCGTTAATCGTCAGCCGATAGCGTTTTCCGTCCATGCCGTCTTACGCCAGATTGACGATGCGCTCGGCCTTTCCGCTCTGGGCGGCCTTCAGCACCGCGTCCATCACGCACACGGCCTCGATGAAATCATGCGCGTTCTGATGCGGCTCTTCCCCGCGCACGATGCGCACGAAGTTCTCCGCTTCGATGTCGTAGCCCGCGCCGATGTTGATCGCCGACGTGGTGACCTGCCTGCCCAGCACCGTCGCGCCGTAGTTGTAGTTTTCGTCGCCGAACGTCAGGTGCACGGCGTATGCGCCGTAATCGAGCACGGCGGCAATGCCGCGGTCGGTGTGCTGCGCCGTGACGGCGAACGGATGATAGCCGAAGATCGTGAGCGCTGTTTCCGCCAGATGCGACGCGTAGAACCAGAAGTTGCCGTAGGCATTCTGCATGCTGACCGGCGCCCACACATGTCCGCCGACGAGTTTGCCCAGCGCCTTCTGTTCATCCGCGGCCGCCTTCAGCTTCATCGTGTCGGGCACCAGCTTCACGGACGAGCCGCCCGTCAGCCGCGCGCCGCGCTTCTCCGCCAGCCGCACCAGCTCCAGCGCCTGCAGCGGGTCGCGGGTCACGGGCTTGTCGATGAACGCGGGAAGCCCGGCCTCAAGGAACGGCTTCGCATAGGGAAAGTGCAGCTTGCCGTCGCGCGACGTAACCATCAGCGCGTCGATCTTGCCGATCATCTCCTCCGGATGGTCGCACACGAGCTCTACGCCACATTCCCTCTGAATCGCCTCGCTCGCCGCGCGCTCCTCGCCGTAAACGGCGACCACGCGCATGTCCTCATATTTCCCGGAAAGGTTGAAAATCTTTGAAAACGCCATGGCATGCGAATTCTCGCTGCCGATGATGCCCACGCGAATCATAACGTTTTCCCTCCTCAGCAAAATTTATCCAGCGGATTCAGCTCGTGCGCGCGCTGAATCACACGAATCTGCCGCCTCACCTGCTCCGGCGTGACGATCAGCGCCTCGCCGTTCGTCAGGTGGTTGTAGATGTTGGTATAGTAGTCCCTCACCGCGCTCTCAAACGGGTTCTCGCCCTCGCCCGCGACCCAGTGTTCCTCGTGCCACGGCAGCTTCTCGGAGCAATACGCCGGTTCGCCGTCGGGCGACGTGAGCGGCGTGCGGATCACGCTGTGCTCCGGCGCTTCCTTCGGGTCAAACCAGCGCCATTTTGCTTCCTTGATCGACGCCCACAGGCCGCCATGCGTGCCCTGCACGTTGTACGTGCCCCACGGATACGCGTTGGAGGACGAAATCTCCACGTCGACCACAGGCCGCCCCGGCAGCGTCATGATGAGCTTGACGTAATCCTCCGCGTCGCCGAAGGTATCGGCGCGATCCATTCTGCAGAAGATTTCCGGCATTTCCTCGCCGCCCAGCAGCGTCAGCGCCTGATCCAGCGGATGCGGGCCGGTGTTGAACAGAGAACCCGCGGTGAAGTCCTGAATCGTCTGCCAGTCCCAGCGGCGCGCGAAGCCGGAGAACTGAATATCGATGGACACGATGCGCCCCAGCACGCCGGAATCGATGACCTCGCGCACCTTCTTAAAATACGGCGCGACGCGCGACTGCTGGAACGGCGCGAGCATCCTGCCCGATTCCTTCGCCGCGGCGATCATCTCGTCCACCTGCTCCGCCGTGCCCGCGAACGGCTTCTCGCTCACAACGTTGAAGCCGTGCTTCAGAAGATCAATCGCCACGGGCGCGTGCATGTAGCTGAACGTGGCGTTCACGACGAAGTCAATCTCGTCCCTGTGATCAAACAGCTCGCGATAGTCGGCAAACGCGCGGCAGCCGAACACGCGCTCGGCCTTTTCGCGCCGCTCAGGCAGCGCGTCCACCACAAAGGCTACGCGGAAGCGCTCCGCATCCTTCAGAAAATGCTGACCGTGAATCGAATAGCCGCTTCGACCCTGCCCGATGATGGCAACATTCAGTTTCTTCATAGCTGTGTACCCTCTTTCCATGCTTGTAATTTCATTCCAGACCCGCGAAAGCAAAGGTCTGTCAATTCAATCCCACATATCCGCTCGCTTCCAGAAGCCGCTGCGCCGTGTCGCCGGTCAGCCATGAAAGCAGCGTCTGCACGTTCGGGTTCGCTTCCCCCTTGCGGGTGACCGCGTAGAGCGTGGAGATAAACGGATAGCTGCCGTTCCGGATGTTTTCCAGCGCAGGCTCGATTCCGTCGATCGCCAGCATGCGCACGTCGCTTTCCATCATGCCGCTCACGAAATAGCGGAAGCTGTAGCCGATTGCGCCCGGAAGATTTCGATACTCGACGTTGTCCACGATGCCCACCATATCGTCCACCACATAGCCCGGCGCGTCCATCAGCGGGAGGTCGCCCATGATTTTCTCAAGCGCGGTCTGACTGCCGCTGTTCTCCGGGCGCTGGTACGCGACGATTTTCCCCAAGCCCTCTATGCCAAGCTCCACCCAGTCGGTCACCGCTCCTCTGTAGATGTCCCGTATGTTCTGCGTCGTCAAACCCGTTACAGGCTCTTCCCGCGGCACGATAAATACAAACGCTTCGTAGCCGATGGGTGTAAGTTCCAATTCCACGCCCGCTTCTTTCGCCATCTGTAATTCCTCGTCCGAGGGCTGCGCGCAGAAAATCACGTCCGTGTTTCCGTAAATCAGGCGTTCATACGCACAATCGGTTTTGCTGCACGTAAGTAAACTATCCGCGGAATCAGTTTGGCTGTACGGCTTATAGTGCGTATCCTTCGGATAAACCGCCTGCGCGAACGCCGCGTACACCGGAAACAGCGCCGTCGCGCCGTCCAGACGCGGAAGCGCGTGCGCGGAATCGAAGCCAACATTCTCCCGCAGCGCGCCCGCCGCGTTCTTCTGCCCTTCAAACGGCGCATAGTCGGCAAGGTTCAAAGACGAATCCACTGCCTGCACCTCGCGCATCACACCGTCCACAAAGCCGAACAGGTGGCTTCCACTTCGGTTTTCCACCGAAATCACGCCGTCCTCCTGAATGGTCGCCGTCCAGAAGCCCTCCTCCGACAGCCGTTCGCCCTGAAGATTCACGATGAAGTAGTCGCCCATACCCTTGAGCGTCCACAGTCCGCTCTGGATTTTTCCGAGAATTCCGATTTCATTATACACGACAATGGCGCAACAGTCGTTGTAATCGTCAATCTGCGCATATTTCGGCTTCAATACAACGTCGCCCCGCAGGTTGATCAGGCCGTACAGGCCTTTCTTCTCAACTTTAATCAGACCGTTCTTGCCCGACTCAAAGCGCCCATACGTCTGGGAAGACAGGTACTCGGCTGTTTCACCCAGCAGAACAACCAGACTGCCATCCTCCGTTTTAAACACGCCGTCGCAGAACAGGGACAGCCTTTCGTATGTCGGCGGACACCGGAACGCGCCGGTTCGATCGATCACGCCGTAGCGCCCGCCCTCGCGCACGACCGCGTAGTCGCCGGAAAAGCCTCCCGCTTCATCGAATTTCGGCTCAATTACAAGGCTGCCCGCCGCGTCGACATAGCCCCACAGCCCGTCCTTCTTCACAGCCGCCATGCCGCCCGAAAACAGATTCGCTTCGTCGAACATGGGCGACACGACCCATGCGTAATTCGAATCAATATAGCCAAACAGCCCGCCCACCTGCGCCGCGGCCATTCCCTCCGAGAAATTCCGCACGTCGTCAAACTGCGGCTCGGCGAGCCAGTTCCCGTCATAGCCCATGTAGCCGATAAGGCCGTTCTGTCGGATTATCAGCACTTCGTCCTCTCGGTCTACGGAATCCGCCCAGTGCGCCTGAACGACGTTTCCGTCCGCGTCCACAAGATCGCAGCAGGACTCCCAGTTGTCCGGGTAACTCTCCACGATATACAGCGGCGGGTCGGTCTGAAGCGCGATCGTCTTTGCCTGCGCGGCGAACGTCAGCAGAAGAAGCGCCGAAAGCAGAAGCGCAGCGTGCCTTTTCATAGGAATCCCCCTTCCATTGTGCGCGTTTGTTTACAATCATTATATCCTGCTTTCCTAAAATCGTCAATCGCGCCATGGAAGGTTTTGCAATTTGCGCTTGCATAACGCCCCCGCTTGTGTCATAATAGGATGGGATTTTTTAAGACATCTTCCTGACGGAGGCTTTTCATGATTCGAAAGACCATCCTGTTTCCCGTTCTGCTGATGCTTCTGCTCCTATGCTGCGCGCGGGCCGAGACCGCGCCGGAATGCATCATTCTTGGCGAGACGCAGGTTTCCATCGATATGGCGAACGCGCGCACGCATCAGCTTACGGCGAGCGTGCTTCCCGCGGAAACCGACCAGACGATCGTCTGGACCTCGTCCGACCGCTCCGTGCTCACCGTGGAGGACGGACTCATCACCGCCCTGAAAACCGGCAGCTGCACCGTCACGGCCTATGTGCCCGGAGAGAGCACGGTTTTCGCGCAGGTGAACGTGACCGTGACCAGCAGCCTGCTGCCGACGGCGCTGACCGGCCTTCCGGAGCGCATCATTCTCGAACCCACCCAGACTCTTCCGCTGGACGTGACCGTGCTGCCCGAGGGCGCGGATTCCACGCTTCTGTGGCGCACGAACAACCCCTCCGCCATTTCCGTGGACGAAAACAACGTGCTCACGGCCAAGCGCGAGGGTTCAGCGCTTCTGAAGGTCGTTTCCGCGCGCGACCACAGCGTCAGCGCGCAGGTCATCGTGATTGTGAAATACAAATCCGCGCCGGGCAGCGTAACGCTGAGCCAGCATGAAGCGACGCTCGCCGTGGGTGAAACCCTGTCCGTCGACGCGTCGACCGCGCCGGAGGACGCGTCCTCGATCATCCGCTACAAGTCCACTGACACCACCGTCGCCACCGTGGACGACGACGGCCAGATTACCGCCGTGGGCTACGGCCAGTGCGAAATCCTCGCGGGTTCCGCGCGCGACACCCGCGTGCAGGATCGCCTCGTGCTGACCGTGACGGACGAGCGCGTGCCGGAGCGCATCGTCGTTTATCCCTCGCCCATTTCGCTCGAGCCCTCGCAGACGCAGGCGCTGGACGTGGTGATCTTCCCGCAGACATTGAACGCCGCCATCGCCTACAAAAGCGCCGACGCGAGCGTCGCCAGCGTGACGGAGGACGGCGTGGTAACCGCCGTCGGAGAGGGCGCGACGGACGTTTTCGTGTATTCCGTATACACAAATAAGGTCTTCGCGAAGGTTCCCGTGCAAGTGAAATACGGCAAGGCGATTCAGCGGCTTCTGCTTTCCTCCGGCGAGCTCACGCTGAAGCGGGGCGACACCGCACCGCTGGGGCTTACGCTGTATCCCGAGGACGCGAGCCGCGCGCTGGTGTATGAATCCTCGAATCCCGAGGTCGCCTATATAGATGAAAGCGGCAGCATCGTGGCCGCCATGTACGGCGAAGCCACCCTTCGCGTGCGCTCCTACCGGGATCCTTCCCTGTACGCCGAAATGAAGATCACCGTGGCCGATGACCATTGTCCGCGCACGATGACCGACGCTGGAAAGAAGGAGCGCTACGTGCTGCGCGCGGGCGAACGCCTTTCCGTTTCCCTCGCGTTTACGCCCGAGTCCGCCGACCGCTCGGTGGTGTGGATTTCCAGCGACGAACGCATCGTTTCCGTCTCCGAGGACGGCGCGCCCGTCGCCCGTTCGCGCGGCGTGGCGACCGTGCGCGCGCAGAGCGCGCTCAATTCCGCGCTGTATATCGACTATGCCGTCACCGTCGAGGACGACGAATATACGCTGCTCATGCCCGCGCGCCGCACGACCGTGGACGAAATCGACGACAACCTCGCCGCCATTGAAAAAATCCGCCTGTGTGCGCACCACGCGCTGGACGAACTGAGCGCCGCGGGAACCATTCCCGCGGAGGAAGCCGTGAAACGCGGGGAAATCGTCGACGAGGCCTTTGAAATGTACGCCTTCCCGTGGATGGTCACGAGCGTGCAGGCCTACTGGAACGACACCAACTCCGAGGACGGCGCGAAGGACTTCAAGCCCGGCGTCGTGTACTACGGCCTGCCCTACATGTCCAGCTACAATTCCTTCCACACTTACAGCGTGAAGCACGCGCTGGCGGAGAAGAAATACGTGCCGGTCGAGGGCGAAAGCTACTACCTGCTCAATCAGGAAGGCAAGTTCACGCGCAACTATGCCGGAAACGATTGTTCCTCCTTCGTCGCGCTGGCGATGTTCGGCTACGCGGACTACAAAAATAAGGATGTAAAAACCGACACGCTGCTCAAGGACGACCGGCTGCGCGCCATTACCGACGCTTCCACGCTGCGCGCCGGGGATATTCTCGTGCGTCATAATTCGCACGTGATCATGTTCCTCTACTGGGCGGACGAAAACCGCACGCAGGGCGTATTCATCGAGCAGGGCGGCAGCGAACCGGCTATCAACACGATTTCCGCGTCGGTTTATACGATTTCCGATTATCTGGACCATTTCTATCGCATTCGACGCATACGCGGCTTTCGTGAACAGTGAACAGGAGACGAGCCATGCTGTATCAGATTTTGAACGCAAAAATTCTTACGCCGCTTGAGGAAACCGCCGGCGCGGTCGTCGTGCGCGACGGCCGGTTCGCCGAGATCTCCGCGCGTCCGCTGGGTGGCGTGCCATCCGTCGACGCGCGCGGGCTGTATCTCGCCCCCGGCTTTATCGACCTTCACGTGCACGGCGGCGGGCGCTGCACGCCGATGAGCGGCCGCGCGCAGGACGTGCTTGCCATGTGCCGGGCGCACGCGCTGCGCGGCACGACCTCCATCCTGCCCACCACGCTGGCCGCGCCGAAGGACATGCTGCTTCGCGCCGTTTCCGCCATTGAGGAAGCGCGGCGCGCGGACGCTCCCTTCCGCATTCTGGGCGCGCACATGGAAGGGCCGTGCCTGAATCCGGCGCAGGCCGGCGCGCAGGCGCCCGGCGTGCTGACCCTGCCGAAGGATCTGAACCTCGATGAGTTTCTCAACGCCTGTCCCTCCGTGCGCATGATGGGCGTTGCGCCGGAGCTGGACGGCGGCATGGCGCTCGGCGACAGGCTGGCGGAAAAGGGCGTCGTCGCGTCGATCGCGCATTCGAACGCCACCTATGATCAGGTCGTCGAAGCCTCCGCTCACGGCTACCGCGACATTACGCACCTGTACTCCGCCTGCAGCGGCATCGTGCGCGTGGGCGGCTTCCGCGTGCCCGGCGTAATCGAAGCGGGGCTGAATCTCGACGAGTACACCGTTCAGGTCATCGCCGACGGGCGACACCTGCCCATCCCGCTTCTGCAGCTGATCTATCGCTGCCGCGGCGCGGAAAACATCATCCTCATCACCGACGGGCTGGAATTCGCCGCCGCGGACGATCTGAAGGAGGGCGAAATCTACACGCAGTTCAACGGCGTTCGCGCGCTGTACGAGGACGGCGTGATGAAGCTGCCCGACCGCACGGCCTTTGCCGGCTCCGCCGCCACGATGGATCGACTGGTCTTTCATATGCGCAAGGCGGGCGTTCCGATGGCCGAAGCCGTGCGCATGGCGACGCTGAACCCGGCCATGCGAATCGGCGAAACGAAGCTCGGACGAATCGGGCCGGGCTGCGCGGCGGATTTTTTGCTGTTTGACGACGACATAAACGTGAAGCTGGTGGCGACGGGCGGCCGCGCGCTGCGCGACGACTGGAAGATTCTGGAGGACGCGCGCGCATGATCGACGTATGCCTGCTGGGCTGCGGCGGCATGATGCCCCTGCCCGGCCGATTTCTCACCTCTTTATATGTGCGCACCGACGGCCGCGCCGTGCTGATCGACTGCGGCGAGGGCACGCAGACCGCCGTGCGCTGCGCTGACCTGCGCTTCAAATGCATCGACGACGTGCTGATCACGCATTACCACGCCGACCATGTAAGCGGCCTGCCCGGTCTGCTTCTGACCCTCGGAAACGAGGGACGCACCGCACCCCTGCGCATGCACGGCCCCGCGGGGCTGAAGCGCGTGGTATCCGCGATGCGCGTCATCGTTCCGGAGCTGCCCTACGAGGTCGAAATCGACGAGTTGCCCGCCGAGGGTGCGACGTTTTCCGTCGCGGGCGGCCTGCGCGCCGTCGCCTTTCCCGCCGACCATGGCATGCCCTGCTTCGGCTACGCGCTGTATCTGGATCGACCCGGCAGGTTTGATCCCGCGAAGGCACGCCGGAACGGCGTTCCCCTGTCCCTGTGGAGCCGCCTGCAGGCCGGGGAAGCGCTGAACGGCTTCCGCCCGGAGGACGTGCTCGGCGAAGCCCGGCGCGGGCTTTCCCTGCTGTATTCCACCGACACGCGTCCCGTCGCGGATATGGTTCGCTTGGGCAAAGAATGCGACCTGATGGTGCTTGAGGGCATGTTCGGCGACCCTGAAAAGGACGAGCGCGCCCGCGTCACGCACCACATGACGATGCGCGAAGCCGCCGAGATCGCCCGCGACGCCCAGCCCGCCCGCCTTTGGCTCACCCATTTCAGCCCCGCCACGCCGCATCCGGAGGAATACCTTGAAGAAATGCAAACCCTCTTCCCCCGCCTTCAAATGGGCGAATGCGGCCTGAAGGAAACCCTGAATTTCGCCTGAATCTCCTCAATAACCTAAAACCAGACGCAGCTTCCTTCAAAGGAAGTCGCGTCTGGTTTCAGCAGAAATTGACCTTACGCCATATGAAGCAGCGCGTCGTTTCGAATGTCGTAGCGGAGCGTGCCTTTCATTACGTAGCTATAAATTTCATTCGCGATATTCTCGCCCATTTCCAGTCGGCCGTTCTGCGTATGCCCGCCCGCCAGATGCGGCTGCAGAAGCACATTGGGAAGTGTGCGCAGCGGGCTGTCCGGCGCAGAGGGCTCCGGGTCGGTCACGTCGAGACAGGCGCTGATGCGACCCGTTTCCAGCTCTCGAATCAGGGCAGGCTCCTCGATGAGCATGCCGCGCGCGGTATTGATCAGCAGGCAGCCGTCCTTGAGCGTCGGAAGATTGCGCGCGTTCAGCATATGGCGGCAGTCCTCGTTCGCAGGCGCGTGAAGCGAAACGACGTCGCACAGCGGAAGCATTTCGTCCAGCTCCATTTTGGTCACACCAAGCGTCTTGGCTTCGAGCGCGCTGAAAAACGGATCTGAAACGAGCACCCTGCAATGGAACGGCCGCAGGTATTCGATCACCGCCCGTCCCGCCATGGACGCGCCTACGATGCCCACCGTCAGCCCGTTCGGACGGCGCAGCACGGTTCCGGGCTCAGGCTTCCAGCCGCCGCTGCGCATGCGGTTTCCCATTTCCCACATGCGTTTGAGCCCCGACAGGATATGCGCGAGCGTCGTCTGTGCCACGTCCTCCGCGAGAACCGGCGCGTTGCTGGTGATGCGCCGCCCATTCTGCCAGAAGCTCTTCGGAACAAGGTTCTTTATAGAGCCCGCCGCATGCGCCACAAGGCGAAGCTTTGGAAGCCGCTCGAGCATTTCATCCGTAAACGCGGGCGTGTGCCAGCAGGTCACGGCAACGTCCGCGTCCGCGAGCGTTTCAAGCATATATTCCGGCGTAATTCGATCCGGAAGCTTCGAAAGCGCGTTGAAATCCGCAAAGGAAGCCAGGAAGTCTACGGTCTCCTGTGAAAAGAGCTCCTTCGCGAGCGTTTTTGTCAGCACAAAGCCGATTCGGCAGCGACGCATGTTTTTTCTCCTCTCAATCAATTCTCCCACGCGCAACGATGGTGCGGAAGGCGCATTTTCTCCCGCACCACGGCGTTTTTGGGCGTTATGCCATGTGCGACAGCATCTCGCCGCGCACCTCGTAGGCGATCAAACCCTTCGTCAGGTAGTTGTATACTTCCTTGATGGCGTTGCGACCCATAAGGCTGCGGTTCTGCATCGCGTGGCCGCCGGCCATATGCGGAGTCAGAATGACATTCGGCAATGTGCGCAGCGGGTTGTCCACGGCCGGAGGCTCCGGACTGGTCACGTCCAGACAGGCAAAGAAGCGACCCTTCTTCAGCTCCTCAATCAGCGCCGTCTCGTCAACCTCAAGTCCGCGCGCCGTGTTGATGAAAACCGCGCCGTCGCGAATGAGCGGAAGGTTCTGCGCGTTGATGATGTTGCGGCAGTCCTCGTTGGCGGGTGCGTGCATGGAAACCACGTCGCTGGTGGACAGCAGATCATTCAGCTCCGCCTTCTCCACGCCCAGCATTTCCGCTTCAATGGGCGACATATAGGGATCCCATACCTTGATCGAGCAACCGAAGGGCTTCAGAATCTGAATGACCTCCTTGCCGACGAGCGAGCAGCCGATCAGACCGACCTTCAAATCCTTATCCACATTCATTGTGGTAAAGTTTCCGGCTTCTCCGCCCTTCCACATTCCACTGCGGGTCATGGCGCTCATCTGCCAGAATTGCTTAAGCGACGGCATCATGAAAGCCAGTGTCGTCTGCGCCACGTCCTTGGCAATAATGGGCGCGTTAGAGGAAATGTGGCGACCCTTCATATCCCAGAACTCCGGGCATACCAGGTTGCGAACCGCGCCAGCGCCGTGCATGATAAAGCGCAGCTTCGGATGCCTGTCCAGCAGTTCCTTCGTGAAGGTCGGCGTGCGCCAGCAGGTAATACAGGCGTCCGCGTTTTCGAGCTTTTCATCCATAAATTCGAGCGTGATCTTTGCCGGCAGCTCTTCTACCGGATTGAATTGCGCAAATGTACCAAGGAATTCGAGATCCTTCTTCAGAAAAAGACTGTCGGCGAGGCTTTTTTCCACGAGAATGGCCACTTTAAACATATTGCTTCCTCCTACTTGATTAAATAACACCCTTACGTACAATAAGATTGGCGAATTTGGACGCTTCTCCAGTTACAATTACCAGCGCGGCGTTCTTCGCTCGCGCATAAAAGTCAGCCTTCGAAACCATCTTCAGCCGGTCGGCGGCATAGCCATGTCTGCGCATAACCTCCGGAAATTCATCGTGAATCGGAATCGGCCCCCTCTCCGGCGGCGCGAATACACCGATTACGCTCTCGTTCACCAGATAATCCAGTGGAATCATCGTAAGAACAGCATCCAGCATGTCCACGACGCCGGAGCCCTTCACATAAAGCGGCTTTCCATAGACCGTGTCCCTTGCCATGGTCAGCGCCGGGAAATTGCTGTCCGCGATTACGATTTCGTCTCCGTGTCCCATCATGTCCAGCGCCATAAGCAGCTCCGGCGTGAGAATGCGCGGTACGTTCAGCAGCATACGCCTTCCTCCTGATTTCGTCGAAGGAGCGCCTGCGCAAGAATGATCTCGGCGGCCTCCATCGTCTGAATTGCATTGGAAAATCCACTGGCGGGTCTGCGGCTTCGATCCTGACAGCAGGCGACGAAGTCTCGGGCGAGGTTTTGAACGCCGGTGTACACGTGAAACGCGTCGGAACCGGCCGCGTCAATCGCCGTTATGGGAACGCCTTCGGTGTCGCCGTTTTCGAAATACCGGCCACCCTTTTCATGCTCGGCCTCAGCGCAGATGCCCGGCGCGTGCATTTCGATGTCGAAGATTCTGCGGCCGCTCGTCCAGCTGTTGATCAGATAGCCCTTTCCCCCGCCCTCGAATTCGAGGGTAGCGGATATGTAATTGACGTCGGGCGTGCCGATCGATTGACAGATGCTGGAAACGCGTTCGATTTTGCGGTCGTCAAACACCCACCGGAGCGTGTCGATCGAATGCACGCAGTCATCCATCATGTGATCGCGGGCGCAAAGGAAAGGCTTGGGCTCGCACTTGTAAAACCGAACCAGTGAATGCGTAATCGGCCCGTGCGTCAGGCATTTTTCGCGCAGCTGCATGACCACCGGCGTAATTCGCCTTTGAAACGCAACCGTCGCAACCGTGTTATGCTTCTCAGCCAGCATATTCAGCAGGCGCGCCTGGTGGATGGTAATGCCCATCGGCTTTTCAATGTACAGGTTATATCCGTGTTCCAGCACGTACACCCAGATATCGAACATGATGTGCGGCTGACCGATCACGGCGACGCCGTCAGGCTTCACTTCATCCAGCATCTCGCGATAGACAAGCACGCCGCCCGTCCAGCGTCTGTCCTGCGGAACATGATATTTGTCACATGTATTCTTCAGTCGCTGCGCGTCAATGTCGCATACGCCGACGATCTCCACATTGTCCAGATCCGCGAACGACGGATAATGCACCAGATTGGCTCGGTTTCCTGCGCCAATAAAGGCCAGACGAAAACGTTTCATCGTTTTTCCTTCCTTTAAATACGTCGGAACGCGCTTATCCTTCGACCAGCGACTTCAGCCACGTCAAATCGCGGACAGCATACTGCTGCTCTTCCTCGTGGGTAAGTCCCGTGTACTCGGCGGGCATGCACCACGTTCCCGCGTAGCCCTTCTTCTTAAGATGGGCGACCGCGCGCGGCCAGCTCAGAACGCCGTCCGGGCCGGGGCAGAAATAGGGCTTGAAATTGGCTGTGCCATCCATGTTTCTTCCATACATCTGCCAGCGGGCGTTTTTAAAGTTGGCAAGGCACAGGTGGCTCCAGCACACGTCAATGGCCTGCTCCGGGTTTTCTCCGGCCAGCGCGGAATGCGCTGCGTCCCAGATCGCGCCGATGTGCTTCGGGTCAAAGCGCGAAACCACGCGCATCATATCGGCCGTGGTCATCGCGCCTCTGCCGTGATGCATCTGCACGCCGACCTTCACGCCGTACTTCTCGCACAGCGGAATCCAGCTATCGACCAGCTTGCAATACTCGTATTCCTGCGCAGGATAGTCGTCCGCCTGCGGGGGATTGAACATCACGCGGATCATCGGAATCTTCGAAGCGGCGCACGCGGCGAACACGCGCTCCTCCGTCGAGGAAGCCACATCGTCGATCACGATGCCCGCGTCGCCCAGTTGTTTCACCAGCTTCGGCAGCTTTTCCTCCGCCTCGGCTGGGCAAACCTGAGAACCGTCGCGAAGGGGAAATTCAATGGAATTGTAGCCCATACCCGTTACAATGCGAATCAGCTCGTCGACCGGAACATCCTTCCACGGTTTCGTGAATACCGAATACTTTGCCATTTGCAGTCCCTCTCTCTTATTTATTTTAGCGTTGTTTCAACGCTTGGACGACATTTGCTTCCGGGGCGCGACGCTGCCGCGCTCGATAATGGCAGTGGGCGTTCGAATGATATATCCACCGATTCCACGCGCGTCCTCTGCGGAGCGGGCGGCGACCTCAAGCGAATCCAGTGAAAGGCCGGCAATCTGCTCCACGCTGACGCCGATGGTGGTGAGAGACGGCGCACAATAGCGTCCCACGTCGATATTATCAAAGCCAAGCACGCTGATATCCTGCGGAATGCTCAGCCCCGCCTTATGAATCGCCTCCATTGCACCCAGCGCCATTTCATCGCTGGACGTAAGAATCGCCGTGGGCGGGTTGTCAAGCGCAAGCAGCTCCTTTGTCGCCCGCACGCCGCTGTCGAACGTCCACGCACCCTCCCGAATCAGCGCCTCATCCACCGGAATACCCAAATCAAACAGCGCGTGCTTATAGCCGTTCAGGCGCTCGCGCGCATTGATCATGAGCAGATCACCCGTGATAAAGCCGATGCGCCTGTGCCCGTTCGCATTCAGATAACGTACACCATCGCCAATTCCTTTTTCATTGTCCGGCAGGATGCTGATTGTATTCGGCGCAAAATGATTCACGCATATAGTCGGCACGCCCGTTTGCAGCGTAGCCTGCGTGGCCGCCTCGCTGTGATAGCTGATCAGCATTGCGCCGGCAAGCGTCTGCCTCTCGTAATTCAAAACCGCTATTTCGTCGTTTTCCACACCGGCGTACACCAATGTATAACCGCGCTTATGGTACAGCTGCTCCAGCGCGAAAAACAGCATGGCGTTGAATGCGTGCACGTTGTGCAGAATGTCATTCACATGCCGTCGCATGGAAAAGAGAATGATTTTGTTTGCTCTGGGACTACTCGGCTCCACGCGCTTTACAAAGGAACCGATTCCAGCCTTCTTTTCAATCAGCTTCTCATCGTCCAGAAGCTCCAGCGCATGCCGAAGCGTCACGCGCTCCACGCCGTATTTTGCGCACAGATCGCGTTCACAGGGCAATTTCTCTCCGGTTCTGTATGCGCCGGAAAGAATATCTTCCTTTATATGTAGATAGAGCGTCTTATATTTCGGTACAAACGCAGTTTTTGCCATGCTAAACTTCCTCAAATCATTTCTGTTCCACTGTGCCTGTATTATATCACAAACCAAACCTCATGTCAATAATAAAACAATCTGGTACGAAAATAATACCTATTGTATCAAAAAATCCGGTATATTCCGCTTGTTTCGGCTTTATTTTGGAACAATATCACGAATTTCCAGTTTATCGACTGAAAAACAGAAAAAACATGTTGACAACGCATTCTATCGATGGTATGATAATTGTATCGAAACGAGCACGCTTTTTCATACAAAATAAACTTCATTGTACGAAATAAAGATACAGCAGAGGCAGGAGGTCACGGTATGGTTGGACAGACGCATCCGGTTTCCAAAGCGAGCGGCGGCGGTTTTGCAAGACAATGGCGCATGGTCAAGCGCAGATGGGGCTTATATCTGCTCTTGTCCATTCCCGTCATCTACGTGTTCATCTTCAACTACATTCCCGTTTACGGCGTCACCCTTGCGTTCAAATCCTACGACATCCGCGCGGGCATCATGGATAGCCCGTGGATCGGCTTCTATCAGATTCAGCGTTTCACAACCAACGTGAAATTCTGGAAGATTCTCAGCAACACGCTTTTCATCAGCCTGTACAACCTCGTCGCGGGCTTCCCCATCCCGATTCTTCTGGCCATCGGCCTCACCCATCTGATGAGCGACAAGTACCGCAAGACCATTCAGATGGTGACCTACGCGCCGCATTTCCTCTCGACCGTCATCATGGTCGGCCTTCTCAACCAGCTTCTGAGCCTGCACAACGGTCTTCTGAACCGCATGCTGGAGCTGTTCGGCGCAAACGCCGTCAATTTCCTCGGAAAGCCCGAGTATTTCCGGCACGTCTACGTCTGGTCGGGTGTATGGCAGGAGGCCGGATATGGCGCGATCATCTACATTTCCGCGTTGGCGGGCGTCGATCCGCAGCTGCACGAGGCCGCGTCCATCGACGGCGCGTCCATGTGGAAGCGCATCTGGCATGTGGACATCCCCGGCATTCTCCCGACGATCACCATCATGCTCATCCTGCGCATGGGCTCCGTCATTACGGTCGGCTTTGAGAAAATCTACCTGATGCAGAATTCGACCAACATTTCCCTGTCCGAGGTCATTGAAACCTACGTTTACAAGCAGAGCATCACCGCAAGCAAGCCGGATTTCTCCTATTCCACCGCAGTCGGTCTGTTCCAGAACCTCGTATCGCTGTTCCTGGTGCTGACCGCAAACTTCTTCTCGACCAAAATCTCCAACTACGGCTTGTGGTAACAGGAGGGCTGGAACTATGACGACTAAAGAAAAGAAGCGTTCCATACTCGGACCGGCGGGCGACCGCTCGTTCCATCTTACCAACCTGATTCTGCTTTCGTTCTTTTTCCTGATCGTTCTCTATCCGATTATCTACGTGGTGTCCAGCTCGTTTTCGTCGGCCTACGCCGTCATCACGAACAAGGTGTGGCTGTGGCCCGTCAGCGTGACGCTGGACGGCTACAAGGCCTGCTTCAAGCAGAGCCTGCTGATGACCGGATACCTGAACAGCATGCTGTACATGATCTTCGGCACGCTCGTGAACGTGGTTCTGCTGGTGCTGGCGGGCTACCCGCTGTCCCGGCGCGACCTGCCGGGCAAGGGCATGTTCGTTCTGTACTTCACCTTCACCATGTTCTTCTCCGGCGGCATGATTCCCAACTACATGCTGGTGAAGAACCTCGGTCTCATCGACAACCGCCTTGCGATGATCATTCCCTTCGCGTTTTCGTGCTACAACATGATCATTGTGCGCACCTACTTCAACACCAACGTGCCCAGCGAGCTGCTGGAAGCGGCGCAGATTGACGGCAGCAACGACCTGCACTTCTTCTTCAAAATCGCGCTCCCGCTGGCCAAGCCGGTCATCGCGGTCATGGTGCTGTTCCACGGCGTGGGACACTGGAACGGCTACATGCGCGCGCTTCTGTATCTGAACTCTTCCAGCAAGTACACGCTTCAGCTGGTGCTGCGCGACATTCTGCTGCTTTCCAACATGTCCACAGAGATGATGGCGCAGATTGAGGACTCCGCGCTGGAAGAAATGGCCAACGCCATGCAGCTGATCAAGTACGCCGTCATCGTGCTGGGTTCCCTGCCCGTCATGATTCTGTATCCCTTCGTTCAGAAGTACTTCGTGAAGGGCATGATGATCGGCTCCGTAAAGGGCTAAGGTGAATTTCGGCCGGCTGTGCCGGTTGAACATAAGTAAAAGGAGGAAAGACCCATGAAACGACTCATTACCCTGATCATGGCCATCGTCATGATGCTCAGTGCGACCGCCGCGCTGGCGGATCTCACCACCGAGAGCCCGATTCGCGTCATTCCTGACGCGAAGGCCCGCATCGTTCCCGAGGGCGAAGACGTCACCCTGACCATCTTCGGCTCCCTGCAGCCCAACACGCTGGAAACCTATAGCCGTGAAGTAAACCTGACCACCCAGCTTATCGAAAAGGACACCGGCCTGAAGCTTGAGTTCATCGAAGCGCCCGCTGACGGCGCCGACGCGAAGCTGAACCTGCTTCTGAACTCCGGCAGCTATCCGGACATCATCATGTACAAGGGCATCAAGAAGGCTGCCATGGATCAGTACGCCAAGAGCGGCATCTTCGTTGCGCTGGACGAGTATATTTCCGAAGAAGCTACGCCCAACACGCTCGACCTTTTCGCTTACAACCCCGCCACCAAGGCGTATGTCACCGGCTCCGACGGCCACATCTACTCCCTGCCGGATTACAACGAAGCCTACCATTGTATGTACGGCGAAGGCCGCGCGTGGTACTCCATGCCCTTCATGGCGCAGTATGAGGACGGCGAACCGCAGACCACCGAGGAACTGATGGATTACCTCCGCTGGATTCGCGACAACGACGTGAACGGCAACGGCGATCCTTCCGACGAAGTCCCGCTGGCCTTCTACGCCAACAACACCGACCGCTTCCTCCGCTGGGTTTCCAACTTCTATCAGGTTACCCCGAACGAGCACTATCGCGTGGACGTGGACGGCAGCGGCGAGGTCGTCGCCTGCTTCACCACCGAGGAATACAAGATGGCGCTGGAATACGCGCACTCCCTGTATGCGGAAGGCCTGATTCTTCAGGACAGCTTCTCCATCAGCGTTGACGACCTCCGTGCCATCGGCGAAGCGCCCGCGGGCGAAACGCTCGGCCTGATCATCGGCTGGGGGCCGGAAGAGGGCGTCGTCAAGGCTGGCGACACCAATCGCTGGTTCGACTACTTCGTGCTTGCTCCCGTCGAGGGCGAAAATGGACAGCGCCACACCATCTACAACGCCAACTATCCCTGCCAGGGCGGCTGGTTTATCACCGACAAGTGCCCCGCCGAGTACGTGCAGTACGCCGTGCGTCTGGGCGACCTGTTCCTCGATGAATACTATGGCTACAGCGCCTACCTCGGCGTGAAGGGCGTTGCCTGGGACGATCCTTCCTCTGAAGAGGCGCTCGGCATCAACGGCGAGCAGGCGTGGTTCCGCGAGCTGGTCAACTACGGCACGCAGCCCGTCAACTCCTCCTGGGATCAGAAAGCTCCCTCCAACCGCTACGCCCAGTTCCGCCTGAGCCAGGAAGCCGACGGCGCGCCCGAAATCATGGAATACTGCGACGGCAACCTCGCGCTCAAGGATACCGTAGTCCCGCTTTCCTCCTACAACGAGGTCATGAAGTACTACGGCTGCCAGAAGAACCTTGAGAAGTACGCCTTCGGTGCGGAGTGGTGCGTCCCGGCGCTGCTGTACGATCCCTCCATCGCCGATCAGGCCAACGACAGCGAGACCGCCATCAACGAATACCGCAAGGAAATGGCCGTTGCGTTCATCACCGGCACCCGCAGCCTTGACGAGTACGACGCCTATGTCGAAGAACTCTACACCATGGGTCTGCAGCTGGTTCTGGACGCCAAGAACGACGCCTACAGCGTTCTGAAGTAATCCGAATCAAAACCTTCTCCAAACGGCGGCGGGGAACGGGCTTCCCCGCCGCCATCCTCCGAAACGCCTTTTCCTTCGCTTCTCCTGTTTGTCAAGCTTCCCTGTAAAACCGAAACGTACGCAGACGTCATTTCATTTGAAAGGCGATGAAAACCATGTTTGATGTAATCCAGAACAGACGCGTTCTCTTTGGAAACGGAAAAACAACGCTGATTCCCGAGCTGATTCGGGAGGTTACCGATAAAAAAATCCTGATTCTGGCTTTCTCCGAAACCGCGAAATGTGTGGCGGATATTCTTTCCCTCATTCGCGATGCCGGTATTGAATATATTCTCGATACATCCCTCCATTCCGAGCCCTCGACCCTCGATATCGACCGCATCGCCGCCAAGGCGGACGGCTGCGGCGCGGTTCTGGCCATCGGCGGCGGCAGCGTGCTGGACTGCGCGAAGGCCGTGGCCATGCTCGCCACCAACGGCGGCACCGTGGTAGACTATCAGATGAACGGAAAGCCGATCGTCAACCGCACCCTGCCGTTCTTCGCCGTTCCCACAACCTCGGGCACCGGCTCGGAAGCCAGCAAGGTCAGCGTCGTATACAACCCGGACAACGGCCTGAAAAAGAGCTTTTACAGCCAGTACATGATCGCCGACACCGTCATTCTCGACCCGCTGATGACCGTCGGCCTTCCGGAAAGTGTCACCGTTTCCACCGGAATCGACGCGCTGAGCCACGCAATCGAAAGCTATGTTTCGCTGAACGCCACGCCGTACACGGAAATGTTCAGCATGCAGGCCATGCGGCTGGTCGTCAAGGCGCTCAAGGCGTGCGTGAACAATCCGCACGACGTGGAAGCCCGCAGCGATATGGCGCTGGCCAGCTATTTCGGCGGCTGCGCGCTGAACGCGGGCATCGGCCTTGACCACATCATCGCGCAGCCGCTGGGCGGCATTACGCACATCCCGCACGGCGTCGCCTGCGCCATCTTCCTCCCCTATGCCATGGAGTACAACGTGGAATACGCCACCGACAAATACTGTGACATTGCGCGCGTGTTCGGTGCGGAGGGCGAAAACGGTCTGGCGTTCGCAAAGGAGGGCATCGCCCGCGTCCGCGCTTTCCTGAAGGATTTGAACGCGCCGGACAGCATCCGTCAATACCTGCCCGCAGACTTCGAGCTTGAAAAGGCCGTCGACATCGTCGTAGGCGCGACCGGCCACATTAAATGTAACCCGCGACCCGTTGACAGAACGATTATTCGTAATACAATTTCAAAGGTGATCTGATTAAAACAATCGGGGATGATATATCCGTTTTGGGTATCCATCCCCGAATGACGATATGAAAAGAGGACAACGCCATGACCATCACGAAAAACGAGCTTCAAAGCAAAATCTTCCACCTGCTGCAGGCATGGTGCGACGAGCTGATCCATCTGCAGATTTCCATGCCGGGAAATACGGACTTCGACGGCGCCATTCTCTGTCCCGCCTGCAAGGTCATTCACGGCCGCTGCCACGACGCGATCTATCCGATGATGTACATGGCGGACGCGACCGGCGACCAGAAGTATCTGGACGCGGCGAAAAAGCTCTTCCGGTGGGGCGAAAACATGCTCTGCGACGACGGCGGCCTGTACAACGACGCGCAGTCCACATGGAGCGGCATTACCGTTTTCAACGCCGTTTCGCTTTGCGACGCGCTGAAAAAGCACGGCCACCTGCTGGACGCGCAGACGAAGCGCGAATGGGAAGCGCGCCTGCTTCGGATGGGCGACTGGCTGTTTAAAAACCTCCGGCTTGGCATGCGCACGAACATCAACTACTTCGCCACCAACTGCAACGCCATGGCGCTGCTGGGCAATTACTTCGACCGGGACGATTACCGCCAGCTGGCGCATGAGCTCGCGCATCATTGCATGAAGCACATCAGCGAAAACGGGCTGCTGTTCGGCGAGGGGCAGCCCAACGACGCGGTCAGCGAAAAGGGCTGCACCGCCATCGATATGGGCGGCTACAATGTGGAGGAATCCCTCCCCTCTCTGTGCCGCTACGCGATGGAGAGCGGCGACAAGGAAGCGTTCAACGTCTTCGTCGACAGCTACCGCGCGCATCTGGAATTCATGCTGCCCGACGGCGCGTGGGACAACAGCATCGGCACGCGCGCGTTCAAGTGGACGTACTGGGGCAGCCGCACCAGCGACGGCTGTCAGGAGGTGCTGTTCCATCTCGGAAAGCAGGATCCCGTGTTCGCGGAAGCCGCGCTGCGCAATCTGGAGCTGTATGAAAAATGCACGCACAACGGACTTCTGTTCGGCGGCCGCGACTACTACGCGCACGGCGAACACGCCTGCTCGCACCATAGCTTCTGCCACGCAAAGGTGCTGGCGGGCGCGCTGGACGAGGGCTTTGAGGATCTGGAGCGCATGCCCCTGCCCTCCGACAATTTCAGCGGCCTGAAATACTATTCGGAGATCGACAGCTACCGCGTCGGCGTGGGCGACTGGCGCGCCAACGTGACCGCGTATGACTTCAACTACATGACCGGCGGCCATGCCTCCGGCGGCGCGCTCAACCTTCTGTGGAACCGCAAGGTCGGCCCGATCATCTCCGTCGGCGCGGTGGACTACAGCATGCACGAGATTCACAACCAGCAGCTTTCGCTGAAAAAGGCCGAGCACCGCTCCGTGTGCCCGCGCGTTGAACTGGTAAAAAACGGCGTGCGCTACGCCAACCACTACGATTTCCGCGCTTCCATGAACGCCGAGGAGCGCAACGACAGCGTTATCGTCCGCGCCAACGCCGTGCTGTGCGATAACCACAACGAGCCGATTCCGGAGAACTATGCCTGCACGCTCACCTACACCTTCACGAAGGACTGCGTGCGCATTCACGGCAAGCTGGACGAGGCGATCGCCGATCAGGCGGTTTACTATCTCCCCATCGTTCAGGACAGCGCCAACGTCGCGGTGGAAACGGGCGCGCTTCTTTCCCACGGAAAGAGCTTCAATCTGAACCCCGGCTTCATCTGCACGGAATACAAAATCGCGGCAAACGAGCAGGGCGAGTTCGCGCTAAAGCTCTCCGTCTAATTCAAATGAGGTGAACGACATGGCGACAAAAATGCAAATGGCGGATATGCGCTTCGTAGACGGCGACGGCTCCAACACGCAGAAGGTCGCCGTGCTGGAAAAGCCGTTCCACATGTCCATCCGCCGGGCGGAAATTCCGATCCCGGCGGAGGACGAGGTGCGCATCCGCATCAAGTGGGTCGGCATCTGCGGCAGCGATCTGGAAGCCTACCGCGGCACGCGCGCACCGGAATTCATCACCACGCCCGCGAGACTCGGCCACGAGGTGAGCGGCGTCATCGACATGGTAGGCGAAAAAGTCAAGGGACTGCGCGTCGGCGCGCACGTCGCCTGCCGGTATGTATGGGGCGCGTTCGCCCAGTACATCGTCTGCAAGCCCTTCAACGTCATCGCCCTGCCGGATGACTTCCCCATGCTGGACATCAGCCCCATCGAGGTGCTCCCGGGCATTCTTCATGCGGCGGAGCTGGGGCAGATTCAGCAGGCGAAGAACGTTCTGATCATGGGGCAGGGCGTGAGCGGCCTTATCATGACGCAGGTCGTCCACCTGTTCAGCCCGAAGTGCCTTGCCGTGACCGACCTGAGCGAAACCAAGCTCGCGCTGGCGCGCAAATACGGCGCGACGCACACCTATCTCCTTCCCGACAAGAACACCCGCACGATGGATTACGCCGGAAAGGACTTCCCGGACGGCTCCGACGTGGTCATCCCCTGCCTTCTGGAAGGCGACGGCATTGTCGACGCGATCGACGCCGCCGCGATGTGCGCGCGGGTGGTCATGTACGGCTGCATCGGCGTGTGCAATACGCCCGTGGATTTTTTCAAGGCGCACCGTAAGCGTCTGGAATTCTACTTCACCGAGCCGCGAAGGGACATCGATATGCGCCGCTTCTTCGACGAGGGCGTGCGCCTCGTGACCGAGGGGCTGGTCAACACAAGCGAAATGATCACCCACACCTTCCCGCTGGACGAAATCGACGAAGCCTTCCGCCTTCGCAACGCACAGCAGAAGGACGCCATCCACATCGTCGTCGACTGCGAAGAAAACAGGAGTGTCAGAGCCAATGAAGATTACCGGTTTTGAGGTATTTCCCGTGCTGCCCCGCTGGCAGTTTCTGAAAATCGAAACCGACGAGGGTCTATGCGGCTGGGGCGAGCCGGTTGTCGAAGGCCGCGCGCACACCGTGAAGGCCGCCGTTGAGGAGCTCAGCTATTACTTTATGGGAAAGGATCCCGCGAACATCGAGGATCTGTGGCAAACCTTCTACCGCGGCGGCTTCTACCGCGGCGGGCCGGAGGTTATGAGCGCCATCGCGGGTATTGATCAGGCGCTGTGGGACATCAAGGGAAAGGCGCTGAACACGCCGATTTACAACCTGCTGGGCGGCAAGTGCCGCGACAGACTGAAGGTTTACTGCTGGATCGGCGGCGACCGCCCCTCGGATATCGCGGCCGAGGTTCTGGAAAAGCAGCGAGAGGGCTACAGCGCCGTAAAGATGAACGCGTCGGAGGAAATGCACTACATCGACTCCTTTAAAAAGATCGACGCGGTGTTGAGTCGCGCCCGCGCCATTCGCGAAGCAGTCGGCATGAACATGGAATTCGCCATCGACTTCCACGGCCGTATCCACAAGAGTATGGCAAAGGCGCTTGCGAAGGAGCTTGAGCCCTATCACCCCATGTTCATCGAAGAGCCTGTGCTTTCCGAGAATATCGAAGCCCTGCGCGATATCGCAAACGCAACGTCCACGCCGATTGCCACAGGCGAGCGGATGTTCAGTCGCTGGGATTTCAAGAAAATCCTGACGGAAGGCTACGTGGACATCATCCAGCCTGACCTCTCCCACGCGGGCGGTATCAGTGAATGCAGGAAAATTGCGGCCATGGCAGAGGCGTTCGACGTTGCGGTCGCGCCGCATTGCCCGCTCGGCCCCGTGGCGCTCGCCGCCTGCACGCAGCTGGACATGTGCACGCCAAACGCCTTCATTCAGGAGCAGAGCATGGGCATCCATTATAATCAGGGCGGCGACCTGCTGGACTATCTGGAGGACGCGTCACCCTTCCGTTATAAAGACGGCTTCATCGATCCGCCCACCGGCGCGGGACTCGGCGTAAGGGTAGACGAAGTAAAGATTCGCAAAATGGCGGAAGCCGGCCACAACTGGAAGAATCCCGTCTGGCGCAACTACGACGGTACCATCGCTGAATGGTAGCAAAAAGGCATTCTCCGCTTCCAGCTGTGTAAAACGGAGAATGCCCTTTTCGAAAGGAGCATCATGAGAGAGGAAACCATCCGACTGATCCGGCAGCATAAGGTCATTTCCATCGTTCGAAACCTTCCATTTGAGAGCCTCGCGCCCTTTGCCAATGCCGTTTTGCACGGGGGTGTCCGCTTGGTCGAGGTAACTTTCATGCAGGACGATCCCAGAAGCTGGGAGCGCACCTGCGAAAGCATCCGCCTGTTGAACGGCATGGGCATATGCGCAGGCGCAGGCACCGTTCTCACGGAACGTCAGCTGACGCTCGCCCATGACGCGGGCGCGCGCTACATCATCTCTCCGAATACCGATGAGAAAGTCATCCGCCGGACGCGCGAGCTTGGCCTTGTCTCCATCCCCGGCGCATTCACGCCGACCGAAATCTCAGGCGCGTATCAATTTGGCGCCGATTTTGTGAAGCTTTTTCCCGTAAGCGCATTAGGGCCAGCCTATATAAAGGCCATCCGCGCGCCGCTCTGCCACATACCGCTGATCGCCGTCGGCGGGATCAGCAGCGCAAATATGCATGAATACATCGCCGCAGGATGCGCTGCCATCGGCGTCGGCGGAAATCTCGCAAACCTCTCGCTGATTCGTTCCGGAGCCTTCGACCGGATCGAACAGCTCGCCCGCTCTTACGCTGACGCCGAATCACCCCCTCATCCCTGATCGAGAAGGGCTTATCGTCGCTTCGATTCATCCGCGCTGAACACCGGATCTCTCATAATCCTCAGGACGATCCAGTCGGCCATTTCGATGGTGCCCTCGTATTCATTGAATCTGGGATTGGCGATCACAAGTATCGCGCCCTCCTGCGGACATTCGTCGCTCATGAAATTGATGATCATGCTTGTTTCCCCGTTTCCGGAAAACAGATTGATGACGCCCGTCTCATCCGCCGCGACGGCAAGAACCGAATTGAGAATTCGGGGGATCTTCAGAAGCAGCATGCAGTCGCCGCATTCTCCCTTTGCTTCCAGCCATTCCTGAATGGTGACGAACCTTGGCTTTACTTCAGCGCGCACGGCGCACAAAACCGAAGCGAGCGCGAGAACAATGAACAGCGCCAATGCAGTTATTTTCTTTATTTGAGATGTAAACTCCTTCCGTAAATGCCGGTTGGTATTGCTGGTTCCTCTGCGTGTCTTCTGTCAGCGCCTGTTCCTATTTAAGTCGGCGCTGAATTGCGCGGCGGCGCGTCGAGCGACGTCTTTTTCGCCATCTGCGGCATGCGAATTTCTCGATTTGCCTCCAGTAAGCCCTCGAACCGAGCACCTCATTGAGCATTGTCGCCTTAATATAATTATACCATACAATACGGAGATTTACAATCCTTTAATCCAACTGCGATTTGAGAATCCTATCAGTGCTTTCCATTGTACCTTTATAGATAAGAATTTGAGCCTGTGACTCACATCACAGGCTCTTTGGAATCCGGCGATGACCTAATCTCCCGGGCCGTTGCCAGCCAAGTACCATCGGCGCGAAGAGGCTTAACTTCTGT